>Ga0160429_1000093_pt1 | contig 114718 bp, 87 predicted proteins | sample SolpanmetagenomR_FD_108199 | JGI IMG/M metagenome (GOLD analysis project Ga0160429, IMG submission 108199) | Solar panel surface microbial communities from Lawrence Berkeley National Laboratory, California, USA - R | ecosystem: Engineered > Built environment > Solar panel > Unclassified ...
ACCATCACCTACGCCAACGGTGTGCCTGCCAGCGTAGCCGACCCCGCCAGCCAGTTTATCGGCATCGATAACATGAGCTGGTGCCGCCTGGCCCCCACAGCCAATAACGTAACAACGGCTACCTTGTCAAACAGTGGCGGGCAGCAACTAATCAGTAGTCTGAGCGGCTCGGCCCCCGATGGCACCATCAATTCGTACACTATCGCGGCCCTCCCCCCGTCTACCCAAGGCGTTTTATATGTGAACGGTGTAGTACTGACTGCGGCTAATTTCCCTGGTCTAGTACTAACGCCGGCCCAAGCCGCCGAGTTGACGTTTGCCCCGGCCACCGGATATGTAGGCTCGGCTACGTTTAACTACCTAGCTACTGATAACGCCAACGTGGTGTCGAACAACGCCACCTACACTATTCCAGTAACGGCAACACCACCTCCCGCTGCTTGCGCCAGCCCTGGCAAAGACCCTTCAACCTTTGCGGCTGTACCGAATACTTATTACCCTGGTTCAGGCACGGCTTTGGCCGGTGCTACTCAGCTTACCCTAGGTACCTTGCGCACCGGCGGCAACACCACAGCTATTGCAGCCAACGACTTGCTGCTAGTTGTTCAGATGCAGGGCGCTGACATCAACACCGATAACTTGGATAGCTACGGTGACGGCGTGAGTGGTGGCGGAGCTAATGGCAACCTGCCGGCTAACTTTACGGCTGGCCAATACGAATACGTAGTGGCTACCGGACCAGTAACTAGTGGTGTGGTCAGCATCGCGTCTAAGCTGGTGAACAACTACACAAGCTCGGCCGCTGGTACGACTGGCACTGCTACACGACGTAGCTTCCAAGTGGTTCGCATTCCACAATACTCTAGCCTAACACTTACCGCCGATGTATCCCCCCTTGTATGGGATGGTAGCACAGGGGGCATTGTAGCCCTCGACGTGGCCGGTACGCTGAATTTCAATGGCAGAACCATTAATGCCACAGGTGCGGGCTTCCGTGGAGGCGCGGGTCGCATTCTTAAAGGCGACGCCACTGCAGGCTTGGCAGGCACCGATTATCGCCAGCCAACTAGCGTTGCTACAAGTGGGCAAAAAGGTGAAGGCACAGCTGGCACACCCCGCTATGTCAACAACAACGGTGCACTTCTGGATACTGGCGTGGATGGCTACCCCAGCGGCAGCAACGGCCGCGGTGCCCCCGGCAACGCTGGTGGTGGCGGCACGGACACTAGCCCTACCAATAACTCACAAAATGATGGCGGCGGTGGCGGTGCCAACGGCGGCCAAGGTGGCCGTGGTGGTAATGCTTGGCAAAGCAACGCTGCCTCAGGCGGCGAACCGGGCGCAGCATTCACACCGGTGGCTACCAACCGCCTCGTGCTCGGCGGCGGTGGTGGCGCAGGTTCTACCAACGATGGCTCAGGCAATGCCGCCAACAACGGCTTTGCTAGCAGCGGCGCGGCTGGCGGAGGCATCGTACTACTGCGTGCGGGTACCGTTACAGGTACGGGCTCTATCCTGGCTAACGGTGCAAACGCTAGCACTACCGTTACTACTGATGGCAGTGGCGGCGGCGGTGCCGGTGGCTCTATCTTGATTACGGCTAGCAGCACCAGCAACCTAACCCTGTCGACCATTGGTGGCAACGGGGGTAGCAATAACCCTGGCACTGGCGGGGCACATGGTCCTGGCGGCGGCGGCGGCGGCGGCGTTATTTATACCACTAGCGGGGTTACGGCCACCACTAGCGCAACAGCAGGTACCAACGGCACTACTATAGATAACGGTGCTACTGTGACTTTTGGCGCAGCGCCTGGCATCGCAGGCGTGGTTAACCGGACTGTAAGCAATAGCATTGCGAGCAGCACGGCGGGTGCTAACTGCGTAGCTGACGTGAATACGACTATCACGGGCCCGACCTCGCTAAGCGCCGGCCAGCCTACTGGTCCCTTCACGGTTACCTACAGCAACATCGGCGCGGGCACGGCTACTTCGGTAACGCAGCGTGTGACCCTGCCCACGGGCGCAGCCCTCACGGCGGCGCAACGCGCTACTATCGTGAGCTCCTACCCCAGTGCCACATTCAGCACTACGGGCACGGGCGTCAATGCTGTCACGGTCATTGACTTTGGCACCCTAATGCAGATGACTAGCGGAGCTTCATTCTCGTACTCGTTTGCTTATACCGCGCCCACCACTCCTACGACCACGGGCTCGATTGCGACTACTAGCAACACCACTACTTCTACCACCGAGCTGGGCCTAACGGCCAACAACTCGGCTTCTACTACCTCGACTGTAGGCGCGGCTGCTGATGTAACGGTGACTCTAAGCGGCCCTACTACCCTCAACGCGGGCCAGCCCACGGGCACTTTCACGGCTACCTTCACCAACCAGGGCCCGAACCCTGCGGCCAACGTGGCACGCATCGTGACGCTCCCAAGCGGTGCAACGGTGTCAGCGGCACAGCAAAAGGCTATCACTGATGTCTACCCCAATGCGTCGTTCGCCACGCCGGGCACCATCGACTTCGGTCCGATTACCAATCCCTTACCTAGCGACGCGAGCAACGTGGTGCGGTTTGCTTTCACGGCACCCACGGCTACTGGCGCCTCGACCCTAGGTGGCAGCACGAACACTACGACATCGGAAGGCGCCAACAACGCCCCGAACACCAGCTCTCTGGCCCTGACTACGGTAGCTACTGCCGATGTGGTAGCTGCTATCACGACGAGCACAACGACGACGACCGGCACCTTCCAAGTGACGTTCAGCAACAACGGACCTCAAACAGCGGCTGGCATCGTGCGCACGGTACAGCTGCCCGCTGGCCTCACTGGCGTGACGCTCTCAGACAGAGATGCCTCTTACAACCCGGCTACTGGCTTAGTAACCTATGCGGCTTCGTCGGACATCGCGAATGGAAGCTCTGTCACCACGACCATTACCTATAACCTAGCGAGCAGTGCAACGCCGGTAGCCGCCACGGCCACCGCCAGCACGACTACCAATGAAGCTGGCCTAACCGCCAACAACTCGACAACGGCCGTGATGCCTGCCCGGTTTGACTTGGCTACTACGCTCACCGGCCCCACAACGACCACTGTAGGCTCGCCCACGACGCTCTATGTGACCACCACTAACAATGGCCCCAACAGTGCGCCGGCGGCGTTGCAAACCATCAGCATCCCTTCCGATGCGCCCCTGACCAATGTGTACATCACCAACGGCGGTATGTACGTTTACAACACGACCACCAAGGTTGGCACAGTTACATTCCCATCGGTAGCCGACCTACCTAGCGGCGTAACAGTCACTAACAGCGTAAGCTTCAGTGCGCCGTCCGCTGACTTTGCCCCCTCGGCAATGGTAGCTCCAACGGCTGGTGACACGAACACGGCCAACAACACGGCTTACCTCAACGGTAGCACTGTCGCCACCACTTCGGTAGCCGTAACGGCGGCCACGCTGGCAAAAACCAACGAGGCTACGACCATCACGGCCAATGCCACCATTGTCAGCGCTGGCACTGTTGTTACCTACACGGTACAGTCAATTAACCGTGGCTTCCTCAATACGACTTCGACCAACAACGTAGCTGAGCGCGTGCAGTTGATACCGGGCCTCTCAGCCTCAACTCTCACAGTAGGTGGCGTAAGCGGCACTCTGGCCAACGACATCCTCACGTTCATTACCCCCAACGGCACCACGACCTACAACACCGTAACGGGCCTGCTAGCCTACCCAGTACTAGCTACCCAAGCCAGCGGCAGCACCTTTACCTACGACCTACTAGCCGTGACGGTGCCCGCCAACGTGGGCAACAATGGCCAATTGCTGGCTACCGCCTCGGTAAGCACTGCCGATAGCGACCCCATACCATCCGACAACACTGCGTCGGTAGTAGTGAAGGTTTTGACGCCTAGCGACCTGTCTTCGACCATTACGGGCCCTGTTACCAGCAACGCAGGCCAAACGGCTACCTACACGGCCACGTTTGTCAACCGTGGTCCAGGCTCGGCTACCTCGGTAGTAGAAACGGCCCAGTTGCCAGCCGGCCTCGACAACGTGCAGGTACAGTATGCTAGCGGCAATGTTATTGCTAACGCCTACAACAAAGTCACGGGTCTGGTTACCTTCCCCGCTATCGACAATGCCCCGGCAGGCAGCAGCCAGGTGTACAACATCTCGCTGACGGCCCCAGCCCAAAGCTTCTCGGTTAGCACCTTCGTAAGCAGCGGCACTACCGACAATGCCACGACCAACAACACTTCTCTGCTACGCACGGTAGTGAGCCCCACCTCCGACGTAGCCGTGTATGTGAGCGGCCCCGCCACAGCAGTAGCCGGCAATGCCGTGACCTACGCCGTGACCACCGTAAACAATGGCCCTGGTACGGCGAGCAATGTGCAAAGCACCCTACAGCTGCCCTCTGGCCTCACCGGCTTTACGAGCACTGGCGGTGGCACGTACGATGCCGTCACAGGTCTCGTCACCTTCCCCGGCCTAACCTTGGCAGCAGGCGAAAGCCGCGTAGGCGTTGTGACCTTTACCATGCCTACCAGCCTAGCCAATGGCCAGCTGAGCGCCGTGGGCTCGGTATCGACCACTAGCACCGACCTAGTAGCCGGCAATAACACATCGGCTAGCACGACCGCGGTGGCCCCGGCTACGCCCGATGTGGCTGACTTGGCAGTGAGCATCACACCTCCTGTGTCGCCTGCAGTAGCTGGCACCGCTATTAGCTACGCGCTCACCTTCCAAAATACCAGCACCACAACGGCTGCTGTAAGGGTGATGCCAACGGCCTACCTACCAGCAGGCCTGCAAAATGTGATAGTGCGTGATGCTAACAACGTAGTAGTGCCTAATGCCTACAACAGCACTACTGGGCAGGTAATACTTCCGACCATCGATAGCCAGGCTGCCGGCAACCAGACTACCTACACGGTGAGCCTCACGGCACCTACCACGGCCGTTTTCATCTCGGCCTCGGCAGTGTCATCGAATACCTCTGACCCGAACCCAGCCAACAACGTGGCCGGTAGTGAACTCTCCATTACTCCCTTGTACGACGTAGTAACCAGCCTGACTGGCCCAACCTCGGCACAGCCTGGCAGCGTTAATACCTATTCGGTAACTACGACTAACAATGGCCCTTCGACCTCGTCGGCTACGCCTGGCAGCACCACCCAAACCGTGAAGGTGCCAGTGGGCGCGCAGGTTGATGGGTTGCCCGCAGGCGCTTCTTACGACAGCAGCACTGGCCTGATTACTTTCCCGGCCATCAGCAGCCAAGCAGCAAATGCCAACGGAGCCGTTACGAATACGTTCATGGTGGTGATGCCCGCCACGGGCACCCTAAGCCTAGAAGCTACGGTAGCCGCCGCTGGCGAAAGCACAACAGGCAACAACGTCTTTACGCTGACTACTGCGCAAGCCAACCAGGCCCCCGTAGCCCAGAACATTTGGAACACGCTGCAAAGCGCCCGCGGTAACACGGCTACCATCTTGCCACTCTCGCCTCTCAACGCGACGGATGCCGATGGTACCATCAACCGATACACGGTACTGACGCTACCTAGCTCCATGCAGGGCATCCTGTACCTCAGCGATGGCTCGCCCGTACTGGCAGGGCAAAACGTACCGGCTGCTGGCTTGTACTTCGCTCCTACCCCTGGCTACGTGGGCAATGCAACCTTCACCTACCGGGCTACTGATAACCTCCTGGCCATAAGCAACACGGCTCTCTACACCATTGCAGTGGCTCAGGACCAGGCGTCGGCTTATACTACGTATAACACGACTAAAGGCAACAGCAACCCTTATGTGACCGGCGATGTGCTTGCCCAAACGGTAGACCCCAACGCCGCTACCTACAACAGCAGCGGAGTTATCTACAGCACTACGGGCGTGCTGCAGACCGGGGCGGCCAACGGCATAGCCTCGGCAGTGCTTGCTTCGGGCACGCTGCCTACCGGCGTGAGCCTAGATGCAGCTACCGGCCGCATCTACGTGAGCGATGCCAACCAGCTACCTCGCGTGACGCAAACCACCAGCTACACAGTGCAAGTGACTACTACCGACGCTAATGGCGGCATCAGCACAGCACCCGTAACACTCGTTATCGGCGCTAACCCGCTACCAGTAAGCTTGCTAGATTTCACGGCCAAGGCTGTACTCAACCGTGACGCTCTATTGAGCTGGGCTACCGCTTCGGAAACGCAAAACAACCACTTTGAGGTTGAGCGCAGCTTCGATGGTACGCGCTTCACCAAGATTGGTCAGGTGGCTGGCCAAGGCACTACTGCCTCAACCAGCACCTACACGCTGACCGATGCCGGTGTAGCTACACAAGCCAGTGGTCCTGTGTACTACCGCCTGCGTCAGGTTGATACCGATGGCGTGGCTACCTACTCGCCCTTGCGCACCGTGAGCTTCACCAAAGCTGCCACGGTAAGCCTGAGCCTGTACCCGAACCCAGCCCAAGCTAGCACCACCTTAGACCTAAGCTCACTGCCTGCCACTGGTACCTACCAAGTTGTGCTGCTCGACGCTACGGGCCGTACCGTGCGCACCAGCACCCTAGGCGGTGGCCTACCTCATCTAATGTCCATCAGCGACCTAGCAACCGGTGCCTACCAGGTACTAGTAACTGGTCAGTTGGCCGATGGCTCAGTAATGCACCGAGTACTGCGCCTGGTTAAGGAATAAGCTTCCTAGTTTCCGCTTACTAAAAAAGCTCCTACTCTTTGGTAGGAGCTTTTTTTATGGCTGCTTGCTACTCTTACCTACATGAGCTTCCCAAAAGTCTATAGGTAGCACCGCCCTCATCCACTACACATAGGTAGAGTAGTAACAGCTAAACTCAACTATTCACCTTACACAAATGCAAGCTTATAACATTATTTTTTTATTACAAAAATTATAAATATATAATGTTTATACATCAATAATACTCTTATTAAAGTGAAAAAATTAATTAAAATATTAGAAGCTATTTAGTAATAAACGGTGATGTCAGAAATAAATTAATAAGTAGCAAAAGGCCATTTTATGCTCATACGGCGAGTAATTAGCACCATTCACAATGAATAACCAATAGTTCACCTATTCCATATAGATGATTTAAGAGAAAAAATTATCTTTGCTATATTACAAATTCCTCAGAATACACGCCCTTCCAATAACTTATTTTATTGCAACAAATTCTTTACTCTTTTCGCTTATCATATGTATTTGACTATACAATTACTAGCCCTACTACTAAGCTGGGTCGCCTTTCGGCCAAGTCAAGTAGCTTGGGCACGAGGCATGTGCGTTAGCCCAGAGGAGGACGTCGCACCCTTCAATCCTACCCATCATGTGCGCTACCTAGGAAATCTAGGAATAGGTATAGTCGCAACGAGTACCAAGGCTACCAGCATCGAAGCCTCACGCGCAAACCGTAACGTCCCTTCTGCTGGAGAAACTGACTTGCTGCTGGCTACTTCGATACAGCGAGCGGATATCAGTTATACGATTTTGACCAAATGCAATAGCGGTAGCGGGACTAGTAAGCGCTGCCTGAGCAGCAACGCCGCGGCTGGTCAATGTGGCTACACAGCTGTCACTTGCCTTATTAGTGGCAGTTCGCTCCTCCTAACTACTTGCTTCATCATTTTCTTCTAAGCGTGCCTCCAGTTTTATGAAACCAACAGTACAACTGCTCGGCCTCTTGCTAGTTGGCGCGGCCTTCGGGCCACCTCACCTGGCGCAAGCCCAAACGCCAACCCTCGAATTTGCGCCGGGTGCGGGCAACCCTATCGACAATGGCCCAGTCATTACCGACCAGGTCATTACCCTACAGAATAATACGGACAATCCAGCGGCCAATACGTTCGTGGCTTATGCACCAACTACGACGGTCCGGTTTGCGCTGAGCAACCAAGCGTATGCCGTAGCCGCACCCAGCACGAACCGTGGGGTAATGTTTGGGGGGCAAACGAATACCAGTGGTAGTACGGGGCCTGTCGCGTATCCGCTGTTCCCGGCGATGAATATCCTCAGCGGGGCGGCTAGCACTAACTTCACCTCGACCCCTGGCACTACCGGCGCGGGTATTGATAGGGATGCTAACAATGCCGTAGCACTCTTTACGGATGTAACGTACCTTCCCAATACGCCGAATGCACGGTATCGGTACGCTGACCTGACTATCACTTTCAGCCAGCCCATGGTGAACCCGGTGCTGCAACTCGTAGGCTTGGGAAGTAACAATCTTGGTGCGGCCAACTATACCACGGAGTTAGAGCTCCTCACCACGGGCGTTACGCTTTCCAAGCTGAGTGGCTCGGGTGAGCTCGTTGTTAATGCCACCCAAATCCTCAATAACTCGCTCACTCCCACTACCGCTACCGGAAATGGGGCCGCCAGCGGCTCGGTGCTAGTCAGTACTCCCTCCGCAGGTATTACGTCGCTTCAGCTGCGCGTTTTCTTGCGTACGGCCGCCGTTACAACTATAGCCTCGACGAACTCGACCGGCGACGGCTGGCTGATAGGCGTCTCGAAGCTGACGCCGACTACCGTGAGCGGCTACGTATTTGAGGACGTGAACTATGGCGGCGGCGCAGGCAGACCCCGCACGGCTAGCGGCGCCACCGTGCGCCCCGGTGCTACCGTGGAACTGTACGATAACGCGGGCAACTTCGTAACCACCACTACCACCGATGCCAACGGCCAATACACGTTCAACGTGCCCGCCGCAACCTATACCGTGCGCGTGGTAAACCGGACGGTTAGCTCGTCGCGCACGGGCTACACCACTGGCTTGCTACCCGTGCAAACCTTCAATGGCACTACTAACCGCGTGGGCGGCGAAAACCCCGGCCTGACCGATTCTCCGGCCAACACCGGCACCCAGACCCTAGGGGCCCTGACCAGCGGCACCAACACGCCCGAATCGATTGCTACGATAACGCCTAGCGGCTCGACCTTCTTGGGACCCGATTTTGGCTTCAACTTCGACGTAGTAGTAAACACTAACGACGCGGGCCAGGGCTCGCTGCGCCAGTTTATTACAAATGCCAACGCGCTGGGAGGTGAAAACCTGCTGGCCCAGGCTGGCTCCTACACCAACGCCGTGAATTTGGCCACCGGCTCCACGGCCGCTGGCCGCACTGGTGTGGCCTTACCTGCTGGCTACGAGTCGAGCATCTTCATGATTCCGACTGCTCGCCTGACCAACGGCGTGGCCGTTATCACGCCCGCCACGGCCCTGCCCCAGGTTACGGGGGCTAATACGGGCATCAATGGGGCGACGCAGACCTTCAACATTGGTAACAGCAACGACGCGCTACTAGGTGCTGGTGGCAGCGTGGGCACAGGCTCGGCTACCACGAATCTGAGCCGGCTCAACGGCCCCGAAGTGCAGCTCACTGGTAGCACAGCGGTTGCCATCGGCCTAAATATCGCTGGGGCGGGCAGCCGCGTGCGTGGCCTGGCTATTTATGGCTTTGGCAACGGCATCGATGACGACGCGAACGGCAACATTGTCATGTCGGCCAATAATATAACAATAGCTGACAATGCCCTTGGCAGCACGGCCACCAGCTTTGCGGTGCCGGCTATTGCCAACGTAGGGGCCAACGTGCGCGTGACCAGCGGCACGGGCGACAGCTTCACCAACAATCTGGTGGGCTTCGCGGGTGGCACGGGTATCTACCTGGCTGCGGGCGTAACGGGCACGAGCATCACGAGCAACGAAATTCGCGGCAACGGGCGCATTGGCCTTGCATTTGATGGCATTGATTCGCATGGCAGCAGCACCACGGCCACCGGCAACCTATTTGCCGATGGTGGCGCGCAGGGCTTCGACAGCTTCAACAGCACGGGCTCGAACAACGTAACGGGCAACACCTTCACCAACAACGGCACGGGCAATGCTACTACGGCCCCGCAGGAAACAGCGGCAGCCCGCTTCTACGGCACCGGCAACACTTTCAGTCAGAACGTCTCGACCGGCAACTATGGCGCGGGCGTGGAAGTAGCGAGCGGCACTACGACCATCTCGCGCAACTCCATCTACAACAACGGCAACGTGGTTTCGGCCAACAACACCCCCGCTTCTGGCCAGGTTGGTATCGACCTACTGGTAGTCGGCGACGACCAAAACATCGGCAATTCGCCCTTCGTGACGCTCAACAGCGCCACCACAACCGGTGCCAACACTCAGCTCAACTACCCCATCCTGCGCACCGCCACCATTGTGGGCACTAATCTGGTGCTAACGGGCTACGCCAAGGCCGGGGCTACCATAGAGCTGTTTACGGCACAGGCTAATCCTGCCGCCGTAAACGCCACCGGGGCCAATTTTGGCCAGGGCCGCACCTACCTCGCTACCCTTACGGAAGGTGCCACTACCGGCGTTATCGACAACGACGCTGCTACCGGCCAGAGCTACTCGGGCCCTATCAACGGCTTCAACCAAGGCACGGACACTAACGCTAGCGGCTTCAGCTTCACCATCCCGCTTAGCTCGCTACCCGGCGGCACGCTGGCAGCCGGCACGGTGCTCACTAGCACGGCTACACTCAGTGGCGCTACCTCCGAGTTTTCGGGCAACGCGACGGCCGTGGCCCCGCTCACGGGCTACGTGTATGAAGATGTGAACTACGGCGGCGGCGCGGGCCGCAGCCGCGCTACGGCCGGCACCTCGGCCATCGTGCGCCCCGGCGCGAAAGTCGAGCTATACAATAACGCCGGCGCCCTCGTGGGCACGGCCATCACCGATGCCAACGGCCAGTACTCGTTCAACGCCCCGGTGGGCACGGGGTATACGGTGCGCGTGGTCAACAACTCGGTGCTGTCGAGCCGCACGGGCGCTACAACTGCTTCGGGCTCGGTCACTACGGGCTACGTCAGTACCCAGCTCGCTGTGCAAACCTATAATGGCACTATTTCTCGCGTGGGCGGCGAAAACCCGCTTCTCACCGACGCCGCCGCCAACACTGGCAACCAGACTCTGGGGGCCCTGACCAGCGGCACCAACCTGCCGCAGTCGATTGCCACCAGCAGCGTGGGCACTGGCACTACCAACGCTGGCCCCGACTTTGGCTTCAACTTCGACGTGGTGGTGAACCCTAACAATGCGGGCCAGGGCTCGCTGGCGCAGTTTATTGCCAACGCCAATGCCCTAGGGGGCGAAAACCTACTGGCCCAAGCCGGCAGCAATGTAGCCGGCCTCCTGCCTGCGGGCACGGAAACCAGCATCTTCATGATTCCGTCGGGCGCGGCGGTGCCCGGCCAATTGGCCGGCCTGCCGAGCGGCCTCACCACCAGCACGGTCAATGGCATTACCAGCAGCGTAGCTAACCTGAACATCACGTCGTTGCTACCCACTATTTCGGGCTCGAACACTAGCATCGACGGCACCACCCAGACCTTCAACATCGGCAATACCAACAACCGGCTTCTGGGCGCGGGCGGCACGGTGGGCACGAGCGGTACGCCCTTCGGGCAGCTCAATGGCCCCGAAGTGCAGCTAAAGGGCGCCACGACTATCAACGGCATCACGATTGCGACCAGCACCAATAATACCACGGTGCGGGGCCTGAGTATCTACGGCTTCAGCACGAACGTTTTTGGTGGCGTGAACGACACAGGCACTCGCATCGAGCAAAACGTAATCGGCACATCGGCCACCTCCTTCACCGACCCTGGCGCGGGCAACCGCACCCTCAATGAGGGTATCAACCTCAACGACTCGGACAACGGCTTTGTCACCAACAACCTAATCGGCTTCAATGGCGGCATGGGCGTATGGGTACAAACCAACGGTAACGGCTCGAATAATAACAGCATCACGGGCAACGAAATCCGCAGCAACGCCCTGACAACGATTGCCGGCAACGGCGAGCGGCTGGTATTCGATGGTCTGGAGCTGCAAGGCGCCAGCACGGGCAACACCGTAGCCGACAACCTGATTACGGCTAACACCGGCCACGGCATTGACAGCTTTGGCAACGACATTGGTGGCAACACGGTGCGCAATAACACCATCAGCAATAACGGCGCGGGCGTAGCCAATGGCACCGGCGAAGAAGGCTCGGGCGTGCGCATCTTCGGCACGACCAACCCCACGATTATCACCAACAACATCCTGACCGGCAACAATGGCTCAGGCGTCTTAGTCCTAGGTACGGCCAACCAAGTCACGATTTCGCAGAACGCGACCAACGGCAACACCCGCCTAGGCATCGACCTACTCAGCACAGGTGAGACCAACCTTGCCAGCACGGCGACTGGCACGCCTTTCTGGAACGGCAATACCGGCACCATATCGAACGCGACCCTGAACGACAGCGGCGACGGCGACGGGGGCGGTAACGGCCTACTCAACTTCCCAGTGCTCACCACGGCCAACGTGAGCGGCACTTCGCTCGTCATCAACGGCTTTGCCCGCCCTGGCTCGCTCGTAGAGTTCTTCCTAGCTACCCCGCTCACTACGGACCCCACCAATAGCAACCGCAGCTTCGGTCAAGGCTCCAGCTTCCTAGCTAGCCGCACCGAAGGCCTCAGCGCCGACGATACCAACGCCGGCACCGGCACCTACGGCGCCAATAATGCAGCCGTCAACGGCGTATACCAAGGAACTGACAACACCAACCAGTTTACCTTCACCATTCCGCTGGCCACCCTCACGGCCGCGCAGCGCACGGCTCTACTCAGCGGCAGCGCCATCCTCACCAGCACGGCTACGCTCGCCAACAGCACCTCAGAATTCTCGGGTGATATCGCCCTGCCTATCACCGACGTCACGACAGCCCTCGCAGGCCCGCAGACGGTAAGCCCCGGCCAGCCCACCGGTACCTACACGGCCACCTTCACCAATGAAGGTCCTCTAACGGCCAGCACCGTAACCCGCACCGTAACACTGCCCACTGGCGCTACCAACGTAGTACTTCCCGCCGGGGCCACCCTAACAGGCAACGTCATCGACTTCGGCACGGCCCCTACCCTGGCCAGCGGCGCCAGCAACGCCTTTACGTTCAGCTTCACGCCGGCTACCACGGCTACGGGCACCGTGGCCATCACGAGCAATACCACTACTGCTACCTCGCAGGGCAACAACGTAGCTCCTGATGCCTCGACTATCACGGCCCCAGTAGCACCGGTTGCCAACGTGGCCGCCGGCCTCGTAGCCACTACGCCTTCGATAGCCGCTGGTACTTTGGCTACGGCCAAGTACACAGTTACCTTCAGCAACGCCGGGCCCACCGCCGCCGCTGGTGTAGTAGCTGCAGTGCAGCTGCCCGTTGGCCTGACCAACGTAACGTTCACCAACAACCCCAACGGCGTGTACTCGCCGACCACAGGTATCCTGACTTTCCCAGACCTGACCTCGCTCACCGCGACGGGTAGCTTTAGCTCGGATATCACCTTCAATGCCTCGACTACGGGCCCGCTGGTGGCTACGGCCACCATCTCGACCACGACCAGCGAAGCCAACCAGACGGCCAACAATCAGGCTTCGGCAACTATCGCTGTGACTCCAGCCTTCGACCTGACGACCACTATTACTGGCCCGGCCTCGGCCGTAACCGGCGACCTAGTAACCCTGAACGTAACTACGACCAATAATGGCCCCAGCGCCGCTGCTAATGCTGTGCAAACGGTGCAGCTAGCCACTGGCCTGACCAACGTGTACGTGAGCAACGGTGGTGTGTACAACGCTGCTACCACCAACCAGACTATCATCTCCAACGGCGTAGGCTACTTGGTACCGGCCGGCGGGGTCATTTTCCCCACGCTGGCCAGCCTGGCCAGCGGCCAGACGGTCGCCAACTCTATTAGCTTCGCCATGCCAGGCACAGCCTTTGCGCCTACAGCGTTGGTAACGCCCAACACAGCTTCGTCCGCCACCACGGCCGGCGATACCAACACTGGTAACAACACGGCCAACCTGAATGCCGGCGCTGCTGGCACCAACCTGACGGTAGCAGTTCCGCTGGCGGGTACGTCTAATGCATATACTACTATCCGCACCTCGGCCCCCACTACTACGGTAGGTTCGGCTGTAACACTGACCGTGACCACTGGCAACAACGGCCCTAACCCAGCCACCGGCGTCACGCAGACGGTGCAGATTCTGCCTGGCTTCACCACCGGCACGCTGCAAGTGAACGGTACCACGGGCACGCTCAACGCGGGGGTTATCACCTTTGGCACCAACGGCCCGACCTACAACACCACGACCGGTGTAGTAACCTTCCCAACCCTGACCGACGGGGCCAACGGTAGCGCCAGCGGTACCAGCGTGGCTAACACCATTACGCTGACGCCCTCGGCCGCGGTTCCTGGTACCTCGGTAGCTACCACCGGCACCAATGGGCAGCTGCTGGCTATGGCCACGGTGCGCACCACCAACACTGACCCCGTAGCCGCCGACAATGTAGCTTCGGTAGGTATCACGCTGATTCCGTCTTCTGACCTGCTCACCACCATCACGGGTCCAGCCACGGCCCAGGCTGGCCAGTCGGTGACCTACACGGCTTCGTTTACCAACAACGGCCCAATGGCTGCCAGCGGCGTAACTGAAACTGCCCAGCTGCCCGCAGGGCTGAGCGCCGTCACCATCACTGATGCCAACAACAGTGTAGTGAGTGGAGCTTCTTACAACTCGACCACCGGCCTAGTTACCTTCCCGACCCTGGCCACCAACGCCAACGGCGCCACCCAGGCATTCAAGCTGACCTTCGCTGCCCCAGCCCAGAACTTCACGCCGCGCAGCAGCATTGCCTCGACCAGCGCTGAGTCGGCTCCGGCCAACAACAGCGCCAGCGTAGCTACCACGGTGCTTGCCTCGGCTGACCTCGCTACCCTCGTAAGCGGCCCAGCTACAGCCGTAATAGGCACGGCCGTGACTTACACCGTTACGACCACCAACAACGGTCCGCTGGCAGCTACCAACGCCTCGACGACCTTACAGCTAGCCTCTGGCTTCGACGTGACGACGCTCCGCGTGAATGGTACAACGGGCGTGCTCAGCGGCACGACTATCACTTATACCTTCGGCTCGGGCGCTACTGCCACTACGGCTACCTACAACACGACCAACGGCCTAGTAACCTTCCCAGCCGTCGCCAGCTTGGCCAACGGCACCAGAGCCAGCAATTACGTGACCTTTGTAATGCCCAACGCAGCGGGTGGCCAGACTACCGGCGTAGCCTCGACCTCGGCTACGGGTAGTACAGACCCAATTGCTTCTAACAACTCGGCTAGCGTGGCCACGAGCATCGCGCCTACCACGACTACCTCGGCCGACTTAGTAGCTACCCTATCTACTTCGGGTGTTGCTACTGTAAGCGCCGGTGGCTCGCTAACCTATACGGCTACCTACAGCAACACCGGCACCGATCCCGGTGTGAACGTAGTACCTACCCTGCAGCTGTTGCCTGGCCTCACCACTACTACTTTGCCTTCGGTAGGTGGTAGCGCAGGTACCTTGGCCAATGGCAACATCACGTTCTCGAACGGGGCGTCGTACAACCAGCAGTCTGGTGTACTGACCTTTTCGACCATCGCTAGCCAAGCTACCGGCACCGCCGGCAACGTGAGCTACATCGTGCAGGTAATAGCTCCTAGCAACGGCCCGCTGCTAGCCACGGCCGCTACTACCTCGAACACCAGCGAGCCTAATACTGCCGCCGCTCAGAATAATAACGTGCAGAGCGCCAGCGTAAACATCACGCCATCGTTCAACGAAGTGACGAGCATCAGCGGCCCGGCTACGGCTGTAGCTGGCACCAGCCAGACCTACACCGTGACTACGACCAACAATGGCCCCTCGGCCACTAGCAACGCCACGACCCAAATGGTAACGGTACCTGCTGGCCAGACGCCCACCAACATCACCAGCGGTGGCGTGTATTCGAGCGGTGCTAACACCATCACCTGGACTATTCCGGCTGGTCAGACCGCCGGGGTCAACGGCGCGGTAGCCAACAGCTTCACCATCGTGCAGCCCACCGCCGCCACTACGCTCACGGCTTCGGTATCAGTAACGGGTGAGAGCAACACTGGCGATAACACGGCCACCATTACCACCTCGCCCACCAACCTGGCGCCGCTGGCCTACGCCGTGGTCAACACCCTGCAAAACCCGCAGTCGAACGAGGCCGCTGGCCTGGCTACCGGTCTGCTCATTTCGCCGCTGAACGCTTCAGACCCCGAGAACGCTTTCACCACGCAGAAGTACACCATCGTGGCCGCACCTAGCACCGCCCAGGGTACGCTGTACTACCTGAATGGTGGCACCTACACCGCCGTGGCTGCCAGCCAGACCCTGACCGATGCCCAGGCCCAGACGCTCCGCTTCAAGGCTGCTGCTGGCTTCGTTGGTAACGCGTCCTTCACGTACCTGACCACCGACGCTGCTGGGAATACCTCGCCCGTGGTGAACTACACCATCCCTGTGGCTACCGATGTGGATGCAGTTGCCTACACCCTGACGCCTACCAAAGGCGGAGCTAATCCGTACGTAGCGGGTGACGTTATTGCCTACACGACTGATACTAACGGCGCTGTGTACAATGCGGCCACTGCCTCGGTCTACCAGACAAACGGCACGCTGCAACCTACGGTAGCCGGTAGCGCTGCCCCAACCAACGGCATAACTGCCGCTAACGAGGTAACCGGCTCTATCACCGGACCGAGCACCACGACTGCCACCACGCTCGCCGACATCGGCTTAGCTGTAGACGCTACCGGCCGCCTCGTGGTAGCCGCTGCTCCCAATACCAATAACCTCCGGGCTGGTACTTACTCGGTACAAATCTTGACGACTGATGTTAACGGTGGCCAAACTAACCGTACGGTGACATTCGTTATCCCGGCCAGTCCGCTACCGGTGGTACTCACCGAGTTCACGGCACAGGCTGTGGCCAACCGTGACGCCCTGCTCAACTGGCACACCGCCTCTGAGCAGCGCAATAGCCACTTCGAGGTCGAGCGTAGCTTCGACGGCACTACCTTCACTACCCTAGGCCGCGTAGCTGGCAACGGTACTACCAACCTGGCTTCGGCCTACTCCTTCTCCGATGCGGGCGTAGCCTTCAAAGCCACTGGCCCAGTGTACTACCGCTTGCGCCAGGTTGACCTTGACGGCACTGCTACCTACTCGCCCTTGCGCACCGTGAGCTTCGCCAAAGCTGCGCTGGCTAAGCTGGCCCTGTACCCCAACCCCGTGCAGACCACCACCAGCCTCGACCTCAGCCAGCTGCTCGCTACGGCCAGCTACCAGGCTCAGCTACTCGATGCTACTGGCCGCCAAGTGCGTACCTGGACCCTGGCTGGCGGTATGGCTCAGCCCTTGGACGTAACTGACTTAGCTAGCGGCAGCTATCTGCTCGTCGTTACTGGCCAGCAGCCCGACGGCTCTTTGCTCAAGCAGACCCTACGCTTGACCAAGGAATAGGCTATCCGGCAACCCTAGGTACCCAAAAGGCCCTTCCCACTCGGGAAGGGCCTTTTTTATGGGCTATTACAAAGCTGCGCTGCTAATCGCTCTCATCAAAGCGCTGGGCCACCATTTGCGAATTGCGGCGTTGGCGTTGCTTACCCTTCGCTAGGTTGTCAGGGGCAGCGGGCAGCAGGGCCATGCTGTGTAAATAGGCTTGAGCCTGGGGGGTCTGCTCTAGTTTGCGGAAATCGCGTAACTGGGTTGGCGATAGTAGCCGGCCCATCACTTGGTCGAACTGCTGCGCTTCGGTGGCTACTAGGTTGGGGGTTTCAGCAGCGATGCCGTTTACGGCTAGCACATTCAAGTAATTTACCTCTTGGCCAAGGTAGGTATGCAGCGACGACGACTGCTCGGGGGCAAGCTTTAGCTTGGCTTGGCACAACTCCGTAAAACGGCCAGCGTTGGCTAGGGCATCGGGGGCCGGGACCACCCGGTTATTCTGCGCCAGGGCTGGGAAGGCCCATGCTGACGCGCTCACTAACAAGCCCGCCAGTAACCGGCGGTACAGAATACTGCTCATATTTTTTAGGATTCAGAGGTGGGAGATTAGGTTTGAACTGGCAACAAGTGTAATAAGTTGCCTGCGCTATACCCCTCCTCCGATAAGTACCAACGAGGTTATTCTGGCTGCGTGAGGCTGCCTGACTAACTCAAACCGACCATCATGCCTTCGCGAACAGCGAATGGTTTTTTGGTGCGCTTCGTAACCTCAAGCTAGCACTTGACAGTTTAACAGGTCAACTACTTGGTTAGGTCGAAATAATTATACCGTTTTATGAGTATTAACTATGACGTGCTCGTCATTGGTGCGGGTAGCGCCGGGTTGAGCGCGGCCCTTACCCTAGGGCGCTGCCGCCGCCGGGTGCTGCTGGCCGATAGTGGCCCCACTCGCAATGCCCCCTCACCCGCTGTCCATAGCTTTTTCTCGCGCGATGGCATCCGGCCGACGGCCCTGCTACACCTAGGGCATGAACAGCTAGCGCCCTACCCCACGGTCGAGGTACGTGAGCTCAAGGTAACGGCCCTCACTAAACTGGCGCATGGCTTCCAGGCCACCGGCCATACTGGGCAGGGGCACCCCACCACTGTTGTGGCACGGCGGGTGCTGCTGGCTACCGGGGTCGAAGATGTGCTGCCACCGCTACCGGGCTTTCGCGAGCTGTGGGGCAGCAGCGTGCTGCACTGCCCCTACTGCCACGGCTACGAAGTGCGCGACCAGCCGCTGGCCGTGTATGGCCAGGGCAAGGCGGTAGTGGGCCTCGCTCTGCTTATGAGTCGTTGGACCTCAGACGTGGTAGTTGTAACTAATGGCCCTGGCCATCTCACCGACTATGCCCGGCAGCGCCTGCGCCGCCAGGGCATTGCAGTGCGTGAAGAGCCCATCGCCCGGCTCGTGGGCACTGTGCGTAGCGGCTTGCGCTGCGTCGAATTCGCAGATGGTAGCCACGTCGAGTGCAAAGCCTTGTTTCTACACCCGCCGCAGGAGCAGCGTAGCCCCCTGGCTGCTGCCCTAGGGGCGCGCCTTACCAGCAAGGGGGCCGTGTGGGTCGACAAGCAAGGCCAGACAACCGTGCCCGGCCTCTATGCTGCTGGCGATATGGTGCCTGGCCAGCAGCAGGCGCTGCTGGCCGCCGCCAGTGGCAGCAAAGCCGCCATCTGCCTCAATGAGGCCCTAACTCGGACTGAGGTAGCCTAGGTGCCGGCTAGTTGAGCACGAGCTTCTCGGTCGCCACGAAGTTTTCTCCCTTTACCAGCATCAGATACAGCCCTTTGGGTAGTTGGCTAACATCGAGCCGGCTTGCTTTGGCTTGGGCCGTAGTCTGCATCACTACCCGGCCGCTCAGGTTCTGAATATAGATTTCATAAGCAGGCGCTGGCGCTTCGACTACTACATAATCGTTTGCCGGGTTGGGATAAAACTGCACTGTAGGGAGCTGCTTGCTAGCGGTAGTGGCTGGCAGCTCGCACAGCTGGCCAAAGGCTCCATCCAGGTAAGCTAAACGCTTGGTAATCCAGGTTGCTACATAAGGTAACTGGGCATTATCATACTGATAGGCAGGCCACACTGCCTGCTCGCGCTGGTAAACGCTATTTTTTTGCAGATAGTCATTATTAGCAGCGAACTTGGCCATGATGTGCTCTGGGGTTAGAATGGTGGTGCGCAACTCGGCCCACCGGCGCCGCAGCACACTCCGAAAGCCCATGGCCGCGCAGTCCTGGTTCAAGCGCTTATAGAAGCCATTGGTCAGGATGTCATTGGTCACGTTCTCGTTCTGGCCCATCCAGTTGTTGCCAAATACCCCGTCCAAATCCCAAGGCACGTAGAAGTAAGGCTCACCTGCGTTGTACTTGGCAATGTACAAATTTTTACCACGATTATCACCTGCCCGCAGTATATTCAAGAATATGTAGTAATCAACAGCATTGTTCAAATCGAATTTGCTTTGATACTGCTTCATAAAATCTGCATCAGAGCTCTTCTCAACAAATTTTACAAAATCATATAAATTCCTCCAATCCGTATATTCTTCCGGATGCTTATACTCGAAACCGCCCCAATACGAAGTCTTATTATCAAAGTAGGGTAAATAATCAAACGTGACGGCCCCGCCCCAATCGCCACCCTTATATAACTCACCTTTGATAGAAGTAGTATATTTCTTAAGCTTTAATTGCTTGCGGTCAACTCTTTCTGTCAATGCATAAACCCCTTTATATTCATCATTGACGAATACTTCTGCATAAGACATTGCTATTCCACTCTTAGCATCGGGCTCTTTGTCTTTGTAGTATAGCTGGCTCATTTCCTGCCACAACTCATTGGCCACTTTGCTATTCATGCGCAAAGGCTCGTTGTACAGGGCTTGCAGGTTCCATTTGTTGTCATTACGCATCCCTAGGAGCTTTATATCTCGGCTCTTATTCCCGAGAGTATCAGCCCAAAAGCTAAGCTCGTACGATTTTTTAGGATAACCTTGGGAGTTACCACCTCGCACTTCGATGCCTAGGTTAGCGGTGGTAGTAGCACCGTTTGTTTCCGACATGGTGAATGTCGCATATACACTTGGGGCATCTACAATGGCGTGCCTTGTGTTAATATGAATAATAGGCAGGTTTGTAAAATAGACTGTATACGCAGTATTATCATGCGTAACTGTATATGAGTTTGCAGTACCTAATACCGGGTTCTGCTCTGTGAAATCGTATTCCTTATCTAGGAGCAATGCATTACCAGCATTATCAGCCTTCATAATTTCTGTCACTGATTTATTAATCAGTATCAGGTGATGCTGCTCGTCTACGTGGTAAAAGTTGGGAGCTATTACTATTGGATTACCCGTGGTTACCCTAGTTATTTCGGCCTCACTCTGAAACCGAGGACCAACTAGAAAAAATAGGGACGCTACAGTACATTTGAAAGTAAACAGGTGTTTCATGCTTGTTTTATAACTAATTAAGGATTGATTATCAGCGTACTTTGATAGGGAATTTAAGACTTAAAACGACGATAAATTTGTATTGTCGAAATTTATAATAAAAAGCTGTAATGACCCAAAATTCGGCTTTAATCCTTATTCTAACTAATCCGCTTTGCTAATAATAGCTTGTTTTCCGTATTTCATTTGCAAACCATAATGCATTATAATTTTTATCCTATTTTAAGACAACTTTTTTTTGTTATCTGCTTCGTTGTGGTAGCTACAGCGAGCTACGGACAGCGCTTTGCTGCTATTGGCGACTATGGGTACACGGGCACGGCTGAGCGCGACGTGGCAGACTTGGTAAAGAGCTGGAATCCGGAGTTCATCATCACGCTGGGCGACAACAACTATGACCTTGGCGACTCGTCCACTATCGACCGCAACATTGGGCAGTACTACCACGCCTACATCTATAAGTACCGGGGCCGCTATGGGCCGAGCGCCTCTACCAATCGCTTTTTTCCATCGCTTGGCAACCACGACTACTACACGCGCAATGGCGAAGCCTACCGCGACTACTTTACACTACCCGGCAATGGGCGCTACTATGACTTTGTGCGCGGCGATGTCCACTTCTTTGCCCTAGACAGCGACCCCGCTGAGCCAGATGGCATCAGTGCTGGCTCGGTGCAGGGGCAATGGCTGCAAACGGAGCTAGCGGCCTCTACTGCGCGCTGGAAGGTGGTATACTTTCACCACGCGCCTTATTCGTCGGGGCAGCACGGTAGTACGGTGGCGTTGCAGTGGCCTTTTCGCGCCTGGGGCGCCTCAGTAGTGCTGGCGGGCCACGACCATATCTACGAGCGCTTGCTGGTCGATGGGCTTCCCTACCTTGTCAATGGCTTAGGGGGGCGCAGTATTCACTCGAGGAACCCTAAGCAGCTACCCGAAAGCCAGAAGCTATTCAACGGTGACTTTGGCGCTATGCTTCTCACGGCCACGCCCGACAGCTTGGCTATGCAGTTCTTTACCCGCAAGCAGGTGCTTATTGATACCTATGTGCTGCATCGCCCCTTCAGCCCCAGCCCTAAGCTTTATCCTGCCAGCCCTAATCCATTTCTGGACTTTACCACGCTAGAGTATTCGCTCCCCAGCCCCGCTGCGGTGCAGCTGCGGGTGCTGAATACACTAGGGCAGGAAGTGGCTCGCTTGCAGCAAGGCCTGATGCCAGCGGGCTGGCACCGGCTAGCATGGCAGCGCAATGGGCTGGCGCCCGGCTTATACTACGTGCAGTTGCTGGGCACCGATTTTTCGCAAGTGACGCGGGTGGTGGCTTTGTAAGGTAAGACCGCAACCCTAGGTGCCCCCCCTAACACGCCTAGCGAGCAAGCCACTCGTAGGCAGCCGCCTCGTCGGTGAAGGTGGCCAGATGGCAGTCGGCATCGGCGGCCGATACCATCGCCGTAACGGGCTGCTGCGCCCGCAGCGGCGACACCAAGAAGGCAAGGCGCGCCACTTGCTCGTAGCGCCGGCGCAACGCGGGCGCAAACTCGCGGCTGAACCAGGCATTGACCGCGGGCTCGATAACGTCTTCGCGGCGGCGCAGGTCGAGCAGCCATTTGCCGCAGTGGGCTTCGTCGGCCGCGGCCCGGATGGCTAGGTAGCCGCTTTGCAGCTCGGCGGGCGTGACCTCGCGCTGCCAGCGGGCAATGACTAGCCCTAGGTCGGGGCGATACGCGAGGGTGAGGCCAGGAGCAAACATAGGCAGAACAATGGCGGGCAATGCAGCGGCTAGGTCGCAAGATAAGTCGCTAGGCGGCTTGGCAGGTCCTTACTTTTGCTTGGGCAGGCGGTTTATATTTTTTGCCTTCTGCTTTGTTTCTCATGAGCCCGACCACGCCGGACCCTACCCCGCACGACCCCTACGCGGCCTTGCGCATCCCTGACTTTCGCCGTTACATCACCGCCCGAGCCTTGTTTTCGGTGGCTACCCAGATTCAGGGAGTCGTCGTGAGCTGGCAGATTTTTAAGCTCACCAACGACCCTTTAGCCCTAGGGCTCATTGGGCTGGCTGAGGCCATCCCTAGCATTACGGTTTCGCTCTACGCCGGGCACGTGGCCGACTCGGTGCGCCGCAAGCGCATTGTGGTGCCAGCGGTGCTGGTGCTGTTTTTGTGCGCCGTTACGCTATGGTGGCTAGCGCACCCAGGGCTGGCGGGCGTGCTGGCGGGGGGCCGCCTTCACCTAGAGGCGCTGCACGCCACGGTGGTATGGCCACTGTACCTGGTCATTTTTGTGAGCGGCATTGCGCGAGGATTTATGGGACCGGCGCTGTTTTCATTTATGCCCCAGCTGCTGCCCGACCGTAGCGTGTTGGCTAATGCCGTAACATGGAGCTCGACTACCTGGCAAGCGTCGGCGGTGCTAGGGCCGGCCATTGGGGGGCTGCTATTACACCGCAGCGTCGAGTTTGCCTACGGTGTCGATATGGTGATGGAGGGGCTAGCGCTGCTGTTTTTTATCAGCATTGCCAGCCGTGAGCTGCCCCCCATCGAGGGCGAGCGCCTCACCCTCAGCGAGAGCATTTTGAGTGGTATCAAATTCATATTTAGCAATCAGCTGGTACTGGCTGCGTTGTCGCTCGATATGTTTGCCGTGCTATTTGGTGGCGCGGTGGCATTGCTGCCCTTTTTCGCCGAGAATATCCTGCACGGCGGTCCCGATGCCTTTGGCTACCTGCGCGCCGCGCCGGCGGTAGGCTCGGTCCTGATGGCCGTATTCCTTACTTTCTCACCCCTCAAGAAGAGCGCGGGCCGCAAGATGCTGTGGGCAGTGGCCGGCTTTGGGGCTGCCACGGTGGCATTTGCGCTCTCTACTAACTTTTACCTTTCGATGTTCCTGCTTTTTCTGACCGGAGTCTTTGATTCGGTGTCAGTTATCGTGCGCCAGACGCTGGTACACACCTATACGCCCGAATACATGAAGGGGCGCGTGTCGGCGGTGAATAGCATCTTCATCGGCTCTAGCAACGAAATCGGAGCCTTCGAAAGTGGCACGGCGGCCAAGCTCATCGGCACGGTGCCGAGCGTCGTCTTTGGCGGGCTGATGACGATGCTGGTAGTAGCCATCACGAGTTGGAAAGCCGACCAGCTGCGCAAGCTGGAAATGGGCGCCGGAAAAAAGTAATTTAGCAGCAACAGAGAAGCCGCTAGGTCATTACAACAATTGTAACGACCTAGCGGCTTCTCTGTTGCTAGCTACTGGCTACTGGCTCTTTCTTTTCGACGATTCGCGCACGAGCAGCTTGGGCTTGAGTACCACACTTGCAGCGGGAGCCGAGCGCTTAGGTTCGCGCTGTATCATTTGGAGCAGCAGGCGCACGGCAGTTTGGCCCATCTGGCCGCAGCACTGGTCTACGGAGCTGATTTGCGGTTCCGTGAGTTCGGTAAAGGCTTCGTTGCTGAAACCAACAAGGGCCACGTCTTCGGGCACGCGGCGGCCGTGCTTTTTCAGCACCTGCAAGGCCCCAACCACTGCTAAGTCGCTGGAAGAGAAAATAGCGTCGGGGGGGGCGGGCAGCTTCAATAACTGGCGCATGGCCTGGGCCCCACCGCGCCGGTCCATCTCACAGACAATGGTGAGGGTTTCATCGGGCGCTAGGCCGTGGGCGTGCAGGGCGTCGAGGTAGCCTTGGTGGCGGTTTTTGTGAATACCTAGGTGCATGGCGCCTGCAAGGTGCGCGATGCGGCGGGAGCCCTGCTCCACAAGATGCGTCACGGCTTGGTAAGCACCTTGGTAGTCGTCGAGTACCACGGCCCGCACCTGCTCGCCCTCAAAGCCCTCTACTACCCGGTCAAAAAACACCAGCGGCACTTGCTGCGCACGCACCTGCTCGAAGTGCCCAAAGTCCTGGGTCGTCTTGGCCAGCGAAACCAAAATGCCCTCGACCTGCGCATTCATAAACAGGTCGAGGTGCTGGCGCTCTTGGCCTACGTCTTCGTTTGACTGGCAAATGAGCACTTGGTAGCCAGCTTTGCTCGCCGCTACCGAAATACCATGCACGACTTCGGGAAAAAAGTGCCCTTGGATATGCGGCACCACCACACCCAGCATACGGCTGCGGCCACGGCGCAGAGCCGCGGCCAATTGATTGGGTTGATAATGTAGCTCAGCTGCCAACGCGCGCACGCGCTCTTTGGTGGCTTCGCTCACGTCTTTGTGATTGGATAAGGCCCGTGAAATAGTAGACGGCGACAGCTGCAGCGCAGCCGCTAAGTCGGTGATAGATGCCCGGCGGTTAGCCATGAGATAGTAGTAATAAGCAGAGCAGCTAGGTGCTCAGTCAACAAGAAAGGGGGTAGCCAGCGGCCGCCCGGGCCCGGCTGGCTAGCTATACGCAAGCTACTGGCAAGGATGGCAATTTGGCGCCGGCGGCCAGCGAGCCGGCACGTTTTTAGCGTCGTGGTCAGTACCTTTCGACTACTTTTTGGTTAAGAAAATAAGTCTTCCTGGTATTTCCAAACCTCTCTGGTGGAACTAGCGCGCGATTTTGCTGAGTCAGACTATCTGCGCCGTCTCAAGCAAGACGACGAGCGGGCGTTTGATGCGCTTTTTCGGCACTATAGCTCGCTGGTTTACCGCTTCGCCTACAGCTACCTCAAGTCGCGCCCGGCAGCCGAAGAAATTGTGCAGGAGTGCTTTATCAAAATCTGGGAAAAGCGGGCGCAACTCCGCGACGACCTCCCCCTGAAGGGCTACCTCTTCACCACGGCCCACCACGCGGTGCTCAATGAGCTGCGCCGCGACCAGCACCACCTGCGGCTGCACGGGCAGGTAGCCGCCGCGGCTGGCCCCGCCAGCGTAGCCAACGAGGTAGAGTACCAGGAGATGGAAGCCCTCTACCAAGCTGCCCTCGAGCGCCTGCCTCCCAAGCAGCGCGAGGCTTTTTTATTGAGCCGGCAGCAAGGACTTTCTTACCCTGAAATAGCTGAGCGCCAGGGCGTGTCGGTAAAGACCGTAGAAGCCCACATGATGCAGGCGCTCAAAACGATGCGCTCGTACTTTCGGCTGCACGGTGGTGGTGTTCTGGGCTTGCTACTAACGCTGGCGATGGGCGGCCGGTAGGGTGGCGTAGCTTGGGCGTTGTAGTTTAAGCGGCTGTCCAAGGCCTCTTCTCCGCCCTACCGAGCGTTTTACTACCATGCTGTCAAAACGATTATTGCTCCTGCTACTGGCCCTAGGGGCCCAACTTAGCCGGGCCCAAGCGCCGAGCCCGTATCCGACAAATGCAACTACCGAACTCGCCCCTAGCGACTTGAAGATAGTGTACTTTGGCTCATCGGTGCCTTTTGGGCAGGGTGCCACCGGCAAGTATGGTTATCCGAGTCGCTACAGCGCCCTACTGATGCAGCGTGCTAAAGCCAACCTAGGGGCGCCCTGGACTACGGCTAACATCAGCGTTCCCGGTGACAATACCGTGAAAGTACTGGAGCGCTGGGAGCGCGACCTGCCCCCGCAGCAGGGGCGCTATGTGGTGTATGCACTAGCCTTGGGCAATGAGGGCATCCACGGCGGTGGCCAGCCAAAGTTCGACCAATTCAAGGCCAACATGCAGGTGCTCATTCAGAAAGCCCGGGCACAGGGGCTGGTGCCGGTCGTCACCAACAGCTACACGCGCAACGATTATACGGCCGAGGACTACGCCTTCATTCAGCAGATGAACATACTGCTGCACAGCTGGGCCGTGCCCACCGTGAACCTGCTCGGGGCCGTAGATGACGGCCACGGCCGCTGGGCCGCCGGCTACTTCGATGATGGCCTACACCCCAATGACCTCGGCCACGCGGAGCTGTTTCACGCTTGGGTGCCTTCGCTCTTTGATGCCCTGCGGGCAGGCAAGCCGCTACCAAAGCGCCGCGCCACGGCGGGGGTTCAGCTGCCGGGGGCCGCGCTGCGGCTCGTGCCTGAAGCAGTGGTGCACCCCTTCACGCAGGCTATCAGCTTTCGCGCCAAGGCGCCCGGCGTACTGCTCACCCTACAAGACAGCACTAGTACTGGTAAGCTCAGCCTAGGTGCCCAGGGCCAACTTACCTATACCTCGGCCAAAAAGGGCCAACTCACTAGCCCTACCCGCGTGGCCGACAACCAGTGGCACCAAGTGGCCCTGACGCACTATTTTGCTCGGGGCGAAACCCTGCTGTACCTCGATGGCAAACTGGTGGGTAGCCTGCCCGAGCAGCTACGTACGCGCCAGCTCACCCTAGGTGGCGGCCAAGCCCCGGCTGGCGCGCAGTATCGCAACTGGCTTTTTTACCGCTCGGGTATGAACGCTGCGGAAGTGCACGCCCTAGCTGCCGATTCGCTGCTCAAGTCGAGCCTAGAGCTATATGCCCCTCTCGATGGCCGCCAGGCCGCCACCGCCGACCAGTTTGCCAACTTGGCGCAGAGTACCAACGTGTTGGTACGAGTACCTAGCCCGGCCATTGGCCTACCGCGCCATACCGGTGCCAAGCGCTCGGCACCCGCTAAGGCACGCACGCGCTAGCAAGCAGCGCCGCGCCATAGATAAGGTGTATTTTCAACTGGCTATTGCTAAAACGATTAAGAAAAATTTAAATTTTTTCTGGGCTCCGACTAAGGGGGTAGGCTAGGCGGCAGTGTAGTACTGCAAACGATTGTGGCAATAGGGCCAGTCCCTAGGTGAGCACTGAGTATACCTGCCATGCGCAGGACTACCCAGTACTCGCTGGCCGCACCATCGAACTGCCTATGAGCCCAGCTATTACGCAAGACTTATTTACTGCCTTTGTGCAAGGCACGGCCTCGGCTGCCGAAGCGGCCGCCGTGCGGGCCTGGCTGGCCCAGCCCGCCAATCAGTTTTTGGCCCAGCACTGGATGAGCCAGCACTGGGAAGAGCTAGCTGCGCAGCCCGCCGCCCCCGCCGATGCCCCCGATTTTGAGGTCTTGCTTACCCGCGTGCATGGGCAGCTAGACCTAGGTCAGGCGCCTCGCTTGCTACCAGTAGCGGCTGCACCGGCTTGGCGGCGCTGGGCCGCCGCGGCCGCAGTGGCCAGCACCGTGCTGGGCGGCGGCAGCTGGTGGCTATATAGCCAGCGCCCAGCAGCGACCCAGCAAGTGGCCACGGCCTACGGCCAAACCCGCACCGTGCAGCTACCCGATGGCTCCAGCGTGACGCTGAATGGGCACTCGACGCTGCGCTACCCGGCCGCGTGGGCGGCCGGCAAGCCCCGCGAGGTGTGGCTCGATGGTGAAGGCTACTTTGCGGTGCAGCACCAAGCTGATAACCAACGCTTTTTGGTACATACTACCGCGGGCTTCAATGTAGAGGTCCTAGGTACCAAGTTCACCGTATCGCGGCGGCGCAACCAGGGGCGGGTGGTACTACTCTCGGGCAAGGTGCGCGTGAACTTCGACGACCGCCAGCAACCCGACGTGATTTTGAAGCCGGGCGAGCTGGTTGAAACCCAAGAAATTAAGCCCGCTCAGCCCGTTGTGACGGCCTACCGCACCGTGCACACGGCCCCCTACGCCAGCTGGAAAGACGCGCAGCTGGTGCTAGACGAAACTACCATTTCGGAGCTAGCCACCCGCTTGCACGACACCTATGGCCTCGAAGTAGTGGTGGCCACCCCCGAACTCAACCGGCGCAAAGTGACGGGTACCGTGCCCGTGCGCGACCTCGACGTGCTGCTGCAATCCTTAGAAGAAGCCTTCCACTTACAAGCCGCTCGGCAAGGCAACCGCCTTACTCTGACCGAGCAATCAAATTAATAAGCCCTTTTTCCCCACCCTTTATGAACAAACCCCTTACCTACTTGGGGTGGCCGGTAGCGCGCCCCGCGTGCTTGGCTGCTAGCGTAGCGGTGCTTCAGCTATTGAACACCCCCGCCCATGCCCAATTTATGGCCGTAAACTCGGTGCGCCAGAGCGAGCCCACCACCGTACCAGCCGACGTTAAGTCGGTGCCCCTCAAGTCGCTTCTCAAGCAGTGGGAAAGCGAGTACCACGCTACCATCTTCTACGAGAGCAATGTAGTAGACAACAAGCGTGTGGTGGCCCAGCCTACCACCGGCTCACTAGCCGAGAAGCTGGCTGCTGTGCTGCCTCAGGTATCACTCCAGTTTAAGGAGCTGCGCGACAACTACTTTGTGGTGACGAGCCAGCCTGAGAGAGCCCCTAGCCCTGCCACATCCGCCATGGCGCCGCAAAACGTGCCTGCATCGGGCCGCGTGACCGACCCCAAGGGCGAGCCTCTGCCCGGCGTGACGGTGCTAGTAAAAGGGACCACCAACGGCACCTCGACCGGCCCCGACGGCAGCTTTTCGCTGAGTGTGCCTGAAAACAGCACCTTAGTATTCAGCTCGGTAGGCTTTAAAACCCAGGAGCTGGCCGTGACGGGTGCCACTAGCACCATTGACATTCGGCTGAGCGACGACCAGCAGGCGCTGAACGAGGTAGTAGTGGTAGGCTACGGCACCCAGACCCGCCAAGACCTCTCGACTTCGGTAGCCTCGGTGGGTAGCCAGGCACTGGCGCGCCAGCCGGTGGCGGGCTTCGACCAGGCCTTGCAGGGCCAGGCGCCCGGCGTGCAGGTAACGGCCCCGAGTGGCGCGCCCGGCGCGGGCATCAACGTGCGGGTGCGGGGCAATGCCTCGCTGAGTCTGAACGGCTCGCCGCTGTACGTGATTGACGGCGTGCCCGTACTACCTGACTACCAGCAGGAAATATCGGTGGGCAACCAGCGCATCAACCCACTCAATACGCTCAACCCGAACGATATCGAGAGCATCGACGTGCTCAAAGACGGTGCGGCGGCGGCCATCTACGGCGTGCGCGCGGCCAACGGGGTAGTGGTGATTACGACCAAGCGCGGCAAGGTGGGCCAGTCGCAGGTGGGCCTGAGCGTGTACTACGGCCGCCAAAAGCTGCGCAAAAAGCTCGACGTGCTCAACTCGGCGCAGTTTGCGCAGGAGCTGAACGAGATAAATGTGAACGCTGGCCTGGCTCCGGCCTTCACCACGGCCAATCCAGTGCCGTCGTTCAGCACCGACTGGCAGGACGAGGTGTACCGCACGGCCGCGCTGCAAAACTACCAGCTCAACATCAGCGGGGGCAGCGAAAAAACCCGCTACTACGTGGCGGGCGGCTACTTCAAGCAAGATGGCATCAGCCTGAACTCGGGCTTCGACCGCTTCAACTTCAAGGTAAACCTGGAGCAGACGGTGAGCAAGAAGCTGCGCGTGGGCACGAACCTGAACATGAGCCGCACCAACAACAACGGCAGCGTGCGCTCAGAACTGGCCCTAGGTAACTCGGGCACGGTGCTCGGGGCGCTATCGCAGATTCCGACCATTCCGGTGCGCAACGCCAATGGCACGTACGCGCTCAACCCGTTTAACCAGTCGGACAACCCGGTGGGCAACTTGCTGGAAAGCAGCAACCGCGCCATTGTGTACCAGATGATTGGTAATGTCTTCGGCGAGTTTGACATTCTGCAAAACCTGCGCCTGCGCTCGTCCCTAGGTCTCGATTTCCGCACCCAAACCGAGAACCAGTTTCTGAGCCGCAACTACCCCGGTAGCACTGGCCGTGCCCAGACCGCTACCAACCAACAGGTTATCTGGCTGCTCGAAAACACGCTGACCTACAACCCGACTCTCGGCGACAAGCACCACCTGACGCTGCTGGCCGGCCAGTCGATGCAGCAGTCCAACCGCTTTACCTCCGGCGCTACTACCCGAGACTTCTCAGCCAACCTGCCCTACCTAAGCGGCGGCTCTACGGTGGTCGGCATCCCCGGCAGCTACGAAGACTCGTGGGCGCTGCTGAGCTACTTCGCTCGTGCCAACTACGACTTCGATGGCAAGTACCTGTTTTCGGCCAGCTTGCGAGCCGATGGTACCAGCCGCTTCACCAATAAGTACAGCTTTGGCTACTTCCCGGCCGTGAGCGCGGCGTGGCGCGTGTCTAAGGAAAACTTCTTCCCGCAGGACGGCCCAGTGTCAGACCTGAAGCTGCGCGCCAGCTTCGGCGCCAACGGCAACCAGGAGATTTACACCTACCAGCGCTTTTCGCGCTACTCGACCGGTTACCTCTACCAGGGCACCGGCTCGACCATCGTGGGCGGCATTACGCAGAGCAACATCGGCAACAACGACCTGCGCTGGGAAACCACCTACCAATACAATGGTGGCTTGGACCTCAGCATGTTGGATAATCGCTTGACGTTCACATTCGACATCTACAACAAGCAGACGAAGGACTTGCTGCTGGATGTGCCGATTCCGCTGAGTACGGGGGCTGAAGTGCCGAATGGCTCCAATGCAGTAGTAACGCAGAATATTGGCCAGGTCCAGAACCGCGGTATTGAAATCGGGCTGGTGACGACCAACGTGCTGGCCCAGGACAATGGCTTTGGCTGGACGACCAACTTCAACGTGAGCGGCAACCGCAACCGAATTCTGGACCTAGGCCCGCAAACGAGCGATGCAGGCGTGGTTTCGGACCGCAACATCATTGCGAGCGAGCGCATTTCGCAGGTGGGCCAGCCCCTAGGTGCCTTCTACGGCCACACGGTGCAGGGCATCGTGCAGTCAGACGCGGAGGGCTTGACTCTGGCCACCCAAAACGGCAACCGCCCCAAAGCCGGCGACATCCGCTTTGTGGATACCAACGGCGACGGCGCCATCACTGATGCCGACCGCACCATCATTGGCAACCCCAACCCCAAGGCGTTTGCGGGTGTCACCAACAACTTCTCGTACAAAGGCCTGGAGCTGAGCGTTTTCTTCCAGGGCCAATTTGGCAACCAGATTTATAACCAGACCCGCCAAATCATCGAGTCGCAGTCGGACCCCTACAACCAGAGCACCCGCGTGCTCAACCACTGGACGCCGACCAATACGAACACCGACATTCCGCGCCCGGTGCGCAACGACCCACAGGGCAACAACCGCTTCTCGACCCGCTGGCTGGAAGACGGCTCCTACGTGCGCCTCAAAAACGTGACGCTGGCCTACAACATCCCCACCACGCTCAGCAAGCGTGCCTCTATCCAGAACCTGCGCATCTACGTGACTGGCCAGAACCTGATAACCTGGACCAAGTACCTCGGCTACGACCCCGAAGTGAGCGCCGACCCCTTCTCGTCCACGGCTTTTGGCCGCGACTTTGGGGTGTACCCGCAGGCCCGCACCTACACGGTGGGCATCAACGCTACTTTTTAAGCCGCTGTTAGCCTAGAATTCCCATGAAAAAACTAGTTATTCCGGCGCTCGGCGCCCTTTCGTTTCTAGCCAGCTGCAACTTCTTAGAAAAAGAGCCGCTGGTCAGCCTGACCCCCGAGAACTTCTTCACCAGCGGCACCGATGCCGAAGCGGCCCTCACCGCTTCGTATGATGCCTTGCAGGGCACCGGCGCCTACGGCCAGGACCTGAACGTGATGGGCGAGATGCCCAGCGACAACTGCACCAGCACCAACGGCGACGTGAACGCGATGGATAAAATCATCTGGACGCCGACGACCAGCCAGGTGGGCAATGTGTACCGCCAGGGCTACATCGGCGTGAACCGCGCCAACATCGTGCTCAAATACGTGCCGGCCATCGCGATGGACACGGCCCGCCGCCGTCAGATTTTGGGCGAGGCGCACTTCATTCGGGGCTTAAACTACTTCAACATGGCGCGGGTGTATGGGGGTGTGCCACTGCGCCTCACGCCCACCGAAAGCGGCGCCCCGGCCGATGTGAATCTGGCCCGCTCGACCACCGACCAAGTCTACGACCAGGTGGTAGCCGACCTGCAAGCCGCGGCTATGCAAATGCCCACGGCCTCGCAAAACCAGAACCGAGCCGGTAAAAATGCCGCTTACGCCCTGCTAGCCCGCGTGCAGCTGACGCGCCGCAACTGGGCCGCCGCCCAAGCCGCTGCCAATGCCGTGATTACCTCGGGCGTGGCGCTGAACGGCACCTTCAAGTCGCTGTTCCCTGCCGAGAACAAGGGCGCAGAGTCGCTATTTGAAATCCAGTACGCGGGCTCGGCCGATGGTGGCAACATCTTGCCCGACCTAGCGCTGCCCGCGCCGCTGGCCACGTATTCCTTCCCGAAGTTCAACATCCCAACCGCTGAGCTAATTTCCTACGCCGACACCGTGAATGACCGGCGCTGGGCTTTCAATGGCATCGTGCGGGCACCCAATGGCAGCACCGTAGTGGGCCGCGACCACGTGAGCTACATTGATGGCCGCTCAACCAATGCCAACGACCAGGGCCCCTTCGTGTATAAGTGGACCAGTATCGGCAATAACTTCAGCTCGACCGACAACACCTATGTGCTGCGCTATGCTGAGGTGCTGCTGGCCTACGCCGAAGCCGTGAACGAGCAAACCGGCCCTAGCGCCGATGTGCTGGCCAAGCTGAACCTAGTGCGCCAGCGCGCTGGCCTGGCGGCCCTGACCACCGCCTCGCCCCAAGCCGCCACTAAGCAGACGATGCGCAACGAAATAGACCGCCAGCGTCGCCTAGAGCTGGCTTTCGAAGGCGAGCGCTGGTTTGACCTGCTGCGCTACGCGCGCCACACGCAGGCCGACCCCTCGGCTGCTCACGCGGTAACGGCGCTGGACATCATCGCCCAGCAGCGCGGCGGGGTTCGCGAGGCGAACTACCTCGTGTTCCCCATTCCGCAGTCGGAAACTAATACGAACCCCCTGATTCAGCAAAACCCAGGGTACTAGTGTGTGGTGCATGGTGCATGGTGCATGGTGCTTAGTGCGTGGTGCCTAGTGCTTGGTACTACACTCTAAGCACTAGGCACTAAGCACTAAGCATCACGCACTAAGCACCAAAAAGCTGTCGTTTCGGGGCCCGGATGGGGGAAAGTGGATAAAGAACTATCCGGCCCCGGAGCGGCACGCTAAGGTTATTTAATCAGCCAGTGCTTGTCCTCGTAAGGCGGCACGACGAAGCAGCGCCACCTAGGTGGCTCGTTCTTAATCCACTGCTTCGTCGTATCGCTTTGCCAGGACAATCTCTTTTATCTCCATCCTACTTCTACATGCTACCTGTTTCTGTTTGTCGCTGGGGCCTAGGTGCCGTGCTGGCCCTCACGCTGGTGCCGGGCTACGGCCAGCGCGCCAAAACCAACGCTAAAGCGGGCGTGGCCTGCTGGCTCACCACTCCCGACCAAGCCCAGCGCTTGCAGCCGCAGGCCGAGCGCCTGGCCTTCAGTAAAGCCGCGCCCACAGGCACGGTGATTGAAATTGACGATAGCCAGCGCTTTCAGACGATGGATGGCTTTGGCTACTGCCTCACTGGGGGTAGCGCCGAGCTACTGCACGCCATGAGCGCCCCAGCACGCACCAAGTTGCTGCGCGAGCTGTTCGGCACCGACGCTCAGGGCATTGGCGTCAGCTACCTGCGCCTGAGCATTGGGGCCTCGGACCTCGATGCCCAGGTATTTAGCTACGACGACCGGCCAGCCGGCGAAACCGACCCCACGCTGGCGCACTTTAGCTTGGCGCCCGATGAGGCGCACCTCATCCCGGTGCTGAAGGAGATTCTAGCCATCAACCCGGCTATCAAGCTGATGGGCTCGCCCTGGAGCCCGCCGACCTGGATGAAAACCAACGGCGAAAGCAAAGGCGGCTCACTCAAGCCGGAGTTTTACGGAGCCTATGCGCAGTACTTCGTGAAGTACCTCCAAGGCATGCAGAAGCACGGTATTCGCCTCGACGCCATCACGGTGCAGAACGAGCCGCTGCACCCCGGCAACAACCCCAGCCTCCTGATGACCGCCGAGCCGCAGGCCGAGTTCATTGGCCAGCACCTAGGTCCGGCTTTTAAGGCGGCGGGGCTCAAGACCAAAATAATTTGCTACGACCACAACGCCGACCGGCCCGACTACCCCCTCACGGTGCTCGGAAATGCCACCGCCAACCCTTACGTCGATGGCTCAGCGTTTCACCTCTATGCCGGCCCTATCGAGGCCTTAAGCAAGGTACACGACGCCTACCCAACTAAAAACGTATACTTTACGGAGCAATGGACGGGGTCGAACACAACCTTCCAAAGCAACCTAGGGTGGCACGTGAAGAACCTCGAAATAGGTGCGGCGCGCAACTGGGCCCGCACCGTGCTGGAGTGGAACCTCGCCGCCGACCCCAAGCAGAACCCGCACACGCCCGGGGGCTGCACCGAGTGCCTAGGGGCCATCACGCTAGCCCCCGACGATGCCGTAACCCGCAACGTGGCCTACTACACCGTGGCCCACGCTAGCAAGTTTGTGCGCCCCGGTTCGGTGCGCGTAGGCTCGACCAGTGCTGCTGGGCTACCCAATGTGGCCTACCGCACGCCGACTGGCGGCCACGTGCTGCTAGTGGTCAACGACCAAGCCGCTCCTCAAACCTTTAGCCTACGCTACCGGGGCCAAGCTGCCCAGGCTACGCTGCCAGCGGGCGCGGTGGCCACCTACGTGTGGTAGTAGCACAGGCTTTTAGTCCGCGAGTCGACCGGCCCGGTACTCGCGGACTAAAAGCCTGTGCTGTGGCTACCCGCACCTCACTTATTCCTGCTCCTTCTCCATGATTTTCCCCACCCGCTTCCACTACCCGGCGAGCCTGCTGCTGGCAACCGCCCTTTTACTCGGCGGCTGCTCCAAGGACGACTCGCCTGCTACGCCTACCCCTACCCCCACCCCGCCTACGCCTACGCCGGCCACCCCGGCGCAAGTGGCTGTGTGGCTGACGATGCCCGACAAGTCGGCGCTGTTTTACAACCAGCCGGCGGGGCTGAATTTTGGGGCAGCCACTAACACAAACGCAACCATCGCGGTCGATACGGCGCAGACGTACCAGACGATGGATGGCTTTGGCTATACCCTTACTGGGGGCAGCGCCTACTTGCTGAGCCGAATGACGGCCGCTAGTCGGGCGGCGCTGCTCAAGGAGCTATTTGCTACAGACGAGAGTAATATCGGCGTCAGCTACCTGCGCGTGAGCATTGGGGCATCGGACCTGGATGCCTCGGTGTTTACCTACGATGACGCTAGTAGTCCCGACCCTACACTGGCCAACTTCAGTCTGGCGCCCGACCAAGCCTACCTTATTCCGGTACTGAAGGAAATCGTGGCCATCAACCCCAGTATCAAAATCCTAGGTTCGCCCTGGACGGCGCCTACCTGGATGAAGAACGGCCCTACCTCGGCCACCAACCCCAATCCTAGCCCGGTGGGCGGCTCGCTCAAGCCGGAATACTACGATGCCTACGCCCGCTACTTCGTGAAGTACATCCAGGGTATGCAGGCCCTAGGTATTCCGATTGAGGCCGTGACGCTGCAAAACGAGCCGCTGAACCCCTATAATAATCCTAGCATGGTGATGACGGGCGCCGAGCAAGCTACGTTCATCAAGAACAATGTGGGGCCAGCTTTTCAGGCGGCGGGGCTCAAAACCAAGATTATTGCCTACGACCACAACCCCGATGCCGAGGGACTGGCTTTTGTGAACACCGTGCTCCGCGATGCTGGGGCCAGCGCCTATATCGATGGCTCGGCCTTTCACCTCTACGCCGGCCCAATGAGCGCACTGACCCAGATTCACGACGCATACCCCACCAAAAACGTGTATTTTACGGAGCAGTGGACCCAAGCGCCCGGCAACTTCGCGGCCGACCTCACTTGGCACGCCAACAACCTGGTAGTGGCTGCCCCCCGCAACTGGAGCCGCAACGTGCTAGAATGGAACCTCGCTAGCGATGCCACCTACGGCCCGCACACGCCCGGCGGCTGCACCGAGTGCCTAGGTGCCCTCACCATCAGCGGCAATACCGTAACCCGCAACTCGGCCTACTACACCATCGGCCACGCTGCCAAGTTTGTGCGGCCCGGCTCGGTGCGCGTGGGCACCAATATGCCCGACGGGCTACCCAACGTGGCCTACAAAACGCCCGCCGGCAAGCGCGTGCTCGTGGTCGTGAACACTGGCTCGACGCTCAAAAATTTTAATATCCAATACAAAGGCAAGCTAGCCAGCACCTCGCTCTACGGCGGTGCGGTGGCCACTTATGTGTGGTAGCGTACTTCTCGCCCGCACCCTTCCCTCTGATGACTAACAAGTTTCTTTCCTTGGCGCTGCTCTCAGCGCTGGGCCTCGGCCGTGTGGCCGCCCAAACCCCTTACTCGGCCGCAGGCAAAAAAGTCCAGGTATTTACTACTGCGCAGGGCACGAGCCAGCGCCTAGCTGCTGGCGCGGCGCTCAGCTTTCAGCCAGCCGCGCAGCCACTCGAAACGCAGGTGTGCGTTTTTGTAGACCCTAGCCACTCGTACCAGACGCTGCTCGGCATTGGCGGGGCGCTGACGGATGCTTCGGCCGAGACGTTTGCCAAGCTACCTAAGGCGCAGCAGCAGGAGTTTTTGCAAGCTTACTACAGCCCCGCGGCGGGCATCGGCTACTCGCTGGCGCGCACGCACATCGGTAGCTGCGATTTTTCGAGCGCGAGCTACACCTATGTTAAAGAGGGCGATAAGAGCCTGAAGAGCTTCAGCATCAAGCACGACGAGAAGTACCGTATTCCGTTTATTAAGCAGGCCACGGCCGCGGCGGGCGGCAAGCTCACGCTATTCGTGAGCCCCTGGACGCCGCCGGCGTTCATGAAAACCAACCACGACCTGCTGCACGGCGGCAAGTTGCTGCCCGAGTTTCGGCAGCCCTGGGCCGACCACTACGTCAAGTTTATCAAGGCCTACGAAAAGCAGGGCATCCCGATTTGGGGTCTCTCGGTGCAAAACGAGGAGATGGCTACTCAGACCTGGGAATCGTGCCTGTACACGGCCGAGGAAGAGCGCGACTTCATCAAGGAGTACCTAGGGCCAACGCTTGCAACGGGCGGCCTAGGTGACAAAAAACTCATTGCCTGGGACCACAACCGCGACCTGCTATACCAGCGCGCAAGCACTGTGCTCGACGACCCCGAGGCTGCTAAGTACGTGTGGGGCATTGGCTACCACTGGTATGAAACCTGGACCACCAGCGGCCCGCTCTTCGACAACGAACGCCGCGTGCACGAAACCTATCCCAATACCAACCTCATCTTCACGGAAGGTTGCGTGGAGAACTTCAAGTTTGACCAAGTAAATGATTGGAAGCTGGGCGAGCGCTACGGCAACTCGATGATAAACGACTTCAACGCTGGCACCGTGGGCTGGACCGACTGGAACGTGCTCCTCGACGAGAAAGGCGGCCCCAACCACGTGGGCAACTTCTGCTTCGCGCCCATCATCGCCGACACGCGCACTGGCAAGCTCATTTACACCAACGCCTACTACTACATCGGGCACTTCTCAAAGTTCATCCGCCCCGGCGCCAAGCGCGTGGCCACCAGCACCAACCGCGACTGGCTGCAAGCTACCTCGTTTGTAAACACCGACGGCAAAGTAGCCGTGGTCGTGATGAACAGCGGCGACAAGCCCCAGGAGTTTCAGCTGTGGGTGAAGGGCCAGGCAGCGGCCACCACGAGCCCCGCGCACTCCATTGCTACTTACGTGATTGACTAGGTGCTAGCTTGCCACCTGCTACTGAGCTCGACCGCTCGGTAGCAGGCAAAGGTTTTCTCTACTACTCATCACTTTTATGTCTTTCTTGCATAATCTGAATGCGCTCGCGGTGGCTGCCGCGCTGCTCATGCCCCTAGGCAGCTGGGCCCAAACCACCGACTGGGCCAACCTAGGCCGCTATGCCACTGCCAACCAGCAGCTGCCCCCACCCAAGGCTAGCCAGCCGCGGGTAGTGCTGATGGGCAATTCCATCACGGATAGCTGGCCCAAGGCCGACACGGCGTTCTTTGCCAGCAAAACCTACGAGTATGTTGGCCGGGGCATCAGTGGGCAGGTATCGGGGCAAATGCTATTGCGCCTGTGGCCCGATGTACTGGCCTTGCAGCCCAAGGTAGTGGCCATCCTATCTGGCATCAACGACATTGCCGAAAACGCGGGTCCCTACAACCCAGAAGCAACTTTTCACAACATCACCTCGATGGCCGAGCTGGCGCAAGCCCACGGCGTGCGCGTCATCTTGTGCTCGGTGCTGCCAGCCTATAACTTTCCGTGGCGCCCCGGCCGCGAGCCTGCCCCCAAGGTTATCGCCCTCAACCAGCGGCTGAAAGCTTACGCAGCCCAACACCGCCTCACCTACGTCGACTACCACACTGCTATGGCCGATGAGCGCCAGGGCCTATCCGCAGCGCTGGCCACCGATGGCGTGCACCCCACCCTAGCCGGCTACCGCATGATGGGGCCGCTGCTACAACAGGGGGTAGCCCAAGCCCTCAAGCGCAAATAGCTTCTCCGCTCTTCCTAGTAAGCCGTCATGCTGAGCTTATCGAAGCATGACGGCTTTAAACTGTCACCTACCCTCTTAGATGCAGCCGCGAACTTCCTCGTTCGCACTGCTTTTCTGCTGCTTTCCTTCTCGATGCCTCGTTTCTCCTCCCTCCTGCTCGCCACCCTAGGGCTTGTTTCCGCCGCTGCCCACGCCCAATCGCAAAACGCACCACTACTACGGGCCGAAGGCCCAAAAATCGTGGATGCCCAAAAGCACGAGGTGCTGCTGCAAGGCATGAACCTAGGCGGCTGGCTATTACAAGAGGGCTACATGATGAAGCCCGGCTACGGCGGCACCCAGGGCTCGGTGAAGAAGGTGCTCTACCAGGCCGGCCTGAGCGACGCGGCGGTGGAGAAGTTTTACCAGCAGTGGCGCGATAATTTTATTACGAAGGCCGATATCGACTTTATTGCCCAGCAAGGCTTTAACTGCATTCGCCTGCCCCTGCACTACGACTTATTCCTGACGCCTGCCCAGCGGGCCGTACGCAACGGCGTGATTCGGGGCACCGTGCCCTATGCCGACTATATGGCCAAGCTAAAGGAGTGGCAGCAAAAAGGCGAACTCTTTAACCAGCCGCAGCAGCTTGAGGCCATCCGCCTCATTGACAAGACCCTAGGGTGGTGCGCCGCCAACAAGCTCTACGTAGTGCTCGACCTGCACGCCGCGCCCGGCGCCCAGGGCACCGACTCTAATATTGCCGACGCCTTGCAGCCCAACGATTTCTGGCAAGAGCCCATCTACCAGGATATTACGAATGGCCTGTGGGCAACGCTGGCCAAGCGCTACAAAAACGATGGCCGCATTGCGATGTACGACCTCGTAAATGAGCCCAACAACGTGCCCGGTGGCAACGCAGCCATTCACACCATGTTCGAGCGGCTCATTAACACCGTGCGCGCGCAGGGCGACCAGCACTTGCTGCTACTGGAAGGCAATGGCTTTGGCAACAACTACAATGCGCTGGAGAAGAAGACCTTCTCGCACCCCGAAAACTTGGTGTACAACGCCCACCGCTACAACCTGGAGAAGTACCCACTCAGCAATGACCTAGGGGCCACTAACCCCGATGCCAACCAGCTCGGCACCATCGGCAACCTGCTCGCTTTCCGCACCACCCAAGACGTGCCAGTGTGGATAGGCGAAACCGGCGAAAACACCCCGCAGTGGATGGGCGAAGCCGCCCGCAACCTCGCCAGTGTAGGTATCGGCTGGTGCCACTGGACGTATAAGCGCTTCAGCGATAAGTCTATCGCTGCGCTGCTGCGCATCAAGCCGCCTTACTTGGTCGATGCCAAAAGTGCCACCGACCTACCAGCTATTCTGGAGAATATCAAATTCAAGAACTGCGTGCCGAATACGGACGTCAGCAACGCGCTGAAAGCTGAAATCAAGAAATAGAAGACCTAGGCTGGCACCAGGCATCTGTTCTGGCTAAAGCAGCTATCCGCACTTCGTATGCTAAAATCGTCTTTGTTCTTGTTGCTGGGGTTGTTCATCGCCCTGCGGCTAGCGGCCCAAGCCCCTGCCCCACCCGCCGGGCGCGTTGTCGTCACGCACCTAGATTCGAAACTGCTACGCGGCAACCTAGGGGGCGAAAACCCGCGCCGCCGCGTGAGCGTGTACCTGCCCCCGGGCTACGAGGCTAGCCCGCAGCGGCGCTACCCGGTGGTGTACTACCTGCACGGCTTTACGTGGAGTGACAGCCTGATTTTCAACCAAGACGGTATGACGGCGCTGCTCGACCAAGCCATTGCCGATGGGCAAATTCGACCCTTTATTATGGTGGTGCCCAATGAAAAAACGCGCTTTGGGGGCAGCATGTACAGCAACTCGGCTACCAATGGCCCCTGGGCCGACTTTACGGCCCGCGAACTGGTACAGTATATCGACAAAACCTATCGTACGTTAGCGCGGCCGGGTAGCCGCGGCCTAGCCGGCCACTCTATGGGCGGCGGGGGTACATTGCGGCTGTCCCTGCTTTATCCCGGCACGTGGGCCGCCGCCTATGCCCTTAGCCCCGCCTTCCTGGGTCCTAGCCCCGAGTATATGCCTGGCGGCGTGGGGCTGCGCAAAGCCCTGGCCGCCCGCCGTCCCACCGACTTAGCTGGTGACTATGATGGCCAGTTGATTATGGCGCTGGCCCGTGCCTTTTCGCCCGACCCAGCTGCCCGGCCCTTCGGCGCTGCTTTGCCGGGGACCCTAGGTGCCGATAGTGTGGCTCGGCGCGATGCCGCGCTAGCCCGCTGGGCAGCAGCTACGCCCACCTACTTGCTACCCAGCCACGTAGCTAGTCTGCACCAGCTGCGGGCACTAGCCTTTGACTGGGGTGCTCAAGACGAGGTGCGGCACATTCCGCCCGCCTGCCGCACGTTTAGCAGCTACCTCACTGCCTTTGGCCTCTCGCACACGGCCCAGGAATATGAAGGCACGCACGGCAGCCGCATCATGGGCCGCACGGGGCGCGTGTACCAGCAAGTGCTACCCTTCTTTAATAAATACCTGGATTTTGCGCCCTAGGCCCTCATTCGCAACGCACGTAGGGCCGCAGCTTGACAAAGCTTTCCTCCTTCAAAATTTTGATTTGACGTAGGTCCTCCGGTGTTTTATAGGGCCCGTGCTGCTTGCGAAAAGCTACAATGAGCCGGGCCAGCGGCTTGCCCACGTAGGGGTGCGGCCACAGCTCATCAAAAGTACTGGAGTTGATATTGACCGTTTGGGGCACAAAACCGGGCGCCACAAATGTGTACTTCTGCAAGCTATCTACTAGGTCGGGCGCATCGCGCAGCACAAATACATCGGCTAGCTGCGCCTCGCTTACGTAGCCGCCTAGCTCGTTGCGGCGCAGCACTATCCACTTAGCCCGCCCTCGGCCGATGCCTTTAATTTGCTGCAGCTGCGTAGTATCGGCCAGGTTGAGGTCGAAGGGCTGCAAGTGTGCCGGCTTGCGCGGAAAGCGGCTCGGGGTCGAGGTAGCGAAAGGCGCATTGCCGTGCGTGGCATAGTCGGGGCGGCCTGGCAGCGCGTCGGGCAGCTGCATATAGGGCGCCAGCCGCTGGTATACCGAGTCGGGCAAGCCATAAATGCGCTGCACCTGCGCCTTGGCTCGGAAGCCACCCGCTTTCTGCCCATAGTTCACGATGCGACCCGCTACGAAGTGCGGCACACCGCGCGCTTCCCAGTCTAGGGCCGTAAGTGCATTAGGGTCGAAGGGGGCCAGCTTGACTTGCGCTACGGCCGGGTAGCGGCCGGCCTCCGCATTGCCGTAGCTGCGCCGCCCGGCGTAGCGCTGCTGCTCTACCGAATCGCTAAGGGCCATCCGCTTCGATAAGTCGGTAGCCCAACTATCGAGCTGCTGCTGGTCGGCGGCGGGCAAGTAAGTGGGGGCGGTGGGGCGGAGCAGCACAGGTAACACGGCCACGCCCAGCATGAGCAGAAGCAGCACCACAAAGCCCCGCGTTTCGCCCCGCGAAAAGCTAAAATACCGCCGTAGCCAACGCGCAATAACGGACGGCCCCGAGGGTGGGCGCGGTGCGGGCGGCGGAGGCGTAGCGGACATAGCAATAAATAAATACGGCCCGCCCTATCCTGACACGGCCAAAAAGCCAGGAAATATAAGCTCGCCAGTAGTTATTGCCTAACGTTAAAAGTCTGGTAGTAAATAGTAAAGGCTTGCTAGTGCAGCTTTACTATTTACTACCAGACTTTTAACTTCTCAGCGGCACACCGCCCTAGGTCGAGCTGCTGCTTGCTTACTACGGCAGCGTGAGCAAGTAGCCAATCGTAAAGTTGGCGTCCCAGTCAAACACAAATTGCTTGCAACCAGTAGCTTCAGCTACCGAGCGGTAGATATTCAGGCCAGCTTTGCCTTTGGCATTATCGAGCTGGTAGGCACTGGCGGCGTCGAGCACCGTGTAGCGCTCCTTGCCCTGGCGCACTTTTTTGGCCATCTCAAATGGCACGCCACCGATGATGAAGCACGTTTGGCGCAGGCTGGCCGGCACTTGGTCGGCCTTAGCTTTTACATCGGCCGCCACGGTAGCGTCCTCAATGTTTTGCCCGAAATACTTGGCGCCGTAGGTTTCTACCGACTTGGGGGCGCCGTCGGCCAGCCACGAAATCTTAGTGTTGCCCGACCCAATGTCTACTACGAAAGCTTTGTTGGCGTAGCTCGGCGGCAGCACCGAGCGTAGGCCCAGCACGCCTTCTTTCTCAGGCGTCACGGTGTTTACCACATACTTGAGTTTAGCCAATTGCTTGATAATCTTCTGGGTGCTCGGTGCCTTCAGCGCACCCGAACTTACCACGAAGTGAATATCGCGGCCCGCCACGCCGTAGTCCAGCATCTTGGCGATGTAAGCTTTCAAGCCCGCCCGCACATCTTCGTCGGAAGCCATGTTTTCTTGCACTAGGCTGTTGCCAAACTCTGCTTTGTCTAGCTTCCAGTTGTGCTGGGCATCGGTACGCACAATGAAGGAGTTGAAGCCACTGGCTCCTAGCTCCACCACGCCGCGCAGCCGCCCGCCCGTGGGCTCGGGAGCAGTATAAGTGAAGGGCACTCGTTCGCTGGTGCTGGCCGTAGCCGCCGCAGGAGTGGTGGTTGGCGCCGGAGCACTGCTACCAGTGGGGCTGGTCGAGCTAGGTGCTTCCGTGGTGGTAGTAGCCGTAGCGGGCGCTGGCATCCGGTCGCCCACAAAGTAGCGGATACCGAAATAAATGCCAAGCAGCACGATAGCCGTAATAAGAAGACGGCCAGCGACGGTTAGGTTTTGCATGTGTCTAAGGTTAGTAGGAGGTGTCAGTAATAAATAAGAAAGCACTGCTAAGCAGGCGAGTATTTTACTCTAAGAGGCTTCGGTAGCCAGCATCTTTGGCCGGGGCCGGGTCGTAGCCGGTGGGGCGCGGGGCAGGCGCCAGGTTGTCGGCCCGGCCTTCGAGCTGCACCAGCTTAAACTCGCCCTTGTTGTAGGCCTCTAGCATGGCTTCGCCTTTGTCGGAAAGGATGCCGTTTTGCACATCTACCGAATTAATGAAGTCCATCGACAAATCCATAGCCCGCTTCATTTCGCCTAGCTTCTGGCTCATGTCGTCCTGGATGTATTCCATCGACTCGTCGAAGTAAAACTTCTTGTCGGGGTCACCCTTGAAGATGCTCACCGCCGTGCGCAGGGCACTGGAGCTTTCCTTCACAATCTTGTATTCGGCCTCTTTCAGGCGCACTTTTATTTCCGTTTCCTTGATAATGTAGTCGGCGCTCTGGTTGACTTTTTCCATGAAGGCCAGCACCATCTTGATATTGCGCTGTAGCGGAAGCAGCTTCTCGTTCATTTCCTGCAAGCCAGCGCCCTCGATGGTAGCAAGCGAAGCGGTTTCCTTCATGCCAGGCCGGTCGAGCATGGTGCTGGCTTTGTTGGCCTCGGCAAATTTCTGCTTGATTTCGACGTTATTATCAGCTATTTTCTTATTGAGTTTGACCAGCTGCCCAGCTAGGGTGTCAATCTGCCCTTGCATCTTCTGGCGCTTGTTTTTGAGGTCGCTGATGTAGATTTTGAGAATCGCAATCGGGTCGAGCTGAATAACGACGCCCGTGAGCTTACGCATCAGCGTTTTGAACAAAAAGAAGAACCCCGTCCGAATGTCGCGGCTCGTGACCAAGAACACCAGCACCCCCAACGCCCCGAGCAGAAAGGCCAAGTGCAAGGTATTGGTAGCTACCTCAATCAGAAACTTTACTATCTCATTGAAATAGTATAGCCCAGTGCCGGCCAGCCCAGCCAGCACTACCAGACCTAGGATGCCTTCGGGCCGCGACCAAAACGAGCGTTTTTCAGCGTCGGCAGTGCCGCCAAGCTGCGAAAAATCGGGAGTAGCCATAAGATGAAAAAGGAAGAACGTTGACGAAAGCACCACTGGCCCCTAGGTGCCTAGCAGGGCCCATGGCTGCCCTAGGGGCGCTAGTAACGTGGCCGGCTACGTATATCGCGGTGGGCCGCCGGGCATTACACTTGCTGCGCTAAAGCTATACTGCCTATTTTAAATATTGCGCGATTTTAGCGAGGTCGGCGCGAATCTGGCTGGTAAAGTGATTGTAGGTAGTCTCGTAGTTCTGGCGGTTTTGGTTGAGGCGGCCGCTCTGCTCTGCCACTTCTCCCCCGATGGCTGCCAACCGAGCCGTAGCAGCCGCTATCTTCTGCTGAATTTCGACGAGCTGCCGGGTCAGGGCCTCCGTGTCGGCTTGGAGCTGCTGCTGCTCGCGCTGCAAGCCGCCTACACGCTCGGCAATGGCGGCCTCTACGCTCTGGCCAAATGCCTCCCGGTCCTGGCCCAGAATGGCTAGGTACTGGTTGCCCGTGCTCGCGAGACGGGTCACGTCGGTGGCACCTCCTAGGGCCTTGAAGCTAGCCCAGGCAGCTTGGTACTGCTGGTCTTCGCTCAGTCCCAAGCTGGCAAGGCTCCGCAGCGTTTCGCGAAACTCGAAATAGTCGGGCCCCGGCAGGTTATTCTTAGCCAGTACGCTCGCGAAGTGCTCGGCAAACTTAGCATCGACGGCGCCGCTAGGTGGGGCGCTTGCCGCAGCCGGGTTGCTGCTTATGGGCGTAGAGTTGGCCGGGGCTGGCTTACCCGATAAGCTTTCTTCCTTGATGAAAAAGCTCAGGATTTTGTGACCGAGGTTATCAGAATCGGGCATGGCGGACACGGGAATAAAGGTTAGGCGCCGCAATAGTAGCGCGCAATGCGGCTTTAGGCTCCTAGCATCTGCTTCTACTTCAGCACTGGCTGGTAAAGCTTCACTAGCTGTGCCACAGCATAATCTACTTCGGCCTCGGTATTCATCTTGCTCATCGACAGGCGCACGGTTGGCCGGTTGGGGTCGGCGCCCAGGGCCTCTAGCACATGCGAGCCAAGCTGGGCCCCGCTGGTACATGCCGAACCGCCCGATGCAGCTACCTTGCTGATATCGAGACTAAACAGCAGCATTTCGCTGATAGACGACGGCGGTAGGCTCACGCTCAGCACCGTGTACAGGCTCTGGTCGGCCTCAGCCGAAAGGCCGTTGAACTGCACCCCGTCGATACCCGCCCGTAGCTGCTCGATGAAGCGATTTTTTAGGCTCTGCACCTGCTGTTGGTGGGCCGCCATGTCGTGGCAAGCTATCTCCAGCGCCTTAGCCAGGCCCACAATGCCGTACACATTCTCGGTGCCCGAGCGCACATTGCGCTCCTGCGAGCCACCGTGGATGAGCGGCGCCACCTCCACGCCCCCGCGCCGGTACAGAAAGCCCACGCCCTTAGGACCGTGAAACTTATGCGCTGAACCTACTAGAAAGTGGTTTTGAAGCTGCTGCACATCGTGCGGGTAGTGCCCCATCGTCTGCACCGTATCGGTGTGAAAGATGGCGTCGTGGCGCGCGCATATTTCTCCAAGGACCTTGATATCGTTGAGGTTACCAAGCTCATTATTGCCATGCATGATACTCACAAAGCTGCGCGGCTTGGTGGCCAGCAGCTCTTCGAGGTGCCCTAGGTCGAGACGGCCCTGCTCGTCGTGGCGCAGGTAGCTCAGTTCCGTTTCGCCGCTCTTGGCCAGCACCTGCAACGGGTGCAGCACGGCGTGGTGTTCGAGGGGCGAGGTAATGGCATGACGCAGCCCTAGGGTGCGTACGCTGCCAAAAATGGCATAATTATCGGCCTCTGTACCGCCTGAGGTAAAGGTGATTTCGCTCGGCGCGGCGTTTACCAGTTGGGCCACGGTTTTGCGCGCCTGCTCGATAGCCGACCGCACCTGTCGCCCTGGCCCATGCAGCGAGCTGGGGTTGCCGTAGTGCTGCCCTAGGTAGGGTAGCATGGCTTCCAGCACTTCAGGGTCGAGGGGAGTAGTAGCGGCGTTGTCGAAGTAAGCGTGCATAGGAACGGTACTTAATGCATGGTGCTCAGGGCTTAGCCACCGGCTTTCATACCAAGCTACTAAGCCCTGAGCACCATGCATTAATCACTATTTAGACGAAATAATTTCTTTGATGTCGGCAATAATCTTCTGGGCCAGATGCTCGGCTGTGGCGTTCGAGTCTGACTCAGCGTAAATGCGGATAATAGGCTCCGTGTTCGACTTGCGCAGGTGTACCCACTCCTTGTCGAACTCGATTTTCACGCCGTCGATGGTATTGACCGGCTGCTTGGCGTAGCGCTGCTGCATCTGCACCAGTACTTGGTCAGTGTCGATTTCGGGCGTTAGCTCAATTTTATTTTTGGAGATAAAATAATTTGGGTACGAGCTACGTAAGCGGCTCATTGTGAGGCCCGTTTTAGCGAGGTGCGTCAAAAACAGCGCGATGCCTACCAAGGCGTCGCGGCCGTAGTGCAGCTCAGGCAGGATGATGCCACCGTTGCCTTCGCCTCCAATAATGGCGCCGGTTTCCTTCATCTTGGTCACCACATTCACCTCGCCCACGGCGGCCGCCGTATAGGTGCCGCCGTGCTTCTCGGTTACATCACGCAGGGCGCGGGTGCTGCTAAGGTTGCTCACGGTGTTGCCCCCACCATTCTCCTTCAACACGTAGTCGGCCACCGCTACTAGCGTGTACTCTTCGCCAAACATTTCGCCGTTTTCGCTCACCAGAGCCAGGCGGTCCACGTCGGGGTCTACCACAATACCAAGGTCAAAGCCGCCACGAGCCAGCACCCGCGCAATGTCGCGCAGGTTTTCGGGCAGCGGCTCGGGGTTGTGGGCAAAGTCGCCAGTGGGCTCGCAGTACAGCTTCTCTACCGTTTCGACCCCTAGGGCCGCCAGCAACTGCGGCACTGCTAAGCCACCCGACGAGTTAACAGCATCGACAACCACCCGGAAATTCTTGGCCCGAATAGCCTCCACATCTACCAGTGGCAATGCCAAAATGGCGTCGATGTGAGCCGTCAGGGTTGTGTCATCGGTAGTGTAGCTGCCTAGCTTGGTCACTGGCGCAAAATCGAAGGCTTCGCTGTCGGCCAAGGCCAGCACCTGCTGCCCATCGCTATCCGAAATGAACTCGCCTTGTGCATTTAGCAGCTTTAGCGCGTTCCACTGCTTCGGGTTGTGCGATGCAGTGAGGATAATGCCACCCGCAGCCTGGCGGGCGGGCACTACTAGCTCCACCGTGGGCGTCGTCGAGAGGCCTAGGTCCAGCACATCCAGGCCCAGACCTTGCAACGTGGCGGCTACCAGTCGGCTCACCATCTCGCCCGACAAACGAGCGTCGCGGCCTATCACAATCAACTTACTATCAGTATCTTGCTTTACTACCCACGTACCGTAGGCAGCTGCGTATTTCACCACGTCGAGGGGCGTCAGTCCTTGTCCAGCCGGCCCCCCAATGGTACCCCGGATACCGGAAATCGATTTTATGAGCGTCACGGTTTGTTTCTTTAGCCTACAAAAGTAGCCCTGTCCCAGTTTTTATGTACACGGGCAAAGGCTACAGTGCTGCTTGGTGTGGCTTATTTGGGCCACGTCCAACAGATTATTTTCACTTATCTATGACCGAAAATCCGCTCCTTGCCCCCGGCCGCCGGCCAGAACAGTTGGCCGCATTTGGCCGCCTGCTCGATGTGCTCGACCGCCTACGCCTCGAATGCCCCTGGGATAAAAAACAGACCCTAGAGAGCCTGCGCCACCTCACTATTGAGGAAACCTATGAGATAAGCGACGCCATCCTGCGCCAAGACTTGCCCGACCTCAAGAAAGAGCTTGGCGATGTGATGCTGCACCTCCTCTTCTATGCTCGCATTGCAGCCGAGCAAGGGGCCTTCGACATTGCCGATTCACTCAATGCCCAGTGCGATAAGCTTATTTACCGCCATCCTCACATTTATGGCGATGTCCAGGCCGACGACGAAGACGCTGTGAAGCGTAATTGGGAACAGCTCAAATTAAAAGAGAAAGGCAACACCGGTGGCGTCCTAGGTGGCGTGCCCACCTCACTGCCAGCCCTGGTAAAAGCCATGCGCATTCAAGAAAAAGCGCGGGGTGCAGGCTTCGATTGGGAAGACCCTGCCCACGTGTGGCTAAAAGTGCAAGAAGAGCTCGCCGAGTTTGGGGCCGAGTATGGCCATGGACAGCCCCCGGCTGATGCAGCACAAGCAGCCCGCGCTACTCAAGAGTTTGGTGACTTATTATTTTCGCTGGTCAATTTTGCTCGGTTCGCAGGCATCAATCCAGAAGAAGCGCTTGAGCGCACTAACCGCAAGTTTATCGGTCGTTTTCAGTATCTTGAAGCCGCCGCTGCTCGTGCAGGCAAGCCACTGGCTTCGCTGACACTAGCCCAAATGGACGAGTACTGGGAAGAGGCCAAGAAACAGGTAGCTTTACTACCCTAGGCAAACCTTGTACTGGCGCTATCCGTTGGGCTCTTCACGAAAAAGATAGTTACCCTAGGGTTCCAATCGCAAGCCTGATTTTCGCAACTTTGCCAGCTAATAGGGTGCTGTTCTCTCAAAAAAAAAGTTGACTAAGCAATGATTTTCGTGGCTTAGGCGTAGATTCGGCCCCGAAAGTTGCTTTGGCCTGCCAGGTACTAATTACTCTGACCTGGTAGTCAAGTTATTTCTTCGCCTCATTTTATATCCCTCAAACCAACCCCCACCTCCTACACCTCCCGGACACATGGAACAGAAAAATGCTGTAAACCCGAGCGCTCGGCCTGCCACTTCGGCCAGCGCTGCCAAGGCTGCTGCCCCCGCTCCTAGCAGCGGCGGTGCTTCGCTGTTCTCGGTTATCGCCATCATCGTTGCCTTCGTTCTTGCCGAATTGATTTTCCATTTCGTAATGGGCGCTGGCAGCCGCTTCAAAGGCGGCGTAAACACCAACGACCCCCTACCCGGCGACTACTTGGCTACTATGTACAAAGGTGGGGTTATCGTACCCTTCCTGATAACCATGTTCTTATGCGTTATCATCTTCTCTGTTGAGCGGGCTTTGACCATCTCGAAAGCCAAAGGCAACAAGAGCATCGAGTCATTTGTACGCTCGGTACGTCAGAAGCTGAACGTGAATGACATTAACGGTGCCCTCGCCATCTGCGACCAGCAGAAGGGCTCGGTAGCTAACGTAGTACGCGCCGGCCTGAAAAAATACCAGGAAATGGGTGCTGAGCACACCATGAACACCGACCAGCGCGTACTGGCCATCCAGAAAGAAATCGAAGAGAGCACCGCGCTGGAATTGCCGATGCTCGAAAAGAACCTAGTTATCGTTTCTACCCTAGCTTCGGTTGCTACGCTGGTAGGTCTGCTCGGTACGGTATTCGGTATGATTAAAGCCTTCGCCGCTCTGGCGCAGGCTGGTAACCCTGATGCGACGGCTCTGGCCTCGGGTATCTCGGAAGCTCTTATCAACACGGCTCTGGGTATCGGCACCTCAGCTATGGCCATCATTGCCTACAACTTCTTCACGAGCAAGATTGACGAGCTGACTTACAGCATCGATGAGGCTGGCTTCAGCATCATCCAAACCTTCGCCGCGCAGCACGGCTCTAAAGGGCAGGAGTCATAGGTCAATGGCACAAAAAGCGGGGTAGCGGCGTTCGCCTGCCGCTACCCCAAACTTTTTTTCAGCCAGGTGTGTGGAATTTATAGAGCAGCGGCATCAGTACCACTGAGCGGCTCCCGCCCCCGGCGGCCCGCTGATGGTCTCATTCCAAAGTTCTTTATTTTTTATGCCTGGCCCGCCACCTTTAACATCTTCTGGCAATGCCTAAAGTAAAACCGCACCGCACCTCACCATCGCTCGACATGACGCCGATGGTAGACCTGGCCTTTCTGCTGGTTACATTCTTTATGTTGACCACGCAGTTTCGTCCTGAGGATGCCGTAATAGTGGACCCCCCGTCCTCGACCTCGGACCTCCGTAACCCCGACAGCGATGTGCTAACGCTGACCATTGACGACAAGAAGCGTATATTCTTCGGCTTCGACAAAGCAGCTGTAAAAGAAGAAGCGCTGAAGTCGATGGGCAACAAGTACAACGTGACCTTCACCAAGCAGCAGCTAGCTCAGTTCCGGAACATCAACAGCATCGGGGTACCGATTAAGCAGTTGGGCTCGTACCTGAACATGAGCACCGAGGAGCGCAAAGAACTCAACCCTCGACTGCCTGGTATCCCCTACGATTCGCTCAACAACCAATTGATTGATTGGGTACAGGGCGCCCGCCAAGCCAACCTTAACCTCTTTAGTAAGCAAAGCTTTATATCCATCAAAGGCGACGGTGCAGCCGACGTTCAGACGGTACAAAAGCTTATTAGTGAGTTGCAGAAGGCTAAGATTAATCGTTTCAACCTCGTGACCAGTTTGGAAGGGAAACCTACTGAAGCTGCTCAATAACCCGCTGACCCAATGGCAGAAATCCAACAAAAAGGCGGCGACTCCGGTAAGGGAGGCAAGAAACGGGCGAAAAAAATGTCGACTAAAATCGACATGACGCCCATGGTGGACCTTGCCTTCCTATTGCTGACCTTCTTCATGCTCACCACCACCTTCGCTAAGCCTAACGTACTGCAACTGCAGATGCCGGCAAAAGTGAAGGATGATTTAGAGAAAACAAAAATCAAAGAGTCGGAAGCCATGACGGTTATCCTGGCTCCTGACGATAAAGTTTTCTATTACTTCGGCCTCAACTCGCCTAACGACCCTTCGGTAACAGTACCTAAAATCGAAGTAACCGATTTTTCCGCTAATGGTATCCGTAAGGTGCTGCTTGTTCGCAAGCAGCAAGTGCCTAAGCTCACCATCCTAATTAAAAGCTATGTGGATGGCGACAAGCACGCAAAATACAAGGACCTAGTGGACATCTTGGATGAGATGAACATCACCGACCAAAAACGCTATGCGTTGGTGGAAATGGGTAAAGAAGACTTAGACCTCATCAAAAAACAGAAACTGTTATGATGGATAACGCTCAGTTGGCTAATGCCAGCTTAAACGACATCGTATTTGAGGGGCGCAATAAGGATTATGGGGCTTACCACCTGCGGCGTATCTATGGCCGGCACGTTACCCGGGCACTCATTATTGGAGCCTTCTTTTTGGGCTTGCTAGTGATAATCCCTGCCGTAGCGAAGTTCCTAGAAGAACGCAAGCCTAAGGCAGAGCTAAACCTCAAAGAAAACGTACTCATTGACGCTCCGCCGCTGGACAACACCCAGCCGCCGCCCCCTCCGCCGCCTCCGGCTAGCACCCCCCCTCCCCCCCCGCCGCCTGACCCACCTAAGGTAAACGCCATTAAGTTTACTCCACCGGTGGTAGCTAAGGACAAAGAGGTACGCCAGGAAGAGGAAGTGCCTGATGTAAAAGAAATCAAAGAACAAAACATCGGCACGAAAACCGTAAAAGGTGGCCTTGACGAGGCTCCGGACCTAAGCGGCCTGAGCGGTGAAGGCAAAGCTGCCGCCCCAGTGGCGGAAGTGGTAGAAGACAAAGTCTATACCTACGTAGAGCAAATGCCCCAACTGCCAGGTGGTGGTGGCCAGCAAGCTATCGTAAATGCTATCCAAAAGGCTTTCCGCTATCCTGCTGTCGACTTACGCAACCAAGTTGAAGGCCGTGTATTTGCCAAGTTTACGGTAGATGAAAACGGTGGCCTTACCGATGTAGAAGTAGTGAAAGGCCTCAGCGGTACGATTGATGCTGAAACTATCCGTGCCATCAAAACGCTGCCCAAATTCATACCGGGCAAGCAGAATGGCCGGGCTGTGAAAGTATCGTTCACTGTGCCTATTTCGCTGAAGATTCAATAGCCTGCTTGAGCAGTGCACTCACAAGCCCTTCGTGCTAAGCACGGAGGGCTTGTTTCGTTTTAGGCTTCAGCAAATACCCTAGGCAAAAGAGTTGGCCAAAGGCTCACTCCTATTATCTACTCCTTCTCCTTTACAAGAATTCAAGTCCTATCCATTGCCGTTGAGCGGTTTCTTGTACTTGCCCATCACTGTGCAGCAGTAGCCTGATGCACTAGGCTGCACCTTTATTCTCTATCCTTATGCCGTGAATTTCGAATATTTGCCTAGGTCAGGTAACTGAGACGTGTGGAAAATGAGCCTAGTGAGCATCTAGTAAAGGCTTAGTGGCCACTAGCGCTTTACTTACCTTACTCGCTTATTGCTCATGCATTTGCTCACCAATTTCCTCTCGCCTTCACTCGATACCATCGTATTTGAAGGACGCAACCAAGCGTACGGCGCCTATCAGTTACGTCAGTCGTACAACAGCCATGTGCGTAAGGCACTAGCCACAGTGCTAGGGCTATGCGTACTTCTGTTGCTGGCAAGCACTGCATGGCAACAGCTGCACCCTAAGGCTGTTGCGGAAGCTAACCCCATAACTACGCCACTAACGCCAATAGAGCCTCCAACCTACGTAACTGAGCAACCAAAACCTGTTGCGCCACCAGCTGCCCCTAGTCAGCCCCACTTAGCTACTGCTACGCCACACGCTACATCTAGCTTGCCCACTAAAATTGTTAAAGATGAGCTAGTGTCCATCAAGCCCGAGGAACCGGAGCTAGTAGCCGCAACTACTGATTTGGCTTCTTCGGAGCTAAGTACCACCGACGCTGCCAACACGGGTGTTCCGGGTGGCACTAGCACCACCGAAACCAACGCCGGGATTGGTTCTGCCACTGCTCCAGCCGTGACTGGCCCTTACGTAGTGGTAGAAAAGATGCCTGAGTTTGCTGGCGGCACCGAGGCGCTGATGCGTTACCTACGTAATCACTTGCGCTACCCCAGCGAGGCACTGCGGGCGCAGGCCGAAGGTCGCGTGTACGTGAGCTTTGTCGTGCAGGCCGATGGCACCATCGCCGATATTAGCGTACTGAAGGGCCTAGGGTACGGCCTGGATGAAGAAGCCCAGCGAGTAGTGCGCCAAATGCCCGCCTGGACGCCCGGTCAGCAATCCCATCATGCTGTTCCCGTGCGCTTTACATTACCCATCACTTTTCGCATTCAATAGACGCGCCTTCTCACAATTGGATTAAAAGCTGGCTCATTATGAAAAGCCGGCTTTTTTCACCTCCTTTGTAGTTGCGTTACTTGCCAACGATAGTTGCTCCGAACAATTTTACCGTTGGATTCCGTTATAGAGTAACATCTTTTCTTTCTATGCTCGATACTTCCACGGAAGAGCGGCTAGGCCCCTCCCAGCAGCCAGTCCGTTTTTTTGACTTGCTGCGGGCTCTTGGTTACCTAGCACTTGGTGGTTGGCTGGCTTATACCGCCGACCGCCCCCTGGCCGCGGGTGCATTGCTGCCGCTGAGCCATACTACTCGCCTAGTATTAGGAGGCATCCTTATACTATATGGTGTGGTACGCCTAGTGCGCGCACTGCCCTTTCAATCTCGTAAATCCCGGCGCGATGATGTTCGCTGATTTTTCGGACCCTAGGGGCCGTACTTTTTTAGGAGCGCTGCTGCTAGCGGCGAGTCTGCTGCCAGCCTGTAGTAGCCAGAATAGCTCGGGTACCGAAGAGCCTATTGACACGCCTACGAGCGGTAAAGTCTCCATTAGCGTTGATGAAACATTTGCGCCTATTCTGGAATCGCAAGTCGATACGTTCCAAAAGCTATACCCAGATGCTCACGTCAAGGCTTCGTATCAGCCCGAAGACAGCGTAATGCTGGACTTTCTCAATGATAAGGTCAAGCTGGCTATTGTATCGCGCGATTTGAACGCTGCAGAGAAGGCAGAACTGGCCAAGCAAACCATGACGCCGGTTGCCACACATATTGGCATCGATGGCCTTGCCATCATTCTTCATCCTTCCAATCCCGACTCGTTATTAACCCTAGCGCAATTGCGCAGTATTTTCAGCGGCCAAACTGCCAGCTGGAAGAAGGTAAGTGGCCAAACGAAACTTGGGGACATCAATGTTGTGTTTGACGCTAACCGTAGCAGTACGCTGCGTTTCGTACGCGATTCCTTATTGCGCGGGCAGCCATTGACCAAGCGAGTATTTGCGGCCAATTCTAATCCAGAAGCGCTGGCTTACGTGGCCTCTCACCCGGCAGCTATTGGAGTAGTTGGCATCAATTGGGTGTCGGACCACGACGACCCCAACGTGATGAGCTTTTTGCGCACGGTGCGAGTAGCCGCTATCACGGCCCGGCCCAATCCAACCAAAGACGACTACATTCGCCCATATCAGCGATACTTGGCGCCTTACACGCAGGAGCAGCTACAAGCCGACCCCGACTTGCAGCGCTATCCTTTGCAGCGCAATATCTATATCATCAACCGTGAGGCGCGCACCGGACTTGGCTCAGGTTTTGCATCCTTTGTAGCAGGGCAGAAAGGTCAACTTATTTTTTATAAATCAGGCCTGCTGCCGGCTAAAATGCAGGTACGCATCGTTACCTCATCTAAGGCCGATTGAACTCCTACGACATTTACCGCGTAGTTTAACCAGATTTTCACCTTCACCCCGACTCTTCTTTTTCTTTCGCTTATGAGTTTCAAGCCCTGGAAACCGCTGTTGCTGACCGCCGTTACCCTGGGGGCCGGCGCTACGGCCGCCACCGCCCAAGACATTGCTGCCGCCCAAAAGGCCATCGAGCTGGAGCGCTATAATGAAGCGCGTGGCTTGCTACGCAGTGCTAGCTCACCCGAAGCTAACTACGAGCTGGGCCGCCTCTACCAGATGCGCGACCTCGACGACTCGGCTGCCATTTACTTCAATAAGGCAGCTGGCACTACGCCCTTTGGGCAGGTAGCTGCTGGCCGTGCTGCGTTAGTAAAAGGTCAAGCCGATGCTGCTGCTACCTCGTTTGATGCCGCTGCTAAAGCCACCAAAAACAAGGACGCTAAGGTGCTGACTATGATTGCGCAGGCCTATGGCGAGTCTGACATCAAGAACATTGATAAAGCGCTCACTTTTGTGAACGCAGCCCAGACCGCAAACAAGGGTAAAGACGAGCCAGCGCTAATGGTAGCGCGAGGCGAAGTATACCTGCACAGTGATACGGGCGGAGGTGAGGCTATGACCAGCTTCGACCGCGCTACGATGGCTAACCCAAACTACGCGCAGGCTTACTACAAGAAAGGTGAGTTGAACGTGCGTAGCCGCAACGCTCAGGAAGCTATCACCAACCTAGAGAAGGCCATTCAAATAGAGCCTAAGTATGCACCGGCCTACAAGGAGCTTGCCGAGATGTACTACTACGCTCAGCAGTATCCAAAAGCGCTTAGCACCTTTGAGCAATACCGCCAAGTAGCCGAGCGCTCGACTAACACGGACGCAGAATATGCTTCGTTCTTGTACCTGACCAAGAAGTTTCCAGAAGCACTAACGGAGGTTAACAATGTACTGGCCAAGGAGCCTAACAACGTGACCATGAACCGCCTGAAGGCTTATACGCTGTACGAAACCGGTGACTACGCCGGTGCAGCTACCGCCATGGACAGCTACTTGCGCACGGCGCCTGCCGAGAAAATCATCGCGGACGACTACGCGTACCAGAGCCGGATTTTGGGTAAGGTTAACAAGACCCAGGAGTCGCTGGCTGCTATCAACAAGGCTATCGAGCTAGCTCCGGCCAGCAAAAAGGCTGATTTTGAGGCTGAGAAGACCAAAATTCAGCTGATTAACAAGGACTATTCTGGTGCCCTTAGTGCGCTCAGAGACAAAGCTAAGACCGGTGACCTAGCCGACCAGTACCGTTTGGCTGCCGCTTATGGCTCAGCCAAGCAGTACACTCAGGCTGATAGCGTGTTTAATATCATTAACACGGCCAAGCCTGACTACGCTCCGGCTTACATTGCCCGCGCGAAGGTCAACGTAGCCCTCGACCCTGATGCTAATAAGGGCCTGGCTAAGCCTTACTACGAGAAATACATCGAACTAGGCAGTGCCGACCCAGCTAAGTACAAGGCTGGTTTGGTTGAGTCGTATGACTACCTAGGTGCCTACAACGCGCACAACAACAACAAAGCTGGCGCTAAGGAGAACTTCGAGAAAGCGTTGGCCATCGACCCTACCGATGACTTTGCTTCTAAGTCGTTGAAAATTGTGAATGGTGCGTCGGCCCCGGCCCGCAAGCCAGCTACTAAATCTGCGGCTAAGCCCGCAGCCAAAAAGTAGTTTCGCAGTTAGTAAAAAAGCCCCGTTGCACTAGTGCAACGGGGCTTTTTTTGTGGCTATTGGCTTTCGCTCCATGCCTGCCACTTGGCTAAGGCCGCACTAAAATCTTCGGGCAGCTCGGCCTCAAAAAACATAGTCTCGCCGGTGCGGGGGTGCACAAAGCCGAGCGAGCGGGCATGTAGTGCCTGCCTAGGTAGCATGGCAAATACATTTTCGACAAAAGCCTTATAAGTGCCTATGGCCTGGCCCGAGCGAATGCGGTCGCCACCGTACGTGGCATCGGAAAAGAGCGGGTGGCCAATGAACTGCATGTGAGCCCGAATCTGGTGGGTGCGGCCGGTTTCGAGACGGCACTCGAGTAGCGTAACAGGACCGTAGCGCTGGAGCACCCGGTAGTGCGTCACGGCTGCTTTGCCCTGCTCGCCGCCGGGGTACACGGCCTGCACTTTACGGTCGCGTAGGCTACGGCCAATGTGGCCGCGCACGGTGCCTTGGTCTTCCTCAAATTTGCCCCAGGCAAGAGCCAAGTAGCTTCGCTCGATAGTGTGGTAAAAAAACTGCTGTGAGAGGTGAGTCATGGCCGCCTCTGTTTTACCAATGACCAGCAGGCCCGATGTGTCCTTATCAATGCGATGCACCAAGCCAGGACGAACTTCGCCATTGCGACCGGTGGGCAAATTGGCCAAGTGATAAGCCAAACCATTGACGAGGGTACCCTCCCAGTTGCCGTAGGCGGGGTGCACCACAAGGCCGGCGGGCTTATTGACGATGAGCAGGTCCGCATCCTCGTACCGAATGTCGAGGTCCATCTTTTCGGGCTCGACCTTGCCTGTACGCGGCGGCTCGGGCAGCGTAATGGTGATAATATCGGCTGGCCGAATGCGATAGCTGGCCTTGGTAGGTCGGCCATTTACCTGCACCGTTTCGGCCTCGATGGCAGCCTGAATCTTGGTGCGCGAGGCATTAGCCAAGCGGTTGAGCAAGAACTTATCAACGCGTAGCAACTCCTGCCCCCGGTCGACCACTATGCGGTGATGCTCATAGAGCTCATCGCCCTCGCCAGATTCGTCTTCGTGAGGGTCTTGAGCTTCGGCAGACGGCAGTAACATGGAGGGGCTAAGCAGATGGAAAGCGCAAAAATACGTTGGGCAAAAGCCGGGCTATCTAGGGCGGCCATTCTGCGCCTTGGCACAAGATAGGCCGCCCTAGGTAGCTTATTATTCTTGCCGGGGCTGCAAGAGCTTGGCAATAAGCCCAGTCCAACCCGTTTGGTGAGTAGCGCCTAGGCCATGGCCGTCGTCGCCGTGGAAGTACTCGTGAAACAGCAGGTAATCGCGGAAATGCGGGTCCTTTTGCAGCGTTTTGTTTTCGCCGAAAGCGGGCCGACGGCCTTCCGCATCTTTAAGCAGCAGCTTATTGAGGCGGCCGGCCAGGGCATCAGCTACCTCATTCAGCGTAAGCAACTTGCCCGAGCGGGTAGGATACTCCACCTTAAAAGAATCGCCGTAGTAGCTATGAAAACGCTGCAACGACTCCACTATCAAGAAGTTAATAGGGAACCACACCGGTCCGCGCCAGTTACTATTGCCCCCGAACATACCCGAGTCAGACTCGCCGGGCAGGTACTGCACCACGAAGTCAGTTTTGCCAGCGCGGTACACGTAGGGGTGCTCGTCGTGGTAGCGAGAGAGCGCCCGAATACCGTACTCCGATAAGAACTCGGTCTCGTCGAGCATGCGGCGCAATAAAGCTTTGAGACGACTCCGGCGCATCAGGCTCAGTAGGTGGCGGGCACCCTTACCTGGCTCCTGCCAGCGCGATACAAGCTGCGCTAGGTGGGGCCGATTAGTCACCAGCCACCAGGCACGGCGTGCAAATAGCGGCATGGCATTCAGCAACTCCTCGTCCACAATCTCCACCGCAAACAGCGGAATCAGCCCCACAATAGAACGCACCTTGAGCTTAGTGCGCACGTTGTCGGGCGTGTGCAGCACGTCGTAATAAAATTGGTCTTCGTCGTCCCAGAGGTTAAACTTGCCATCGCCCCCACGGGTCATGGCGTCGGCGATGTAAAGGAAGTGCTCGAAAAACTTACCGGCCATTTCCTGATACACCGGGTTTTCCTTGGCTAGCTCCAAGGCCATACGCATGAGGTTGAGCGCATACATGGCCATCCAGCTGGTACCATCGCTCTGCTCAATCTTGCCGCCGGTGGGCAGCGGCGCCGACCGGTCAAATACCCCGATGTTATCGAGACCTAGGAAGCCTCCTTCGAAGATATTGCGCTCGTCGCGGTCCTTGCGGTTGACCCACCACGTAAAATTGAGCACCAGCTTATGGAAGAGGCGCTCTAGAAAATCGCGGTCGCCTTGGCCATTATTACGCTTCTTATCCATCTGGTACACGCGCCAGGTAGCCCAGGCGTGCACGGGTGGGTTCACATCGCTGAAATTCCACTCGTAGGCTGGTAGCTGGCCACTAGGATGTAAGTAGCGGTCCTTGATGAGCAGGCGCAGCTGGTTTTTGGCAAAGCCCGAGTCGACCATCGCCAGCGGAATACAATGGAAAGCTAGGTCCCAGGCTGCGTACCACGGATACTCCCACTTGTCGGGCATCGACACGAGGTCTTGGTTGTGCAGGTGGCGCCAGTTTGCATTCCGGTTTTCGCGGCGCTGGGGCGAGGGCGGGGGCATAGCGGGGTCGCCATCGAGCCACTGCGCTACATCGTAGTAGTAAAATTGCTTGCTCCAGAGCATACCAGCAAACGCCTGGCGCTGCACGTTGCGCGCATCGGGGTCAGTAAGGCGCTCCTGCACGCAATTGTAGAAGTCATCTGCCTCTTGCTGGCGAGCCCCTAGGAGTTGGTCGAACTCGGCAAAAGGTGCTGACAGCTCTGCTTGGCTCAGGCGCACGCGCACCGTGCGCGATTGCCCGCCCGGTACGGTTAGCTCGTACTGTGCGCCCACTTTGGTACCGCGCTGCTTGGGGTTGATGGCGTGCGTACGCCCCTCCACCACATAGTCGTTGATACCATCTTTGAAGTAGAGCCCCTCGCCTGGCAGCCCGTAGAGACGTGGCCCATTGCTATCGTTTTCACAAAACAGTAGGTTGGGCTCCCCATCGCAGTAGAAGTGGTAACGTCCTAGGTCGCGGTGCTCGGCCTGTACCACGCCGGGCGCTAGCTGCACCAGCGTAGGCCGGTAGTCGTCGTAGCCCCAGCCCCACGTATTGCGAAACCACAATTGCGGCAGCACTTGCACGGTGCTTTTATGCGTGCCTCGGTTGTGCACCGTTATTTGCATTAGCAGGTCGTCGGGGCCTGCTTTGGCGTACTCGATAAAGACGTCGAAGTAGCGGTTCTTCTCAAAGATTCCCGTATCCAGCAGCTCATATTCCGGCTCTAAGCGCGTGCGGCGGGCGTTGTGCTTGACAAGCTTACTATACGGAAACTTGCGCTGCGGATACTTATACAACATCTTCTGGTACGAGTGAGTAGGCGTACAGTCTAGGTAGTAGTACAGCTCCTTCACATCTTCGCCATGGTTGCCTTGGCCATTGGTCAAGCCAAATAGGCGTTCCTTCAGTTGGTTGTCCTTGCCATTCCACAGTCCTACGTTCAGGCACAGCAGTTGCTGGTCATCGCTAAAGCCACCTAGGCCTTCTTCGCCCCAACGATAGGCATATGAGCGCGCCACATCATGAAAAATGTGGTTCCAGGCATTTCCATCGTGGCTATAATCTTCGCGAACCGTGCCCCACTGTCGCTCCGTGAGGTAGGGGCCGAACTTCTTCCAATTAACCGTTTGCGCATCGGCCTCGGCCAAGCGTAATTGTTCTTGTATCATGCGTTGCTAAAAACCGCGGGCAGAGCGGCAACTGCCCTCCAATACGCAAATTTCCTTGATGAAATAGGTATCGGCTTCACAAACCGCTTTAAAACAATCCTTTTATTTTAAATGGCTAGCACTAACTACTTGCTAGTCAAAAAAAAAGCCGAGGCAAATTAGCCTCGGCTTTCTAGCAACTACGATAGTCGCTTACTTCTTGGATTTCGACTTGGTCGGAGTAGCAATAGGCGCGGTAGGCGTCTTGGTTGCAGGCGACTGCGCAGCTGGCTGTGCATTAGGAGCAGGTGCAGCAGCCGTCGGCGTGATGCCCATCTTCTTCAAAATCAGGTCCGAGATGTCACCATCTTTGGGGCCGTGCAGCAAGATGGGGCTCGAGCCAGCATCCGAGTTCAGCACGTAAGTGTAGCCGCTTTCGTTGGCCACTAGGTCAATATTTTTCTGAATCTTATCCAAAGCTGGGCTCAGCAACTGCTGCTGCTTCTGCTGAAGCGACTGCTGGGCAGTAGCCGAGAACTCCTGCAGTCCTTGCTGCATGGTTTGTAGCTCCTTTTCAGTGTCTGCTTTTACTACGGCCGTCATAGTCGGGCCACCTTTCTGGTAAGCATCTAGCTTAGTCTGAAAAGCAGTCTGCTTAGCTTTCATCTGAGCTTCTAGCTGGCTGCTATAAGTTTTCAGGTCCGACTCAATCTGCTTGCGCTCGGGCATCTGGCTCAGCACGTACTCCACGCTAGTGTAGCCGATTTTGAGCGGAGCCTGGGCGTGCGCGGCAGGGGCAAAGAACGAGCCGACAACGAGCAAAGCGGCGGCGAAGGTCAGGTGAACGGTTTTCACGCGGTTAACGAAGGAAATCAAGGTTCTGGAAAAAGTTAAATACAAAGTTAAGAGAATTATGGCTTCGTGCCAGTTCTCGTTTTGGTGCCAGTTGGCACCTCAGGCGCACCCGAATCAGACTCAAAACGTGAGTCGGTCTTAGTAGTAGTACCCGCGTTAGCGGCAGGCGTTTTGGGCGGTGTCACAGTCTTCACCGGGCCTTTAGGGCCAGGTTGGTTGCGGTCGGGCGAAGCCAAGCCTAACTCCTCTAGCACGTACTCGGTGTAGTCGAAGGTAGGGTTGGTATAAATCATGGTCAGGTCGCTGGCTTTGTCGAGCACAATGTCCAGCTTCTTGGCCTTCACTACTTTCTCTACCGCTTCAAATATCTTGTCCTGCACCGGCTTATTCAGTTCCTGGCGCTTTTTAAATATCTGACCCTCATAGCCAAACTGCTTGGTGCGATATGCCTTGAGTTCCTGCTCCTTTTTGAGCATTTCATCTTGGCGCTTTTTCTTCATGGGCTCGGTCAGCACCACTTCTTCAGCCTGGTAGGTACGGTACATTTTATCAATGTCCTTCTGCTGGGCTTCGATTTCCTTCTGCCACGTATCAGAAAGCTTATTGAGCTCCGTCTGAGCCTGGGCGTACTCCGGCATCTTGCCCATAATGAACTCGGTGTCGATGTAGCCCAACCGCTGCGCCTGCGCTGGCTTAGCCATCAGCAGCCCCAAGAAAGCAAATGCACAGAAAAATCGTTTCATACCGTAGATACCTCGCCAGCAGCTAAGTCAGTAGCAAGGTGGTCTTAACGCCTAGCACGCCACAATATTTCAGCGAGCCTTCACCAAGCAGCCCGTACCCGCTAAACCTACGAAGGCTGGCCAATCGTTCCCGGTTGGCTCGCCCACTGGCTTAGCGAATCTGCTGTCCGATGATAAAGTGGAAGTGGTTGAAATCTTGCTTATTGGTGGTGTTAGGAGCCGGAACTACCGAGTCGAAGGCACGGCCGTAGTCAAACCCTAGCAAACCGAATGCCGACATGAAAATACGGGCACCAAAACCGGCCGAACGGTACAGCTTATACGGGTTGTATTCCTGGTACGAGTTGACCGAGTTGCCTGCTTCAGCAAAGCTCAGCACATATACCGTAGCCGCCGGGTTGAGGCTAACTGGGTAGCGAAGTTCTACTACGTACTTGTTGTAAGCTAAACCACCGCTTTGGTTCTGCTGAGCCGTTGGGATGGCGTAGGCCGCGTTGGGGTCGTCGTAGCCGCGTAGGCCGATGTATTCGGTACCTACCAGGAATGAGCCGCCGCCACCGTAACCTAGGCCAGCACCACCCATCTTGAATCGTTCGAATGGCCCCACGTTACGCCCGCCATACGAGCCAATGAAGCCGAAGTGCGCCCGGGTATTTAGTACCAACTTACCCACAACTGGGGTGAAGAACGAGGCGTCAAACATCCACTTGTGCAGTTCTATCCACTGGGTTTCGTTGGGGTGAGCGCCTGGGAAAGCCGAGTACGGCGGTGTAGCAGATACCGACAGCGATAGCGAAGAACCACGCCGCGTGTACGTCGGGTTGTCGATGCTATTCCGCGACAGCGTGGTATTTATCGTAAAGTTGTTGAAGGTACCCGTCGCAGCCGCTGATGCGAGTAGCGGATAGTTCTGGGTCTGGTACTGGCTGAAAGAAAGCGAATTGCTCAGCGTGAAGTAGTCATCAGGCACTCGTAGCTGGCGACCTAAGCCCACCGTAACGGTGTTTACCTTGATGAACTGCCCGCTCGATGCATCAAACACGCCGCCGTAAGCAATACGCGAAATACTGCGGTTCAAGCTCACGCTAAGTGAGTTGGGCTTACGCCCACCTAGCCAAGGCTCGGTGAAGCTAAGTGAATATGCCTGATACTGTAAGCCGTTGGCCTGTACGTTGAGGGCGAGGCGCTGACCGTCGCCACCTGGTACAGGCGTCCAGTTGTGGAAGTCGCCTGCCTTACGCAGCGAGAAGTTGTTGAAAACCAAACCAACTGTACCGATAAAGCCAGCATAGCCGCCCCAGCCGCCCGACAGCGTAATCTGGTCTGAAGGCTTTTCTACTACCGTGTAGTTGATGTCTACCGTACCATCATTTTGATTTGGACGCGGGTCGATACCGATTTTCTCGGGGTCGAAGTATCCTAGGGTCGCTATTTCGCGCTGCGAGCGAATGAGCAGTTCGCGGTTAAACTTATCGCCGGGCAGTGTGCGCAAAGTGCGGCGCAGCACGTGGTCCGAGGTCTTGGTGTTGCCGGCGATGTTGATTTCCTTTACCCGCGCCTGCACACCTTCCGAGATACGCATCTCGATGTCGATGGAGTCGCCCTGCACCTTGGTTTCGACCGGGTCAATCTGGAAGAACAAGTAGCCATCGTTCATGTAGAGCGAAGTCACGTCTTGGCCAGTTGGGTTGTAGCTCAAGCGCTTATCCAGCGTCTCTTTGCTGTAGGGCGTACCCGACTTAATACCTAGGACCGACGACAGGGTCTTACTGTCGTAGAGGTAGTTACCCGTCCAAGTGATATTGCGGAAGTAGTATTTCGGACCAGCATCCACCTTTATGCGCAAGGCCAGCCCTTTGTCGTCACGTATTAGCGTGTCCGACACAATGCTAGCATCACGGTAGCCTTCGTTGTTGTAAAAGTCAACAAGCTTTTTCTTGTCTTCCTCATACTCAGAAGCTTGGTACTTACCGGGCGTCAGGAATTTATAGGGCTTGCGCTCCTTCGTCTTTTTAAACTGCTTTTTGAGCTTGCTGTCTTTGAAAGCTTTGTCTCCTTCAAAAGCAATTTCATGGATGCGGACCTTACTGCCTTTGTCTACATCTATCTTCAGCGCTACGCTGTTCGATAAGGCTGAATCCGCCACTTGGCGAATAACCACCTTCGTATCTAGGAAGCCCTTATTGGTGTAGAACTTACGCACCTGCGTACGGGTGTTCGACAACAAGGCATCGGTCACGACCTTACCCCGGATAAGCTTAATTTTCTTTTCTAGGTCCTCCCCCTGCCCCTTGCTGATGCCCGAGAAGGTAAACTTCGACAGACGGGGCCGCTCGCGCAGGTTAAAGTCTAGGAATATCTTATCCCCCTCGGTACGCGCAATACTCACCGACACATCGGCTACGAGCCCTTGCGTCCAGATGCGACGAATAGCCTTGCCAATTTCTTCGCCTGGAATACTGATTTGGTCGCCTATCCGCAAACCCGATAGCCCAATTAGCGTATTAGGGTCTAGGGAGCGCGCGCCGCTCACCGTGATACCCCCAAGCGTATACTTGCGAGGTTCATCAACGGTGGCCGCTACTTGCTGAGCATGAGCCGGAGCTGCTACTAAACCAGTAGCGAGCAGTAGCAGACCAAAGCAGGTGCTACGTAAGTAAGTGCGCATTAATAAGATAACTAAATCAAGATACGGAAAGCTGCTCGCTGGTTTTACCAAATCGCCGCTCGCGGCGCTGGTAGGCTACCACGGCAGCTCGTAAGTGGCTGCGCCGAAAATCAGGCCACAGCTCGGGAGTTATGTACAGTTCAGTATAAGCTAACTGCCAGAGCAAAAAGTTACTAATGCGCTGCTCGCCGCTGGTGCGAATGAGCAGTTCGGGGTCGGGTATACCAGCCGTAGCCAAGTAGCTCGTCACCGTGGCTTCCGTCACGGCTTCGGGCTGAAGGCGACCAGCGGCCACATCAGCGGCCAAGCGCCGTGTGGCCTGAGTGAGGTCCCAGCGGCCGCTATAGCTCAAGGCCAGCACCAGCGTCATGCGGGTACCGCTCTTGGTGAGCTCTATCGACTCGGCTAGCTCACGCTGGCAGCTTTTCGGTAGCGTAGCTAGGTCGCCAATGGCTTGCAGGCGTACACTATTTTTGAGAAGCGTCGGTGTTTCTTGCCGGATGGTGTGCACCAGCAGTTGCATCAACGCGCTCACTTCCAGCGCAGGGCGGTTCCAGTTTTCGGTTGAAAAAGCGTAGAGCGTAAGGTATTTAACCCCTAGCTCAGCGGATTCTTCCACCGTATCGCGCACCGCCGTAATGGCGCTTTGGTGCCCGAAGACGCGGAGCCCCCCCCGCTGCTTGGCCCAGCGTCCGTTACCATCCATGATAACGGCGATATGGGCAGGAATATTGGAGAGGTCAATTTCGGACCGTTCGGCCATCGTTGCGGTTTGCGTATAAGAGGCCGCAAGTTACGCAAATGGTTGCAGATGCGCGGACAAAACAAAAGGCGAGCCGCTAATGCAGCTCGCCCAAGCTATTTAAGAAGGCCCTTATTTCGCTTGTAGGGCGGCGGGCAATTGATTTTGTAGAATGTGTACGATACACTGATACCGTTGTAGAAGTACCAATCTTTATCATGTGTATTTACCAGCAAGGGGTCTTGGTCACCTAGGTGGTCGAGCTGGTCGCTAAAAGTTTTACGCGCGCCAATCTCAGCCCCTAGGTTCCAGCGGGGCGACAAAGCCAATTTGAGACCTACGCCCGCGGGAATGGCGATGCTAAACTGTCCGCCCTTGCGGTTGAAATCTGGCTGTAGGGCTAGGTTCTGACTTTCAGTCGTGGTATGAGCATAGTACGGCGCTAGACCTATAAATAAGTAAGGACTCAAGTGCACCTTATTCTGGTCGCTTCGGTCGTGGTAATCCAAAAAATTATACTCGACTACTCCTGACAGCTCTACCACGGTACCTCGCATACTCGCTTGGCGGTAGTTCTGCAACGGTGGTACTCCTCCATTCACGCCCTCCACATTGGTGTCATTGGCTCGTAATCCGCCCACCGTTAACCCGCCGCGCAACGTGATAGGCGCCGAGATATCGCGGCGGTAGAATACCGTGAGGGCGGGCCGATTATTCTTAAACTGGTATTGGGGCGATAGTTCGCCTTTATAATTGGTACCACCTAGGCCTATGCCTAGCTCACTCGTGCTTTGGGCCCGCACTGGGGCGGCCCCTAAAAACGAACTCCCCGCTAGCACCAGGCCAGCGAGGAGTACGGATGAAAACCAGGTCTTGGGCATTCAGCAAAGATAATAGTTCGACCGGCAGTAGTAGCCTAGCGGAACTTGGGGTTCTTGATACGAGGCGTTAGGATGTAGTTTAGCGAGAAACCAGATACGGTATACCAGTCATCGTGACCTTCGCCACGCTTGGCACCGGGTACAAAGCCACCCGCTACACCCGTGCTCGTGTTAGTAATGCCTTTGCCACCGGTACCGCCAGCATATCCACCGAAGTACTGAGCCTCGGCGCTTTTACCAGATAGGTCGGCATAATTACCATTTACGTCGTCGAGGTAGCCAGTGAAGGTTTTGCGTAACCCGATTTCAAATGAAGCGTCTAGGTTACGGTTGATGCGATAGCGTACCCCAGCACCAAACGGGATAGCAAAGCTCACTTTGCTATAATCTTTACCCTCGGTCTGCAGAGCTTGCAAAGCGACGTAATTGCCGTTTTGGTCCTTGCCCTTAGGATTGTGGTAGAAGCCTGCTAAGCCCGCGAAAAGGTAGGGCACGAAGTCAGGACGCTTGAGGTAATTATTGCGGTTTTCGATGAGGTCGACAATCAGCACAGCCGAAGCTTCAGCGATGTCGTTACGAAAATTCATATTTCTAGTATAACGATACCGGGCATTGTTATCGTCACGATTGGCGTTATCACCATCCTCAGCCGTGATGCGACCATAGGCCAATCCAAAGCGACCAGACACCCGCGGGAAGAAGCGATGTGTGATGCTGATGCCTAGGTTAGGGCGGGTATCAGCAAGCTTGAAGGAGGCGAAGTTCGTATTCGGGTTTAGGTCCCCGAAGTAGTTCATCGCGTTCAGATTCACCCCAATAGAGGTGTACTGCTTGCGCTTACTAAACTGTTGTGCATCTGCCTGCTGCGTCGAGCCGAGCAGGGCAAGCCCCGCTAATAGGGCCGTTGAGTAGGTGAAAAACTTGGTCATAAGGCGCAGGTAGAGATAAACAATTCGAAAAAAATCAGTGCGATAGCTGTTGGACGAGCGTAACAGTGAAGACAAAAGTACGCACTGATAAGAACTAAAAAAATTTATAATGCGTTTTTTGCAGTGCTGTTCCTATTTGGTAGTCAGAGCCGAACCTGGATTACGACGGTCTAAGCCCCAGTTGAGCTTATTGCGCAAAGTGCTTAAAAAGTTTACGTGATTAAGCTTTACTAAACGGGCATTGAAGGTTTCGCGACGCACTGCCATTTGCACGGTTGCTTCGATGGGCACTGAGCGTGAATCGAGGGCTAACAAATAGCTGGTTCCACGGCCTTCTATTTCAAAAGAAATTACGCTTTGGTCAGATACTACAAGAGGCCGCACATTTAAATTGTGGGGACATACGGGTGCGATAATGAAATTGTTGGTTTGCGGCAACATTACAGGTCCGCCACAGCTCAGGGAATAGCCTGTAGAGCCCGTAGGTGTGGAAACGATAAGCCCATCGGCCCAGTAAGAGTTGAGATACTCCCCATCGATGTAGGTATGCACAGCAATCATCGACGAGGTATCGCGCTTGAGAATGCTGAATTCATTTAAGCCAAAGTTCAGATTGCCAAATACATCAGGGTCGGTTTCTACTCGCAGCAAGCTGCGCTCTTCGAGCGTGAAGTGGCCTCGGTACAAGGCATCAATAGCCTGCGGAATATAGCTGGGCGGCGTAGGCGCTAAGAAACCTAAACGCCCTGTATTGATACCTAGGATGGGCAATTGCAAGGCTCCCACATAAGTAACCGTATCAAGCAGCGTGCCATCGCCCCCGATGCTAATAACATACTGCACCCCCCGTAGCGAATCGCCGCGTCGAAACGTCACGCAATTTTCGGGTAGCCGCGTGTTGCGCTGCTCTAGAAAACCCCGGAATGACTCTAGCAACAGCACCTGCGCCTGGCGAGCCGACAACTCGTCAAATAGGGCCTGAATGAATGGCGCGGCGACTTCATCGAAGGGCTTGCCAAGGATGGCGAATTTCATAATAAAAAGGTAACAATAGGCCTAGGATGATTGGCGCTAGATGGGAAATGCAGACCGGACGAAGAAGCCCGTTTGGTGATGGGCGGTGCGCGCTACCTCAAAGCAAAACACTCGGTCGTAATACGTAACCACATGCAAGCCTAGGCCTGCTGACGCAAGCAATTGCCCAGGCAACTGGTTGGTGGCAAGCTCGGGGCGACCTAGGCGGCCACCGGCCAAGCCGGCATCGACGAAGATATTGAGGTAGATGGCGAGCGGCAGGGTATTAACCTTCGGATTGGCTACGAAGGGCAGACGCAGCGGCGGTGGGGCCCAGGCCCGGTAGCTAAGCCCCTGCTGCACCAAACCATAGGAGCGGCCATCGATGATGTACGCATCGTAGCCTCGCACCAGCGCCTCGTAGCCCAGGGCGCGCGAGTCAGCATAGGCATAGCGAGTAGCGAGGATACGGGTTTGGCCCCACAGGCCCAGCGCATAGTAAAACTGACGCCCTAGGTTGAAATACTGCGCATAGCGCAGCCGCACCGTAGCATAAGATGGCGCCGTAGCGGGGCCACCTGCAAACTGCCGAAAATTAATCGCAGCCTGCATAAAACGCCCGGTGAGCGGATAGGCGAAGGTATTGCGCTGGTTATTGGTAGTAAGCAAGCTAACCTCTACGTACTCGCGCTGGGTACGGCCCAAAAAATAGTCGGGGTTGAGATGGTAGATGGAGTCGCTGATGCTTTCGCGATGGTACGCTACATCGAGCGCCGTGATGAACTGCACTGTGTGGCGCAGCCGCAGCCCCCCCGACACATAAAAGCGCTGGATAGGAAAGGCATTTTCTTCGGGCTGGGGCAGTGGCCTTGGGCGGTCGTAGTCGGTGATGTAGTCGAGGTTGCGACTTTGGTAATACGAGATGCCAAAGCCCATACCCACGCGGCGCCGGCGACCGAAGCCCGGCACCTCATAAAACAGCTCATACTTGCGGTTGAAGCCGAGCTGTAGATTAGCTACTAGCTGCTCGGCCCGCCCTCGGAAGTTGGTGTGGGTAAGGTGCACCCCATAGTCGAGCCGCTGCCAGCGTTCGCGGCCAGGGCGGTCGAGCCAGCGCTTAAAATTGGGGTCAGCAATGGAGAAAATAGGCGTTGGAATGACGTACCAACGCTCCTGCATGCTGAACAGCAGCGTTAACTGCCCCGAGCCACCGCAGGTGGCCTGCACCAGCACCGAATGAAAAATCTGGAGGTTGTAGAGACGGCGACGGTTGGCCTCCAGGCGAGCCGGCAAATCTGCTAAGGTCAGCGTATCGCCTTCTCGGATATTAAGCTCGGCCCGTAGAGTACGCTCCTTAGTTTTGACATTGCCCACGAACAAAATGGCGAACACGCGAGCCCTAGGTCCGGCATTCGGGCACGCTCCTATCTGCACCAGTGTATCGGTGGGCGTTACTACGGGCGGCAGTACTGGCGGAGGTAACTCTTGGCTGAGTTGGCGCAAGCTATCGGGCGACACAGGCCGCGTAACCTGACCTAGGGCCGGGGCGATGGTACTCAAGCAGCTACTCAGCGTAGCTAGCAGCAACCAGCAAAAAGTAAAATACGGCCGGGCCTGAGGGTTCACCTCGCAAAGTTAGACGCTGAGGTAGCGCAGCAGGGCGTCGAAGCGGTCCTGCTCATCTTCGCTCACGGCGGCTGTGCCACTAAACTGCGCCGACACGAGGTAGCCAAAGCGCTCTAGCGTAGCCGTAATACGAGCCATATTGTCGGTATTCAGCCGGAGCGTCAGGCGAATGCGGAACGGGTCATGCTCATCGGTCACAACGTGGGCCGACAAAATCTTAGCATTATTCTCCTCTACGTAGCGGCTTATCTGCGACAGCGAGTAGTCGCGCTCCTCCATAGTCAGCACCAAGATGCTCCCCTGGCCAGCTGGGCCGGGCACGGGGCCGAAGGCGGCCAGCGCATCGCTTACCGTTACCACGCCTGCATACTCTTGCTGCTCATCGAGCACAGGCACTAGCTGAATGCGGTTTTGAATAGCCAGCTCCATCACCCGAAAAAAGTGCTGGTCGTGCTGCACGTGGGTATCGGCAAAGCGCAGAGGCAACTCTGCTAGCTGAGTATCAGGATTTTCGTAGTCGGCAAGGTCGTTGCTGGTAATAAGGCCCCGGTAGCTCCGGTCAGCTAGCACGGGCAGTTGATTAACATGAAATTCCTCCAGCCACCGGGCGGCTTTGGCCGTGGTGTCAGTGCTTTTGAGCGGCGGAATCATTTGATTAAGTAAGTCTTCGGCAAGCAGAGCAGACATGACGGCGCAGACTAAAAGGCGGAAAGGAAAGCCCTACTCCGAGAGTAGGACTACAATACCCGGCGAAAGGTTGCCAAGGAGAGGCAAAAACCAAGCCGGCACTCGGCGAGGCGGCGCTTTGTCAGGCCGAAACCGCCGCAGCGGTAGTCCAACCCAAAGGCGTTGATACTGAACGTTCGAGGAACTGCTTCAAGTATCGGTTAAATGCCAGCGGGCGCTCCATCATGGGGGCGTGGCCACAGTGGTCTAGAAAACACAGGGTGGCCTGCGGCAGCAAGCGAGCAAAATCGTGCGCGACGGTGGGCGGCGTAATCGTGTCGTTGAGCCCCCACACCAGCAATACGGGCACTGCTACGCGGTGCAGCTCGCGGGCTAGGTTGTGGCGCTGTGCCGAGCGCGCAATACTAATCATGCGCAGACACTTAGCGTTGGAGTTGGTGACGGCAAACACCTCATCGACCAACTCGGCCGTGGCTATTGCGGGGTCATAGAACGTGTAGCCTACGCGCTCGCGCACAAAGTTGTAGTCGCCACGCTTGGGGAATGACCCACCCATGCCATCCTCAAACAAACCACTGCTGCCAGTAAGTATCAGCTGGCTTACGCGACTGGGGTTGTGCAGCGTGTATACCAGTGCAATGTGACCACCTAGGGAATTACCGAGCAAAGTGAACGTAGGTGGCAGCGCCATCTTTTCCACAAAGTTTTCCACATAGGCTTGCAAACCCGGCACCGTGGCTTGCAGCAGCGGCATGTCGTACACAGGCAGCACCGGAATGATGACCCGGTAGCGCGGGGAAAATTCGTCTACCACCTCCTGCCAGTTGCTGAGCGCACCAAATAACCCGTGCAGCAACAGCAACACCGGCCCCTGGCCTTCGTCGACGTACTCGAACCCGTGCTGATGCTGGCGGCGTAGCTCCACGTGCTTACTGACTACAGGGTGATAGATGCTGGCTCGCCCCCGCAGGAGAAGCACACAACGCAATGTTACAACAGCGCATCCAATTGCGCAGCCATTCTAAGCCATACGTGGTGAGCAAAGCTTCGGGATGAAACTGCACGCCGTAGAGCGGCAGCGTGGCGTGGCGCAGGGCCATCAATTCGCGGTCGGCGTCGGCTGTTACGGCCAGCGCCCGCAGGCTAGCCGGCAAGGTGCTGGCTTCCAGCAGCAGCGAGTGGTAGCGCGTGACGGGCTGCCGACGAGGTAATCCTGCCAGCCACGGGTCGTCGCCGAGGAGTTCGATGTCGGATACCTTGCCGTGCATGGGCCGAGCGGCTCTCTGTAGCCGTGCCCCAAAAAATTCACCTAGGGCCTGCTGGCCCAGGCACACGCCTAGCATTGGCAGGCGCTGGTGGTACTCGGCAATAACGGCTAGCAGTGAGCCTGCCGCAGCGGGCTCGCCGGGCCCGGGCGAGAGCACGATGCCCTCGATAGTAAGCTGCCGCAGCTCGGCCAGGGGCACATCGTTGCGCCGCACCAGCACCTCGGCACCTAGCTGTTGCAGGTAGTCGGCCAAGGTATAGGTGAAGGAATCGAAATTATCGAGCAGCAGAATAGCCATTGATTTGCTTAGACAACCAGGCCCCACTGGTTGTTTAGGCGCAGTTGGAGCACCCTAGAGGGCTTATCAACTCACAACGCAGCCTTTAGCCTGGCCAACAGATTGTGGGCAAACGGCAGTACGTAGCCCGTCAGCTGCAGGGCCAGCGGAGTCGCCTTGTGCACCCAGGGCAGCACCACCGAGCCAGCCGTGAGGCTAGGGGCCAGCAAGTGCACACCGGCCAGAGTGGTGCCATGCAACAGCAGACTTAAGCCAAGCAGCCACTTGAGGGCGCCAGCTGCCCCCCCTAGCAAATAGTCGAGCACCCCGAGCGGGGTGAGGTGCACAGCCTGTTTTACCAACCTACCCAGCAGGTGCACGCCCCACATGATACCCACCAGCACAAGTAAAAAGGACACGAGCGGCAGCAGCCCAAATACTTCACCTAGGTAAGACCGCACTACCGGGACAGCCGAGCTTAATAAGGTTAACCCGCCTACCACTCCCAGCACAAAAGCCAGCAGCGACACGGCTTCTAGCACTAGTCCGCGCCGGTAGCCCTTCACAGTGCCCACGGCTAGGGGTAAGAGCAATAAAAGGTCGAGCGGGGTCACTTTTCTAGGGTATGAATCATGAGTTAAAAGCAGGAGTCAGTAGCTAGGAAATTCACTGGCGAGCGACCCCATAGCTTTTAACTCATAATCCATAGCTACACTAAAAGTCCGTGTTGTTTAGCAGCATATTCACCACTTCCGAGATGCGCTTGCCATCGGCTTTGCCGCTGAGCTCGCGAGCGGCCACACCCATCACCTTACCTAGGTCGGAAGGACCTTTGGCGCCCACGCGCTGAATGATACCCACTAGCGTTGCTACTAGGTCGCCATCGGAGAGTTGCTGCGGCAAGAACTCCTCGATGATAGCTAGCTCAGCCAGCTCCGTTTCTTCGAGGTCGGAGCGGAACTGCTCTTTATACGTAGCAGCCGACTCGCGGCGCTGCTTAGCAGCTTTGTTGAGCAGCTTTAGCTCCTGGTCGGCGTTGAGGCCGGTAGCGCTGGCACCTTCAGCCGTTTCGGCCAGCAAAATCTGTGATTTAATAGAGCGTAACGCTGTGAGGCGCACTTTGTCTTTGGCCAGCATAGCTTGCTTGATGCCGGCGTCGATGGTGTCTTTGAGAGCCATTTTGGGGAGTGGGTATGGAAATTTGAGATGCGAATACGCCGTAGCGGCCCAAACCGGTTGGGTACGGCTCGGTTTTACCAACACAGCGCACCAGTGGGGCCAGCTACCCAGCCGCCAGGCAAATGTACCTTGCGCCACTGCTCCTGTTAGTCAGCCCGCCTAGCGGGCGTATCCGCTAAATCTGTTAAATCTGTCAAATCTGTGGTCAAACTAAGCGTCAACATCAATAAAATTGCCACGCTGCGCAATGCCCGTGGGCTGCACGCCCGGCCCGACTTGCTACAAGCCGCGCGCGACATCGAGCGTTTTGGGGCCGAAGGCATTACGGTGCACCCGCGACCCGATGAGCGCCACATTCGTTACGATGATGTGCGCGACCTCAAGTCTATTGTCACAACCGAGCTGAACGTGGAGGGCAACCCTACCCCCGATTTTCTGGCGCTGTGCCGCGAAGTGCGCCCCGAGCAAGTGACACTAGTGCCCGATGCGCCCGACGCCATTACTTCCAATGCTGGCTGGGACGTGGTGCAACACCAAAGCTACCTGCGCGAGGTAGTAGCCGAACTTAAAGGCCACGGTGCTCGCGTCAGCATCTTCCTCGACCCCAACCCGGCCCTGATTGACGCCGCCGCTAGCACCGGCACCGACCGCATTGAGCTTTACACTGAAGCCTACGCCCGCCACTACGCCCAAGACCGTGCTGCTGCCGTACTCCCCTACCGCCAAACGGCCTTGGCTGCCGTAGCCGCAGGCCTGGGCCTCAATGCCGGCCACGACCTAGACCTCGAAAACCTGGCCTACCTGGCGCAGGAGCTGCCCGGTTTGGAGGAGGTCAGCATTGGGCACGCTCTTGTGGCTGATGCACTGTACCTAGGATTAGAAAACACCGTGCAGCTATATAAGCGCCAACTCAAATAACATCGCTCCGGGGCAAGTGCTTAGCTAGGCTCAGCACCATTGTCAATGCCCCGCTGATTAACCTATATCTATCTCACTCATTGACTGCATTAGGCAGCCATGCCCAGCGATGCTGGGCATGGCTGCTTTTTTATTGAGCCCGCCTTTTAAGGCTAGGCTGAATAAAAAAGGCAGGCTATTTAGCAAGAGAAATATCGAGCAACTAGTAGGTCGCTTGGCACTAGGCTTATATTTGCCCGTTCTTCATTTCCTTCCCATAATTCTTATTGCTGGTGTCTTTTATTATTAAGCCGGGCGTAACGCTAGCTACGTTAGCCCTTTTGGCCGCACTGGCTTCCTGCCAAAATCGCGCTGGCCAAGGCGAAACTGCTACTGGTCACCCTGCTGATTCTACCGCGCAAACTGCTCCCGTCGATACCATTAAGGTCAAACGCTTGGCCCTCCAGCGCGACTCGCTCAAGGCCGATAGCATAGCTCGCAAGACTGGCCAGTTGCCAGGCGCCCTACTACCGGGCCACCGCATTGTGGCGTTCTATGGCAATATCCGGTCGAAAGGCATGGGCATATTAGGCCGCGAGCCTAAGGAGCAGATGATGCGCAAGTTTGACCAAGTGTTGAAGGAGTGGCAGGCCGCCGACCCCAGCATCCCCGTGATGCCGGCATTGCACAGCGTCACTATCACGGCACAGGGCGCAGCCGGCGCCGACGGTAAGTATCGCCTCATGAATTCGGCGGCGACTATCGCCGAAACCCGTGCCTGGGCCAAAGAGAAGAATGCCATCTTGTTCTTGGACGTGCAAGTGGGCCTCAGTGACCTAGAGCACGAGTTGCCCAAGCTAACGGAGTATCTCAAAGACCCCACCATCCACCTAGGTATCGACCCCGAGTTTGCAATGGCTACTAAAAAGGTACGCCCAGGCAAGAAAATCGGCACCTACGACGCCAAGGATGTGAACTATGCCATCAACTTCCTGGCTCGCATCGTGAGCGAAAATCATTTGCCACCCAAGATTTTGATGGTGCACCGCTTTACCCAAGGCATGCTCACCAATTATAAGGACATCAAGCTCGACCCACGCGTGCAAGTCATCATGGACATGGATGGCTGGGGCGACCCCATCCTGAAGAAAGACTCTTACAAAGCCTATATCCAGAAGCAGCCCGTGCAGTACGCTGGTTTTAAGCTCTTTTACGAGTATGATATCAAACGCAAGCCCTACCACTTGATGACTCCTAAAGAGGTGCTGACCGAGCTGGACCCTGTTCCGCTATACGTACAGTATCAGTAAGCAGGCTGCTGCATAGCCATTAAAAAAGGCCTCCCTAAGCGGGAGGCCTTTTTTGTTTAATTATCTGATGCTTAGCTTATAATTAAGCTGACAACAGCTCATTTTGGGCACGCAGCACTTCGCGGGCGATAGCTAGGTTAGTGTCGCGTGAGTTCACTACTAAGTAGATGAACTTCTTGCTATCAGCCACTAGCTTGATGAGGTGCAGTTGGTTGGTGAGAGTAATGAGGATGTCGTCAATGACTTCGCCTTGCAATTTGAGCGCAGTCATTGCCTTTTGCTTTTGCTTCACCACTTCGGTGTTGTAAGCGGCAGCGGTTTCGGGGTTGATGCCCGAGTTAGAGTGCGAAGCCAGGCTCATGCCCGAGCTGATGTCAACGATAGCTACGGCCATCAGGCCGGGCAGGTCATTGATAATGTTTTGAACGGCTTGGCCGGCGGGAGTGGAGGCAGAGTATGCCATGGGAATGGTAATAAAAAATGAAAGAAAAATTAAAAAAACTTACTTATTTGAAAGCAACCTACTGAATTAAAGACAAATACTCCTCTATGCTGCCATATCGCGCAGCACCGTACGGGCTAGGGCTAAGTTGGTATCCTGAGTGCGCACGGCTAGGTACAGTAGCCAGTTTTGAGTGGGTAGTACCCGCATGAGATGCAACTGCTTACGCAGTGTAATCAAGATGTCCTCCAGCAGCTCTTCGGGCCCAAGCTGTAGGGCTTCGATGGCTAGGCGGGTCTGTTGCACTATTTCAGCGTTGGCGGCGGCTACCTCCACTGCGCCACCACTATGCCCAGCCCACTGCCCGGCTAGGATGCGCCCGCTGGCACCATCGACAATTGCCACCGTCATGAAATCGGGTATTTCTTGCACCACGCGGCGCACTACTACTTCGGCTTGCGCCCGTGTTTCGCTGCTGATAGCTGGCGCTGAGGGAGCAGGCACGGCGGCAATGACCGGTGCGGGAGTAGAAGCCGCCACCACTATGGGTTCGGCAACTTCTTCGCTGACGACAGGTGCTGCTAGCACTTCCAGCGCGGGCGCAGTTGGCTGAGGAGCAGCCTCAGCCTGGCTACGTTTAAGAAAGGGTAAATTAGAAAAAAGCCCCATAGCATAGCTAGCGGCAGCTAACAGCCCTAGGGCCCGCTAACTGCTATATGAAAGAAGTAAAATCTTTTTATAGACGACTCATCTTCAAGCTTATGCCCTGCAGCATCGCTTGTTTTTCAGGCGAATCATTGTCGGTTGGCAGTTCGGTTGAAAGCACGCCTTGCGCTTGTAGGCGGTCGGCACTAATACCTTGCTTTACTAGCTCATCAACGGCGACGGTTGCTCGCTGCAGACCTAGGCGCATAGCTTGGGCCTCTTGATTGTTGGCGTGGCCTACCACCACCAGGTGCGCTTTGGGAAAGGTCTTTAGAATACTGGCTATGCTACCTAGCTGCTGAGCACCTTCGGCGCCAAGGCGAGCCTGCCCCATGTCAAACATCAAGCGGTCAACTACAATATCATTGGGACGCGGTAGATTGCTCTTCGACAACCGCTTGTAGAGTAAGCTTTCCGTAGAATTGATACCGACTGTAAGGGTCGCGCGGTTGATGAGTTTTACAATAAGGGGCTGGCCTTCGCCCTTGGTGTAGCGACCTACGGCTACATTGAACTTGCCGCCTATCTGGCGAGCCAGAGCAGCATTGCCCACGGTATCGCGCAGTACTGCGCCAGTAGCCGCTGGATGAGCAGCCGCGCTAGCTGGGGTGGCTGCTACTGCGGCCGGAGCCAGTACTGCCGGCGTAGCTGGGGCTGCCTCAGCAGGTGCGGCGGCCGCAGGCTCACTCACAGGAGTGGTAGCTGGCGTTTCGGCAGCGGCGGCCATCTCGGTAGCAGAATTAGTCTCCTGTTGGGTTGCATTAGCTGGCGTGCCGAGCAGGAAGTAGCCCCCTGCCAGTAGCACTACTACTAGCGTACCCACTATCGAGAGCACTGTCATTTTCTTAGTCCCCCCGGCAGCTGGTGCAGGAGCGGCCTGTGGGCGGCTAGGTGCCACGCGGCTAGCCTTAGGTGCTGATGCAGCAGAAGCCGGCTGGCTGGCCTTGGGTGCCGATGCAGCAGGAGCCGGCTGGCTAGCTTCGGCTGCTACCAGGGTAGCTTGCTCACCCAGCCAAGCGCTCAAGGCTACCGGCTGCAAGTCAGCTTCGTGGGCGTGCTCGCCCACTGCTGCCAGCGTCATAATTGTTAAAAAGCCGAGTAGAGTAACGGCCTGCGCGGGCTGAGCCGTCGAATCGGTGAGGGATGCCACCTTGGTTGCCCCCAATATCTTTTGAGTAAGGTAACGACGCCGGTCGGGCCACCCGATATCGGTGCGCAACAACTCGTCTTTGTCAGTAAGCAGACGGCTCAAAAACAACTGACGGCACATATCCCAACGTGCATCAGCCTCATCAGCATCTACAGGCTCTGCCAGTTGGCGCACCAAGGCCGGCAGCGCCACTTTGCAGTACGCTTCGGTAGCAGCCTGGGGCATGGCAGCCGCCTGCGCCAACTGCACTAGCAGCTCCTTGCTTAAATACTGATTAACAATACTATCTAATCGCATATACCTCGAAGGCCTAGTAGGTAACTTTTGCTTGTTATTGCCCATGCGTGGGCGCTATATTTTTATTCTAATTCGGCAGATTGCAGGAATGCAGCTCTACATACACGCTGATAGTGACTACTATATGGCAATTATTTATCGGCTATTAACTCCTGCTTATCACAGGTTTCTTTATCCTTATCACCTACTATCAACCAAACTGCTGATGACTATTTTATAATATGACCTCACTATTTAAAGTACAAATCTAAACACTGCCAAATAAAGAAGCTAGCGATTTAGAGCAAACGAACTTTGGGAGACGCTAAACCATTGCAAAATGCGGCTGAGTGGCCCTAAAAGCTATTCGAAAGTTTTATGCAACAAAAAACCCTTGAGCTGCGCTGCTGGCAACTCAAGGGTTTTTGTATTATATGATATTAGCAAAATACCATTACCTCATAATCTATTGGCAGCTTATTAGTGAGCTGCGTTGAGGTCGATGGCCTCGCCAGGCTTGGGGCGTTTTACGAATATGATGAGTGGCACGCAGGCTAGGAAGAAATACCCTAGGGCGTAGAAAATCTGAGTATAAGTAATGAGCGATACCTGCTTCATCAGCGTACCGTCGAGGGCAGCGTAGGCAGCCTGCTGAGCTTGGTCAAGCGAGAGACCTTTGTTGAGGAAGCTTTGCGTAAAGGCTTGCACCCGCTGGGCCGTCTCGCTGTTGTAGAGCGAAATATTGGGGAGCAGCGCCACGCGGTTGCTTTGAACGCTACGCTCTAGGTAAGTGCCCACAATGGCCACCCCAAAGGAGCCGCCGAGCTGGCGAATCATGCCAGTGAGGCCGGCGGCTTGGCCCGCATCGCGCCCTTGCAGGCCAGCCAAGCTCATGGTAGTGATGGGCATAAAAATAAGACCTAGGCCCACCCCACGCGTAATAAGCGGCCAGAAAAAGTCGCTTTCACCAGCCGTGGGCGAAATCTTGCTACCCATCCAGAAGGTGAAGCCAAAGAAGATGGCAAATCCCACGGGCAGCATGGCTTTCTGTGGCACACCGGCCATGAGCATGCGGCCCACGATGGGCATCATAAAGCCGGAGGCCAGGGCACCTGGCAGCAGCAGGTAGCCGGTTTGCTCGGCCGAGAAGCCCAGGATGCGCTGCGTAAAAATGGGAAACACGAATACCGAGGCAAACAAGCCGAAGCCTAGCACAAACGAGAGGAAAGCTCCTACCGCTAGGTTGCGGCTTTTGGTTAGCACCCGCAAATCCACAATAGGCGCTTTAGCAGTGAGTTCGCGCCATAGGAAGCCAACTACCCCTACCACAGCCAAACCGGTGAAGAGGCGAATAACTCCGTCGTCGAACCAGTCGTTGGTTTCGCCCTGCTCCAATACGTATTGCATCGAGCCCACGCCTAGGATAAGAAAACCAATGCCTGCCCAGTCAATCTCGCGCAAGGGCCGCGGAATGGCATTTTTGATGCGCTCGGGGTCGCGAATGAACAGCAAGGTGAAGATGCTGGCCATAATACCCACTGGCACGTTTACATAGAAAATCCAGGGCCAGTCGTAGTTCTCCACGATGTAGCCCCCTAGGGTAGGGCCGATGGTGGGGCCAATAATGACGCCCATACCAAACAGAGCCTGACCCAGTGGCAACTGCTTAGGCGGAAAAGTATCGACCAGGATGGCTTGCGAAGTGGCCATGAGCGCCCCGCCGCCAATACCCTGTATGAAGCGGAAAGCGACTAGCTCCCACAAGTTGGTGCTCTGGCCGCAGGCCATCGAAGCCAGGGTGAACAGAATCACCGATACTAGGTAATAATTCCTACGTCCGAATTGCTCAGCCAAGAAGCCGGTCATCGGAATCACAATCACGTTGGCAATGGCGTACGAGGCAATTACCCAGCTTACTTCCTGCTGCGTGGCCGACAGGTTACCCATCATCTGGGTGAGGGCCACGTTCACAATACTGGTATCAATCAGCTCTAGCAGGCAGCAAAACACCACCGTCACGACAATAATCCACTTTTTAAATCCGGTTTCCATAACCTATTAAGTTATGAATTATGAGTTAGGAGGTATGAGTTGATAGTCAGCTTATTTACTAACACCCAGCTCACACCTCCCAACTGATAACTCGTTATTTCACTGTCACGATGGCGTTCACACTCATGCCCGTGCGTAGGGGGTGCTCGGGGTCTTCTTTGTTGAGCACGATTTTAACGGGTACACGCTGCGTTACTTTCACGAAGTTGCCGGTCGAGTTGTCGGGGGGCAGCAGGGCAAAGCGGGCGCCGGTAGCGGCCGATAGCGACTCAATGTGCCCTTCGAAATCCTCGTTGGGGTAGGCGTCTATTTCCAGCTTCACGGGCTGGCCTACTTTCATGGTTTCGAGCTGGGTTTCCTTGAAGTTGGCTACCACCCAGGTGCGGGCACTGCTCACTAGGCCAATCAGCTGCTGGCCGGGGCTTACTACTTGGCCAGGCTGCACGTTTTTGCGGCTCACGATGCCGTTTGCGGGCGCCACGATGGTGGTGTAGCTAAGCTGGAGCTGAGCATTGTCGAGTTCGGTTTGGCGCTGCTTTACTACGGCCTGGGCCACGGCTATTTGCTGCTGGGCAGCCGTTACCTGGTTGCGGGCCACGCTTACTTGGTCCTGGGCGGTGCTTTGCTGAGCGCTGGTAGCCTTCAGGTTAGCCGATACAGCATCGTATTCGCTCTGCGGGATGATGTCCTGGTTGCGCAGCTTGGTGCTGCGGGCTAGGTCCTGCTGCAAACGGGTGCGGTTGGCGGCGCTCACCCCGATAGTGGTTTGGGCGGTGCGCACATTGGCTTGGGCGATACCAACCTGCGCGCGGGCAGCGGTTACCTGAGCCTGGGCAGCCAGTAGGCCAGCCTGGGCGGCATTCACACGCTGCAGGTAGTCGGCCTTGTCGATAGTAACGAGCGTGTCGCCTTTCTTCACTACTTGGTTGTCATCGACATACACCTTCATTACGGGGCCGCTCACGCGGGGCAACACAGGGTACACGTCGCCTTCTACCTGGGCATCGTCGGTGCTTTCGTGAAGTTGGGCAAACTGATAGCGCGTCCAGCCATAGTAGCCACCAGCCAGCAGCACGATAGCCAAGATAATAAATACCAGCGGATTGCGCTTTTTGGGTTCTTCGAGCGGCTCGGCCACGGCGGTGGGAGGAGCGTCTTGGAGAGTGGATTGAGTAGCCATTTTTAACGAGGTATTGCTGGTTAGTACTTGTAAAAAGGAACTGCTATCGAAATTAAGGACAAGCAGTTAACAATTAACTTGAAAAATTATTCTCTTACGAGCATGGTAGGGCAAGGAGCAGTACGCACCACGACTTCGGCGGTGTTGCCCATCAGAAAGCGGCTGAGGCCCGTTTGGCCATGAGCCCCGATAACGATGAGGTCAGCGTGCTGGCGGCGGGCCTCGGCTACTATCTGGAGGGCTGCCTCCCCTCGCACGGTGTTGAAGCTGACACGGCTAGCACCAGCAGCTTGGGCAGCAGCCCGGTGGGCACTCAACTCCGCCTCTATCCCAGCCGCAGCTGGGGTGGCCGGCTCCTGCACGTAGAGCAGCCGCAGCTCGGCCCCAGTGCCCACCGCTAGGGCAGCGGCATAGGCTACCAGTGCTGCCGAGGCAGCCGAGAAGTCGAGTGGACAGAGAATGGTGGTGAGTGTCATTTTTAAGAATTAGTGATTAGTGGCTACCAAGCAGTGACAAAGGGACTTAACATGACCACTACACACTACTTAGCACTCGTTAATCACTCATTAAACTATTGCCAAATCTGCTCGCCAGTGGCGCGGCGCAGCTGGTACTGACCTAGGGTGTAGTTGTACATGGCCTGGGCGCGAGCTAGGCGGGCCTGGGCCAGCTGAGTTTCGGCATCGAGCACGTCGAGGTTCTGGCCTACGCCGTAGCGGTAGCGGCCCTGGGCACGGTTGAGAGCATCAGAGGCCTGGGTTATCTGCTGCTGAGCGTTGTCGTAGCGGGCCTGGCTAAACTCCATGTTATTAGCTGCCTGGCGCACATCGGCCCGAATTTGCTCTTGTGTATCCTGCGTTTTAGCTTGGGAAGCACGGTAATTGGCCGCTGCCTCAACTCGCTTCTTCTTATTGAGGCCGCCATCGTAGATGGGGAGCGAGAGCTGAGCCACCCCTACCGTATTAAACCGCACGCGGTTGATATTAGGTAAGATGTAACCGTTTTTGCCACCCACCTGCGCACCAACTCCTAGGCTAGGCAGGTTGCTTTTCTGAACCAGCTTAGCTTGAAGGTCTGCGGTCTGCTCGGCGTCGCGAGCCAGCTTTATTTCGGGGCGATTTTCAGCCGCTTTCGTTAGCTCGGCCTCTAGGTTCACGGGTTGGGGCTCGTATCTGAGGCGACCTTTTACCGGAATATCAGCTTGCGAGGGTTTGTGCAGCAAGCGAGCTAGCTGCACCTGCTGGTTGCGCAGTTGGTTTTGCAGGTCGAGCTTCGTGTTTTGGGCCTGCGTGATGCGAACGTCGGTGGTCGTGACATCAAACTTGGTGCTGACGCCGGCTTCTACCCGCTTCTGCATATCGTTGCGGTGGGCCACCAGCGAGGCAATCTGCTGGTCTTGCACCCGAATGCTTTCGCGCATAAACAGGATGTTGAAGTACACCTGCGCGGCACTGAAAGAGAGGTCGCGGCGAGCCACCATAATGTTATCCTGCGCCGTTTGCACCTGCGAGCGCGATAGATTGGTGCTCGCTTCACGCTTGCCAAAGTCCAGCAACTCGTACTGCGCCGTGAGGTGAGCGTCAAAGTTGTTGTTAGGCGCAAACTGCAGGAGCTCACCATTGAATGGCAACTGCACAACCGGGTCGAGGCGGGTGTAGGTTACCGTACCCGTCACCTGGGGCAAAAAGCCCGCTTGCGTCTGGGAAAGGCGGCTACTGGCAGCATTGGCCAGTTCGGTCAGGTTGTTGATGCCGGGGTTAGCATCGAGTACGGCTTGCACCGTACCGCCGAGCGTCAGCGAGTCGCTAGCCAGCCCAATAGGCTGGGCCGCCGCCGGAATGCTGGGCTGGTTTTGTGCCAGCGCGGGCTGGGTCAGGAGCGCGCCACATAGCGACAGCCCCGCGAAGCCAACCAGTTGATATCTAGAAAACATAAGCCCAATGGCATAGTAGTGTGCCAGATGCTTACCGAATGTTGTGCCAACTAGTTAATGATGGGCTATCCTTTTATAAAGCACTGCTAACTTTGATGTTACAGCATAAGCTCACCTATTACAACCATCCGAAAACATTAGACAAGAAACAGGGTTTCCTTAAATAACAGGAATTATCCCTATCTGTAACTTATGGCTACTCCCGGCACCGATGATATCTTGCTTCTGCACCTCAACGAAGCTATTGCTACGATTCGTGGCAAGGAGGAGCTATTCCAAATTATTGCGCGCAAGCTGCGGCTGATTTTCCCATTCGAGATGATGGGTATCAGCATTTTTGATGAGCAACTTTTAAATAAGCGGCTCTTCTTCAAGGATTACACCACTATCAACCCACCGGACCCTGCGCCCGCTAACATCAACGTTTTCACACCTATTGCGGGCTCGCCTATAGAGTTGCTACTAGAGAATTCACGCATCCACTACATGGAGCTGCGCGAGTACCTGAAGCATTATCCTAATTCTGAAGCTTTCCACCGGCTACTGAACCTAGGTCTTCGCTATATAACGATGGTGCCCATGTGGCTGAATGGCCACCTCACGGGTTGCCTCATCTTGGCCACGATACGGACCCCCACCTACTCGGCAGCGGATGAGCAGCTGCTCGAAAAAATAACGTCCTTAATAGCCGTGGCAGTCCGCAACTCGCTCGATTTTGAGGAGGTGGCCCTACGCGAGCAGCAACGCACCTTACAACTTAATATTACCAACGCGCTGCTCAGCATCAAGCAGCGCGAGCCCTTGTTTCGGGCCATTGCCGACGAACTTGGGCAGGTGGTGCCCTTCGACTACTTTGGCATTCGGGTGCAGCGCGCGGGGCAGCGCGAGGGCTTCCAAGGCTTTGCCGAGTTTGCCCGGCCCGACGATGAACCACATGGCAAGCTGATAGCCCTAGACCCCAACCGCCACCAAAGCCAACATAAAGAAGACATTGCCGCCATGTACCAGCAGGTAGGTGGCCTACTACAGGGCCCTGGCCTATACGCCGGCGAGGAGTTTCGGCAGCTTGCGGTGCGCTACCCGGCCATGCGCTACGCCTACGATGAGCACCAAGTGCGCGCCATGCTGGTAGTACCCATTTGGCAGCGCGCCGACGGTGCCGCCGTGCTGTTGCTAGCTTCTCCTAATCCCACTGGCTTTACTGCCGACAGCCTAGCCACGGTGCAGGCACTAGTGCCACAAGTAGCCCTGGCCCTCGAGAACCTATTTGCCTTCGAGCAGATTGAGGAGCTTAAGGCGCAGGTAGAACAGGAGCGCACCTACCTAATCGACGAAATCAATACCGACCGGCCCTCGGCAGATGGCCTCATCGGCACTAGCCCATCCTTGCAGCAAGTGCGCCAGCGCATTGTGCAGGTGGCTGGCACCGATGCCACAGTGCTCATAACGGGCGAAACGGGCACTGGCAAGGAGGTAGTAGCCCGTGCCCTGCACCAAGCTTCACCCCGCCAAGGCCGGGCACTCGTCAAAATCAACTGCGCGGCCCTTCCTGCCCAGCTTATTGAAAGCGAGTTGTTCGGGCATGAAAAAGGTGCCTTCACCGGCGCTGTAGAGCGGCGCATTGGCAAGTTTGAGCTGGCCGATGGCGGCACCATCTTCCTAGACGAAGTGGGCGAGTTGCCGCTCGACCTACAAGCCAAGTTGCTGCGCGTGCTTCAAGAAAAGGAATTTGAGCGCCTAGGGGGCAACCGCGTGCTGCACACCGATGCCCGTGTGCTAGCTGCCACCAACCGAGTGCTCGAAGACGAGGTACGCGCCGGGCGCTTTCGGGCCGACCTATACTACCGGCTCAATGTATTTCCGATTCAGCTGGCGCCCCTACGCGAGCGCCCACAAGACATCGCGCCGCTGGTGCAGCACTACCTAGGTAGCCTCAGCAAGCGCTTGGCCCGGCCAGCGCGGCCCATTCGGCCCGCCGATATGGCCGCGCTACTGGCCTACCCCTGGCCCGGTAATATCCGGGAGCTAGAGCACGTGCTAGAGCAAGCCATCATCGTGAGCCAGGGCGCTTGGCTGGAGTTTGGCGGCTTTGCAGCGGCGGGGCGGCTTTTGTCGCTACCAGCCAGCCCCGCCAGCGCGGAGGTTTCTGCACCTACTGTCCTCGCCGAGCCGGTGGCCAATGGACCCATCAAGACACTGCGCGAGCAGGAGCGCGACCACATTCTGGTAGCCCTGCGCCACACCGGTGGGCGCGTGAGCGGCAGCCAGGGTGCAGCAGTGCTATTAGACATAAATCCGAAAACATTGGAAGCTCGCATGAAAAAGCTGGGTATCCGGCGCACCGTAGTAGCAGAGTAAGCTGGCAAGTGTACCTTGAACGCCTTTTCATACTTGATTATAAGTACTTAATGCGTTCTTTTTTATTACTAGCAACACTGACTAGCGTCGGGGTATGCGGCACTTACCGAGCGGCTGCCCAAACTACAGAGCCCCGCAACTTAGCTACTGACACCTTGCAGCCGGCCAATGCGGCATATTACCGGCCGGTTAGCCGGCTGGGTACCACTGGTGGCAAACAACTCTACGTATTTATTACCAGCGTGAGCGAGCGCGGCACGGGCATCGAATTCACGTGGCGCAATCCGCTGGCCATGCCCCGACCCAAGCCGGTTTTCATCATCAGCGAACAGCTGCAGTGGGTGCGCCTCGATGGCCATTACTATGAGCCCGTCCGCGTGGCCAAAGAAGCCGCCCATGGCCTTGCTCTGCGCCTGGCAGCTGGGCCTAGGGTCGAAGTATTCGACGTGGCGACGCCCAAGAAGGGCGTTCCTATTCCGCTACCCCTGCCGGGCGGGGGTGGCTCACTGCTATGGACGGGCACCTTTAGCCATAAATACAACCACGCTTGGTACCTGCGTCGCCCCGGCGCAAAAGTGATGACGCTGGTGCCCGATGGCAAGCAGTTCGCCTCTTTTCTAGCCGACTACCTAGCCGATGCGTCCGAATTGGCAGCCGCCATCCGGGCCGGAGCCGAAGGGCACCACTACGACGATGTGCCAGCACTGCTAAGTGCCTATAATCAATTGGCGCCCGCAGGCACTCCTAGGCCCTAGCGCAACCCTACTGACTTAATAGCAGTTGAACGGCCCAGTTAATCAACCGACTGCTATGTCCTTCTTACCTCGTCTACTACCAGTAGCTGCGCTATTCACAGCCTTTACGGCCGCCGCTCAAAACGTGCCGCCGCCCGCCACGCCCTTCCATATGACGGGCAACATTTACCTACCCAATAAGCTGCCGGCTACCGATGCCCGCGTGGCCGCTCTTAAGGTACCAGCCGGCTTCACCGTCACCAAGTTTGCCGAAGGCCTCGACATGCCCCGCATGCTGGCCATGATGCCCAATGGCGACCTCTACGTAAGCAACCGGGTGAAAGGCACCATCACGCTGGTGCGCGATGCCAACCACGACGGCAAGGCCGAGGTAATGCGCCAAGTGGCCCAAAAGCCGCACCTGCACGGCGTGGCGTTACAAGGCAATAAGCTATACATCAGCGCTATCCGCGAGGTGTATGTGGCCGACGTGCTGCCCGATGGCAACCTAGGCGACCTTAAAGAGCTATACCACGACCTACCCGATGCCGGCCAGCACGCCAATCGGGTGCTACGCTTCGGGCCCGATGGCGAGCTTTACCTCTCGGTGGGCAGCACTTGCAACGCCTGCGACGAGGACAACCCCGAAAACGCCACGCTCATTCAGCTCAATACCGATGGCTCGGGCCGCCAAGTAGTAGCCCGCGGCCTGCGTAATACTATTGGTTTCGACTGGCACCCCGCCACCAAAGAACTGTTTGGCATGGACCACGGTATCGACTGGCTCGGTGATGAAGACCAGCAGGAGGAGCTAAACCAAATAAAGCCGGGCGCGGGCTACGGCTGGCCATCCATCATCGCCGATGGCAAGCACTACCCCGCCAACAAGCCCAAGAGCGGCGAAAGCTACGAGGCCTTCGACGCTAAAAACCAGCGTCCACTACTGCTCTATAAAGCCCACTCGGCACCCCTAGGCCTCGTTTTCAACAAAGCCACGCAGTTTCCAAAAGAGTACCAGAACGATGCTTTTGTAACTATGCACGGCTCCTGGAACCGGGCGCAGCCTTCGGGCTATAAGTTGGTGCGGGTCCACTTCAATGCCCAGGGCCAGCCCGAGCGCTTCGAAGACTTCGTGACTGGCTTCTTGGTCGATAATGACAAGTCGGAATTTGGCCGGCCCTGCGGCCTGATACAAGCCCCTGACGGCTCGCTCTTAATGGGCGATGATGACAACGGCGTGATTTACCGCGTGGCTTATACCGGCGGTGGTAAGAAGAAAAGCTAGCTAAGCTATTCCGGCCGCTGAAAACGGGGCATGCTTTCCTAGGAGAGCATGCCCCGTTTTCTATTACGCAAGGGCTACTGACTACCCCCTTAGCAGCTCGCAACTTTTTCGCCTTTTTGAGCCTTATCCTTGCGAATAATTTTAGCAAAATGGCGAAAGCAAGAACGGTTTTTTTCTGTCAGAACTGCGGTGCGCAGTCAGCGAAATGGATAGGGCGCTGCCCGTCGTGCGGCGAGTGGAACACTTATGTGGAAGAAGTTGTGCAAAAAGAAGCGGCCCCGGCGGCTGGCTCTTGGAAGCCCGCTAGCACCGTGCCCGGCGGCAATTTGCAGAAGGCAGCCAAGTCGCGCCCCCTCGCCGACATTCAGCACGAAGAAGAGCCACGCATTATTACCCCCGACGGTGAGCTAAACCGGGTCCTAGGGGGCGGCATAGTACCCGGCTCGCTAGTGCTCATTGGCGGCGAGCCCGGCATTGGCAAAAGCACCCTGATGCTGCAGATAGCGCTGGCGCTCAAAAATCTTAAAGTACTGTATGTAAGCGGCGAAGAAAGTGAAGCGCAAATAAAAATGCGCGCCGAGCGCTTGGCCGACGGCCAGCATCCCGGCTGCTACATCCTCACCGAGACCAGCACCCAGAATATCTTTCGACAGATAGACCAAGTGCAGCCAAACGTGGTGGTCATCGACTCCATCCAGACCATGCACTCGACGCTGGTGGAGAGCGGCGCCGGCTCGGTGAGCCAAGTGCGCGAATGCACCGCTGAGCTGCTTAAATATGCCAAGGAAACCAGCGTACCAGTGCTGCTCATCGGCCACATCACGAAGGACGGCAGCATTGCGGGACCCAAGATTTTGGAGCACATGGTAGACACCGTGCTTCAGTTTGAAGGCGACCGCCACCTAAGCTACCGCATCCTGCGCACCATTAAAAACCGCTTTGGTTCTACTTCAGAACTAGGTATTTATGAAATGCAAGGCACTGGCCTACGCCAGGTATCCAACCCGTCAGAAATTCTGCTCTCGCAGCGCGCCGAAAGCCTGAGCGGCATGGCCATAGGAGCCACCCTAGAGGGCAATCGCCCGCTGCTAGTAGAGGTGCAGGCGCTGGTGACCCCCGCTACCTACGGCACGCCCCAGCGTAGCAGCACGGGCTTTGACAGCAAGCGTCTACAAATGCTACTGGCCGTGCTAGAGAAGCGCGCCGGGCTGCGCCTAGGACAGCACGACGTGTTCTTGAACATAGCGGGTGGGCTGCGCCTCGACGACCCCGCGCTCGATGCCGCGGTCTGCGCAGCCGTAGTTTCTTCTCTCAATGATTTGCCAATTCCTGGCGATGTATGCTTGGCCGCTGAGGTTGGTCTAAGCGGAGAGATGCGCGCGGTGCCGCGACTCGACCAACGCCTCGCAGAAGCCGAAAAATTGGGTTTTAAGGAGATGTATGTGTCACAATTCAATGGCAAAAACCTTGGCGAGCAGGTTCGCACCAGCATGCGCGTGCAGGCCGTAGGCCGTTTAGACGAAGTTTTGAATGGGTTATTTGGGTAACTAAACTGACAGGGTTCCGAAAAAAAGACGGAACCCTGTCTAGTATTATTCGTAGCGCTTGCACTTTAGTGACCGTTATCCGCTATCTTCGAATCGGAAATTGACTTTTCCCGCGAAATCGGTTTGCTAATTACATTATTTTTTTAGGGGGTTGGTCAGCTCTGACACCGGCCTATTTAGTGCGCTATGAACCTAAAAGTTACTTCTATTCTTACGTGGGCCACGGGGCTGGTCCTAGCCTGCGGTGCTACCTCGGCAGCCCAGGCTCAGGCCCCGGCTGGCAAAGCTATTATTATCGGCCACATCAGCAATCCGGTGAAGGACACCGTCGCGGTATCTATCCGCGACAACCCATTTGACGCTAAAGAGCGCACCACGTATGCACGGGTTGACGAGAAAGGGGAGTTTAAGCTAGTCGTACCCGTAACTACTTCTACTAAAGCAGATTTAGTATATGGTGACGACGTAGCCGACCTGTATTTGGACCCTACTACCGACCTCGACGTGCGCTTTAAGGGGTCTGATATGGCCAGCACGGTCAAGTTTAAGGCCAACGACGTACCCACTGGCTTCGGCACTAAGCTCCGCAATGGCGGCAACCTAACCGACGAGCAGCGCCACCGCCAACAGATGGCCAATGCGAATAATTACCTCGCCGAATTTGACGAGCAGTTCGTGTCTAACGATGGTTTTCAGGTCCTCCCCGACAACGTCCAGCTCTACGAAGCGCCCTTCCTTTCCTTCATCGAGTACCGGCTCAAGCATGAGCAAAACTTCTTAGAAGACCGCGCTGCCAAGCAGTCCTTTACCATTGATTTTTATAATTATGCCAAGGCAGAGATAACTTATTCTAATGCCAACGATAAACTCACTTTTCAGGACCTGCGCGAGCAAGTAGTGAACACCGAAGGGCGCCTAACCATGACGCCCACTTATTACGACTTTCTACGCAACCCGCTTCTCTATAATGACCCCACTGCGGGCCAGAATGAGCAGTTCCAGGAATTCCTGCTAAACTTTATTCACCACACGGCGGCGCAGCAGAAGCATTTGCGCACAGACCCCGATTTTTATCCGTTCTGCTACGCCTTAGCCAGTAAGCGCTTCCAGGGTGTACCGCGCCTCATTACCCTAGGGCGCATTTTGCAGGAGTCTTTCCGCTTTGGGCATATCCGGCAGTCGGAGGCTATGCTCGCCGACTTCCGCAACCTAGACACCAAGCATCGCTTTTTGCCCACGCTGGAAGGCGATTTTAGCAACCACCGCGCGTTGGCTATCGGGGCACCTGCTCCCGACTTCCGCCTCGTTACGGCCAAAGGTGATACCACTAGCCTAAGCAGCTTTCAGGGCAAGCTAGTGTACCTCAACTTCTGGAAAACCACTAACGGCTTGTGCTTGCGTGACTTGGCCTATGCCCAGGACCTAGCCAAGCGTTTTGAAGGCAAGAACATCGTCTTTGTGAACGTGGCCCTCGACGATGCCGAGCTTCCTTGGAAGCAGCTTGTGGTGGTGAAAAAGCTGCCTGGGGTACACATGCGGGCGGCGGGTGGCTACACGTCGGCCACGGCCCGGGCCTACAGCTTGCAGGAGGTGCCCACCTATTTGCTCATTGGCGAAGACGGCACCATTCTCAACCCCAAGCCTAAGCGCATGAGCAGCCGGGCGGCGGTGGATGAAATCAACCAGTCTTTTGGCAAAGCCAGCACCTACAGCGCCGCCATTACGCAGCTGACGAGCGGCAGTGCCAGCGGGGCCAAATAAACAGCCTACCGACTACTTAGGGAAGCCGGGATGCTAGCGCATCCTGGCTTTTTTTATGATGCCCCTACCTTAGGCAAGAAAGCAAAACATTAGCGGCTCGCCGCAGCTTACCGACCTTTACGCTCGATATGCGCTCCTCTTCTCTCCGCGATGCCCGCTCGTTTATGCGCAAGGCCACGCCCCGCCGCGTGGCCAACGGCCTGCAAGTAGTTGCTAGCTATGTGGTGAGCCGCCTCACGGGGCGCGCCCGCGCCTGGGGGCTACCGGTGGCGATGTCCTTTGAGCCTACTACCAGCTGCAACCTACGGTGCCCTGAGTGCCCTAGTGGCCTGCGCTCGTTTACGCGGCCCACGGGTATGCTCCCAGCCGAGTTATTCAAGCAGACGATGGACGAGGTAGCCAGCCGGCTGTGGTACCTCATTTTCTATTTTCAAGGCGAGCCGTACCTGCACCCCGAGTTTCTGGATTTGGTGAAGTATGCCAGCCAAAAAGGCCTCTACACTGCCACCAGCACCAACGCCCACTTTCTTACCGACGACAATGCCCGCCGCACGGTGGAAAGCGGCCTCGACCGCCTTATTATTTCGCTCGATGGCACCACGCAGGAGGTGTACCAGCAGTACCGCGTGGGCGGCAAGCTAGAAAAGGTGCTAGCTGGCACCCGCAACGTAGTGAAGTGGCGCAAGGAGCTAAAGAGCAGCACACCGCGCATCATTTTCCAGTTTTTAGTGGTGCGGCCCAACGAGCACCAGATTGAGGATGCCAAGGAATTAGCTGATGCCCTCGGCGTGGATGATGTGTGGTTTAAGACCGCTCAGATTTACGATTACCAACAGGGCTCGCCCCTCATCCCCACCATCGACTACTACTCGCGCTACCAAAACAACGGCAACGGCACCTTTAGCCTCAAGAACAAGCTGGTGAATGGGTGCTGGAAAATGTGGCACTCGTGCGTTGTAACCTGGGACGGCAAGGTGGTGCCGTGCTGCTTCGACAAAGACGCCGAGTACCGCCTCGGCGACAGCCAACACGAGAGCTTCCAGGCTCTCTGGCACGGCCAGAAGTACCAGGGCTTTCGGCAAGCCCTCCTCAAGGGCCGCGACCAGATAGAGATGTGCCGCAACTGCACCGAGGGCACCAAGGTGTGGGGCTAGCTAAATTACGGATTTAACGCGTGGCGTAACCACGCCTGCCCAAGCAAACTGACGATGCGGAGGTAGATACCCTGCGGGGCTGGTAGCTACTACCTTCGGCTGTCGGTGGCGGCCGTTTGGGCTGGCCGGCTTACTCCGCATTGCGTTATGTTTTCAGCTGCTCGCATTCAGGCTATTCGTAAAAGCAAGGGTTTATCGCAAGAAGCCTTAGCCGAAGAAGCTGGGGTGAGCCTGCGTACCATTCAGCGGGTAGAGCAGGGTGACACCGTACCGCGTGGCTACACGTTGCAGGCGTTGGCGGCGGCCCTAGGTGTGCCGCTAGAGGCGCTGCGCGAAGAACCTACCTCAGTGCCTACGCCAGTAGTAGAGGTACCAGCGCCTACCCCTACCCTGCACCCAGACGCGGCCCTGCTGCAACTCCTCAACCTGAGTGCGCTAGGCTTTTTGCTGTTTCCTTTTCTCAACCTGCTAGGGCCGTGGCTGCTGTGGCGCGCCCGCCGGCACGACACCGAGCATGTGGCAGAGCTAGGCCGGCGGGTGCTAGGCTTCCAAATCTTGTGGCAAGTAGGTTGCTTTTTTGCTTACCTGCTAGCGGTGCTGGTGCAGCTGGTGGCACGCCATTACCAAGTAAAGCTGCCCGGCTTATTCTTGGAGGTGCTGGTGCTCACGTATGCACTTAATGCCGGCGTAGTGTGCTACTACGCGTTCCAGCTTCGACGGGGCAACCTAGACGTGTATAGGTGGCGGCTCTGACGACGCCTATCAATAATCAACTAAATATCAATATCTTATACTAAGTGGCGGTAAAACGACGGGGAAATGGCGCACGGTACCACGGATAGGTCAGCCTAGGTTTGGCTTATTCTTCACCTGCTCCTCAGCACCTCATGAAACCCCTCCTCAAGGTCCTCGCGGGCCTGCTTTTGCTCTTGTTAGCCGGCGGCCTTGGCGGCTATTATTACGTGCAATACAAGTTTCGGCCCGCTGCCAACCAGCTCATGGTTTCGGGCCTACCACTTAGTAGCCCGTTTGCGTGGCTGGCTGACAGCGGCGCCCGGCCAGTGGTGCCGCAGGCGGCGCTGCTGCTTCCCATTACGCTGCCCGGCTGCCCTCGTCGCTGCTACGTACAGTTTGACACCGGTGCTCCTAGTTCGGTATTCTACGCGCACCCGTTGGCGGCCCTGAGCGCTCGCTATCCCGGCGCTCGCTCTGCACTATTGCCACAGGCCGATACCTTGCGCAACTTACATTTCGCGCTGGGCAATGGGCAGGTACAGGCGCGCCGTCTCCGCGTCATTGCCTACGGCGCGCACCAGCTACCCGCCGATACTGCAGCGCCCCTGCTTGTGGGTACGCTCGGGGCCGATGTGCTCGAAGGCCACGTGCTCGTGCTTGATTATCGGCGGCAGCGCTTTAGCCTCGTAGCACAGGTGCCCGATAGTCTCGCTAGGCGGGCGGCTTTTGTGCCATTGGCTTTTACGGGCCGGCGATTGGTGCTCAGCGCGGCCGTAGCGGGCGAGCCCCAGCAATTACTATTTGACTCGGGCAGCAGTGCGTTTGCCTTGCTCACCAGCCCAGCCACCTGGCAGCAACTGGCTAGTCCAAAAGCTCCGGCTCATACGGCAGCCGTCAACTCGCTCGGCAAAACGCTGACCTCCCATACAGTAGCGACAGGCGCAGCCCTGCAACTAGGCCGAGTAGCTGTGCCCCTGCAAACGGTCACTTACATGGATGGCACCACCTTGTTTCAACGCTCGCTCATGCGCTTTTCCGGAATGGGGGGCATGCTGGGCAATCGGCCTTTCAACCAACACATCATCCTTGTAGACGTGGCGCACCAGCGCTTTGGCATAGTGCCCTAGGTGCCCCAGAGCGGGCCAAGGTGCAAAAGCCTATAACGGCCATAAAAAATCCTTCCTGCGCCGAGCACAGGAAGGATTTTTTGTGACGGTAAAACCGACTATTTCGTGCCTTTCACCAGGTTTTTGCCCAGCGACTCTACTTTCAAAATGAACTGGTCTACGTCCTCGTTGGCATACACGCCATAGGCAGAGGATATGGTCCCCTTGGCACCATCGGCCGTTTCAATAACGTAGAGGATGGCCATATCGTCGGGGTTGCTTTCGCCCTCGAAGCGGAAATAGTCCACGATAGTGGTTTCCTCGGGGTCGAAGGTGCGGGCGCTGTCATTGTCCATGGTAGCGAGGCGGCCGTCCTGTACGGTGAAGTCGTGGGTATAGCCCTGGCTTTTGAGCTTCTTCTCGACCGTAGTCATCGACGTCATTTCTTCTTTGTCCTGCATGGCGGTAGGTGGTTTCGTAGGTGGTTTGGGAGGGGCCAAAAGCAGGCCGCCCCGGCTATACGGAGCCGGGGCGGTCGTCGTTTCTTAGCTGGTAGTGCAGGGCACCTAGGGCCGAGCAGCCCGCGCCTCAATCGTGCGCTGCAAAGCGTCGACATCGAACGCCGCGCCGCAGGCTCCGCCGCAGCCTTTAGCGCAGCCAGCCTGGCTTTTGGCGGCGAAGGTCAGCCACACGCGCCGCCCTAGGTAGAAAGCAGCGGCCGCGCACAGCACAAGGATAATGAGCAGTTGAACGTCCATGATAGGGCTAAAACTACGGGCGCAGCGGGAAAGTTGCGAGCCAGCTAGTTAGATAAGCAGCTCCACTACGAGCGGAAGCCCTCCTGCCAATGCTGCTTCATTACAGACTGCATTTGGTCGTGCACTAGGCCATTGGTAGCCAGCGTTTCGCGGCTGAATACCGGGTCGCCGTCCTTGAGCCACTGCGTGACGCGGCCGCCAGCCTCGCGCACCAGCAGGATGCCCGCCGCCACATCGTAGGAGTTAATATTAAACTCAAAGTAGCTGTCGAAGCGCCCGCAGGCCACGTAGGCCAGGTCGGTAGCAGCCGAGCCCCAGCGGCGGATGCCCCGCGAATGCTGCGCGTACTCTTTCAGGATGGCCATGTAAGCATCCATGTGCTCGAACTTATAGAAAGGCAAGCCAGTGGCAATGAGTGTATCCTCGGTGCTGGCGGCGGTGCTTACGCGGATGGGCTTGTCGTTCAGGAAGGCCCCTTGGCCCTCAGCCCCGCGGAAGCATTCGTCGCGGCTCACCTCGTACACCACACCCAGCACCGGCACTACGCCCCGCGCTAGGGCCACGCTCACGGCAAAGCACGGCAGGCCGTGGATAAAGTTGGTGGTGCCATCGAGCGGGTCAATTATCCAGCGGTACTCGATGCTGTCGTCGGAGTTGGCCACGGTGCCTTCTTCGGTTACGAAGCCGGCCTCGGGAAACAGCTTTTGCAGGCCATCGACCAGCATTTTCTCCGACTCTTTATCGACGTAAGAAACCAGGTCGTGCAGGCCTTTGGTCACGATTTTCGATTGGTCGAAGCTGCTTACTTGCTCGCGAATGAAAGCGCCCGCCTGGCGGCAGAGGTCGGCTACGGATTGCGAAAGAACGAGGAGGTCAGGTGTCATGAAGGAGTGATTGATTAAGCTTTATAGTGCGGGGAGGCACGGCAACGTAAGCATGCCCAGCAGGAACCTAGGCAATCTCGTTGTGGCACGCTTGCGTCGTCGTGCCTCCCCGCAATGACAGTCGTATTCTGGTTTGGTTTTAAGAATTCTGCTTTTTGCCCACCAGCGACAGCACAATAATACCCAGCAGGCCTAGCACCGCCAGCCCCTGCGCACTACGTCCAATAAGCTCGCCGTAGCGGGCATAAAATGTTACTTCGCTATTGAGATGCACCAAACTACGGCTGGCAGTAGGTACCCAGGTAGGCGCTAGCTGCGTGATATCGCCCTTCTGATTAATAAAGCCAGTATAGCCTGTGTTGGCAGCGCGGGCCAGGTCGCGGCGGGTTTCGATGCAGCGCAGGCTGCCGTAGCGCAGCAGTTGCCGGTAGCCGGGCGAGTCGTGCCACCACGCATCATTGGTGACCAAGGCCAGCAAGGTGGCGCCGTTGGGCTCGTACTCACTCACAAAGTCGCCATAGATGCTTTCGTAGCAGATAATGGGGGCCGGGCGCAGGGTTGGCGCGGTAGCTGGCGCCGCGTATACCGTGCGCTCGGCTTGGCTGCCATAGGAGCCGACAAACCCACCTAGGTCAATGTTGCTGAGGACACTGCTGAGAATAGGCGGGATTTTCTCAACCCCCGGCACCAGCCGCGACTTGTGATAGATAGCTAGCGGCGCGCTGGCACTGGCAAAGTAGCCGGCGGCATTGTTATAGTCGTAGTAGCCTAGGTCGTCGCGGTAGCGGGCGGTTTCGCTGGCCGCTTCTTTGTTCGGGTAAGAATTAATAGTAGTAATGCCCGTGAGCAAAGCCACACCTGGGTGCTGCGCAAGCCAGGCTCGGATGCGGGTTATCTTGTAATTACCCTCGATGTTATTTTCCCAAATGGCCTCCTCTAGCGCGGTTTCGGGCCAGAGCACGAGGCGCGTGTTAGGAGTGAGGTGCTGCTCAGATAGCTTGAGCATGCGAGTTAGCTGCTCATCGGCTGGCACGTAGCGGGGGCCTCCTTCAAACTTCTCCACGTAGGGGTCGAAGTTGGGCTGCACTACTACTACTTCGGTAGTAGGGCCTTTTTCCTGATAAGCCGCGCCAATAGCGTAAGACAACCCGATGGGCAGCACTACGGCTAAGACGGGCCACGCAAGCGAGGTACGCAACTTGACCGAGGAGCTAGCCATAGCGCCAATAGTAGTGGGGGTGGGCACTACTGTTGGCGCTGCGGCTGACTTGGCATAGAGCGATAGCAGCGGCATGCGCTTCAGCAACTCGCGAAACACTAGCAGATTGACTGCCCACACCCACACCGACCCACCTAGGAAGCCAGTGTACTCGTACCACTGCACCCACTGCGGCGCGGCAGCAAAGCCATTGCCCAGCGTGAGCCAGGGCCAAGTGACGTCCCAGTGCAGGTGCAGCTGCTCGAAGGCGATCCAGTACACGGGCAGCGACAGGTAGCCGATGGTATCTCCTAGGCGCTTTTTGGTTTGCCGGAACGCCATGAGCGGCAGGCACATGAGCAGCGCATTGAGCACCACCGCCGCAATGCCGGCGGGCAGCGAGGCGTAGCTTACCCACCAAGTAGTGAACGCATTCCAAAGCAACACCAGGAAGTAGGTAGTCGCAAAAACGCGCCCCTTGCGTGCGCCTTGCTGCGTAAGCTGCCGCTCGAGCAGCAGGTACGGCACCCAGGCCACAAACAGCAGCAGTGCCGGCGCAGCCATAGGATATGGCAGCCAGCCCATGGTTAGCAGCAGCGCGCCTAGCACAGCCAGCACGGGCGGACGCAACCAGAAGCTAGTCGGCGTCGTCAAGGTTAGGGTCGTCGGCTGCGTCTTCGTCGGGGTCATCGTATTTGCTGCGTTTCTCGATTTTAGCACCTTCTACTACCAGTACGATTTCGCCCTTGATGGCGGGGCGAGCGGCCAGCGTGGCGGCCAGCTCGCCGAGCGGGGCGGTGAGGGTTTCTTCAAAAAGCTTAGTCAGCTCACGGCTGACGGAGGCCGGGCGCTCGGGGCCAAAGACCTCGGCCAGTTGCGTGAGGGTTTTCACGATGCGGTGCGGCGACTCGTAGAAAATCAACGTCCGCGTCTCCCGTGCTAGTTCGCGCAGACGAGTCTGGCGGCCTTTTTTTGCGGGCAAAAATCCTTCAAATGAAAACCGCTCGGCTCCAAAGCCTGACTTAAGGAGCGCTGGCACGAAGGCCGTGGGGCCGGGCAGGCACTCTACGCGCAGGCCGGCAGCTAGGCACTCGCGCACCAGCAAAAAGCCAGGGTCGGAGATGCCGGGCGTGCCTGCGTCGCTCACCAGCGCCATACGCTCGCCCTTGGCCAAGCGCTCGAGTAGGCGGGGCACTACCTGGTGCTCATTGTGCAGGTGATAGGCTTGCAGGGGCTTTTTAATTTCTAGGTGCTGCAAAAGCCGGCCACTAGTGCGTGTGTCTTCGCATAGAATGAGGTCGGCCTCGCTCAACACCCGGATGGCCCGTAGCGTAATGTCTTCAAGGTTGCCAATGGGCGTAGGCACAAGGGTAAGGGCAGCGACTTCGGGCATAAGACAAAGGTAGGGCTGCCGTACCGTGGACCCTGCGGGTCCGCTAGTGGGTAGCGGCCCCCTAGGCCTGGCCAGCCCCTACCTAGCCACCTGCACTAGCCTTATTCACTTGCCAGACTAGCAGAGCCCATAGTACAAGCCAACAACCCAAACGCGCAAACGCAAGTAAACTCCCTTACCAATTTGCTAAGCTCCTCCCCTATTATGTCTGTCGACCCGAACAACCGTCCCATCCGCGTCATCAACGACGATACGACCGAAGAAGAATTTGCAGCTGGCCTGCGCATTCCGAATGCTGACCCGCCCAAAAATGAGGCGGCCCGCGGTGGTTTTGGCAACCGCGAAGGCAAGGAAGGCTACGGCACCGACAGCAGCGAGGGCGTGACGGCTACCGCCATGAACGCTCGTACCGACGCTCCCGACGACCAGCAGCCCGGCGACAACATGCGCCGCGCCGATGAGGGCGCCGACCAGCGTCGCAACCAAGACCTCCCCAGCCCCGACGACGAGCGCGATGAAGATGGCCGTCGCCCTCACCGTGGCCCCGTCGATGAGCTCGAAGCCGACGACCTGCGCAAAGGTCCCGACGAAATGCTAGACGCTGACTCACACGTAGGCATGGGCCAAATGGCTCCCAAAGCTCCTAAACCTATTACTGGCACCGATACCAACGCTGAGCTAACCGACCCCGGCGCCCAGGATTCGGCAATCGACCAAGGCTTTTAAGTTAAATTATGAATTGGAAATTAGGAGTTATGAATTTCACATAACTCTGATTTGCAATTCATAACTCACGATTTCTACTTCATAATCCCCTTTCCCATGGCAGACCACAAATCAAGCAAGCAGGGCGAATCGCACCAGGGCGGCCCCAACGTAGCTAAGCAAGCCGCTGGCACCGGTGAAGACAATGACACCGAGCGCGACGAAAAAACCGAAAAGCGCTTGCAACAAGATGCCCAGGATGCGCCCGTGACGCACCCCAACCGCCACTAGTTCTAGCACCGGCCAACGCCGCACCTAGACTATTTTTTTGATTTACAGTACCTAGCTTCTACTCTCATGGCTACCCACCACACTGAGCAAAATCAAGAGTCACAGACCGACAAAAATCAGCCTGGCATGCCCGAGCAGCCCAAAGCTGATGCGCTACCCGCTGGCGACCTAGACGAAGCGACTGAAGAGCGCCTCGCCGAAGAGGCCGAAGACACTGGCGTCCGCCACCCCAACCGTGGGCACAACAAGCCCGATAACGGCAAAGGCAGCTACGCCTAACCTAGGCCGTCTTACGTTGAAAATACTGCCCCGTGCCGCTGGCCGGGGCTTTTTCGTGTGGTTTTTAATTCAGGAAAAATGGCTCGCCGCTTCGCCGCCACCGACATCCACGGTTGCCTCCACACCTTCCGCCACTTGGTGGAAGTAGAACTGTGCCTGCGCCCCAGTGACACGCTGTACTTACTAGGCGACTATGTAAATAAAGGCCCTGACAGCCGCGGAGTACTCGACTACCTTATGCAGTTGCAGGAATCTGGCTACCAAGTACATTGCCTGCGGGGCAACCACGACCAAGAACTACTAGATACTATCTTCAGCCGCGGCAACGGCGATATGTGGCGTACCCGAGCAGAGGGCGATATGACGCTAGCCAGTTTTGGCGTCGCACGGCCGGCCGACATTGCCCCCCAGTACGTGGCGTGGCTGGCCGCGCTACCGCTAGAGCTCGCGCTACCCGATTTTATGCTAGTACATGCCGGGTACGACTTTGCGTTGCCGCCCACCAAGATGCACCAAGACACCTACAGCATGCTGTATACCAAACAGTTTGTCTTCGACCCCTCGCGGCTCGGTGGCAAACGCTTGCTGCATGGCCACGTACCCACACCCGTGGCCGAGGTGCAAAAGGCCGTAGCCGCTAAAGCAGGCGCCATTGGCCTTGATATGGGATGCGTGTACCGCCACAACCCCGAATTGAGCCACCTAGGGGCTTTGAATCTGGATAGCTGGGAACTGCACCTAGCAAAAAATCGGGAAGAACCATACCCAATTGCTAAGCGGTAAGCTTTCATTGCCAGGCTAGCAGGCCGCAACGTAGCATATGTTTTGGGGCAAGCTAAAGCATACCCCAGAAGGCGGTTGTACTTTTGGGCCATGCAAGCCACTGCCCCAACCTTCGCCCCTACTGCCGTGACCGACACCGCCGTTTTCTCGCTCATCGAGCAAGAGCGCCAGCGTCAAACTCACGGCCTCGAGCTCATTGCCTCCGAAAACTACGTTTCCGACCAAGTGATGGCGGCGCAGGGCTCGGTGCTTACCAACAAGTACGCCGAGGGCCTACCCGGCAAGCGCTACTACGGTGGCTGCGAGATAGTTGACCAAGTAGAGCAACTGGCTATCGACCGCATCAAGGAGCTATTCGGCGTGGCTTGGGCCAACGTGCAGCCCCACTCCGGCGCCCAGGCCAACGCGGCCGTGATGCTGGCCTGCCTGAACCCCGGCGACAAAATCCTAGGCTTCGACCTCAGCCACGGGGGGCACCTCACGCACGGCTCACCCGTCAACTTCTCGGGCAAGCTCTACCAGCCTAGCTTCTATGGCGTAGAGAAAGAAACCGGCCTCATCGACTGGGATAAAGTAGTGGACACCGCCCGTCGCGAGCGTCCCAAGCTCATTATCTGCGGCGCCTCGGCCTACTCGCGCGACTGGAACTACGAGGCCCTGCGCCGCGCCGCCGACGAAGTAGGCGCGCTGCTGCTAGCCGACATTTCGCACCCTAGCGGCCTCATTGCCAAAGGCCTACTGAACAATCCTTTCCAGCACTGCCACATCGTAACCACGACCACGCACAAGACGCTACGCGGCCCCCGCGGCGGCCTCATTATGCTGGGTCAGGACTTCGACAACCCCTTCGGCCTGAAAACGCCGAAGGGCGAAACGCGGCCCATGTCGGCACTGCTCGACTCGGCAGTATTCCCCGGCACCCAGGGCGGTCCCCTCGAACACGTTATTGCGGCCAAGGCCATTGCCTTTGGCGAAGCCCTGGGCGAAGGCTACACCAAGTACGCCCACCAAGTGCAGAAGAATGCCCAAGCACTCGCCAAAGAATTCTTGAACCGTGGCTACGACATTATTTCGGGCGGCACCGACAACCACTTGATGTTGATTGACCTGCGCTCGAAGGGCCTCACCGGCAAGCTAGCCGAGAACACCCTAGTACAGGCCGATATCACGATTAACAAGAACATGGTACCGTTCGACGATAAGTCGCCGTTCGTGACCAGCGGCATCCGAATTGGCTCGGCGGCCGTAACTACCCGCGGTTTGGTCGAAACCGACATGGCACGCATCGTGGAGCTCATCGACGAGGCCCTCATGCACCACGCCGACGCTAGCCGCCTAGCCGGTGTGCGCACCCAGGTCAACGAGTGGCTACAAGGCTACCCGCTGTTTCAAGCCTAAGTTGAGTGGCGGCGAAGAAGGAGCGTAGCGCCGAACGCATTACGCTCCTTTTTCCTTCTCCAACTACGCTCATTACCCATTACTCGAACTACTCTTGGCTTCCCCCACTCAAAAGTTTCAGCAGAACCGCGCCGCCGCCGAGGGCGAAGCGGAGATGTCCTTTATTGACCATCTGGAGGCGTTGCGCTGGCACATCATTCGGTCGGCCATCGCGGTAGTGGTATTCTCACTGATTGCGTTTTTCTCGAAGGAATTCCTGTTCCATGAGCTGATACTGGGGCCATCACGCAATGATTTCTGGACCTACCGCATGCTTTGCAAGCTCGGCACAATGGTGGGCTCGAGCGATGCATGCGACAACCAGGTCAATTTTATCATTCAGAACCGGGAGATGAGTGGGCAGCTGGCCATGCACATCAGCACCTCGTTTGTTGCGGGCATCTGCCTCACGTTCCCTTATTTATTCTGGGAGATATGGCGCTTCATAAAGCCTGGTCTATACCCACACGAGCGTAAGAATTCGCGCGGGGCCGTCTTCTTCGTTTCCATCCTGTTCATCATGGGCTTGCTGTTTGGCTACTACATAGCAGCGCCCTTGAGCATCAACTTTTTGCAATCGTACAGTGTCGATGCCAGTATCGAAAACCAGATTGACTTGCAGAGCTACCTAAGCACTCTCACGACCATGACGATGTCTTGCGCCTTCGTGTTTGAGCTGCCGATGATAGTATTCTTCTTGGCCAAGGCTGGCCTCGTGACGCCAGAACTGATGATACTCTACCGCAAGCATGCCATTGTGGTCATTCTTATCATCGCGGCCATCATCACACCCCCCGATATTTCGGCTCAGATTATCGTCACTATTCCGATACTGCTGCTTTACGAGCTCAGCATTTACATCGCTCGCGCCGTGCGCCGCGACCGCACCGCCGAGCTCAATGCTGAGCTGGCGCGCAACCAGGGCACTGGGGCGGCTTAGTACTACCCTAGGTACTCTTCAATACTAAAAAAGGCATCCTGCTCCGAGAGCAGGATGCCTTTTTTAGTGCCGCCTTATTAGCGCCGCTGGTACACGCCCGGCGAGTTACCCACTGCCTCGTAATGCCCAAATACTCCAGGCAGCAAATAGCGCAGTGAGGGCATCAGTCCGCGCTGGTCGATGACGTAGGTAGGCGGCTGGTCGTGGAGGCTGGCGGCAATGCGCACCACTGCGGCATACTCATTGAGGTGGCCAAAATCCTGCTCGGCCAGCGGCCAATCGAGATAGGGGCGCGCCGCAGGATGCGTGAGATAAGGCCGGCGGTCGGGGCCAAGCACTAGCACTGAGCCCGTAGCCCCTAGGCGGCTGTAAACGGGAGCGGACTGGGGCGCAAATCGACTTTCGGCAGGCAGGCGCAACAGGCTTTGGAGGCCAGGCACTACCTCGCGGTAGCGCAGCGCCCACACGCTACCTAGCACCACCAGAAACAGCAGCTCAGGCATCCAGCCGGCCCGGCCCGGCAGCTTTTGCCACAGAAATAGCCCGAAGTAGGTGAGCGGCGGCAGCAGCAGCACTGGCGAGCCGGGTGCCAGCCCGCGGCTCACGGCCAGCACCGCTAGCGCTACCAGCAGCCACACCAGCATAAGCTGCCGAAACTTGGCCTGGAATACTAACCCTAGGGCGGTATTGCCGGTGCGTACCAGCGCCAGCAGCAGCAGCACGGCTGGCCCCGCTAGCAGCGGCCAAGCCACCAGTGGCGGTAAGCCATCGACACTAGCCACACTAAAGTTAAGCCCGCGCTCTAGGTGTATGCTCGCAAAATCGGGCAGTACCCCAATATATAAAAACACTGTGGCCACCAGCGCATACGGCGACAAAAAGCCGCAGACAAGCAGCAAAGCACTCCGAAAGGAATTGGCTGCAAAGATGACCACTGCAAACAGCCCTAGGGCCACAAACAACCCCAATGGCAAGTAACAGAGCGCTGCCAATCCGATTAAGAAACCCGCCCGAAACAAGCGGCGGTTGTCGTAGCCCTCCCGCGAAGTTGGCAATAAAGCGCTGAGTGCAAATATGATAAATGTGTGCCCAATGAGCAACGGCGACAGCTCGTCGAGCTGCGTGCTGAGGCTGCCCACTACTAAGTAAGTAAGCGCGGCCAAGTAGCCACGCTCGGGGTGCACATCGGCCCGGTTGAGCACGTTGTTGAGGCGCAGGGCCTGGATAAGCAGGATGGCCAGCGCCCCGGCCCGGTACAGCAGCACCGGGCGGTTCCAGGCCAGTTCTAGGGCGCCTGCGGCAGCGGCGGCCAGCGGAGCAGTACTATCGTAGAGGTCGCGGTAGGGCCAAGCGCCCGCGCGCATACCCTCGCCCAGTAGCAGCAGGCGTAGCTCGGCGGCCGACACGGGCAGCCCAAACCAGAGCAGCGGTAGCCGCAGGGCCAGCACCAGCACGAGCAGCACCAGCAACTGGGCCGGCAGGGAGCTTCTAAAAAAATGCAGCATCGAAGGAGTGCTTAGTACCCAGCGCTTGGTGCCTGGGCCAGCCAACTAAGGCGCAAAGGTCGTTTTGGCGGCTTCAAATCTATCAGCCCCCTCGCGCAGGCCGCGTTGCTGGCACACTACCTGCCCCCTAGGCACTAGGTACCGGGCACCAAGCACTATCTAAGAGTACCTTTGCTACTTAGATATGGAAAGCAAACGACAACAAAAAATGGCCAGCCTGCTGCAGCAAGAGCTGGCCCAAGTGCTGCAGCGCGACTTGCCGCACCTGTTTGGCGGCGGGCTGGTGCCCAGCATCAGCGCCGTACATGTAACGCCCGACCTCGCCGTAGCTCGCGTGTACCTGAGCCTGCTACTCGGCAACGATGCCGCCGAGCGCGTCGAAATCATCCGTGAGCACACCAAGGAAATTCGCCACGCCCTAGGTAAGCGCATTCGCAACCAAGCCCGCGTCGTGCCCGAGCTCAACTTCTTCCACGACGACAGCGCCGCCTACGCCGCTCATATGGACCAGGTGCTGAGCAAGCTCGACATTCCGCCGGCACCACCCGCAGACGAGGACAACGACGAGCCCGAAACCCCTCGCCCGCGCTTGTTCAATCCCAAAAATGAGGAATAGAATTGCCTGCTGGCGACTTCTCATTCACAACTCATAACTCATAATTACCCTTGTACTACGACCCGATTAAGCGCAGCCTCGGCAACGTGTTCAACCGCTCGCCGTGGCTGCGGCGCTTGTTCTATACCCTACTCGACCTACTGCTGCTGCGCACCTGGCACGTGCACCGCGAGCTACGGCAGTGGGCTAAAGGCCGCACCCGCGAGCCCCTCGACATCCTAGACGCCGGTGCGGGCTACGGACAATACACGTATTGGCTCAGCGGTTTGAGTTCTGCTTGGCGCATTCTGGCCGTCGATGTGAAGGAAGAGCAGGTGCAAGATTCCAACAACTTCTTCCGCTCCATTGGGCGGCCCCAAGTGCAGTTTGCCGTGCAGGACCTAGTGCTGTACCAAGAGCCCAATTCCTTTGACCTAGCGCTGTCGGTCGATGTGATGGAGCACATTCTGGAAGATGTGGAGGTGTTTCGCAACATCCACGCCTCGCTCAAGGACGGCGGCATGCTGCTCATCTCCACACCCAGCGACCAAGGCGGCTCCGACGTGCATGCCGACTCCGAAACCAGCTTTATCGAGGAGCACGTGCGCGATGGCTACAACATCCACGAGATTCAGCAGAAGCTGCGCACGGCCGGTTTCGAGCGCATCGAAGCCCGCTACAGCTACGGCGAGCCCGGCCAGATTTCGTGGCGCTTGAGCATGAAGTATCCGATTTTGATGTTAGGCAAATCGCGCCTGTTCTTCATCCTCCTGCCGTTCTACTACGCCATCACGTTCCCCTTCTGCCTGCTACTCAACTGGCTTGATGCCAGGGGCAAACACGATTCGGGCACGGGCCTTATCGTAAAAGCCTGGAAGTAAGACCGCAGCTTCAACGGATAGAATGGATGCATTGCCAGTCTGCTCGCCCTGCATCAGGCCATAGAAATCGGTAGCTATTAGGAAGTCGGAACTACAAAACATTCGTTCCATCCGTTAAATCAGTTAAATCTGCGGTTCTGTGAACGTTCCCCTACTCATTGCCAAGCGCTATTTCCTCTCTAAGAAGAAGCGCAACATCATCACTATCATCTCCAATATCTCGATGGTGGGGGTGGCGGTGGGCACTATGGCGCTCATCGTAGTGCTTTCGGTGTTCAACGGCCTAGAGGACTTGGTACGCTCGCTCTACGGCAAGTCGGACCCCAACTTGGCTATTACCACCGTGCAGGGCAAGTCGTTTGAGATGACGCCCTCCCTGCTGACTAAGGTGCAGAACACTCCCGGTGTGGCCCTGCTCACGGAGGTCATTGAAGACAACGCCCTGCTGCAATACCACGACCGCCAGATGGTAGTGAAGATGAGAGGCTTGTCGGATAACTACTTTGGCCAAAGCCCCATCGATTCCAGCATCAAGGCCGGCGACCACCGCCTTAGCCGCGGCGACCTCGAATACTCCCTAGTGGGCGAAGGCGTGCAGCACGAGCTCAGCATTACGCTCGACAACCGCCTGGCGCCGCTCAAGCTGCTATACCCGCGCCAGGTACCGGGCCGCAAAACGTTGTCCATCAACCCTGACCAAGCCTTTAATGAGGAAAATATCCTAGCGGGTGGCATTTTCCACATCGAGCAAAAGCTTGATGACAGCTATCTCTTTGTGCCCCTCAGCTTTGCACAGCGGCTACTTAACTACGGCAATCGCCGCACGGCGCTCTACGTGCGGGTGGGCAGTAGCTTCAAGCTCGACGATGTAAAGGAGGAGCTGCGCGAAAGCCTAGGTAGCAGCTTTGTGGTGCAAGACTCCGATGAGCAGCACGTTAGCCTACTCAAAGCCATCAAGATTGAGAAGCTGTTCGTGTTTATCACCTTTGCCTTCATCTTGCTCATTGCCTCGCTCAACATCTTTTTCTCGCTCTCGATGCTGGTCATCGACAAGCGCAAGGACATTGCGGTGCTGCTAGCCATGGGCGCAACCGAGCAAACGGTACGTAAGTCGTTCCTGCTCGTGGGGGCCATTGTGGCGCTGGTAGGTGCGTTCTCGGGGCTAATACTGGGCGTCACGATTTGCTGGGTGCAGGAAACATTTCACCTCGTAAGCATGGGCATGGCCACAAGTATTGTCGATTCTTATCCGGTGAAAATGCAAGCTTCCGATATTTTCTTTATCTGCTTGGCCATTATTGCTATTACGCTAGCAGTTTCTATTCGCCCAGCCCTCAATGCCGGGCGCATGGACGTGAAGGAAAACTTATAGTATCGAGCAATTTATAGGATTACCCCAACACTAGGTAGCAGAATAGAGTAAGCTGAGCGGATGTGCACTTCTGGCTTTAGGGCCTAACTTGCACGTTCTCGTGTTCAGCTATGAATGTTTCTACCGCGCAACCTTTTCAACTCGTTTACTCGCTGTTTGCTCACGAGTACCTAGGGCATCTGTTCACGGCACACGTAGTGCAGCTCGGGCCGCGCGGGCAACTGACGCTCCAGCACCAAACGGTTTCTTCTAAGAATGCCGCTGAGTTTGGCGATGGCCTGGAGGAAGACGATTACGAGCTGATTAAGCTCTGCGACGAGTTGCAACAGGAAGCCGTAATCAAGGAGTTCTGGCCCCGTAAAATCACGACGGCCGAGTTTTTTCTTAAGATTTATCATCCCGAAAAAGGTGATAAGCCGCTGCAAGAGGCCATTTCGCGCCACGTGCAAACGCGCCTAGGTCGCCTGCTGGCGGGGCTGCAAGGCAAACAAGTTTTTATTATGGGCCGCGATGGCGAGCCTACCTGGCGCGAGCTACAATTAGCTCCCGTGCCGGCTTCCATCCTGTTTCATTTCCGGCGCAATGAGGAAGGCACGCACTACTTCCCCACGATTCAGTACCAGAATCAAAAGCTTGATTTTCAGTTTAAAAATGCCGTATTAGTATGCCAGCAGCCGGCTTGGCTGCTGGTCGATAACGTGCTGTACCACTTTCGCCACGATGTGGACGGGCGCAAGCTCCTCCCCTTTCTGAGCAAGAAGTTTATCGTGGTGCCGCGGGCGGTGGAGAAGAACTACTTCCAGAAGTTCGTGGCCCCGCTGATGGAGTCATTTGACGTGCACGCACGCGGGTTTGACATCCGCACCGAGCGTTACCTAGCCCGGCCACAACTCACATTTTCGGACATGCCGCCCGTGCCCGCTGGTGGTGTACCGCTAGTACCCGTGCGCCCGCCCGGCCCACCTAGGCGCGGCCGCGTGCCGCTGCCCAAACCCGTGGTAGTGCCCGGCGCTGGTACCGACGAGGCGCCGCTATTCTTTAACCTTACCTTCCGCTACGGCGCCTACGACTTGCCCCTCACGCCGCCACGCCCCATGAGCGTGCAGCTGGAGGAAGATGCTGACTCTTATATATTTCGGCGCCTACTACGCTCGGCTAAAGAGGAAAACGACCGCGCCGACGAGCTACGCCAGCGCGGCCTACCCCTCGACGCCGACGGCCACGCCTCACTGCCCAAGGCCGAAGCCTTCCGTTGGCTGCACGACAATGCACCGGCCCTAGGTGAGCTAGGCTTTCAGGTGCAGGGCAGCGAAACGGCCAGCCAAGATTACTTCATTGGCCCCGTGCGGGTAGAAGTTGGCATTGAGGAGCGCGGCGACTGGTTCGACGTGCGCGGTACGGTCTGGTTTGGCGAGTTTGCGGTGCCCTTTATCCGCTTGCGACCCTACATCTTGCAGCGCCGCCGCGAGTACCGCCTGCCCAATGGCCAGGTCGCGTTTATCCCCGACGAATGGTTTACGGACTACCTAGAGCTGTTTGCGTTTGCGGAAGAAACTGAAGGCCAGCCGTTGGCGCTGCGTCGCCACCACCTGTCACTGATTAATGACCTAGAGCAGGATAATCTTGCTACCGTGACTCTTACGCGCCGGCTAGAAAAGCTGCGCGACTTCGCGGCGGTGGAAGACCGACCGCTGCCAGTGGGCTTCCGGGGTACGCTACGCCCCTACCAGCAGGCGGGCTACAACTGGCTGCGCTTTGTGCAAGACTACCACCTGGGCGGCTGCTTGGCCGATGATATGGGCCTGGGCAAAAGCGTGCAAACGCTGGTGATGCTGCTCGAACGCCAGGAAAGCCAGGCCAGCCAGGGCGCAGCCTCGCTATTAGTGCTACCTACTTCGCTAGTTTACAACTGGATGAACGAAGCTCGCAAGTTCACGCCTAGCTTGCGGCTACTCGTGTACACGGGCACCTACCGCGACAAAAATGTGGAGCAGTTTGCCGACTATGACATCGTGCTGACCAGCTACGGCATTGTACGCCTTGATACGGAGCTGCTAGCCAGCTACCAGTTTGATTATGTGATTCTGGATGAATCACAAGCCATCAAAAACCCTTCTTCGACCACAGCGCAGGCCGTGCGGCAGCTACGAGCCCGGCACCGGCTTATTCTCACCGGTACGCCCGTGGAGAACAGCACAATGGACTTGTGGTCGCAAATGACCTTTATCAACCCAGGTTTGCTTGGTACACAGGCATTTTTCCGCAAGGAATTTGTCAAGCCCATTGAGAAGAACCAGGATGAGAGCCGCACCAAAAAGCTACACGCGCTCATCAAACCTTTCGTATTGCGGCGCCACAAAGCACAAGTAGCCAGCGAGCTACCTGAAAAAACTGAGCACCTTAGCTACTGTCCGCTTACAGAAGAGCAGCAGCAGTTTTACGAAGAGACGAAGAGCTTTTACCGCAACAAAATCCTCGAAACGCTGGAGGGCCACGCCCCTACCCCGGCCGGAGGTACCCAGTTGCTGTTGCTGCAAGGCCTCACGCGCCTACGCCAAATAGCGAACCACCCGCGCCTCGCCGACTCGACCTACGAAGGCGAATCGGGTAAGATGCGGGAGATTCTGCGCATGATTCGTAGTGTAGTTTCCGAAGGGCACAAAGTATTGGTATTTAGCCAATTCGTACAGCACTTGGCACTAGTGCGCGCTGGCCTCGACGAGCGCCAGCTCGCCTATGCCTACCTCGACGGCCACACCCGCGACCGCCAGGCCGAGGTCGAGCGCTTCCAGCATGACCACGACCTCAAAATCTTTCTTATCAGCCTCAAAGCGGGCGGCGTGGGCCTCAATCTCACTGCTGCCGACTATGTCTTCATCCTCGACCCTTGGTGGAACCCGGCGGTAGAGGCCCAGGCTATCGACCGTGCCCACCGCATCGGGCAGCAGCGGCCAGTATTCGTGTACAAGTTCATCAGCCAAGGCACGGTAGAAGAGAAAATACTGGCCTTGCAACGCCGCAAGCTGCAACTAGTAAGTGACTTGATAACAACCGACGAGGCCGTTATTAAGTCGCTGACGCGGGAGGATATTGAGGAGCTGTTGGGTTAAGTTAAAATAAGAAGACAGTCCTTTAGGGCGTTAGAGAACGGAAGGGTCCGTTTTCTAACGCCCCTTTTTTTGGCGCGTATGTTGCAAATCCGTCGCTTGTCGTTACTTGCGGCCTCAACGGTAGTTGTTACTGCCAAGTAGCTGGTTTTACCTATGCACACTGCACTTACAAAAGCACTATTGATAGGGGCACTCGGCAGCACCCTGCTCAGCAGTTGCGGGGAAGTTGACGATACGAAAGCGACTGCTGATACTGCTGCGGCACCAACCAAGCCAGCGGCGAGCACAACGAAGTCCGACGCAGCCGCTCCGTTGCAAGCCAATCTTTTTCTAGAATTATCGGGTGGCATGCGGGGCTTTATGCCTGCCAATACCACGGCCACCGAGCCCACCGCGTTTCAGCAGCGCGTAAGCTTGCTGGCCTCGCGCACCAATAGCAGCCCAGCCGTGGCCGACACTAAGTTTTGGCTGTCGCTGAATAAGGCGCCGCAGGCTAGCACCTACGCGCACTTTCGGGAGATAGTGCAGGGCGACACCCACGAGGCCGCCCTAGGTACCGAGCTACCCACCATGCTCGAAAATATCCTGACGCTGCCCCAGGCGGCCAATAAGGTAAACGTGGTCGTTTCCGACTTCATATACGGCCCTAAAAACCAGGCTACCAGCGCCTTGATGAACGTCAACATTACCGACGCGCTGGCGACCGTCACAAAGAAAGGGCTGGCCGTAGCCGTGTTGGGCGAGACATCAAAGTTCTACGGCACCTACCACCCGGCCGTGAAAACGCCACTCAAGCAACGCCTACTGAAGGGGGAAACACTGCCTTATTACATCTGGGTAATTGGGCCGCCCGCGGCCGTAGGGCGCTACCTAAATGAAGTGCTGCCAGCTCCGGCTGCCACTACCCAGCAGGCGTATTTCGGGCTGACGTTTCCTAGGGTGCCTTACGCGGCGGTGCTCACGCAAGTGCCAGCTAGCAACTCGCTCGCGCCCGGTGGCGATGGGTCGATTTCCTACGGTGGAGCTGGCATAAGTACGAATCTGGAGGTTGATGACGTTAAGAAGGGTGTGGATTTCACCGTGGCCCTCGACCTGCGCCAACTGCCTGCCGCGTGGCGCGAGCCCGCCTTTCTGGCGCGCAACTTGCAAGCCCAGGTGCCCAACGGCACCGTGAAGCTGCTGCCCAATTCCATTAAGCCGACCACCGGTGTGCCCGAATTGCAAGCCTACACCCACACCCTGCGCTTGCATCTCAGCGACTTTCCCAAAGCCGGCGGCCAGCTTAGCCTGACGCTGCCCGCCCCCGGCATCCCAGACTGGGTAGCCCAGCGCAGCACCGAAAACGACAACCAGCCCGCTGCCACACCGCATACCTACCGCCTCACCGAAATCATGAACGGCGTGCGCGAGGCCTTTCCGCAAACCATGCCGCCCGTATTTACTGTCACTTTCGCCCTCTCCCAATAAAAACGCCTCCTTTCCATGCAGCAATTTTTTAACAGCCTGTACACTAGTGGCATCGGGCTTTTCTACGACCGCAAATCGCCGATGTATGGGCTGTACAAGGCCGAGATTTTCAATACCACCGGCTTCTATACGCTGCTCACGGCGCTGGCGCTGGTAGTCGTTTTTTACTACATCTTCAATCACGCTATTCCGGCGCTCACGCACCAGGGCTTGTACAAGCCCACGCACTGGCTGCTGGTGTTGCTGCTGGTAGCCGGCCTAGGTGCGCTTTTGGCGTATCAGGTGAGCATGGGACAGGGCGCGGTGCGCGACCCGTATATGCGCTACTTCATCATTACCAACACGTTGGTGGCGCCGCTGTGGTTCATCTTGTTTTCGGTAGTGTTGAAGTGGGGTTCTAATCACGCCCGGCGCACACCATTTTAATCGTCTGTTTCCTTTTATTCGGTCATGCTGAACGCAGTGAAGCATCTCGCTCGCTTCGTTGCTAACGTTTGATGTTAGTGCTGCACGCGAGATGCTTCGCTACGCTCTGCATGACCACCTTTCCTTATTTCTGTATTAGCTAGTTACTTAATGGCTCGTCTATTCATATTTGCCGTGGGCGGCACCGGCGCACGGGTACTACGTTCGCTCACGATGCTGCTGGCCGCCGGCATGCGTTTACCCGACTGCGACCAGGTTATCCCCGTCCTAGTTGACCCTGACACGCAGAACGGCGACGTGACGCGCACCGTGGACCTGCTCAAGCGCTACAAGCGCATCCACGACGCGCTGTACCAGGATGGCCAGCATCCGAAAAATGAAGGTTTTTTTGGCCAGGACCTGACCACGCTGGCCCAGCTCAATACCTCCGGCGTGGAGGGGCTACGCGACTCATTTGTGTATGACTTTGGCGGCATCAATCAGTCGTTCAAGGACTTCATGCACTACAATGAAGCGAGTGTAGAGACGCGGGGCTTGCTCGATTTGCTTTTCACGCCCGACAGCCTCAACGCCAGCCTCGACCTAGGTTTCCGGGGCTCGCCCAACGTAGGTAGCGTGGTACTCAACTCGCTGGTGCAAGCCAAGGAAATGCGCTACCTCGCCCAAAGCCTCAATTCCGACGACCGGGTGTTTTTCATCAGCAGCATCTTCGGCGGCACGGGAGCAGCTGGCTTCCCGCTGCTGGTCAAGAACCTGCGCGACCCTGGCGTGGATTTGCCGCAGCCTTCGGTACGCGCCGCCGTGCCGGCCGGGGCACTGGTACTGTTACCCTACTTCAAGCTGCAACAGCCCTCGGCTGAGGAGAAAAAGAACGGCCAGGACTTTATCGACTCCAATACATTCATTACCAAGACCAAGACGGCGCTTAGCTACTATGCCGAGCACCTGGAAGGTATTGAGGCCATGTACTACCTAGGTGACCAGGCTGGCCAGCCGCTGCCCAACAACCCCGGCCGCGCCGAGCAGCGCAACCAGGCGCACCTCATGGAGGTGCTCGGCGCGCTCGCCATCCAGCACTTCCTAGGTCAGCCTACCAGCCAGCTCGACCGCGGCAACCCGGCCTACCACGAGTTTGGCCTGAAAAGCGACGCGCCGACGGTGGACTTTGGGCAGTTCTCGCCGGCTCAGCGCCGCGAGGTGGCCCGGCCAATGATACAGTTTCACTACTTCGCGCGGTATTTCCGGCAGCACCTGTTGGAAGAGAAAAGCGCCCCGCTCTACAAGGGAGGCAAGCTGGGCCAACATCTGCCCGCCAGCACCGGTCCGCTGGCCGACCTCACCGATTTCTTCACCGAGTACGAAAGCTGGCTGCGCGAACTCGGCGTAAACGAGCGTCGCTTCACTGCCTTGCACCCCGACGAAACCGACTTTAATAAGATGGTGGCCGATAAGATTATCAGCACCGGCTTCTTTAATAAAGGTCTGACGGATGACGTATTGCGCGCCGAGCTAAACGACGCGGTGGGCAAGACGAACCTCGATAACCCCGACTCAGCGCGGGCGTTACGCTGGCTGGTGGAGGCCTTCAATACGGCTACCGAGAAGGTGGTCGAAAACAAGTTGCAATACTCGTAAGGCGCGGACTACCTCACCCCCCGGCTCCCTCTCCTTGAGGAGAGGGGGAGCCGAGAGCAGATAGACGTAAGCAAGCATTGCCCCAGAAGAGTCGTCAGACTCCCCCTCTCCCCAAGGAGAGGGGGCCGGGGGTGAGGTAAAACGCTAGGGCAACGCTACCAAAATCATTAAAAAACAGCTATTAGCCACCGGCTACCAGCTTCAGAATAACATGGCCAAAATCCTTCGCCTGCACCGCACGGGCTCCAGCACCCACGAGGGCTGGGGCCGCACCGGCAAAATCGGCAAAAATGAAATTGAAGGTCCCAGCGGCATCCTCGACCCCGAGGGCGGT
>Ga0160429_1000094_pt1 | contig 113664 bp, 78 predicted proteins | sample SolpanmetagenomR_FD_108199 | JGI IMG/M metagenome (GOLD analysis project Ga0160429, IMG submission 108199) | Solar panel surface microbial communities from Lawrence Berkeley National Laboratory, California, USA - R | ecosystem: Engineered > Built environment > Solar panel > Unclassified ...
CCGGCATAATTGCTTAGTCGACTAAGCCGTTAAAGTCTAAAGCTGATTCGACCAATTTTAAGATTCCCCGCATTTCCCCGTATTTTCGGGTCGACTCAACCTTAAAGTTGGGTCCGCCGAGTTGCATCCTCATTCAGGAGTGGTTCAGGTCAATGAAGCCAAACCTTAGACTCCACCTGGGAGATCCGTGCTGGACACCAGACGATGCATGGCTGGGCTTTTAGCCGAACCGTAATTAAAATTTGTGTAATTTTTCCGTGTTTCAAATCGATTTCTAAACGTGGTCGATTGGAAAACCTGTTCGCATACAGTATATACTGTATGCCTATAAACTTTCGAGATTGCTTTCCACATCTTCGTAAGATGATTTGTTTCAAATATGCTACAGTATCACAAATCAAATAGGGAATTAATAAGCCTATTGTCCATGTCAGGTGTGTCGGTTTCATTTCTAGGTTTTGTCATGTTGTGATTGTTTCCAAGATATTGTGTTGTTTTCATAACTCATGGGCACCGGAAATTCCAACTAGTAATTTCCTGCATAAACATGGTTGATGTCAAACAATCTTCATGGCTAATGTAACAAAACAACACATAAAACGGAAGTTTATATTACGCTAGGCAAGTAGCAACATGACTGGTACGACATATGTCAACATTATTCGAAATTGATTGATATTGTATATGACAAATCTATAGCGTGGTGATCTCAGAATCGTCAGTAATATCAAATGTATACCTGTACTACGTTTCAGTCATGTTCATTCACTGTAACAACAAAACAGGGATGATAAACTCACTTCGCATGTGTTGAAAACCTCTAACTTTTGTTATCACAAAATCATTCACCGAGTCATGAATTAGTCAGGGACAATTCCGATCGAACTCTAATTCCCGCTACCGAGACAGGCCACACCTCAGAGCTAATTAATGGGAGTGTGCCCAGAATCCAGTGATGTTGTCATCCAATCCGTCGCCATCCCCGGTAATCCCAAAGAAATTTGTTGTCACAGCATAGAATATTTTGGGCCACTAATCATACACAGAGGCATGCCAACCTTCGAGCAGGTCCACGCCGATTCGGTCACAGCACATGGCGACCAATATCCGCCTGGAGTATCCATACAAAACTTCAGGAAGAAAATGGAACGGGGAAGGATTATCAAACGATTTATCAAAGCACTGCACAAAATGTCCACTATAGTTCCATCGAAAGTGACTGCCATACTGGACATTTACGGAGACTCTCTCAAACCGAAATCTTGTGAAACAGGCACTTATTGCGTACAGACCACTGTGGAAGTGGATAAACATGAATTCGTGGCGAATGTATATATCCACTTCTACGACGGCGAGAGTGTCAATGCCAGTCTCGATTTCATGTGCTGCATTTTCGAGGCGGTAAATAGTAGTCACGAACCCAAACCTGCCAAACAGTATTTCGAACTGCACGAGGCTCTATCTAATCTGATTAAGACACGTTGGACACCCATGTTTAAAAACGTCGATAAATTTGACATGAGGTTCGTACACATTATATCATGCTTGTGTCAAGCTAACTTTATGCAGATATCGGAAAAGTCCGCCCATCTTGTTTATAAGTGAAAATGGAACTCTACGAGATCTATATCACAATTATTCCGGAGATGTCCATCCATTTTTTGATTTGCACCCTAAAAATAACAACACTTCACGCTCAACAGTTGCTTCAGTGTCAAAAAGCAAGTTTGACGTTCCTAAATTGAAGAGCGATTTTCGCGAGAAGATTGAAAGTGCAAAAGCTTCACTAACGAGTCCGCAAGCCGTTAATGCGCCACATCAGATGTCCGCTGAGTCCTCTCGCAACCTAGTAGAACATACCTGTGCTGGATCTGCGCACGCCATGAGAGTCTTCGATTTACGGATCGATGGAAACATCCACGACCTTACTTCAATCAACCATACCAGGAAGGATTCTCTCGAAAAAAAAACTGCAAGAATTGGAAAGCAAGGTATCGATGTATACTCCGGAAGTTCAGCCTGTGCATCGAGAGATCGTGTTGCTATTCTTCAATCCAATTTTAATTTCCATACACCATGAACATTTATTCTTGCTTGTAAATATCATTGATTCTGTCATTGCGAGACTCAAGGAAGTATGGACAGGCTTGAGCGACGTGATCGCGAAGTTAAATGAACCAGATGAAGATTCAGATCTCAAAAAATTGCAAACTGACTTGGAAATCATTAAACCAAATGACCCAAAGCTCATAGAACCCTTTGCTGAACATCTTAAGGAATTGAAAAGAAGTTTCAGGGTATTGGGAATATCGCGATTACGAGACGTTGTCATTAAAACGTTGATAGAGAGAGATTTAAAGGACGATGAAGAGGTAAAGAAGTTCTGGAAGGGTATGCACAATTCAGAAACAGAGCAAAACTTTGAGAACAAAAAAAAACAAGATTCACGGCCTCATATTTGAATACATTAAGTCGGGATATGAAAAAGATCCAGAAATTCGTAAAGATTTGAAATTATGTACAGACATGCACGGCCTCGCAATGGATCTGCAATCTAGTTTTGCCCGCGGGAAACATTCAATATCCAATATGGTTTCCGAATCCACAACTACCACGAAAAGGGTACACTAACGGCAAGGTAGAGGCGTTACTCAAAATGTTCATACTTGGAAATTCATTCCTTTGACAGGGCGTTGTATGTTGCTGCTCTCGAATACCTGTTAGTTAGATTTCCAAATAAGAAACCAATCCTTGCCTAACACATGAATCTGCATACGTGCTTATCGCCAGTAATTCCATCCGGTGACGCTCTTATGCACCTTTGCAGTATTTAGCGGCTTTGCTCAAACCTCCATTGTCCATCTTGCTCATTGTACTGTTCTACAGAAATACATCTCGTTTCGTAGAAGCTCATTCCGAGCATTGCGCAGACCGTTTCAAGAAATACTAAATACGCTCTCGGAACCATGCAGGCAAATGTTCATAGTCGGAAATAATGGTTTGACGTTCTAATCCTTACAAGATGACAATATCGTGATCAAGACAGTCGTTGCAATGATCACTGGCAGGCTTGACCTTGACAAAGCTTTGTTGAATAAGAGCTTTTTTAAAAATTGTGCAGAATGTGTTTAAATTGGTGCAGCAAGTCCATCGTATAGTGCCGGGACTTCGGGAGAAAGCTCCTGGATCGGACTGGCGTGCGGCGATGCACATGAGCAAGAATGAATTGGAATCGTTTATTATTGATTGTCTTTCTCTATAGGTGCCATGTTTGTGGATGATATGGTGTCCGCCATTCGGAATTGTACGCAATCTACTCTACATTTGTCGCACTTGGCTAGGGTTGTTAGCATATTATGTATTTGATCATGTTTGACAACTTTGCACGTTTCTTATTTGTAGCCTGAATGTTCTTGTCGGCGCAAGCAATACGACACTTTATCTCATTCGTTCTGTCACTTACTCATGTGTGATACCTTTAGCCTACCAATGTATTTACGCCTGGTGAGTGGTCACTTGATATTTGTAGCCGGGTCGCGAGCGTTTGACACTCTCTACGTTATTATAAACATGATTGTAAACTGAACGAACGCTTGTACAGTAAGTTCAGGCGGCTGGAGAAAAATCGGGACTACTTTGTCGAAAGATGTATGGGAAATTAAAAATGATCCGAAATCTTCGTATCACGGTGTCAATTTGGTTGGTGTTCTATCTATAGCACAAACGTGTGGGGTTTCTGTCTTTTCGTTATGCCACCAACGTCAAGCTCATTTTAAATTTGGCCGACCGCTAGACCTCTTCTGGAAATAGTTCAGCCACCACAAAGGCCCGCATGACACCTGTGAAGGTGTGACAATTTTTGGAAAACACTGTAGATTTTTAATTAAGGGCAATGTGCGAACAAGGCTGAAACGCAAGTCGCATCGAGCGGGCGATGCGGTGTGCTGGATTCAGCATGAGCATCATCGTAAGTCTATGTGATAGCTACAAATTGCTCATACAGTCTCGAGAGCTTCATCCGTGTGCAGACTCAGGTAGGTGTAAAGAAGTTAATCCGCGCATTCCGATATGCGATTCGAGAAGGTAGCTGGCGATTGTACACTCGAGAATCATACAAATATGCCGTCCATAGCCTTGTAATTTCCCCATTTATGACAGCCATGGATTGGGACCAACAGCCGATCTTGTTGGGGTCCTGCATCGTCCGTCACTATAAGTACTAACGCTTCGCCTCTCGACTGCGTCGACTATATATTCACAAAAATTGTTCGTAATGAATAAAAATTATCGCATACCGACGCCTCGGTAATTTTCCAATAGTACATATCACAAGGACATTGACATATTATTGGAATAAATCTAGCCCTCATTGCTCATAGTAGCGCGGTACAATGTGGTCAGACGGATGTCCCACCTCTAGTGATGAGGATTCCGAGAATGCTATCATAAAATACATAGACGACGCTGGGAACCCTGCCGCTTTCAGGCGTAAGCCGAAGATGTATGTAACGCAAGGTTCCGCCTTTGGTAGCCCAGGCATATACATGTACAAAAGCCACGTCACAGTGGCTACTATGGAGTTTGAGATGTTTATATATATCGATTTCGCAACTGAAACGACTTCAAAGCAATTTCACATTCTATGCTGCATCTTCAAACCCTCAAAAAAAGGTCACAGCTTGCCGGCCAAGATAACGGTAGAACAATTTTCACAGCTACATTGTGAAATTCTGACTTTGATTGCAAGTTGGAAATTTGGAGTGCATGGTGAACAGCTCATTGGAAGGTCGATCTATGTTTCCATCGTAACGTTGTACACAAATTGCTGACACGCCAGCAGGGCTCTAAAAAGCCCACCCATCCTATATGAACTCAAGGGAGACCACCCTCGATTACTACATTGCGGTGAATCTGCACCTGAGATCAAGGAACACAAGCCAGACGTAAAAATTGAGGCCTATACAACCCGGGTGGTAATTTTTTCTTGATGGTCAGATCGTCAAAAGATTTGATTGTGAACAAGCATAGCTACTTATCAACGGACAGCAGGTATAATCACCATTTTGGCGACCTGCTAGCTGCGAGTATGTTCACTGACAGTCAACTAGTGTTGTGGCGTTACTAGCAATCAGTGATGCGCTGAAGGGCTCGACCACCATGAAAGAAACGAACCACATTCATCATACCAAGATTGACTTCGGCCATCTGCATAACAGTCTCGTCGAATTATCGAATGTATCGATGCCTGAGCATTATCATGAGAGCATCACTAGCCAGAAAGCATCTATAGAGTTCTACATACATGTATGTTTACTTAAATGCGCTGTGAATTCAGTTCTTGAACAGCTTGAGAAGCTGAAAGGGAGTCTGTCAAACCTAGAAAACAAACACATGGAGGCGCAGAGGACTTCGCTGTTGGAAGATTTATATGGGCAGCTGCATAAGTTTGGAATTCAGGGGTCAAATATTGAAACGTTTTTGCAAGCTTCCGGAATGAATGTGGAGCTCTGGTCGCGTGTGACGGATTGGAATAAAGTAAAAGACGAAGCTAAGTCTGCAAACTTGGACTTTAAAAAATATATTAGAACCATACTGTTTGAAGACAATCAGAAGATGCTTGGTTCGACCGCAGTGAAGCAAGTAACCGAAATTGTAGAGCGTTTCGCATTGAAGACGGAGCAAGCGAATCGGAAATCGGAACATGTCAAAGCACGCAACGATCTGAGGTCTGCCGAACTAAAATTAAAAGAGAACTTCAGATGTTGGCAATCCGATGACAAGATACTCAGACAAAATCACCCCTTGCTCAAGCCTGACAGATGGTCATGATAATGTTTGCCAGAAGTAGGGCGTCGTAGTTTACGTATTGTAATCTTCCATACCGTAGTTGAGCTCAATGTGATTAATTTCCAATTACTGATCATTACCATGACCCGTGTGGCCGTGAAGAACCTCGCTGCTCAACAGCTTCAGCAAGACTAGGACAAAGCGGTTGATTTTTCTAATGGTACCGCAAAAAATCACAATACTATGCACGAAGAAACGGAGGTGTCTCAAGTGCGACGGACTTGTATATCCCTTATTGCTACGGACTTCATTGGTTGTGTATTACACAAGTCAGCGCCTCTCAGAACCCAAACGTTCACCGAATCCAGCCAATCGGAAGTCTTTATCTACTATACCTTTCTTTTCGACGGGGATGGATTAGAAATCGATGGATGTATTACTGTGTACACAATACATTCGTTGGTCGCCTCTCTAGTAACGATGATTTTTCAAGATGAATGGAATGTAACTAGACGCCAACTTGAGGTTTGGCCGACGGGATCACTCTCACAAGTGACTTTATTCAGAGTAATCGACAGTAGAAATTATTGTAACAACTGACATGGAAATTATCACGTATTGTAGTCAGGACCGATAGGGTTTAGCAACACTCGTAATGTGCATCGCAGTCAGATAGCGCGGAAAGGACTGAGATATTAGCGTGACGCTTGGTGCTCATGTTTTACCGTTCCATGACGATCTTTTGTTTGCTTTGAATAACAGATGAGCTGCCAACCGTGGATTCCTCTGCATCAATATCCGACACGAGACGTTTGTAGAATTTATCAATCGCCGTGATTGGTCTTATGCTCCTCCGCCGCCTTTCTCAATCGATTCATAACAGCTGCAGCGACATCATCACCATCATCATCCGGTATTCCCTCTACCAAAATCACATCAGGATTTGATTTATCCAGATCCCGAAGTGCAGAGAACAATCCCCTTGCAATGTCTTTTGTATCTGTTCCTATATGTAAATCCAACACATCAAGATCATTATCTGCTGTAACCTTTTCTATGCGGTTGTTTGTGTAACGAGCTCTTTCTTGAAATAGCTTTGATAGTGGTGAGTTGTGTGGTAGACCTTCCGTACTTTTCCTATAATCTTCAATATCATTCTCGCCATCATCATGATGTTTGTTATTATCGTTGACTATGCTGTACTCTGAGATTCTTTCGTCCATCGCACTGGTGCCTGACGATCTCTTCCATCTTTTCGTCCTCACTACTCCGACCACAATCTCTTTCTTCCTTTCTTTTACTCCTAATCGTTTCATTTCTTCAATATCAACATCTGTCCCTGCTTCAAACAATACAACTCTCGATCGAGGACTATAATGTCTATACTTCATTCCCGGCGCTCTTACTCCTCCAATCTCCTTCTCTTTCCCATCTTTGATCGCTCCATCTTTCTCAACATCACCAACATTTACTGTTCTTTCCCATCCGTGTCCTACGCTTCTTATATCAGCCAACCCCAACCCTCCTGGTCTTAGTATAACCGGCACATCTCCAAGTCCATCTACGACCGTACTTTCCACCCCAACCGCACAACTTCCTCCATCTAGAATGACTTCTATCTTCCCATCTAGATCATGGAACACATGTTCAGCCTCCGTGGGCGATGGTCGCGTACTAGCATTCGCAGAGGGCGCGGCTATCGGTCTATCCGCTAATCTAATCAATGCCAAGGCTAGTATATTTGCTGGCATCCGGACGCCAAATGTCTTTTGACCAGGATGAGTCTCTTTGGCCAGAACATTCTCGACACTATCAGGTAGGGGTAAGATAATGGTCAATGGACCGGGCCAGAAGCGTTTTATAAGAGGGTGGTAGATGGAGGGTATAGGATCTGTCGAGTCTGATTGTGTAGAGTGTTTCGGTTGGAGAATTGAACGTAATTGTTGGAGTGTGGCAATGTGGATGATGAGAGGGTTATCGCTAGGTCGGTTCTTGGCTGTAAAAATCCCTTGGACGGCTGAGGAACGTGTAGCGTCGGCTCCGAGTCCATAGACTGTTTCGGTGGGAAATGCGACGGGAATGGATGATGTTTGGAGTAGTTTCGCGGCGTGGAGTAGTGATTTTGCGGATGATGAGGAGGGGGATAGGCTAAGATTCCAATCTTCTAGGGGTAGAGAGTCAGTTGACTGCGGTGTGTGGGAGAATGTGCCGAGTTGGAGAGGATTTATGGGTATGATTCGTGTTTGGAATGGTTTATCACCATTTGCTTCATGTGGTTGATTCATGTGGTCCATGGCTGCTATTGTATCAGTGGTCATATATCTAAGTGTTCGTACATTGTAGATGGTTCCAGAAGATCTAATAGCGACTGTTGATACATGTTTCGATACGCTCATAAAGTCAAGGGCTCGTAATTACTCGCAGCAACGCGATATGATTTTTATGTTCGAAATTTATATGAATAATAATTCTAGCATGACGTCAATCAAAATCTACCTTTTGATCCCTCCAGCTTCATAAGAAGCAAACCTAGCAAGAGAAAATACAATTCTATCAAGTTGTCCAGAGAAACACATTGCTAAAAACCTATACATGAGCGCAACAGTAAATGACTCCCAAAACTTATAATTACATACATCGTTCAGAAAAACGCTTTATTATGTTATAAAAGAATTATACTGTAGATATGGTAACCTTTCACTTTGTTATAAGTTACACGAATGATAGAACTCAACACACATGATACACTTGAGAATCATCTCTCCTTTGCGAATAGTATACTACTAATCGTCATCACATGATTGATCACTAATTCAAAAAATTCTTCGGCTTGAAACCTATAAGGTAGCTATGATGATTCCTTTCCAAGCCGACGATTATATAAATCATCCACCAAACCGCTGCAGTATAGAATAAAAACGATTATAATATCAAAACCTTTTTATTTTGTTATACATGAACAATAGAAGAACTATTAATATACAATGGAATACTAAAAAGACATCCCCTCTTTAAAAAGCAAAAGCAAAACTACTGATCACAACAGAACAAATCACTTGCTTGGGAAAAATCCACCTCTCAAAACTTCCAAATCAGCAGTTGGCAAATCACTCCCGATCCCACTATCGCCGGGGGTAATGTAACCTTTTCCAACCCCGTCAAGCATTGATAGATGATGTTGCGTTGCATAGTCGATATAATGTACACCTCCAGTAGTGTCTAGTTTCAAATCATTCTGGCTTAGAGTCACAAGAGCTTTGGAGTTGATGCGACTGTTGTTTTCATCGCCGATTGTTCCTACTGTACTTTCTCTCCCTACGACTCTTGAATCAGCGACTGAACTTGCGTCGTCGAAATGATCATCGTCGTCAGAAGTGTCAATCGTTCTAGACAATTTATCACGAATCGCTCCAGCAATTAGACTAGCTACTCCGCTTTCAGTCATGGACAATTCTGTTCCTGCAGCCGTGCATGATATTATTGAATGTCGTCTTCCGTTGTGACTACCACAAGAAGAGCTGAATTCAGAAAAGTCTACGTATGTGTCGCTATATTGACTTTTACTCTCATCGTCATCGAAACTCCATATATGATCCACGGATTTTGTGGAGGGCTTGAGGATTTGTTTTGGAGTACTCAATTCTTCATCATCTTCTGGAAAAGGCGAGTCATTTTCCTTGTCTCGATCAGGATAATCAGAAATCTTTGTCATAGGATTGAATGCAGGTTTGAGGCCTGCATTCCAGCTACTTTTCCTAGGATTTAAAAGTAAACCACTTGATCGAACCGATTGACTTCGTTTGAGTGAATCGAATACAGTAGTTCGAGGAGCTGCAATCAATGAATTTACATTGACCAAAGATTGTCGAGCTGATGGTGAAGATGGAGCAGCGTTAGGATTGATTTGTGATAAAGACATGAAACGTCTGTCCTTCGAGGCAGAAGTGTTTTTTATAGATTGTCGTGAAGGTTTATAATTCAGTATGGCAGGGATGATTGCCGTAGGAGGATTATTTATATCTGTATCGATATACACGGGTGTAATATCACGCTGACTTTTACCACTTGGCATTCTCAAATCTCTACCTTTTGGTTTTTTAGGACTTGGCCGAGGAGTCGGTTTATGAGTCTTAGTCAACAACAATGCACGAGAATGATTCATCAAGCCTTCCATAATCCGTTGTTCAATCAAATCAGCTTTACCTGCCATTGAAGTCATTTCTTCTTTTCGTATTTCAATTGCAGTTTGCAAGGATTGTAAATCTGCGGTCAAAAGGAGTTTCTTCGCAGTCATCGCTTCCTTCTCCGCTTGTAAGGCTTGAATGACAGCTTTGAGGTCATCCTCTTCGGACTTTAACGTGGATATGTTGTCTTCTAGGTGTTCTTTCTTGATCTGATAACGATCAAGCAAGCTCGTCAATTCTTCAGCCTCTTTTTCTCTCGACGAATGTTCGTCTGCAATGCGTTGAGTCTGAGACGCTACAAAAGCAGTCACTTCTGCAGCAGTAGCCATCATTTGTGCGTGAATTGCGTCAAGTCTTTCAACCTGAACCGATGAATTATTTGTGTCAGAGGTTAATTTCTCCAATTTGTCCACCAATCCTGGATCAAGACCAGATGAATTCTTCTCTACTAACTTGTCCAGCTTTTCATGAAGACTCTGATCGACATTAGCGTGTGGAATAGATTCAACGTCTTTTATTTGTGGAAAACCATCAACAACATTCCGACTTCCGTTCAACTCAGAAAGAAGTTTCAAGGCTTCGATATGTTCCGCCGACGTCTTTTGCGAATGCTCATAATGCAGACCGACCAAAGCCTGAAGACTTTGAAGAGATACCAGAATCTTTGGATTATGCTCAAGGAGATCATTTTGAATATTCGCTACTCCGTCGATTGCTTTTACGATATGTTGACGAGTTGTATCATGTTCACCTTTCAATCCCATCTGAGTTTCGTCAATCTTGTTGAATACATCTTCGACACGATTAAAGACTGTTTTGGAGTCTTGATTCAACTTTTCAGTAGCATCGTTGAACCCTGTGGTTGATGCTGTCAAGGCTGTACCCAAAGTATCAACTGATAATCTCAGGTCATCCGCCATTTCTCTTGTACTAGTCAATACAGCATTATGCTCGACAATTCTTGCATCAGCCATGCGCTGAGCCTTGACCTGTTCATTGGAAAACTCCCTGAGAAAAGTCTCTAGCTTGTTTGTAATTTCCAAAACAATCGTGTCTCTATTCTCAATTTGCTTTGCGAGATTATTGGTGTGATGTTGGTCATTAGTGTCGTCGAGTTCTTCAAGTTTGTTAGACACACTACTTCTCAAAGATTCGATAAAGTCTTTTAGTTCTGCGACCAGAGTTGGTTGTTGTTCCATTCGCTCGGCAATGACATTCAGTGAATCGTTGAGTTGATCTACCATAGCGTTATGATCACTTTCTCGACCAGCCACCTCTTGTCTCAATTCTTGCATCAAACCGACGGCAGTAGAAACCGAAGTGACGACTTGCTCGGTATCATTTCGTCGATCGTCAAAAGCCTTTGCAGTGACGGCGATATCTTGATCATACGTTTCTTTAAACTTGCCATGACTTTCTCGAAGATCCGTGACGAGTCCATGAAGTTGTTCGATGTCTGCTTTATGTGGTAAAGAATCAACATCCGGCAGAACCATATCTGTGACCTTGTTCTTGATTTCTGTACACATGATCCCAAGTACGTCCAAATCGGCTTTTGTGAGATGTCTAGACTCTTCTCCCTCGACATCTGGTCGTGACATCTTTGTCAGATCGTCAATGGCTGTTTTTAGACCAACTGCAAGCTCTCCAACAACAACCATGTCAGCTCTTGTTGCGAACGTGTCATCCATCTTTGCTGTAAGCGCATCAACACTGTCTTTAGTTACTCTTGTAACCGCCTCGACAGCATCGACTTGATCCTTTGTTGCTGTATGTTGGGCAAGAGACAGGTCTAACTCTTCGATATAAGATTTTGTGTTTCGTAAGAGTGTCTCAATGGCATCTGTGTCAGCTTTTGTGGCTACTCCTTCGACTTTGTTCTTTTCAGCCATGTTCAATAACGCCAACTGCATCTCTTTCAGGATATTCTCGACGTTAGCAATTTGATCCTGAGAGATACCAGAATCGGATTGAACACCTTGCGAGAAAGATGATGGTGGAATATCTTGTATATTCTTGTCCATTGCCTCGACCTTGATATGTAGTTGTCCCAACAATACTTCCATTCTGTCCAGACCTAAAATCTTGACATTGTGATGAGGAGCGGTCATATCGCCACCAAGGTTATCGTACAAGTCAGATGTGTCTGCAAGTATGATTTCACCGCCTTTGGGCGTCGTGGTGCGACTGCCGCCAGATGTTAGCTTGTCAACAGATTCCCGTAGCCCTGCGAGACCTTCTTTTAACGTGTCAAGAATTTCGTAAGTTACAGTCATATCGACTGGCTTATCGAGAGTTTTTAGAACATCGCCCTTTAAGCTTTCGAGCCCTTCTGTGAGCGTATCAAGCATTTCACCTTGAAAGATGTGTTTGTCGGGTACGTCTATCTTTTTATCTACATGTGAGCGGAGATCATCAAGTCCAAGCCGGATAGTATCCAGCATTTCCTGATCACCACTTCTAGATCCACCATTCTGCGATATTGAATTTTGCAAGTTGACAAATTCGCCATGGATTGCTTCCAAGAATTCAGGAGAAGGGTTATTATTTTGTGCCTTTGTTTCAGCTAGAGCCTCCTTTATCAAATCAAGTGTCTCATCACGGTCTTGTCCGGCAGCAAATTTAATAAGGATTGGGGCAAGAGTTGAACGAAGATGACCGATCTCATCCTTGACTGACTTGATACCGTCATCACCACTATCCAAGTCATTCAAATCTCTGCTGTTGATATGTTGGCTGCCAATGACAAATTGCAGCTTTTCAAATTCACTTCTTATGCAATCCACAACTGGTTCGTGGTCATTTGCTGGATTCCGTTCGGCGTATTCGCGAATCTCACCTCGCAAATTGTTGATAAGAGATCTGACTGATTCGACTGCTTCTCCACTCTCTGGTATTGTCAAAGGGTTATTTGTCATGGTTTCTATCTGCAACGTCAGACCCTCGAAACCATCCCTGATTGCATCCAGCACTTGTTCAGTATCACGTCCATTAGCAGCAGAATATTGTTGAAATTCAATCTTCATACTATCGACTAGAGAATGAAGCTGTTGGACCACTTGACCACCGAATCCGTCAGCTGAAATATTGGAAGAGTCGAGACCTGCTTTGACGGCATCGAATAAATCATCTTTGTTGATTTCCATGACGCGCGATGTATGCACTGCTTGCTCTGACAGACCCGTCCGAATAGCGTCGTGAATAAACTCTCTAGAAAGATCATCTACACTGTCGACTTTTTGTCTGTGAAAATCTTCTAGACATTGACGGATTGATGCGAGCATTTCAGCTTTGACGGTGTGTATGTCAAACATGGGCTGAGGAAGCTGGATGGACTGCAACGCCTCATTCAAGGCATCGAAGATCTCCTGTTTGTTGACTAAAGCATCAGTATCGATATCGCGCAAAGGTCTGTACTGTGCTAGTCCTTCTTTCAATACATCCAAGACTTCATCTCGCTCCAATCCATATTGTTGTAATTCAATTTCAGGCTTGAAGCTTTCGCAAGCTGAACGTACAGCGGCGACTAATTCAAGTTTGTCAAAGTTACTTTGCTCAGAATTTTGGGCCAGAGATGCACTATGCTCTTTCAAAGCGTGTTTCACAATGGTATACGTATCTTCTGAAGGCAACGCTCTTGACTGAACCATGGCTGATGATTGACGTGCAGATTCTTGGATGATTTGCTCCATATGATTCCTAAGCTCGAGCATACTATCATTGACAATTTGTTGGACTTTATCATGAGGTAGATGCTCTGGACTGTTATTGGATGATACTGATGTGGGATCTGCTAGGTCGAGTTTGCGGCCAAGCTCTCTACCCATACCTAGTATTTCACCTCGCAATTCCTTGATCAAAGCTTTGACTTCTGCTGTGAGTCCACCACTACTTGCCACACTATCCCGAATCTTAGTGAGCATAGTACGTAGATCAAATGGAAGAACATCCTCGCTCGCCAAAGTACGTGCTAGAGTGACGCCAGAATTGTTTGCAAGGGCTTGCTCATTTGATTTATCTTTGATGAAATCAGCCAGCTCATTCACCTTTGTCAACGCATCTCCGCTCATCTTGCTCGATTTATCACACAATTCTGAGAGATTGGACAAAAGACGTTCTTGACCTTCTTTTGTCACCATTTCTCGTATAATTTTCTCAAGCATAGCTACACTAGCTACACCCTCGACTGAATAAGGGGATGGACTTCCAATTCTGTCAGCGTCAAATATATTGTTGTGACTCGCGGCTCGAGGAACAGAATCGTGTGATATATGTGGCTTATTGTCCAGCAGTCCAAGTCCAAACATACCAGTCGATCTCGGTAAATGAGGAGATGATCCGCCTCGTAGTGATGGACTGCTCATGATTTCTTTGATATTCCGTCGTAAATCGTCATCTCTTGACTTTGTCGCTTGTTTAAGATCAATAAGATCTGCAGCATTGTCTTTACTTCTTCGACTTAGTTGTGACATTTCTTGTTGTAGGTTTGTGGCAATCGTAGTCAATTTCACCAATTGTGCAGACACATTCTCATTCTGTGATGAGACTTTGCGAGTGTTTGTTGACTCTTGTAGAAATATATCTTCTCTGACTGGGGCAGACTGTAACGCGCGCATAGTTGCCGATGGCGGAGTGTTTTCGCCGAGGATAGGCTTTGGACCTTTTCTTGTTGGTGTTTCCGGTCGATTTGTGGGTGAATAGTATTCAGCAGCCGCACCACTTGGTCGTTCTGGTGATGTTGATTTTATCCCCTCTAGATAAGTTTTCAAATCTACGCCAGAGGTAGCAGCAGACTGCATTCGTCGATGCGCAGCGCCTTTGACTAATGATCGCTCTGGTGAAGAGTTTGGAGAAATGTTCATAAAGGCTTCTCTTGCTTTCTCGTGAAGTCTGTTTGCTGCTGCTTGTATCTTGGCTGACGCATGAGGAGTAGTCTGTGGATCTGACAGGGCTGGTGGAAGTGGAAGTGGAGGAGGATATCTTTCTGGGTCTGAACTATCCCACCTAAGTTTGGACAATGCTCTGGTCAATTTCATTTTCTTAGTAGTGCTATGAGTATAAAACTCACATTGGGATAGAACCTCTCTCCGGATTACCTCTCCGTAGGGCGTCGCGGAGATCCTGCTCCGATGGGGACATCATTATGATGCAACTTGTATCCGAGGAATGCTATATTTATGCAAGGGTATTTTTACAATTCGTAATTCATGCTGTTATAAAACAATACTTTTTAGCTATGCTGATATGGTAAAGTGTCGTTCAAATTCGACAAGACGTTTTCAAGACTACTACCCTATTAATGTCAATGTTGAACGGTAGGAAGACTGATAATGGGCTTGATTACAGCAAACGTCGTGATTAAAATAACATGTTGTGGACAACTCGTGGGGAAAATTTTGTAATCAAAAGTAAACAATGATGTAAACAATGCTAAGAAAGCTATCAACTTTAACTATTGGTCTGTGCACATGTCATTTTTTTACACCGTGCAAGCACTGTTCTAATCATCATACTCGTCATTATTGTGTACATCGCTGTGCTTTTTGATCAGTCGTCAAGTGTACATATTATCTTCCTTTCGTCTGGTTGCTTTCCATCAATTGATGAGCAACCACAATATCCTCCCAATCAAAAACCTTTTCGATATGCAATTTGAAAGAACCATCTTTAAACCTCGCTAAAGCATGTTCGACTAATTGATCCCTCAGCTTCTCTTGATAATCCTCGTCTCTACTTCTCAAACTACTTCCTTCAAACCTCAATCTCTTTCTCACAAAGTTCGAAAGATCAGCATCACCCTTAATCTGTGTTCCTCCCATGGTAGCAAGATTGACGATTCTCGCATCTCTAGCTGCAACCTTTAGATTATCCGCAAAGTAACTCCCACCAATAAAGTCCACTACAATATCAACACCCTTTCCTTCAGTCAATTTCAATATCTCCTCTGCCCAGTCTTCTTTCTCCGTGTTAAACGCTTTATCTACTCCCATTTCCTTTTCCAAGAATCCACACTTTTCATCCTGTCTCGTCGTGGCGAATACTTTCCCCGCTCCGGCATCTCTACTCAATTGTATTCCCGCCAGACTAACACTACTCGCTCCAGCATGCCATAATATGCTCTTTCCCCTCTTCCACTCTCCTATCAGGTACATTGCTTGTAACGCCGTGATCCACGTCTCGGGTATTCCAGCACATTGTTCCCAACTCAGCTCGTCTGGTTTCTTTACCAGCATCTTTGTGCTGACGGGGATGTATTCCGCATATGCACCACCATACGCTAGACCGAACACTGCATCTCCCTCTTTGAAATCTGAAGAGTGTTGACCTAGTTGTGTGATGACGCCGCTGAATTCGACGCCTAATGTACTCGGAGCTTGTGGAGGGACGGGATAATGACCTTCGCGTTGGAGTAGATCCATACGGTTGAGGCCAAATGCTTTGATTTTGACAAGGGCTTGGCCATCTTTGGGTGTTGGGCGTGGGATGTCGGTGAAGTATAGTGCTGTTGCTGGACCTTTGTCATTTCGTATGCCTAGTTTAAAAGTCAATGGTGGTTTCTGGTAAAGATAGGATTCAAAGCAACTTACCTATTGCTCGCATGTTTGCCATGACTTTGACCTGGAATGTAAATCGATACCATCTGCGATAGAAAAGGTCATCATCATGTCAAGGTGTGACGTCACGGTGATTAAAAGGTGGGGACAAAATACATGGACGAATACGTCATATCAAGTGAACGAAAGGACGTCATTAGCTGCATTAATCATGATCTAAACTATGCTACGATAAATTACACAGACCTAATGAACACGTTTTGTGGTTATGATGCTATACATTAAATACTCCTTGATAATGATAATGATGTTGATGCTTATAATGCTTGAATGAATGTATTCGCCTGCTAAAGATCAACGATGAATGACTGCATTCGTAAAACAAAAAGGTGATTGTTATGCCATGAATATCATCTTACATTATTTTGTATCTCTCCGCCCCAGAGTATAGTATTCAACACTGTATAAGGGCTTTGCTCTTCGACATTATTCGGTGCGATGATAGATCTAGGCATGCTGGAAATCGGCCAGACATTCGATGACATTGCTGGGCTTTGCTTAGATGAACAACTATCACTTGTGCTGGGCGTACCAAGCGCGATATCCTCGATGAATCGTGGAGGATTATGCATATTCATTGCTGCTGCGGGCGCAGAATATGGTTGATGATCGACTGGATATATCTGTGGGCGTCGAGGTTGACGATTATGAGGATGATTATTGTATTGCTTGTTTTTGAACAGTGGAAATGGTAGAGGTATGTTAGGAATATTCAGCTTCTGTAAGGCTTCAATTGCCCTTGTCATTGGTGCTGCAAGCTCATGTGGTTCAATGTTTGATGTCATATCCCCCAGCAAGCCAATGAAACGCACTAGTAGCCTCCGACATCGCTCATTCTGAACATGTTCTCCCATGATACCCAAAAGTAATGCTGAAGATAATGCTCGATTCACACTTGCCCAGCTTTGACGCGCATATGATGTAATGTTTTGGAAACCTAGCCAAGCTTCGACGGTGTTGATTAATGAATCTAAACACAGCTGAGCAAAGAGACGGCGTAATTCGCTGTCTGCCGAAGGAGATATTGCTGGTCGACATAGTTCAGACTTGATGTAAGAAACATGCAGATACAAAGCCCAATGTTCGATACTCTCGCGCAACGATCGACATTGCCCAGTATCTCGTAGATGCACGGCTGTTTCCAGGAGGACTGTATCGATTTCGTTTTTACTACGACTGATTCGTTCTATAAGTTCTTGTGGGGCAACTACTTTAGATCTATCACGAACGACATCAAGACCGACTTTGCATATTCTAAGCATAGCAGAGTGAAAATGTGGTAATGCATTGTGCTCTGATTTATTTGCCATTGATGAATGATCTGAGAGTACCGAGAAAGAAGCACGATCATATGTGATTGACAATAATGAATCTTGCCACATGGTGAGATGCCATATCTTTGTACGCAGACCTTTCTCAACCAAGGACAATTCCGGTGGACACGATTGATGTAAACCGAGACTTTGAGCCATCCTGATTGTGAGACCGATAAGATTCCAGGCAGTCCCAGCATTCATCGAGTTTGATAGGACATAACACACGACTAAAAGGGTTTGAACACTTTCCAGGGTTGGCACAGCAAGGAAATTCGCAAATCGTAAGCATTCGATACTACAACATACTAGTAACAAGTGATTAGTCGAGACATTGATTGATCCGGAATGATCTAGTACTAACCATAGACTTGACTGGTCAACTCCCTTTCTTTCCTCGGTAAATTAGAGCATTGACAGCCCGACGCCATTACTGCAAACAATAGGCCAACCCAGTTGTAATTCTTATCATACATACAATCTTCAGTGACAACCTCCAAAGGATCATTCATTTTATTTGGGTCTTGTTCGGCGCACGCTGCTCGACGCATCAAAAACACAGTAAGAGCATGTTCAAACCCAGCGATATCTGCCACGCCGGGGAATATTACGTGTCCCAAATCTCGATAAGATTGCAAGTACGCCAGACATTGACTATCGGCTGGTAAAGTCTTGGCCAATTGTATAGCTTTTGCTTGCCAGCCATTAGCCAGACTCCACAAATCTACAAAAGGATAGGTGGCCGTTTCGTTATCGAGGCCAAATAATGGAAGCATTGAATTTCGAATGATTTCCTGAACTACAGATTGATCTCTATTTCCCTGACCCAAGGCCATAATCAAGGCAGGAACAGATGAACCACCGAGATGTACGGTTTGTCCTGTCGAGTAATTCATGGTATGAAATCCTGGAAGGGTTGTACTTGTAGGTATGGGACCCTCCGCCTTGACAGGATCTATGGTAGATTTATGATTGATTGGTGTTGAAGGTGAAGATATCTGAGGTGTTCTCATTTTAGAAGTCGCCTTTTGCTCCCTAATCTCTCTTCGTAGATCTTCGATATTTGATTCGAGATGTTCCAACTTTCGAAATAATTGTTGTATTTCTGGTTGTGATATAGAAACGGGCATGGATGAATGAATTTCGACGTCATGTTCGGATTTGATTGGAGTATGAGGCATGGCCGACATCTCGCGAGGATTATAGTCGCATAATTCTGGATGAGTCCTACTTATACATGTCGAACATGGCTTCCCCAAATCACAAGCAACCTTGCGATGTTTACAGGGATAACAACTCTTTTGTTGTCGAGCTTTACGTTTCTTTCGTAAAAGCGAGTCGATTTCAGCCTTTGTCGGTTGAATTATAGTCACTGCATCGCCCGAAATATCCGCAGTACTCGACGGTGTTAAAGCTTCACTTTCCATGTCCTTTTCTCTTTCCACTAATCGGCGTATTTGCGACAAATTCTGGGCTGAGTAGGAGAATCTCTCGTCATATATTTTAATTCGAATCTATCACGACTCGCTTTCGTGGATACTGCTTGCATTTTAGTCCGCTGACTGTAAAGCTTTTGTGAGATATATCGAGTAAACACAAACGGTAAAGGACTCTTCACTTCTGACTGATCATATAAGAAATATCTTGGGGTTACAGAAGACGCCTTTATTGTTTGGTACACCCTGTACCCTGACGTAATTTCCATATCCGAGGTCGAAAGTTTAAAACTGGAACGTGATGTAATGGCTTCATATATTTGTACATTTATAATCTCACAGAAGCTATGATCCTCGTAAGTTATCACAATATAATTCTCTCGGTCGTTAGGTTGTTAAATCCGTATATCTCGCTCGTCTGTGTGATCAACGGAAGGTCTTCGGAGCTGTAGCATTACAGTATGCACCATTGTGTCAAATTGACTTTGCGCTTATACTTATCCCAACTAGAAAAATAGAATCGGCTAAACTTGCATTCTCAGAATAAACCATAAGCTTCACCTCTCCCATCATATAAGCGCAATAGTCAGCACTACATCTTATCAATACAATCAACAATGGCGTCGGCAGAGAAAGATACAACTAACATTCTCCAACAACTGCATTCCCTCAACCCATCTAATATCCAACAAAGCGCACCTCAATTATTATCTCGCGCAAAAATCTCACTTCTCCATCTAAACGCACTCGTCCCTTCGCCTTCCACATCAACGCAACATCTCCATCTAGCTCGAGAAGTGTTAGAAACCGGTGCCCTGATCTCGATCCAACTCAAAGATCCAGAAGCTTTTACGCGCTATTTCGCCCAACTCCAGCCCTTCTACGATCTTCCTTCATCACGTTACGGAGAGAACAACACTTCTTCACACGGTTCAGATATATCTTCTCAACGAGTAACCCGTTCTACGACCTCTCATTCCTCACAATCTCCCTTCCAAACATCCGGCAATCGCTCGAAGATCACGGGTCTGTATCTCCTCCTCCTACTTTCTCAAGGTGATTATGCCGGGTTTCACACGGAGATTGAAAAGTTGGAGAATAGTGGGTTTGCAACGCAAGGACATGGTGGGATATTAGGAGACGATCCGTTTATCGCTTATCCCATCAGGTTAGAACAGGCGTTGATGGAGGGAAGTTATGATCGCGTCTGGGGCGAGACAAAGGGTGAAAGAATCCCTAGTGAAGAGTTTGGAATATTTACCGAGGTGAGCATCACATTTAATTATAATCAACCTGAGATTATCCTAACGGTTCATTATAGGTTTTGATCAATACTATCCGTGCGGAAATAGCTTCTTGTAGTGAACGAGCATATCCCTCTTTACCAATCACCAACGCGAAGAACTTATTGTTTCTCGATTCAGAGGGTGCTGTTGTAAGTTTTGCAAAATCTAGAGGATGGATTGTGGAAGAAGGACGGATTTACTTTCCTGCTAGTAATGAGGATATTAATGGAGGAAGTGCAGATAAAGACGTGTTAGCTGTGAGTGGACAGTTGATTGAAAACACTCTTGGTTATGCACGAAAGTTAGAGACTATAGTATAAATTAAATTATATCCTTAGATAGCAAGTATATTATATAACTAATATTAGCTATACCAAACATGTCACTATCTGTCTGCATTTGATTAATATGTCTCACACATCGAGTAACTCTTCTGCAAAATCATCCAATGCTATGATTCGAAACCTATTTCCCCATGTCTTGCGGAATTTCTCCCGTTTATACATTCCACTAATATTCGCCGACCAACTAACCAAATCCACCTTCCAGCCTTTCTTCAATGCTCTTTCTACCATGACCATGAACCCAGAAGAATATTCAGCTTGAGCCGCATCTCCTGTAGCCAAAACAATAGTAGAAGGTTCATCGACGTCCACAATCGACTCTAGAATTTTGAGGTGTAGAATCTCATCCACACCCTGCTCGACGAATTTCTCCGGAGCATGAGTGGGAACATCGATTTTGACATCGACATTCTCAGCATCATAATCGCCATTAATGTGACTATTTCTATTACCATTACTATTGTTGTTTTGTTGTTGATGATCCGATGAATTAGGATTACTGCTTCCACTACCATATCCTCCATCTGTATTACTTCCTCTTCTACTTTTAGATTTACTTCTCTGTTCTTTTTCGAGAAAATATCTCTGCCGATCGGTCAATTCCCTTGCTTTGTAGACTTTGTCCAAGATGGAACATTCATATCCGATCGACTTTGCTACGTCAAAGGCATGAACGTGCGGAGTAGAGCCGGCGAGAACCCTTTTTGCAACGGGACGTCGACGTTCCATTAATAATGCCAATGTGTCGAAACTCATATCTACGCGAGGAACTTTGACTTCGCGAGGTATACCCCTTGCCTTTTTCAATTGATCGTGGAAACCGATAAAGATGTTGGATGCGTCGACAAATACGTGAATTCCACGCGGATCATTGGAGTGATTAGACAGATTGGCAGGGGCTATTAAAGATGCTCGGTCCTCAAAGAACTCGGCTATGAGTTTCAGAAGAAATGCCCAGTGGCGATCAGGGCCAGATCGGATAGTCTTTGGTAGAATGACTTGTTTGGAAGGTCCAGAGGGGATGACTTGGGTAAGAGAAAGAGGTTCGTTGTCGGAGGGAGACGAGGATTTTTGATTTATACTAACTGATCTTGGAACTAGATTTGTCGATAAAGATTGATATGGATTAGAGATTGGCCATTCTTTACTGAATGTTTGTCCGGGGACAGCTACTGGTGCTACATCCTCGGCCGGTTGGGAATGATATCTTGCCAGATATCTCTTTCCAGCTTCGGAGACATCCTTGCTGAGTGGATCAGATGATGAATCTATGGCAGCCCTGTTTGATGTTTGACCAAGTCTGTTCCGTTTAGAGGCTGATGACGGGTCTACCTTTACAAGTTGTTTAGACTGTCTGATGGGTACATTCAAAGTATGTATACTCGCTCTCGATGCAGGACTTGCCCTCGATGCAGGTCTTGAACGTGGTATTGGCAAGTCTGTCTCTGATTCAATGTCGCTTGTTGTCAGCGGAATCTGTGATCTTCTCTTTCCTCTGGATCGTTTCTTTCTTTGCTTTTTCTCATCAGTCGGTGGCACTTCATTCAAGACTGCGGGTGCAACATCGGTCAAACTGCCTTCATTCGCCTCATCTCTCCACTGCAATTTTTTGGTTCCCAAGGAAAGTCCGGTATGAAAGGCACCATCACTTGCATATTCAATCTTTTCGGGAATTCGCAATTGATATCTAGACGATGCCTGTACAGTGGCTGATCTGTCTTCGACCGGCCTATCAATTGATGTACCGAGAAACTGCCATATTGAACCAAAATCACCTAGTCTACTTGATCCAGGAGTATCAGGTACATGTCTCTTATCATCTTGCGTATGTGAAATAGTTGTTTTGGTATGTAAATCTGATTCAATCGACCCCTCAGTGGAAAGCGTTGTTATCAGATTATGGACTGGCGTGAAATCCCATACTGCCGATTGCGTTGGCAAGCTCATTTACTCTTTATAGAAAGACTTAATGATACCATCGACCATACAACGACCGTAAAGATATCTAAGTTCCTGCTGGTGAATTCACCCAAGAATGAATAGAAGATATAATGCGATATAGGACTATCAGCGCCATCGAGCGCCTATTGTCTTATTGGGAATGACATCATCATATTTTCCTATTTTTAAACTGCAACAAAACCTTATCTCGAAATGTATTACAATGTCATTATTCTAATGACAGCTATCTATAAGCCCCCAACTGAGCATATTTATGGTATTAAAAGCTTGCACCGTTCTCTTGTATGGTAAAGCGATCACAGGGAAAGAAATTACATGATTTGATCCTGGGTCAATCCACCTGTTGGCTCAGTTCCTTCCATAGCATCAGGTCCTCCTTGTTGAGGATCAGCTGTCTTTGCATAGCTTAGACCGAGAGGGCGACCTCCATAAACGTAATTGGTGAATTTGGCTATAGATATGTGTTAGTAGTGTAATAAATCATGCGAGAGAGGAAAAAAGCGTACCGATAGACGTTTCCGCATCATTTTGACCAGTGAACAAAACTACACCAGTTCCCTTTGATCGTCCGTTAGGTTCATATTGAATCTCAGCCCTGTCAACAGTTCCAATTGTCTGGAAAAGTTCAATCAAGTCATCGTTACTAGTCGACCAGGGCAGCTAAAACAGATTAGTTATGGCACCCGACATAAAGATATGGGATGATACTCACGTTTCGAACATATATCTTTGCTGATGGTTCTCCTCCAGATGTTACAAAGTCTGTAAACGGGTTTGGCTGATGATTACCAGAGTCGTGGCTAGATTGACCACCATAACCTCCAGCACCTCCACCATAACCACCGCCGAATCCGCCCCCGTAACCACCTCGACCTCCGCCGAACCCACCACGTCCTCCAAACGCACCACGGCCGCCGAAGCCACCACCGAAGCCTCCGCGGCCACCCATGTAGCCACCACGAGCTCCACCGAAACCAGGACCGCCAGATCCTGCAAAACGATCTTCACGAACTTCAAGCATACGGCCATTCCAATCGTAACCATTAAATTGCTGGATGGCGTTACGAGCATCTTCTGCATTGTCAAATGCAACGATACCAGAGCCCTTTGAACGTCCGTCCGGTGTCATATGAACATCTGCTCGCACGACTTGTCCTGTTTGGGCTACAAAAACTCAACATCTCAATCATATCAAATTATAGAAGATGACTTACCTGCCCCGCGGAACAAGTCTTTTAGATCTTGCCAGCCGATTGTGTAAGGGAGCTAGATCCGACGTCAGCATCTTGAAGTCATAGAACGGATAAGTCATGGTTACGTTGTTGATAAAGATCTGAGTACCACTACCACCGTTGTTCATGGCTCCACCACTGCCTCCATAACCTCCTCGACCTCCACCGAAGCCACCTCCCATACCTCCGCCAAAGTGTCCCCCACGACCGCCAGCACCTCCGCCTGGCTGCGTAAATCGGGGTTCTGACTCACGATCCTAGCCATACATTATTAGATATCTCATCTCTTTTGAAGCTATTATTTGCAGTGCACATACTTCTCGAACATAGACAAGTCGTCCCATCAGGTTTTGATTTGATAACGTGGCAATAGCATTTTGAGCTTGATCTTTGGTTGCATATTCTACGATTCTGTAACCCATGTCAGTACCGATTCCACTAACTTTTGGTGGCTGTTCACTTACCCGCATCCCTACAATGACCCAAGCAAAGGTCCAATCCGTCAACCCATATGTCCATTAAAATAACAAGAAACAAAAGAAACATTGCCAGGGAAACCAGCCATAATCATGTGCCCACCTTCGACATTCCATTCGGAAGTAATAATACATCGGCAAATTTGACCTCACCGGCTGTTATATCGAGTCAGCTTGAGTTGTTCTGGTTATGAAGTCGTACGAGTCTACTAACATTGTCTCATGAAATCTTTCAAGTGACCCCATTTAACATCATAAGATAAATTTCCAACATAGACTCGACAGTCTTGTTGAGAGTCTTTTGAAGAACTCATACCACCGTCTTTCGGGCGATCGTCGTACCCTCTGGATCCGTTAGCACCACCTCGGCCAGATGAATAGCCACCTGATGTTCCGTTTGCAGGAGATCGCGAGCGTCTATCTGATCTACGATAATCGTCTCTTGAGCGAGATCTTGAATCGTAATCGCGACGACTGCGGCGCGGACTTCTTGATCGTCGACGGGATCTGGATCTGTCGCGCTGTATAGTATAATCAAAGTCAGAATGATCTCTTGCTTCTCTCAATCGTTGACTCGACCGAGTCTTTGCTCCATTTTTGATAATAAATTATCGGTACTGTAACGCGCCTCGAACGAATTGGTGTTGAAGAAATGATGTGGAACTTACGCTTTCGCGTGGGCGATACGAATCGTCGGCTATAAAAATAGAAGATTGTTGAGTTAGCGGCATTCAATAATATCCAAAAAAAAAAACCAGCACAGCGCAAATTTCCACTGTTAGCCCAGGTGAATGTCAATCGTAGGACAATGTTCGAGGGTAGTGATGGGGGCAGAAAGGGACTAGAAAACAACGCTGAGAAAGGACTTACCCATTATGGTGCTGACACAGACTGTTTGTGCTAGCAGATGGAGAAGAGGAGAAAATTAGGTTGATAAGCTAGGTAATTTGGGCGCGCCACTAATTAACAACTCCTCGCGCACGTCGCTTGTTGTGTTTTTCCCTCGAGGTCAAGCTAATCACAACGAGTTTGATAGAAGATCGTATGTCGCGTATTTTTTTAGTACTTGTATCGGTTCAGAAGATTCGGGAGCTACGCAGAGAAATTTGACGCTTGGACCTTTCACTTTGCATGCCAAGCCTTATTAATAGTAGTTATCAGAAAAAAGCATACGCGATCTTATTTATTTCGCTGCCCATGTCAAGTCAGCTTTGTTGTATTTTATACACTCAAGCTGATAAGTATATATGTTGGGCCTTGATTGCAAGAATGATAATTCTTCTAGTTACAGATTTTTGATCAAAATCCTTTTCCAACCAAGAGTGAACTTCCTCCTCCATACCATAGATCGCCTTTGCGATAATCCAGTCCCTTGGCTTCACCAATGATCCATTCTCCGCCTTCACTTACTTTACCATCCATATCAGGCCATAGAGTTTCTTCCATTTCTTGATTCAACTCCTCTATGCGTTGTATCAATCTCGACATTCTGGTTTTATCGAAATTTCCCTCGTCAATTTCAAAATCTTCATTGTAGATATATCTTGCAATGGTAAGATGTGCCGAAGGGACTATATATCGACTGGCAACTTTCACTCCAGCGTCTGTACAAAGATTATAGAGGTCTCGTCGAAGATGATGATAAGTAAAGTTGTCATCTTCTGAATTTCGAAGATTACTGCCTCCAGCAGCAGGCAGGAAAGATAATGCGATGGCTTGGGCGTCGTAGGTAATTTTAGGTTTGAATACGCGTGCTCTATGAGTGTAGGTATATTCCACAACAGTCGGTGCGACTGCCTGGAGCTGTGCAGTCAGTTCTTCTATGTCGGGATCTGTCAGAGAATGGGCAATCTCCAATGCCGTCATATGAAGGCAAGTACTTGGCATTAGCCAAATATCTAATCTGTATCTCAACATAGGAGCACCGTATTCATATTACTATGACACATACTTGGGATTATTTTTCTCAATTCAGTTTGTATCCGTGTTATTACTTCAATGATACTCTTTGGAGGTCTAGCCCAGAAGACCAGACACCTTCGCGGATCTTGGAAGCCAGGTTCTTGCTCTAAGCGCCGGAGAGTTTCGTCAATCGTGACTGATTCCAATTCGGGCGATAGAAGTCTGGCGTTCTGTTGTGCCTCGCGCTTATTACGATGTGTTTCATACTTATTTTGCAAGTCATGCTGTGTTTATATTATAAAAACATCATACAAGGTTGTTCGACAACTCTACAACAACTCACAGCATCATTGTGACATGCCTCGAGCAGGGCATCGTAAGGATTGGCATGCGATGATGTATCTATTCCACTTTGATCTGTAAATGTGTAAGATTGTGCCATTATTACGCTGTACAGTTGAAACTGGGTTATTTTGCAAATGGCTTCACAACACGACAGTACTGTACTGTAGCTGAAAGAATTTGGAATTAGCTTTCTCATCATGATAGAGGTGCGTTGCTGTAGTTCGTCTACCCCAGAATCTGTAACCTGGGTACCTGTTTTTTATTTTGAACAGCACAGTTCAGACAATAATTATGTTTGCCGGCGCGTTTTCCAGCGCGTCGCGTGAATTTCATTTCTGTCAAATTATTAGTATACTGTAGACCCTACACCTGTCATCAACTACTATTTGAATGCAGATAACACACTCTACAATGGCATCCTAGCACTTTCACTTGTCGATTCCGGATAATATGCAGCATCTGTACAATTATGGCCAAAAGGAAATCACTTACTTCGAGTCCTGCAAATGGGAAAAATACTCCTTCTAAGCGAGCATGTGTCAAAGACATTCGCTCATACTACACTCGATTAATACCCTGGAATGATGAGAACGTAGATCCACGATCACGAGCATGTGATGTGGACACTGTTACCGCTAGTCCGTCCAGAGTTCTCGATCGCGTTGTGATAACACGCCAAAAAATCCCTTGTCAAGCTCTGGGGAACGAAAACACGACAATTGGAAATACGACAGGCCTGGTGGACAATGGATCGAACATTGAGAGTTCGTCGGATGGCTCCATCAATTTGTCGGAGAAAAATACGCGTGTGGATAGTCTTCTTCCTACGCCTGCCAATGAAGAAGAGATTGTTATAAGAGAAGACGAAAAGGCGCCATCTGAGGAGCAGGAGGAGACTGTCGTAAAACAAGACGGAAAGACGCCATCTGGGGAGCAGGAGCAGGTTGTCGTAAAACAAGATGGAAAGACGTTCACGGAGGAGGCAAAGGAGGTGAGAGAAGATTTTCAGACAGCTGTCATAGACTCGTTGGATGGTGAAGAAGCCGCGAACATGCTGGAAGATCATAAACAAACTCCAAAAGTGACAAACACTACAGTATCAACACGAGGACGTCGCACCAACAGGGTGTCCTATCGTTCAATGATTCTTGACTCTGATGACGATATAGAGGACGAAAAGCCAGTGACTTGTCGCGGAAGCAAACCCCAAGTGCAAAAGAAACGTTGTCAAATATCTGATAGTGAATCAGATTTCGAGGTTGAGCAGGATGCGAAATCTAATGCGTCCGTGGAAGATGATTTACTTGATGACATGAACGGCTCAGCCGACGAAGAAGATGATGCTATGGGATCGGAGTCAGACCTTGTCTTATCGGAAGACGAACGACCCAAATCTCGAAGAAGTGTTGGAAAGGCAAAGATGCCAACTTCCACGGCTTTAAAAACTAAACCTCCCGCGAGATTGACAAGTACTGCTCCCCTCAACGCATCGGGCAAAAACACAAAAGCTCGGATGGATAATCTTGCCCGAGGGGTTACCAAAGGTTTAGATCTCGATCTTGCTCCTATACATAAAATATCCGAAGCCTTCCTTGACATGACAAAGAATGCAATGAGTAATGGTCTTGCAAAAGCACTGCCAATCATTAAAGATCGTGTGCTTCGAGTTGCGACCATGTGCTCAGGTACAGAGAGTCCTTTACTAGCGTTGGAAATGATAAAAGAAGCACTGCACGTCATGGGTGAAACATCTTTTGACGTGGTTCACTTATTTAGTGCAGAAATAGTGCCATATAAGCAAGCATATATCGAAAGAAATTTTGACGTGCCAATCATATTTCGAGACATAACTGAACTCACGGCAGCAAAAGATCGGAGTCATAAAGCTACGACGGCATATGGTGCAAAGGTAGAAGTTCCTGGGCAACTGGACCTTCTGATTGCTGGAACTGCTTGCGTAGATTATTCAATGCTTAACGTCAACAAGAAACAATTGGATGACAATGGAGAATCTGGTGATACATTCCGAGCCGTTCTAGCTTATGCTGCCTCATGGCGGCCAAGGATGCTCATTCTTGAGAACGTATTTACGGCGCCGTGGGATGATATGATTAGTATGTATGAAAACATTGACTATGCCGCTGCTGGCGCACTTGTCGACACAAAATTATATTATCTACCACAAACCAGACAGAGAGGCTATATGTTCTGTATTGACAAATCCATTTGTACGACTGGTACCAAACCAAGTTCATTAGTGGCTGAATGGATCAAAGTCATGTCTGCATTGCGACGACCAGCAAGTTCACCAGCAACTGCATTCATGTTACATAGTGATGATCCTTCAGTTCTCAGAGCCAGAGCGCTTCTAGCTCGTCGTAGTCTTCTAGATGATGGTACAAGAGAAGTCGACTGGGCGAAATGTGCTATCAGACACATACAATATAGATCGGAGAACAAGATTGGAAATGCTAGACCATATACGTCATGGCAAGAAAGTGGAGCATTGACGCTTCCTGACTATTCCGACCACGACTGGCTAAGGTCACAAGTGGAGAGGATATGGGACATGCTTGACTGTTCTCTGCTACGAAAGGCTTTACCTGAGAATGGTAATTATGATATTCAATATAAAAGTAGAATCATAAATGTCTCCCAGAATCTCGACCGTAATCCAGATAGCACTCCTTCGGGTATCTCATCTTGTCTTACACCATCCGGTATTTTCTTCCTCACCAGTCGGGGTGCACCGCTAAGTCCAGACGAAAGTCTAGCATTGCAGGGTCTACCTTTGGACAAGATATCTTTTACGACAGAGTCTCCTCGACAAATTCAAGATATGGCTGGAAATGCCATGAGTACAACGGTCGTTGGTGCCGCCATTTTGGCAGCTTTGGTAGTATCTGCAAAGACAGATATAACATCGACAGCCGAGATCGTCGAACAATCACAAGAACAGGTCCGAACCGTTCTAGATTCACTAATGTCCCAGCATGTCAATCAGTCAATCCAACATAGATTCCAAGAGCTTGAGCTAACTACCATGCTTGACGAGGCTTCAAAATCATCACAGAAATGTGCATGTGAGGGTCCTTTTGATATCGCGAGACGTGCCATTCAGACATGCCTCGATTGTGGGCATTCTACATGCATTTCATGTGGTGGTAAGCCAACTCACAATTATGGTTCTATCCGTAGTCAGCCCAAAGATAGACTTGATCCACATATATTCCGCGACAAGTGGGAAAGTCGTTTACCAACGCATTTTGAGTTGCAAATTCCAGAGACATTTCTACATTTGATCGATCGTCATAGCTCGAGGTTGGCTGAAAAGTTCAAATCGGCATTTCAAGAAGCCTTTCAACAGCCTCGTTTGCAATTCCAAGCTCTTCGTAGAGGCAGACATTGGTCTGCTTTCTGGTCATCTAAAAGTGTTGTACTCGAGCTTTCACTTCGACCTGAACGGCCATGTTGGCATTTGACCATCAAACCTGACTCGGCATTGCCTGCCAATGATGATTTGCGAAACTTTCTAACTCAGCCTATTGCAGAGGGTATAATTACAAACAGCTGTCTAGAAAATATAGATTGGCGTTGGCGTTTACCATCTAACACCAAAATGGCAGCAAAAATAACAGGCAGTGGGCCTAAAAGTGCATCGTGGCTTGCTCGTCTGCAATTGCCGGAATATCAAGATCAACAAGTATGGAATCAGATGAGCTTGGAGTTTCCCGGTGCTGATAGTCTAATCGCCGATCAAGGCATATATCATAGACTTGCAAACTGTGGTACTGCGTCAGAATGTCTATATAAAATGTCAAGGTCCGATGAGAATAAACTTGATAAATTTTTGATGCTTGATCCCGATCCTATAGGAGACTCAAAGAATGATAGTATGATCATTACTGATAATCCACATCGGTTACAATTTGATGAAGTCAGGTTGACAAGCGTACGTCTTGGGTCCAGTTGGCGACCATGGAATACCGGTTCTACATTCACGTCAACAAATGTCACAACTGGCTTTATGTGGGCGACGGGTTCAGATCCTAATATCACGCTGCAACCAATCAATCTCAATGTCCAGCTTTCCCATATTGATGCGAATATCACTGCAATACAGGCTACAGCTAAATGCAATGAGATTATTGATCTATGTACTTTGGAGATCCCAGCAGATTTGATACATTCAGACCTACAGGTTCTAGGGAACGAAATGTCTCTGTCTTCTCTTCGCTGGTTGTTCGCCACAAGTCGAGAACATTTCCGATTCAATACCGAGCAGACTTTTGAGCTTGAACGGCACGATTGCGATCTGTGTACACCACCTGCTGCTCCATTGAGGTGGAAGTGGGCGGGAGATGGTCGATCTCTTCGTGCATACGAAGATCCATCTTTTGCTACCAGATTTGAAGAAGCCCTCAAAGCCAGACCTGCAGTGTTGCAGCTCGACAAGCACGTCCAAGGAACACAATTCAAACTCACGGTCCGGCTGAATGTTGTCAGTCTTGCTCATAGAGCGATAGGTAAACTGAACAGATTGATCGGGCATACTTTTAGAAATGCTCAAGCACCACAAATTACCTGGAAAGTTGAAACGTCTTATGCAGAGACTACCACACTCGGACTACAAACTTTCACTCTGCAGAATAACGAACGAGATGTAGTACTTTCAGTACAACCAGACTTGCAAATCACTTTGTGGCCAAAGCAACAACGTAGCTTGACGTGGATGTTGCGTCAAGAAGCTGACGAAGGAAAATCATACCTTGTTGAAGAAGTTGAAGAATATTTGCTACCTGGTATCGACTGGCGAGTTGAAGTAAATGCACGAAAGACTCTCAAGGTACGAGGAGGCATTCAAGCTTCCCATCCCGGTTTTGGAAAGACGATATGTACGCTTGCTTTGATCCAAACGGATTTCAAAGATCACACTAGTCAGGAAATTGTCAAGAGGATGAATTTGTTGAATGATGATCTTGGTGAAAGATTACCTATCAATCACGCAGGGACTCTTGTCATTGCACCAAAACACTTGATTGCCCAGTGGACATCCGAGGTTGACAAGGTCCTTGGCAAAAAGTATGCTAATACAACAATCACTATCATGACCGCACAATATTTGTTGAAACATGATGTGGTTAATTTTCAAAAAGCCAGAATTATCATATTGAATCAGGAAGTATTGACGAGCGTGCCATATGTTGCACGTTTAGCCACTTTTGCAGGTGTGCCGGAGCCGGCTGCCACCAAAGGTCGTCAATTTTCTACATGGCTCGAGTTTGTCAATAAAGAGATATATGAGCATGTCTATATTCTACAAAACCAAGGTCGAAAAGCGTTGGAAGCAAAGATCAAAGCAGTCTTTTCTCAACATATGCGCGATCCAGATTTTGAGTCTATCGTGCCGTCCAAGCGTCTAAAAGGCAGAGCTTATGCCGAGAAGAATCGTGACTCAATGGGTGCCGAAGACGATAAGAGCAGAAGCGCCATTCCAACATTGTCAAGCAAAGATTTGGCTCAGATTGACCGACCCTTGTTCGAGATGTTCCGTTTTAATAGAATCGTTATTGATGAATTTACATATCTTACTCCCAAAGATCGATGTTCGATTGAAAACCTACAAGCTGAAAGAAGATGGGCTTTGTCTGCCACTGCACAAATGCAAGATCCATATGATATTGCGAAAATGACTTATCTTATCGGTGTCAAGCTCAGGATTGGAGAGAATGCTCCTGGCGCACTGTCTCAAAGAAACATGAAGAAGTTGCTGGACGAAAAGACTGATTTTGAACAGTTTCAGACGTTTCGAAGTGCACCCACAATGGCTGTCACCAAACGTACTTATCAGTTGGCTCAAGACTTTCTCGATTCTTTTGTCAGACAGAATATTCTCGAATTTGATGATTATCCATATGAAGATCATTTGGTGACTATTAACTTGACTGTTCCACATCGTCTTGTATATACTGAATTGTCACAACATTTGAACTCTGCAGATATGAGGATACGCAAGGGTAAAAAGGCGATAGCAGATGAAAGAGATCGGGAATATCAGATTTTGGAAAACATTCGAGAAGTCGACAGCGCGGAAGAGGCTCTCTCAAGACTTGCAGCTTTGTTTGATGGTTCATCATACGGTGTAAGTGCTCGAGAGGTCACCATAACTGCTTTAACTACCAAACGTACTCGACAAGCAGAAGAATGTAAGCAAAAGTTGAGCAGAGCAATCAATGATATTGTTTCTGGTGCAAAAGGTGCTCAACATGCCCCATTGGATTCCTGGAAACAAGAAGTTATGAAAGCTGGCGCGCTTGGTGATGAAGAGACTACACAGCATGTGATACAATTATTTAAAGATGCCGAAAAGAATGGAAATACTGGTAAAAAAGCCAAGCAGGAGGATCTCAAGGCAATGCTGAGTTCTTTGAATGGTCTTACTAAACATTACATGGCTACTCTTCGATCCATACGATTCGTCAATAATGCTCAGTTGTTGATGAATTGTCTTGAAGATGTTACGACTTCCCACTCGACCGAAATCTGCGAATCTTCATTCTGTATCTCACCAGGACTGAATATGAATTCTTTACATTCGACATCAATCTCATCTCTTTGTGGTCATCTTATTTGCGATGATTGTTGGTCACGTATTTCATCTAGTACAGGCATATGCAGTGCAAAAGGCTGTAATGCTCCCGTTCACAAATATCATCTCTTACAATCTTCGAAACTATTTCAATGTTCTATTTCTTCTCCGACTGACATATCATCACTTTTTCCGACGACTGATACATTATCAATATCTTCTCTTGGATCTAAAATCTCATCCGTCATATCTTTACTATTAAAGATTTCTGAACGAGGCGATCAAGCCATTCTTTTCCTTCCCCATGAAGATCAAATAACTCCTCTATCCGATCTACTCACTTCTTCTAACATTCGCAATACTCCCGTCCATGATTCCATATCTGCTTCTTCACTCATAACATCTTTCCAAACCAACACCAATCCCAAAACACGTTCGACCGTCATCATCCTCAACGCCTCGAATGCCTCTGCAGCTGGAATAAATCTTACAAACGCAAATCATGTGTTGTTCCTCAGTCCACTCCTCGCCGGATCGAGATACGAATACGAAGCAGCAATGGCTCAAGCAGTAGGACGAGTCAGGAGACCAGGACAAGTCAAACGCGTATGGGTATATAGATTCGTAGCACTAGGTACTATCGACGTTGACGTCCTCGAACATCGCGAGCGCAGAATCGACGAGATTCAAGAATTCCAAGGCTGGAATGACGTCGATAACGCCGTTGAAGAAGGGAATGATAAAGAATGGGCGCAAGATAAGTTACAGAAAGAAAAAGAAGGAAAAGAAGAGAGAACCCAGTTGATCAAAGACAAAAAAGGCGTTCTTCGATTAATGCCAAAGAGTTGGTTGGTCAAAGGTGATATAGATAGTGTACAGGGTAGTGATAATGCGGAACAAGAGGCGTTTGGGGATGGTGTGGAAGGGAGAGCGAGGGTGCAAGGGTACGAGGACTTTTCGAGTTTGGTCAAGTTTTCAAAAGCATATTCAGAGGGTGATTAGATGTATTTAATTCATGAACTGTTTGATTATCGTGTGGAGGGGGTGGTGTGGTTTTGTTTCATTATATTCTCTGTTCGTGTGCATTCTACATAAGTTTGACATTATGAATTATACAGATATGAAATTTTAATAATAATGGCATTGCCTAATCTAATGACAATCATGGACTTTCCTATCGTCAACGACTGCTCACCCTGAAAGGAGGAAGCAATATCCACCTGGTATCCGATTGCCATGTCTGCCCTCTTGCGACTCGAAATGACCTCCTTTTAAGTCTACAACTTGATGACTTCTCAATCCTCGGATTACGTAATCGAATGAGACTTGGATGAATGCCAATCTGTGCCATGCGATCTTCCAGCCGTGAGGATGATGTAATTCATAATCAAATCGGCTCTAGGACATGCTCGTGCTAGTTTGTGGTTCCCAGGACCATTTATCGCCCTTATAATCCTCCACGAAGTACGAAGTTCGAAGGGGTAGTTTGATAAGTCCGCTCTCTGCGATGATTTCTCGGCGTAGAGCATTGGCTATTTACGGTCATTGTGCTTTTTGCTCTTCATAATCATGAAATGTTGTGTTCTCCTTTTATTTTTTCAAGTTCTGCCATTCGTTGCTCGAGATTTATTTGTACTTTTTCCTGTTGATGATACAGAACGACGAGATATCTGTTCTGAAAGTTGAATCCGTTGAGTTTATCGCAAGCTTGTTTTGAATCGAGCGCATCGTGATAAACTACATAGACTGTGCCTTTTGTAGATTGTTGATATCCTTGTCGAATTTGTCTATCGGGAGATCAGTATCTGTACTTAATACGACAAGACCTGTTTCATTGAATACCTGATGGGTCCAAACTTGCCAAAGAGATCGAAAAGATCCTCGGATGTAACATTATAGTTTAGATTTTTCACAAATAGAATTCTATATACAAGTCAGTCCATAGTTCATGGATGATGATCAAGCACCAGTATGGAGGTAGTTCACGTACCGATTCGCTTCTGAGCCAGGGCGATTCATATTTGATATTGGCTTGGGATTGTGAAAGTAGAGGATGTATGGTCCATCGAAGACTGCAAAAATCTGTTCATTGAAAACCACGTGACAAATAGTGTTGTTATCATGCGGCGAAATTGCAGACCAGAGATATACTCATATCACGACAAGTGGACAGATTCAATCGTAGCCTGCACAGTGCTAGACATAATCACAAACTTTCCTCTTGAATACAAGCCTTATTTGGCCATATATTTTGAAGAAAAGATCGGATCTGACTCACCATTTTGGAGTTGAAACGAATCAGCACTTCTGACCGCTCCCCGCTTCAGATATTCTGATTTGTAGTTGTAGCTGCGGCTATCAGAGATTAATCAATCAAGCACACCTACGATGCGCCATGTCGATTGTCAATTCTCAGTGAATTGAGTAAGCATTTGAACTATACAATAAATCCATATCAATTCCCTTTGGTTGCATACTTTACGGATCAGCTCAAAGCAGTATATCATACAACACAGCCTGATGATGGCGACCGAAGGAAGTTTGAATGGTAGAATACCTTCGAATGGTATAAATGGATTGAATGACCCCGAGACAGTGGAGTCTAGAGTGGAAGGATGTATCATACCACCTCAGCCGCGGATTATGACACCGTTCATGCAATTCTTCCACAACCACAGACTGCAGAACAAAAAACCAAACGATCAAGCCCGAAACGATCTCAAAGAGATGGCACATACTAACGGCAATGTCACCGGTCACAGTGTTGATAACACAAATGGCCTCACGAAAGCAACTCCCGCCCGAAAGAGGAAACCATCAAATACAATCTCGGATCTGGCAGAACTCGCAGCCAATGCACGAGCCGAATTGAAAGTAAAGGTTGGACTAGATAATTCGCATGTAGTAGACAACGGCACAGATGTGAAAGATCGCACTAGACTCTTGGTTGATGATTTAAGACCAACAAAACGACGAAAGTCAGACAATGAAGAGTCACATCGAACCTCGGAAAGGCGATCACGCTCCTTTAGCACTCCAAATGACAACATGGAAGCTGTCGCCTTATTGCTCGGACTTGCTGGTCAAGCGACAAAACTAACAAATATAAAGGTCGAGTCTCCACCGCAAGATGATACTGCCACGTCGATGGCGGGTCAAAGAGTACGAAGAGGATGGCCAAAGGGCAAATCTCGAGGACCACGGAAGAGTAGTAATCCCGTTGTTGATACTCCCATTCAAGCACAATCATCTTCTGAAGAGGTGCAGGACAATAGTTTGACAAATGGCAAAGCCGATGATATGGAGGGCTTGGAGATCACTCATTCTACCATGACAACGGTTATTAATGAATCTGGTCAATTAGAACACGAAATTTTATCAGCAACATCAAATGGTGACAAAGCTATTCCTGTCATGGAAAATGCCACAAAAATAACCCCCGATCCAGTATGTGTAGGTTGCAAAACAACACGTGTAAGCACGACGGGCGAGACTGACGATTGGATCGAATGTAATGGATGTAAAGGCTGGTTCCACGTAGATTGTGCAGGATTCACAGACGCAAAAGAGGTGGAAAGAGTAGCACAATATTATTGCAAAGATTGTGATCCGGATGGAAAGAAGACTACAATGAAGCGAAAGTCGGCAAGAGCACACGCTTCTGTAGATTATGCAGGTCTAAATGAAGGCATTCTCAAGACATCGGACGATAATCACGAGCATCATTATATACAACCAATCAAAGATGGTACACTCTATCAATTTGATCAAGAACGGTTTCCACGAATACGACCTGAACTTATAACGAGGGAATTTCTTGAAAAGAGTGCTTTGTTCCAAGAACCAATTGTCATACCGGCAGAATGGAATCCAAGACCAACAACAAACTCGACAGAAGGATTGAACAAGGCTGATACGACGTCAGGCAAAATGGAAAAAAAGGTTGATAATACTGATGATGAGGATGAGCGTCTTGATCAATTCGAATACGAAATGACATCAGATAATGGTCAAGATAAGCTTGACATGGTGATACCTCCGGAATTCACCGTAAGACAAGTACGAAACCTTCTTGGTTCGGCATATCCGATAGAAGCAATCGATGTAAAGATCCAAGGAAGTCAGAAATGGACATTAGGAAACTGGGCAGACTACTACGATTCGGAAAAGAAAGATGTTATACTCAACGTCATCAGTCTCGAAGTCAATGAAACAGTCTTCGGACGACTGTTGAAAAGACCAAAGGTTGTTCGAGATATTGATTTACAGGATAATGTATGGCCGAAAGACGAGCAATTCAAAAGTGTAGCATTCTTTTGTCTAATGTCAGTAGCCGATAGCTTCACTGACTTTCACGTCGACTTTGGTGGATCATCGGTTTATTATCACATCGTCAGAGGTAGTAAAACCTTTTTCTTCATTCCGCCCAAACCAAAACATATCAAAGCATATGAAGAGTGGAATAATTCGAGAGAACAAAACTATACATTCCTACCAGATACAACAAAAGAATGTTATCGAATCGATCTTGTTGCAGGCGATACAATGCTTATTCCTTCAGGATGGATCCATGCAGTTTGGACACCTAGTGACAGTCTTGTCATTGGTGGCAATTTCTTGACTCATATGCATTACTCGATGCAATTCGATATTGTTGAAAGTGAAAAGGCCAATAAGATTCCGCTCAAGTTTAGATATCCAAAGTTTCAGAGAGTCATGTGGTATGCCGTTATTAAATATTTAAAGGACGATCCTTTGCCTGAAGCTGTTCGCCAGACTTTCTATGCAGGAAAGCAATTCGCTCGAGATATGCCGATCTGGCAAGATTTTGATGAGACGTTTAAATCAAACGAAGCTGGAAGTGACGAATATAACTCGAGATATTATTCTGAAATGGAGATGAATGGTTGGCATGATCTGTGCAATTACATCATTCGTACTGTCATGGTTCTAGAAGATCGTATTGATGGTATCACGGCCGAGTCGCGTAAAGCTATCATCGCTTCAATTCCAAAAAATTATGGTGATCCATTTGCAATTGCCAAGTCTTTTGCTCTTTGGGTCGCGTGGAAACGTGGTAATGAAGATCCTCCAAACTGGGCTCATGCGGATGCTTCGCTACCAGAAAAGGAAGCTGCTGTACCCAAAAAGATGACTGAAAAACAGGTCAAAGCACTTCAACGTCAACAAGCATTTGAGGCTTGGAAAGCATCTGATCATCGTTCAAGACGACAACGTGGATCGTTGAATGTTCAATCCGAGAAAGAAGAGTCTACTGCGCCTCAGGACCAAGTTCTAAGCCTCGTTGATGAATACAAAGATATTCATACCGATTCGGTCCTACAAATCTCAGAAGTTGATCATCAAGCAGATCCTGTGACTCTTCCCACATCTGTGCCGGCAAGTCTACCCAATCAGAATTCCTCTTCCAAGAGAACCGCGTGTGATACATGTCGAAAACGGCGAATAAGGTGTATACATGATTCTAACGGTCAAGCGATTGTGGCCGAAAAAGCGGGGAAAGAATCAAATACTCGACGCATATCTGGCAGAAGAAGCAATTCAAATTCCTCGCAAAGTCCCATTGATACTGTAGAGAATGACAGTTTGATACAAGCGGATGCATTGGTAACAACAGCATCTAATGCAGAGATTAATGACACATCGACTTCCCCACCAAACTCAAATGCCCCGGTCCCAAATAACTCTTTTGGTCAACAAGATGAAAATAATACAAAGTCTTCGAGGATAATTGCTTGCGACAGTTGTCGTAAAAGCAAGGTATGTTATTGTAATATATTGCTAACGACTTTATTTGACTAATTGTTGATAGCGACGTTGTGTACATAACAACAATCCTCGATATCGACTCCCAGAAGATTCACCTCTATTAGACGACATTCCATATGTAGATTGGTGTGGCACTAACGCCGCTTGCGAGATGGAAATGTTTCATGATATGGCAAGTGCACCATTTGAGTCTGAACTGCTAAAATCTATCAAGACAAGTCCAGACGAGCTAGACATGAAGCATAAGCTAGAACATGTAGATACTCTGCCGTCTGCTGGAGTCGGACCTATTGCCAATCGTGTAGCGCTTGAATATACACGCCACGGATCTACAGAGTCAATGATGAAGGAGGAGAAAAAAAATGGATCAAGTATAGATTCTGGTGTCGAACTTGGTAACACAATAGGCAGAGAACAAGATGACGAAACTCTATCAAAGTCTTTGTCGAATTCTGCTCAGAGAATCAAAGAGGAACAAAAGCCTGAATTAACGACTCCTCCAGCACGAATTCTCGATGACGTAAAAGTGATTACTCGCCGTCGATCAACCAGACAGAATAATACTGTGGAGGAAGTCAAGGATAATCACATTTCAACACAACAAGACGTCAAACCATTACCGGACTTAAAGAATGGTAGATCTACAAATAAAAGACGTTTGACGTCTAAACTATCTACTCATTCACCAATCAAAAAGATGAAAGGAATGAGATCAGTCTCTGACAATAATACTACCACAGCTCCTACTACCACCAATCTAGATGATGAGGAAATGACCGTGGGAAATGATCCATCATATGAAGAGAGTTTAAGACTAGCGAGGGAAATGCAGAATCAATTCTCTGGTTTAAGAAAGCGTTCAAGTTTAGGTTGATACTACAGTACATGTATATAGTTATTATATATGATTTAAAGAATTATGAATGAATTTTATGAATTATGCATGATACAAGTATACAGTATCAACAAGATATAGTTAGTATGGTAGTGAACAAAGTATATCTCTGAACGAATTCATGAATTATTATGCATAAAAGTAATAATAATATATACTGTAATACTAAACAAAGTCTAACGTATGTGCTAAGAATCAAGATGGTAGGTATAATAATAGTAGACTGTAACAAACAGAGGACGTCTGCAGATGGAGCTATTCTACATTGAAAAAATCATCAATTCTCATTACCCAAATAATAAAGACATTCTATAATTCATAAATATCATAGTATATCATCATGGTCGTCGTCATGATCGAGATACTTCCAATATAAACCCGTCACCTACCAGACCATTCTGAGCCAAACCACCACCGTATTCAGAAGCGTCCCTACGGTCTTCCACAACGCTTATCATTTGCGTCTTTGTAATCTCGCCCCTTCCAGCCCGACCGGTTTCGGACCCGTACGTCGCGGATTTCAAATCGTCCATCTCTTTGACTTTGCCGTCGTCGCGCAACACGACTTCGAATTCTGGCGACTTGTACACGAATTTCCTAAACAGGTACATGAACAACGGTCTCGTCAGCGCCATGTTTGCCGTCACGATGCCCAAACCGACTTCGATCACGGACCAGTAGGAGATGGCGACGTCTTGCACGAGGTCCACCTGCGTCCGATGTCTTATTTTGATGGAAATGCTCAATCGGACGAGCGAGGCCGCGCCGGCGCAACATTGGATCGCGAGGAGTATGTATGCAGGTATCTTGGCGAAGGTGGACAGTCGAACTCTGGATAAGATGTAGATGGACAGGGCGGTGATGGAAAAGTCACTCCAGACGACAAAGACGGCGTAGATGATTTGAACAACGTACATTGGTGTGTAGGCGTACATTTTCGAGTTGACTGACGTGACGGGCTCGCCGCGTGTGGGTATTATGACGAGGGGAATGGTTATAATCCCGAGGACAAAGACGGGCACCGAAACGATCCAGATGTAGATTCTGTATTTACGGTTCTGTCGGCCTTTGAAGAGGGAAAGGAAGAAGAAGCCAAAGGATAACCGTGTGGCTGTATCTGCACATACCCATATTACCGTTTCGGCGATTGTCGTCTGTCAATCTACCGTCAGTGTGTGAATCGCAAATAAGAACTGTTTTGATACTGACTCGACCCAGGTGAAGGAGTAGTTCCATATCGTATCTACCATTGATCGTTTCATAAAAGCCATTTATAGATATCAATACTGAGATAAGTTCAGCTGTTGTCAATACCTGTTGACGTATAACAAGTCAGTAATTGTTCCACGGTGATATGATTACAGCCAAACTTACACTAGCCAGTATTATAATCCAATCTTCGATTTCGAAACATCGCACAATTCGAAGTCGAGTATATACTCGTAATGTCAAAGTAATCAATATCAACGTCAAGAACGTGATGGACAGGATCTTGAATATATCAACAGCATGTTGTACTGGCTCCCAACCTGGGACTACCATTCTATCGCTTTGATGCACGAGGAATTCGAATCGAGTATAACAAAAAACGAAAAAGCACTACTTTATCATATACCTTTTGACAAACTTACTATACTGTTGGTCACGGTTGGGATGTTAGAGTTCTCATATCCCGTACCAGATTTCTCATCGCATTATCATTTCATTTCAAGCCACAGACGTGTTGGAACTAGTCTAGTGTGGATCTTTTTTTTCCGATCCCCCGTCCTGTGCCTGTGCGGAATAAATAAAAAACCCACCCATGTCATTAATAAAATAAATCAGGAAAAAAAAGGTCGACTTGGACCCACCAGAAAGATATTTTAAATTAAAATTCCCGCTTTTATTGACCAATCAGAGGAAACAAACGCTTACATACACATGGATGGGGGAGCATAAAACAATTGTCAACGCGTAAAATTAGGGTTCATTTGCACACTGTACTACTTCTACGTACTTGTACATAGTACATGACGATTGTTCCACTGTCACGCATGGTACATGCTTGTGTTTTGTGATGGACTCGCTGGCGGTCATGATGTATCACAACTCACCCACTACTGACTTGGACAAACTTCACACTCGACATCACGAAGCTGATTTAAAAAAGGCAGAACACTGATTGATTGTATCATTGAAAAGCATAGAACACCAACGACAACAAACTTTGTTCTCCATTCTCTTGTTTCCATTCAATAGTCGTTAATAGTCATTGTTACTTTCCCTCGTGCCTTGCTTCCATTAAAGTGTAATTGTTTAAACACCCAAAAAGGCCACGTAATAAATCCGGCCATATCCTTGAAGCAATCATTATTTTCGAGTGACAATCATCCTTGCACCATGAGTGGTCCCCTTTTTTCTTTGAAAAAAAAAATAAGCTCGTTTGCGCTTGACATCGTACTGTTTTTTGTTTACGAGTAAGAGTGTCCTAGCGCTTTTCAAGCTTCTATATACAAGTAGATATCATTTTATTATGTCTTATCATGATTCAAGTTCAGTACCGCAATATCTCCCGAGACAACTCCGCTTTTATTTTAATGAAAATTAAATTCTAATATAAAAATTCCATTGGAACCGCGGATGTGCGTCGCGAAGTGCGTACCAAACATTATTTTCTGTTCTCAAATGACATATCAACTATGGTTGAACCGTCATGGTTGTTTTTCCTCTCAACCTAATAACTAATTATGATATAATGTGCAGATGAAAATATATATGAAACCCCCAAGTTGTTATCGTTGATGCATATATATATTGTTATTTATTATCAATTTCTCGTAACACTATAGATAAGTTTATCAATAAATCATGCCAAGCTTAGATCACATTATTGGCGACAAATAAAAACAATCATCCCCTGGCATGTAGCGTGTATCAAGCATCGGTAGTGTTTGCTTGATTGTGATTGCTCACTTCCTCACGAGTCCCATGCTTGGCGACCATAGCACTTGACAAACATCATAATGAAAGATCAATTTTGATAACCTTCAACACAGTCAGAGGTATTTTGAATATGTTACAATAAACTAATGCAAAATGATAAAAATACAAATATAGTAATACAAGATAAGTATTGGTTATTCTATAATGCTGACAAAGACGCCCTAGAATGCAAAACACCCCTTCTCTAATAGCCCAGTCGACCAAAAAGGTTTCGTCCCACACTTGATACTGATGCATTCATACACGTTACACAGCCTAGCCTATCAATAGCCAGAACCTCCGTCTAATCCGACGGAACCTCCGTCTACGCCGCCGGCACAACGTTTGCAATTCAGCATTGGCGAAATTGCTCTTTTGGGGAGAACATCGTCGGTGGACTCGGCAGCGTCCGGCTTGACCAGAGTAACGAATTTGTCCTGCTCTGCAGCAGCTGCTTCTGCAGCAAGTGTGTAATCTGCCTCTGCTACAGGCATGGCTAAGACGCAGACAGCGCTAGCAAGTATGGCCAAGCTGATGAAACGCATAGTGTAGCTGAAGGATTTTACTTGTCGTTTGGATTTGCTTTGAGAATTTGAGTTGGGTTGGAATTGGAATTGATTCGAACTGGTTTGGATTTTAATGAATTATCTTTCTGATTTCAGTATGAGCTAGTGATTTGTTGTGTTATACAATCTACGACCAACCATGGCTGCTTTATATAACTTCTGCCCATCGCTAATGATGACTAGATTGTAGCATTATCCATTCGTATGTAAGACAATAGTCTCATAGTTCAGCGTTGAAATAACGAACAAAGCTTTCTTTCGCCCAGGCAAGGCTTCTTAATGTTATGCTTTACCTGTCAGCCTTAACAATGCCTTGATCATCTTCTGCTGTAATAAAATCAAACTTCGTAATGTGTTTCTGTTACAGTATCCTATTGAGAGCCGTTCCGGTCACACCGTTTATCGAGCCAATGTATAGGAATAGTAGAAAGCTAATATGACTACGTCATTGTTAGTTTCAAAAAACCATAGAGGACCGCTCCAAGATAATCGCCAATTCGAGAGTATATCCTTATCAACAAAGCTGTAAACCTGTTCCATACTTGGCTTACTTTTTACCGTGTCTTGATTGTTTACTTACTCGTCGGGCATAGCGTAAAGCTAATGAACGACATGATTCGATTGATTTGTCAAGTTGTTGTTATAGAAAAAGTAAAGAGCTGTGACAGAATTGATAGATCATGATTCTGACCATTGAGACAGTATCATTCTAGTCATTTCGACCCTGTGAAAATGACAATTCAAGGTCATGTTGAGACATCTACCTGCAGTACAAACTTATGAGAGTACGAGTTGTATGTAGTCAATTTCAGATATCGTTTCCACGAGTCAAGATCATTGTATAATGTTCAAGTCAATTCATTTCAAGTTTCTCATAACGTTATAGATATATTTAAAAAAGAAAGTAAAAGGTCTTTTGACAATGACAATTACAAATCTCTTAGAAACAAGGGCATGTTCCATGGTGATTATGAAATTGAAAAGATTGTTTACAACGCCGCGAATGTTATTTCCTAGACGGAGAATATATATCGCACACACGGCTTATGTCCATCATCAATACCTTGTTTAAAGTGTTTTTATACTTCATCTTCATCCTGGTTCCACAATTCATATCATTGTTCATCATATCACCCAGCGATAACTAGCATATCTTCCCGCCGTCTCACTCTTTCTGATTATCTTCACTACCTGACCTCTTTTCAGCGCCAAGTATTTCGATACAGGATCCTCCGCTCGTATTCTCGGTAATTGCGTCTCTTTCAATCTATACCTATCCAACAACGCCTTTTTCTCTTCCGGCGCAAGTAATATATGTTTCGGTACCAATTCATGTCTTGTAATGTTGACTAATAAATCCTGCTCTTCAAATAATTCGACTCCAATAGGCAACATTGTAGCCGCTTTTTGTACCGTTGAAGTAAGACTGGCGGGTGTGATGAATATGCCAGAGAAATAATTTTGGGTGTTGAGAAATTGCGCAAACGTCCGTATTTGCTTTATTCCGATGGTCGGATCGCTGGAGAAGTCTACTCGTATGAGACCTGTTTGTGCAGTAGGATGTGGATTTGCTCGATTCGCGAAGGCGGTTTGTTTTTTATTTAATAAATCGGTGGGTCGTGCAGAGAAGCTAAGTTTTGTTTTGCTAATTGAACAAGACAAATTAATATTCGTGGTTTTTGTTGATAGTATATAGCATTTGACATACTCTGGTGACCCTTCTCCTCCGCAGTACTGTGCGCGAAAGTCGTCAAATGATATGTTACACTCCTCTTCTGTTAATTCATATCCCTGTAATGTAAAATCTTGATCAGATTATGAACGTTAAATGAAGGTACTTTGTAAAAAATTACCCTATCGTATAACATTTGCTTTGATGTTTTCCATACCCTCCACATCCGAGAAGCTTCTTGCCTAACCTCATCCGACATATTGAACGAATTGATGGAATGAGCGGTGTATCAATATGCTGATTTAATGTTACAAGATGGAGAAGATATGTCAAAAAAGATTCGAAAAAATTACACGTGATTCCTAGAGTTCCAAGAATCCGGATTCACTTCTGCAATCACTTCTGCAATCACATCTCCTTCACTTCTTGAATGAGACCCAGCAAGTCAATGCTTTACATCTTATAACCATGGCAGCCTCCTCGATACCGAATCTCGCTACTTTACGAGGTCGAGGAGGTCTCCGTGGTCGAAATCGGATCAGAGGAGGTATGAGCAATTCTATGGATGATAGCAATATCAATGTCATAAATGCAGAAATACATGATGCAGCAATTCAACAAACTGACCAAGACGCTTCATCTTCACGTATGTCTGCGGTCAATCTAGGATATTTACAAGATCCTTTCGCAAAATATCTCTGTGCTTCAACCGATGGATCTTTACCAATACGACGATATCCAATTATGAATCGGGGGACATATGTACGAACTACAGCATTGGATCGGATGATAACATTATTCCTCGACTCGGGTTCTACAGCACACCGTCCACCAACCAAACAGATCATATCACTTGGGGCGGGAACAGACACTCGTTTCTTCCGTCTTGCTTCTTCTTATTCCAACATTCTCTATCATGAATTAGATTTCCCAAAAGTTACAAAGACCAAGATAGACATTATACAAAAAACACCTTGCATGTCTGAACTTCTCCCTCCGTCTCACACTGTAATAGACACGACCGTCGACAACCAAAATACGTCCGCACTTTACTCCACTACACTCAACATTCACCCAATTGATCTGCGCACTCTTTCGTCTTCGCTTCACAACATAGATCCAACTTTACCAACTCTCATTCTATCCGAATGTTGTCTCACATATCTTTCCCCGACAATAACGCAATCTGTCATCTCCACGATCTCAACAAGCTGGTTGAATAAAAACACAGAAGTAGGGATTCTGTGCTACGATCCTATAAGACCAAATGACGCTTTTGGACAAACAATGGTCAGGAATTTACGTAGCAGAGGTGTAGAAATGCCTGGATTGATATCAGATTACGCACGGGATTTGGACGGAATGAGGAGGCGAATGCGTGATTTTGGATTCTGTCAAGAATCACAGTCATGTCAAAAAGAAGTTGGAGAAGCTGGAGAAAGACGGGAGGATATAACAGGTGTGGGAGCGAGGAGTGTCGAGGAGATTTATTCGGCTATTACCTCTTCTACTTTTACACCTTTTATTACCTCTACTGCTTCTGGACAATTAAATAAAGGCGACCAGAGAATAGAAATGGAAGGAGATCGGAAAGTTAGAAGTGGTGAAGAAGAGGAAGAGGAAGAAGAAGAAGAAAAAAGTACAACTCCACGAAACATGACTGATCTTACCAATATTATCAACAATTCAACATTTGACACAAATAAAGAAAAGATGAGACATGAAGAATGGATATCTATTTCCGAAAGACAAAGAATAGAAAAGTTAGAGTGGTTGGATGAAGTCGAAGAATGGAAACTACTAGCTGCTCATTATTGTATTTCATGGGGCTGGAAAGGAGAATCATTCACAAATGCATGGGGACATGTAGCTGGACATAGACGGGACGATGAAGAAAGATATTAACAATATCCAAATAAGAATGATGTTTGGAAATACAACGACCTAGAATCCTGTAAAAGGATCGTCTACTCGTCTAGTCTTTGTCCAATTATTGACAGATGTCATATTAATGGTCTGATTGCTTTCATTAAATAGCAATTCATCATTGTTATTCGTATCATATAGACAGTTTCCTTTTGATTTGGTATCGGAGAAGCTTATACGAGGACCGTTACATTCGCCGTCCTTTGACTGGCCGTGTATCTCAGGAGGTTGTCGAAAAGGAGCAAACGTGGCACTTTGTCGTATCCGAGGTGCATTTGGCGGCGATGAGTATTTTGTTTGTTGATCCACATTATCAACGCTTCCAGAATATCTCGAAATATAATCCGCATTCCGTTGCTGCAGGTCTCTATTCTCGGTATCCCTGTCTACTTTTGCGTTGAGATGTATGGTCTTTTCTCGCTCATCAATATCTGCAACGTGTCTCGAAATAGTCGGTTTGGTGTCTTTTACACTAGGGTATCCATCATAAATGTCATTAGGGTCAGAAATGTTTGTGATGGGTAGATCTACTACGCTGCTTTTCTTTCTCAAGACAGTCCTTGTTTTACTTCCAACCCTCGTCTGTCGTTGAGTAGTCTGTCGCGCTCTCCTTTTTGATGTTTTGTTCGACATGGTCGATCGGAGTGATTCAATACTACCAAATCTATCCATCATTGACCTCAGTCTTGATCGCGGTCTCCTTCCAGTATACTCGTGAGTTTGATTCTGTAGATCTCGCGTAGTTTGAAGAATCGAATTCTCATCTGGGGTTTGAGAATAAGATCGAGCGCGACGAAGAGTTATAGTACGACTACGAGATATACCACCTTGGCCTTCTTGTTCATATTTTCGTTGTTTTAACTGCTGCTGTTGTCTTTCGTCAAGTAAAGAATATAAAGATGCCTGACTCTTTAATTCTTGATCTGACAACGCTGGAGTCGAGGTATTTGTCATTTGACTCGTATGATGGGATGAAGTCATGGGTACACGAGGAATCTGCGGGGGACCTTGTGCAGGATTGGAAAGGAACGAAAGCGCCGTCAACCATTGATAATGAACATCTCGATTCGGAGCGGTGATCTTAATAGCCCCTTTAAGATGGTTCGACGAAGAAGGAGTTGAAAGGGAAGATGTGTTCCTTTTAGCCGTTCCAGAAAGTATGATGATTGACCTCGAGAAGCATGTCAGGACAGTCTCACCTCGAGGTAATGGAGACGTATCCGGAACATCGAGCACTGTATGTATCACCACTATTTGCTACATGTCAGCTATTCAATTATATCAATATAAAAAGGGAATGAATGTAATAGACTGACATTTCCGAGCATTATGATGACTGGCTTGTTCAGTTTGCTTATTCGGCTGATGTGTAGACCACGTAATACACCTCTCCTCGGGAATTAATCTAATCCATCGCTTCTGTCGTATAACATTGCGTGAATGTGTTACGTCTGAAAAACTAGACCGGTTACTTGATCTCTGAAAGATGCTTGATTTTCTTCCATACTTCCACATCCAATTTCCAAGCATAGTCGCTGCCAGTGTGTTTATCAAAGGTTCATCATAACTTTGATCAATCGTGTCTTGACCATCATTAGCAGAAACGCATGGCAGAGATTGTCGACTCTTTCCATCCGACTGCCTTTCATCTACGACTGGACTGTTCTCAAGAGCGACGGAATAAATAGGATCAAGCCGTGCAATAGGTCGTTTCCTCCGTTTTGGCGAATTACGAATCCGTGCATCTCCATTACTAGACAATTGATGTTTTTCGTCTCGATTGCGAGAATTCGATCGACCAGGAGTCAGTTGAGACTTGATAGATCTCGGACTGTCGTGTTTATCGATCAAACTCAATAAACTTCGAGAGCTGTTTCGTTTCGGGATTGGGAACGGTGAGAATTTGGTCGTTGATAGATTAGAAATGGTAGATGTATATGTATCGACGCTAGACATGCAAGAGTGTGTAGACGTGTACGAGTGTGAGGGTGCTGCGGTTCGTTTATCTTGACCTTCATCCTTATCGGGTGTCTTGGGATGTGAGGCGTCTGGCTTTATATCTGATATGATTACACTTTCCAAGACAGGGCTTAAATAGCCGACATGATCATCCAAGTTCACATGGGTTTCGTCTTTCGTATACGTTATGGGTTTGTCAACTGCTTCGCTTTGAGACTGACCGACCTTGTTCAGACTGTCCGATTTCACACCAAACAGCCTTGGATCGACTTTTATTGACTCTGTCTGCATTCCAGAATCAATCATCAATGTCGAGACGTGCACTTCTTCAGAACTAGTAATGTTCTTGGTCATGCTTGAAGTACCATCAGCAGTAGTGATCAAGTTACCAGATGGTTCACAAACGGTGATTGTGGGTGTCATGTTTTGCTCTTCTTCAGAGATTTCAGTAGTTCCGTCTGATGTCAAAGACGTATCTATACCTTGACGTGGTGTAATGAATCTGACCATTGCTCTCTGCCCATTTGTTGTTCTACAAGATCTCGACCGGACCACAACAGATTGTTCTGAAATCAGAGGCCCCTCTTTACCGGCTCTAACACTTCTCAATGACAATGACCGACCTAATAAAGGTTCAGATGGCGTCGTTATTTTTTTAATTGGACTGGTAGCAGGAGAGTTACTGGAAATGTATGATAGACGGCTGACGTTTCGAAACGATCTCGGTGTATCGTCCTCATCTTCTACATCACTAAGATTCAATTCGTCCGCCAAAGTCTTATCCTTGTTCCTGTTCCTCACAGGACTGTGTGCCGAATTAGAGGTAAAAAGATCATTGCAACTTGCTTCGCTCATGACACTATCCGGTCGACTCCGCAAGGACATTTGTTGCGACTGCGGTCGAAGGGAGCATACACTGACAGGTCTTTTATTCGTATCATTATTCTCTTCATCTACCAATCTCCGCCGCACGACTTCCAACAGATCTTGAACTTTTCTCTCGGACAATTGTAGCTTATTTTGCAGCAGCTGTCTCTCCATGCTCCATACCCGCTTCTCTTCTTCTGACAGAATTCTCCATTTAGTGAATTCCTCGTCCTGGCTTTGAACACTTGTTACAAATTCAGCAATTTGGCTTCTCAGATCTTTGATGGTAATGAGAGCTTGATCTTTCTGCCGAGCAAGGTCTTCAGTCGTTTGAAGAAGATATTCCTCTATTTCGGACGATTGCTTTTTCGATGATTTCAACTCTTTGACTAACTGATTGATCTTCGCGTTTGCAACGACCGTTTCCGCCCGAGAATCTTGCAGTGATATCTCTAATTCATCGATATATGCCGACTTTGTGTCCAAATCATTCCTCAGCGCTTTAGCCTGCAAAAAAGTCTCTTTTGTCCGCTCAGATGTCGGTAGCTTCTTGAGAGATGCCATATCGTCGATATATGATGTTAAATTGCCATCAGTAAAGCCGTTGATTGATGCAGTACTCTGTGATTGCCTTTGGTGATATCTCATGCCATTAATTCGATCGTAGCCGAGGCTTCCAGACCCTCGACTATCAAGAACTTGATCTAGGTCCATACGATCACTTGATGTGCCTTGTCACGTATTGGACAAGTTAATATAGAGCAAATCCAGACATGTCCATCTATTCAATAACTCTCCGCTTCGACGCGACTTGAACAGATGTAATCCCGAGCATTTCGCTCTGCAAAGCCAGAATGACCTGCTCAACTCGATATGTAACCTTGCTACGGATGTTTGTTTACCAAATAATTTATAGAAATACAATCATGGCAATCATTACGTCAAAACACAATCAATGACAAACGCGTATAGCAGCAATTCGATACAAGACCAATAAAAACAATAGAAAGATGTAAGAGGAAAGAAGATAGAAACAAACTCGGCAACTGCCGTAGACCGCGACACTTGCAATTATGTATTTGCTACTTGCAAACTTTTAGATAGATACCGAAACCCTAGTTGTGCCTGGGTTGGAATGGAAAAATTTGATGGTGATCAATTGATAGCTTGAACCATTAGTGGCTTCAATACAATACTAGCTCCCGCAACATAACTTCTCCCCTTTTTTTTTCAGGGAGATCATTTCGGGAAGCGTCGTTTCATAATTATGGGGTTCTGGTCGCCCGCCACGGCGCAGTCTACTCTTTAGTACTTGGTAGACATGGTAAAAGTGGATGTACCAAGTTTCATATTCTGTAGCTTCCCGCGTTTCTGGTAATTGCAAGGCTTTGAAAGTCGTGGTTGTTGAAAGACTTGTCAAATTTCCAAATTTTTGAAATTAGGTTATATGCGAAATATTGGATGATCGAATGGACTGTGCACGCACGTTCCAGCCAAGTGACAGCTTCCATACCATTTCTGGCTTCTCGGGATATTGTTATTAAGGTACGTACGCACAGTCCCTCTACGACACAGTGTAATGATCAATAAAGGAAGACCATATTCTATCATGGATCTATATTCCATAGCTGTTCGGCATTCGATTTAAACAACCGATCAGCTAGTCTTTGATGACCATCGCACCAATCCAAACATTTCTCTATCCACTGATCAATATTTAAAGATTTATCTTCGAATCGTGTATGAGGCCAATCTGATGCAAATACTAATCCACCTCCTTCATCTCCTTTTCTTGCTTTACTCGCGCGATACAGTTCTCTTACTGCAATTTCCAAGCTTTTATATGTGAGATCATTAGTATATCGATATGGTGCCGATATTTTGACATGGAATCTATCATTGTTCTCTACCTCGTCAACTAACTCTTTCCATCCTTGTATCGCATTTAAATCGTCGGTAGTCATGTGTGATGTGATTTCTGGTGGTTGTCCAAGATGATCAACCACTATCTTAGCCTGTATCTGTGCCTCCCTTGCAGCCATGATCAATGTAGGTATGAATGCTAGATCGATATATATTTGTATCGTCCATTCATACTGCCTAATCATATCATCATATTTCTTCAAAGTAGTCTTTAATGCTTCATGATTCATCTCAGCTCCTATAGATTTTAAATTAATCCTCACTCCTCGAACGCCCTTGTCATGCCATTTCTGTAATTCACTCTCAGAAGTGTTGCTCGGGTCACATACTATCACGCCTCTTCCATGCTTGGGTCCAACTTTCCCAAGAGCGTCTAATAAACAAGAATTGTCGTAGCCATAATATGAAGGCTGGACAAATACTAAATTCGGTACTTTGATTTTACGAGCATTGTCTAGCGCTTTTGATAAAGTCGCATCGTGGGGTTTATAAGCGCCTTTTCTATTGATTGGGTATTGTCGAGTGTCTGTGACGTGCATATGACTATCCCATGCACCAAATGGGAGTTTCGCACGAGACATGTTTCGTAGTAATACTTGCGACAAAATCTTTTGGCAGTTCAATACTCGTGGACGGGTAGTTGTCAGCATAATACTAAGAATGGCGACGGATGTACATAATACTATGAGCCAAGTGGTGGGAAAGGACATGTCGTGAAATTTATAAATCATGACTTCATATAGCATAATCGTAAATCAATCCATCACATTATAATACATCTCTTTTCCATAATCTCACTTTACCATCTTCGCCTCCTGACACTATAGTATTACTATTCTTATCTGTATCTACACCAAAGACAGTCCCCTGATGTGCATGTATGACCTGTAAGATTTCCTTTGTATTGACATCCCAAATATACACCTTTTCATCCTCATCTCCCATCATGACAAAAGCATTGACACGTTTCTCTCCCTCCTTCACTTCCCTCTCTTCATCGTCTTCTTCTTCATCATCATCATCAACCATATCTTCTTCCAAGCCAATATTATAAGTCCCAAACGCCATTCCTAGACTGAACTTTCCATTTTTATGACCCTGATAAGTCTTGACCACTCTTCCCTCTACATAATTCCATAATCTCAAACATCCATCCAACGTAGCAGCCAACACAAACCTCCCATTCTGACAAAACCGCACACTCGTCACCGCGACGTTATTCTCATGCACCAGCGTCTTCAAACACTGTCCCGTCATCGTGTCCCAGATCCTTATCAAGCCATCACTACTACAACTCCCGACCATCGTCCCGTCGTGAACAAAATCAACTCCTGTCACGGGGTCACTGTGCGCTGGTAATCTCCTCATGACCCTCGCAGTCCTGACGTCCCATAATATCACCGCCTCGTCATAACTTCCACTGACCAACATGTTTCCCTTTGGAGAAAATGCTAGACAGTATATATAATGGTGATGGCCGCGTAACACGCCCCCGTGGCATTTCCCGCTCTTGATGTCCCATAATCGGATAGCTTTGTCGTCGGATCCCGAAGCGAGAGTGCTAGAGTCGGGAGACCATGAAAGGGTTGATACTCCAGCGAGATGACCAGAAAGAGTATGGATACAAACGCCGGTAATGCTGTTCCATATTTTAATGGTACAGTCGGAAGAAGCAGATGCGATGAATTGGTTAGAGGGAGAGAATTTGACGCAGGATATCGAACGGGTATGTCCGGATAATGTTAGGGATGGTTTATATGGTAGAAATTGATTTTGAACTTGAGGTGGAGGAGTTTGTGGAGAAAGCGACGGTGATAGTAATGGTGTGTTGGAGATGGAAGTGGGATCGTCAGGTATTGGAGATTCGGACATGACAAGTTCGTTACGGTCGTGGTGTGTTATGCTATCGGTCATACATGATTGTCTGAATGTTGGTGATGCGTCGCAATAAAAATTACGATACCAAAATAATAATTTGTTGATTTTAATAATTTTTATAGACAGAAGATTGCATGTCAGAATGAGAATCTATGCAAGGTGATGAAGACATTGGTCACTTCAAATCGATAGTACATAGGTTTGTGATGGAACAATAACATGGATTTTGAACTATCTAACTATTTATAACTTACATTAGGTCACTGTGTACAGTTGATGAAATGGTCGCATAGTTACCTGAAACATTCCACGTCAGCATTTATTACACAATGAATGAAATTGGCAGACAGAATATTTGACATGTATTCAATATCAGTTTCAAGCCTTGTCAAAGGCAGTCTCGTCAGAGCTATGTAGCTACGTAGACCGTCGTGATAAAATATATATCATCCTTTGAATTTGGTTGAGCACAAAAGAAACACTTTTTACTTACATATTATGTTTATCGCCAATGAGCTAAAAAGCTTTCTGTTATCCTTTGTGCGCGTCAGTATATATGCTCGTCTTTGATCACTAGTAAATCTCATATAAAAAGGATGTCAGGCTGTACAGTCTCGTCTGTATTGCTAAAAGCAATTCGGACATATGCTTGTCGTTGTGTTTTGATATCATCGTCCAAAATGCAGATACAGTAATGATACTTACAGTTTACCAATTTTTACGAATTGCTAGCAACGACTATTAAGGAATTAGTCATGGTATTCATATGGATGTTTATTATCCGGAATTATAATGACAAAAAGCATGGTTCAGTTATGCATGAATGGTATATATAAAAAAAGTCTCTGCATCGCTAACGCGGATAAGACTCGTCATCTAAAAGGGTTTCATCGTGTAGGATATCTGGGAATATAAAAAGTGATAACATACCCATTTCATATTGAAAACAGCAAAGTTTACCTGAGAATTGTCATCAGTAACTACCTCGTAGATTTCATAAATCCAGATATAGCGCATGACAGCAAATCAGTGGACGAGGTTTTCTAGGCCTGTCACAGATTGGCATATCGGCTCATGTACTTTCGGAGCCCAGTGCCGATTCATCAGTTGAATATGAAAAGAAGGATTGTTCGGTATACCTACATGACCGATTAGCTAATGATCATATGAACAGATAAACACAAAAGAAGGAAAGGTAAATTGAGATCAGAAATAGCCATTTTATTTCGCCAGCGACTCGAAAGTCTCGGTCGGTAATTTCCAGCGTATATAAACGAAAATGTTCATCATGAAAAGGTAAAGAGTGGAAGAAGCAGATTGGTTTACCTTTTTTAAATCTGTCCCATGTCCCAAGAGGAGGCGGAACAAAGAGTAGATTTATGTCATATGCTGCACAAAAATGTCAGTTGAATTATAACTGAAATGTTATGATGACAAATTGTAAAAATCAATAGCATATCAGACTGACGTGCAAGCACAAGCAGTTTCATACCGCCGATTGGCGGTCAAAGACTCTAGTTTGTATTCGGTATGGCTTTTCATCTCCAAGATTAAAAGTGAAATTGAATAAGACGTACCATAAATATGACAAGGCAAATCTCAAGAGAGAGCAATGTTGACTAAAGCTCTCTCATACCCTTTATGAGCTCTATGAGGCATGCAAAGCTCACATATCATCAGCGAGTCTGACACTCAAAAGGAGACACAAGCCGCGAAATGCAGCACGCGAGCTACCTTTTCGAATGAGTAGTAGATTGTGAAGAGTAGTAAAGAGAAGAGTAAATTTTTTTGAAGCAAGCTTTCCAGTGTGGTTCATTATTTTTCGCTTACATAAGCAATCCGAAGTGCCGCGCCGCGTTTCCAGGCTCGTGACAGCATATGATCTACAGTGAGTTATCAGGAATGTTCACGCCGTATATGTCAAGGCTCGTTGTACTGACAATATGTTAATAATCTGTGATTTGCCATATAGAGACACTTGATCTGCGACGTATTACTCCATGATTAAATAAACACTGCTTGACGTGAAATCATCCGTAAATCTGTAGCTAACTCGAGCTTACCATAACAATCGAACAAACTACTGTAGTTATAATTCAAGCCAGTGAATATCTCTGTTCCTCAAATCGTGCTTGTTCGATTAGGCTGTGTCGAGCTTATAAACAAATACCAGGACGGATAATCAATGGTACGGCAAGCATGATATACTATTTTCCTGGAGTAACAAGAGTATTCGGTGGATATGAATCATGCTGAAAGTCCCACAGCCCCTGGGCATGCTGAGGACAGTGGATCTGACGGCCACGAGGCTCCGAATGAGTCTTGGACAAGACAGCGAACTCTAGATCTTCCTCAGGACTTGCCGAGATCCTTGAACGATCGAGGCCGCGCGACAAGTGGGAAATATGCTACGGAGACGGAAATGTATGATGGATGGCAGGGTGAGTATGAAGGATGATGTACTTGCTAATTCACGGGCTGATCAAACCCTGTCCAGGTCAATCCCAATTCATCACGGCGCCCACCGCCCGGGCTCTAGATCTCAAATTCTCGATGGATGATTATGATCGAGACGATGCAAGAACAAGTCAGGAATTGGCTGAAAATGACGCTCGGCTTACACAAATGCTAGCGGTACAGGCAAGAATGCACCATGAAGATGAGGGAGCAGAGTCAGTGGCTGCAGAGGAAAAGGTATTGGAAGATGCAGACTTGGGAAAACAAGAGAAAAAGCAAATGTTGCAAGACTTTTTAGTCATGGCAGCAAGTAATGGTGATGCCGCTCGGATTGGTAGATTGACAACAGGAAAAGCTGGACAATATATCGAGGTCAATGCATCGGATGCCGAAGGAACGCCACCAGTAGTGTATGCCAGCTGTTTCGGTCACAAGGATGCTGTTGTCGCCCTTTTAAATGCTGGTGCTATTGTAGACAAGTCTGATAAAAATCAATGGACGGCTTTGATGTGGGCCATGACAAACAGACATAAAGATATTGCAAAACTATTATTAGATCATGGAGCGTCTTTGGAAGTTACATCTTCGACAGGTAGAACCGCACTCGACTTTGTACCGCCAGACAGTGAAATGTACGAATTCCTTCACGATGCAGGGTACAGAATTGGCAATGCAGGCGTGACGGATGACTTTTACAACTCTGGACTTGCTCAAGATAAATTTGAAGAAGAATTAGCAGAAAACGAAATGAAGAGAAGAATGATGATGGAAAGTGCTAGGAATTTAGAAGTAGATCTTGGGAATTTGGGCCTCGATGAACAGCCTGATTCTCCGGACGATTTTACAGAAATGCCAGAATTTGTATGGGATCGATGTTTGAATGATCAAATGTTTGTGTTTCAAGAGAATGATCTGCATCGTATATTAAGGATCATAATTACCGACATGACACCACAAAGGACTGCATCACAGAAACCTGTTCCAGCCAACATAATCTTTCTGGGCGCTCGTTATGCTCATTATCATGTAAATCGTGAATTGCTGAATTCCTGGCTACAAGCGGCACAAGAAAAGATATATGCGGTTGTGGAAAAACATCAATGGGACATGACTATGCTTGCGTTTTGGATATCAAATACTACATTGCTATTGTATTATTTAGGTAAAGACGCAGGATTAGTCGATGTAACATCTCAATTCCGTACGCGGATGGCGGAACAAATACATGAAATTTATATATTTATTCTTCGTGATGCCGAACGTAGAATGGACAAGGTTCTAGATTCGGCAATGCTGGAGCATGAGACAATACCGGGTTTTGAAGATATACAATTCCAGAATGAATGGAGCTTTTTGAGGAAAAAGACAAAGGTCGAAGTACAAGAACCTCTTGAGAAGAGAGTAAGACCACAATCACCTCGAAGACGAGCACAAATCTCACCAATAAACATCACATCTTTATTATCATCTACCTTGTTCGTCCTTGATCTATACGATATACATTCCGTACTTATATCTCAAGCATTATCACAGTTAATGTATTGGCTCAGCGCCGAACTTTTCAATCGAATAATGTCTAATAAAAAGTATCTGGCACGTACAAAAGCGATGCAAATACGAATGAACCTCTCTACGTTGGAAGATTGGGCAAGAACCAATAACAGACAACCAGAACATTACGAAGGAGGATCTATGAAAAGCTCTGGTCTCAATACTGTTGAATCTACCCGACAACATCTTGCGCCTTTGGTTCAGTTGTTACAATGGCTTCAATGTTTCTCATCCCTCGGTGAAGATCTCGACGCTGTTGACACGACGTTACAACAATTACCAGACTTGTCATCGAAACAACTCGTCCATGCAGTGAAGCATTACCGAGCAGAAGTTGGAGAAAAGTCTCTTCCAAAGTCAAGCGTCAAATACGTAAAAGAGAAGAAACAGAAGATGGGTAAAGATCCTAAACCGTCTCAATCGAACCAAACTTCTAATAACGTTACTGGTGGAAATAATGACGGGACAGGGTCTGGTCGTGCTTCGACAGATACAATCAATAGAGCTACTATAGAATCCGACGAAACGCTATTAAACGCAGGTGCATTATTACCGTTTTTACTCCCTACTACTACAGACATGTTGGTCACGTATGGTGCGGGATTTGGAGGGTTGAATAAAGAAAGAGCGAGGAGATATGTCCCGACAATCCCACCGGATTTTTTCAACAAGTTGGATCCAAGCGCGGGAGTCGTCAATAATATAAAGACAAAGGTCTATGGTGGGGGTGATGAAGATGGACATGGAGATGGGAGTGATGACGAAGTTGCAGCCAAATAAATCGAATAGAGTATGATCGTTCTAATTATTTCATCACCTTGATAACATGGTCAATATTGGATAGAAGAACTTGTTAGAAAAGGTATCTAAAATTCATCATTACTAACTTGACTTTCATCAACAATGCTATAGAAGCATTAAATTTCTAAACAAATCATCAAAATAATCAATCAATCAGCGCTAACTATCAAATTAACAAACAAAACCTCCGTGACATTTGAATGCTTTTCCCCTACAACACCTGTCGTAATATCCTGAAAAGTAGATTTTTACTAAGTTGTAATTGCTTGTTGACTTTGACTATTCACTCCCATGACAGCCCAATCACCCCATAAACCCCTCTTTGCCCTCAATTTCAAATCAGAACCTAACCCCCCTTCAATCTTTTGTTCGACTTTGATAGCGTCTTTGGTAGCCAAGACGAGCGTTTCGAAAAACAACTGTGTCGCGTCCTGTCTCGACGTTGTTCTGACGGGACACAGATCCGTAAATAAAACGGATTGGGTTTTCCGCGTCGACGGCGATGGTGGCATGTCAGGGTCGTCGGATGTGGAGAATCTTTCTCGAAGCATGTGTACGGTATGTTTCGTTCCGAGACTTGTTGGTCCAGACTCGCCCGGTGCGATTGGGGCAATGGTCGTTTCGTCAAAGGCTGCGAGGCCTGGTGATGCAGGGTTTTGAACTTCATCGACATTGTCAAGAACTGGGTCGGGATTATCATTTTGCATGTCAAAGTCGTGGGGAAAGTTGTCAGAATGGTCAATAGTAGGTAGAGGAGAATTGACTGCCGGAGTGATTGCTCGTATGACTGAAGGTTCACGGTTGTTGCGAGTGTCTTGTTGACCTCTTTTACGCTTGGCATCTCCTGTTCGTCGGACAATTTCCATTGATAAAACTCCGCGTAATTCTGGTGCCCAACCTCTTTGCATTCCATCACCCAAAATAGAAGAAATAAATGCACCAGACTTTTGCATCTGCATTAGTGCGAGAAGAACCGGATCTCGTGGTAAAAATTGAGGATGTCCCAGAGTTTTGGTATGATCTTGCTGTTGTTCCCGTACTTGAGTATCCCTCATCTCACTGGCGCTATCTATAACCATGACTTTTCTTCTTTTTGCTCGTTGTTGTCCTTGAGTCTGTAATTCATCCTCTTCCTCATCTTGTTCTTGTTCATTCGAACCGTTCAAGTCTATACGAAATGTTCTCTCCAAGTCTTGCGCTTCTTCTTCTCCAATTTCAGATAATGGCGACATTGATCTTTCATGTCTGATTTGTGTGGATAATTTATCGAGCGCTTGACTGTTGACAGGCAACGCACCAATTGTACCATCGTCCATCATAACGTCATCAATAGGCATTACATCATTATCATACGGACGAATAGTCGTTTCATCTAGACCAAGATCTAATCCCAAGTCATCGTCATACAAAGTATTATCGCGACGAGGTGTTTCTTGTCGACGACCAATTTCTATACTGTGACCCGACCCATCTGCGTTTACCGAGCTATTCTCTCCAAAATCAAGACCTAGATCGTCATTTTCCAACATGACTTGCGAAGACGATCTAGCTGGAGTTCCTAGACTATCTGGTAACACCTGACTTGCACCCCAATCGAATTCATCCGTTTGTCCTACCACATTCAAATCCCCCTTTGATGATCCAAAAAGTAAAACATCCAAATTACTTGTTGGCGCAAACAAATCGATCTCGGTGAGTGTATCAGGAAGATTGAGAGTGGTAGGGTTTGCGATATGTGAGTCAATGGACGGTAAATCCACATTTCCAGGTCTAAAAGCCTATAGTACATCAATCAGACAACAGTCATTTGTGATACATCGACTAGCAATGTCTTACCAATTTGATTTTGACCATAGCTTCACTACAATCGTCCAATAAATAACCCGCCTTTTTACTGTAGATTCGTACAACACCCAGCAACAACTGACTCGTCAATCGAAGCGCAAGAGGCGCTTGATCGTCACCGACTATATTGCGCACATCCTTTGAGAGGTTTGATTTTAGATAATCGCCTTTTGTTAATTTACGTTCGACATTTGCGGCAAGCCATACTTTGGCCAAAGGACCAGTCTTTTGTAAAAGTGTTTCTGAATAAAACATGATCTAGTGGCCAATAAGGCTGTCCTTAATTTATACCAGTAAGCATAAGTTATATATAAACTAATCAAATATGAATGTTGTTGACAAGTTTCGCTATATATCCGGAACAGAATCTGCGCGTTTCTTTTTGTTTTGACAGGACGCGTATTTTTGCGCGTGTCTATTTTGAGGGGTATTTTCGAATGGGTAGTTGATTTGTATTAATGTACAAATTCCAGAAGATGTGTAGAATAGTAATGCGACCAAAGATGTCTATGTAAATTGTTTCACAAGGAGAAATAGATAGTGGATGAAGAGCGTTAACAATATACAGACGATAGAAATGAGTACAAAAAAGTGGCTGGAGAAAACGGGATAATAATGACGATGCGTCACATGATTTGAGATTCTCGAGTGAGAGTAGAAATATAATAAAAATTGCGGGGAAATCATAGAGAATGAGAGGATAGCAACGCAACGTATGTGCATGGAATGGACTAGCATATTTAAATATAAAGCTACAAGAAGCAGTAATCTATAACCACGACTAAAGGCCATTTGTTGACTCTGCCATTTGTTGACTCTGCCATTTGTTGACTCTGCCATTTGTTGACTCTGCCATTTGTTATCACGGGGCTGGAAAGGTATATATGGGAATCTGCATTCAATTGGAACACGAACATGTGTACAATATAGCATATATAACCTGCACATCTCATTACCAAGTCGAATGACTTCAAGAATCAAGAAACTCTTCAACTATCACAACTATCCACATATACATCAATGAGCAGATCTCAAACTCCACTGCTCCCGATAGCCAATCATAATCATGATTTTAAGGAGTCGAGAGGTGATGACGAGACTAGAGCGCAGAAGATTGGAACTCCTCCTAGAAAGAATAGGAGTCGAAGAGCAAATACGCTGGTAGGCAATCATACTGCAAGAATGCTTGATATCGCGTACACTTATTGACGACTTTGTAGCAATCGACAACACCATTATTTTCGAGTTTGACAGAACAACAAACTGCAGATAAATTAAGGACATCGTTATGGCATGGACTACAACCGCACGAGGCCCAACTAAGATGGCATAATGATGGCCCGAATGAATTAATGGGTGAAGAACCAGAACCATTATGGTTACGATTCTTGAAGCAGTTTAAAGAAACGTTGATCTTGCTATTACTAGCATCTGCCGTGGTTTCTGCATTGATGCACAATTTTGAAGATGCTATCAGTATCGCAGTAGCAGTGACTATTGTGGTCACTGTCGGATTTGTACAAGAGTACCGATCAGAAAAGTCATTAGAGGCACTAAATCATTTGGTTCCTCACAAAGCAAGAGTCATAAGAAGTCATGATGTCCAATTACAAGCTCAACTCCAACATGAATCAGAAAAAGGGTCTGGAGGGATCAGTCCGTCAGGTAATCTATCATCTAGTACAATACTACAAGCTTCGACGGAAATCCATGCATCTTATCTCGTTGCTGGCGATCTTGTCCTTTTCTCGACTGGCGATAGAATACCCGCAGATGTTCGCATTGTACAATGCGCCGACTTGTCTATTGATGAGTCTAACCTGACGGGTGAGAATGAGCCGGTACAAAAGCAGTGTCAAGCTGTTGATGCTTCCACACTTCGACAGCACATGTCCGCACCTGCGACATCACCGCTTGGTCCTACATCTTTTACATCAGAGGGAACTGGAAGTGTTGGAGCAGATCTAAGACTAAATGATCAGACAAACATTGCCTTTATGGGTACGCTTGTAAGATCAGGCCATGGAAAGGGAATTGTCGTTGGAACGGGAGGAAATACGGAATTTGGTGCAATATCGGCATCATTACAAGAGATTGAAAGTCCCCGTACACCATTACAAGTTTCGATGGACAGGTTGGGAAAAGATTTGAGTTACATGTCGTTTGGTGTGATTGGATTTATCATGTTGATTGGACTTTGGAATGGTTGGGCCTTTTTAGAATTATTTCAGATTGGTGTGTCGCTTGCCGTGGCAGCAATACCTGAAGGTCTACCAATAATAGTTACTGTCACGCTTGCACTAGGTGTATTACGAATGTCGAAAAGACACGCTATAGTTCGCAGATTACCCAGTGTCGAGACTTTGGGGTCTGTTAATGTAATATGTAGTGATAAAACAGGTACATTGACGACTAATCACATGACAGTGACAAAGATATGGCATGCTGGACATCAACAGCTCGTGGAGGCAATAGCATCAGTAAATACAACCACACCAGCAAACACTGCGACAAATGCCATACTACGCATTGGCAATATTGTGAATAATGGTAGACTTTCTTCATCTGCAACTTCACACTCGACTGCTGCATCAGCGGCGGTGCTCTCATCAACTGCAGGTGTTCATGACAATGTACATACTAAAAGTAGATGGACAGGTCAACCTACAGACGTAGCTTTATTGGATCTAAGTGATGCCTTTGGTCAAGAAGACTTGAGAAATCATATCGGACCTAGACTTGATGAAACGCCGTTTAATTCCGAAAGAAAATGGATGGGAGTTGTTACAAGTGAAATGGTAGAAGGTCGAGTTGTAGAAACTGCTTATATAAAAGGTGCTGTTGAGAGGATCCTCGAAAGATGTGATACTTACATAGACTCGCAAGGTTCTGAAGCTTCCTTGGACGAGCGAATTAAAAAGGAGATTGGAGATGCTGCAGAGTCTATGGGAGGTGAGGGTTTGCGTGTGATAGCTCTGGCGAGTGGATCTATTTCAAGACGAATGTCCAAGCCTGGTAATCGAAATGCAACACTTTCACCCATTTTACCAAGTTTGCAAACATTTACATCTCAGGATAACCGAGACTTGTACCAAGGTTTATGTTTTGCTGGTCTTGTCGGAATGAATGATCCACCACGTAAAGGTATTGAAAGATCAATTCGAAGATTAATGGCTGGTGGTGTCAAGGTAATAATGATTACTGGAGACGCAGAAGCGACAGCAGTTGCTATAGCCAAGAAGCTGGGCATGAATATAAACATGAATTCTGCTTTGGGTTCTGCAGTCGTCAGAGGTGACGAATTAGAGAAAATGTCGGATGAGGACTTGTCACAAGCGATTGTTCGAACGCAAATCTTTGCACGAACAAGTCCTGAACATAAACTGAAAATAATAAAGGCTTTACAAGCCAGAGGAGATGTTGTCGCTATGACAGGTGACGGTGTTAATGATGCTCCAGCATTGAAAAAGGCAGATATTGGTATATCAATGGGTAAATTAGGGACTGACGTTGCCAAAGAAGCAGCAGATATGATCTTGACTGATGATGATTTCTCCACAATCTTAAACGCGATTGAAGAAGGAAAGGGTATCTTTCATAACATACAAAACTTTCTCACCTTTCAACTCAGTACTTCTGCAGCTGCGTTGGGGTTAGTCATGCTCAGTTCTGCTCTGGGGTTGAGAAATCCTTTGAATGCAATGCAGATTTTGTGGATAAGTTCGTGGTCATTTCCAACATTTCTACATCATTCTTACTGACCTTGTCTGATAGACATTCTTATGGATGGTCCACCTGCTCAATCTCTAGGTGTCGAACCTGTCGATCCTCATCTATTATCTCTCCCACCTCGACCTCGTAATGCACGCGTTTTGACCCGTTCTCTGCTCAATCGAGTCTTTCAATCCGCCATCATAATCATGCTCGGTACATTATATGTTTATTGGTCTAATTTGACACCTGAAGATAAAAAACTACATAGCGTCAGTCCACGCGATACGACTCTAACCTTTACAGCATTTGTATTATTTGACATGTTTAACGCATTGACTTGTCGATCAGCTACAAAATCTGTTCTTGATGGTTCTCTGGCATGTTTTCCATTTTCATTTTCATCATTATTTTCACGTCTATCATCATCATCATCATCATCATCATCATCATCATCATCATCATCATCATCATCATTATCATCATCGTCATCATCGAGCAGTAATCCTTCAAATCCATATTCAGAAAACTATCGCCACCACAAAAACAATAATACGAAAAGAGGCAGCGTCAACAAGATGTTTAACCTAGCCGTCTCTTTATCTCTGGCTGGTCAAGCGGCTGTAGTATATTTTCCTCCCTTACAATCTGTCTTTCAAACAGAAGCATTAAGTCTGATGGATATTACTAAATTAATCATCTTGGCATCGAGTGTTTTTTGGGTCGATGAAGGTAGAAAGTGGTACGTGAGAAGGCAACGAAGGGGGAGGTTAAGTGATGGTTCTTCTAGTGGTGGTGGAATAGGTAGATTTATGGTCTGATGGGATTATTTATGTATTGGATATTTGACTTGTTTAAGAATAGATGTGCATTCTAACAGAAATTATTTTATGTTTGTTCATAAACTCGCTTGTGATACGGTGCATAATAAGAAATTTGGCTGGTTTGCATAAAAGTATGAAAAGTGCTTTGATAGTAAAAGTATATACAGAATATTATATATATATTATATTATAGATTACTGTAATGTTGTCTGCTAGAAAACAGGTTGAAAAAGAAATGTATATAATAATATATATAAAAATAACCAATCGAAGAATGCCATGATAAAAAAAAAGGTCCTTTGATACATGACAAATGCCAGAGAGTGATGAAATTAATGACGAGAAAGGAGAGAGAATCAAAATAACAACCACGACAATCCCATCAACAACGACCCTACTAAGCCAGAATTAATCCCATTCATATTAGCGCCGGAGAATGGTTTACCGGTATATATGCCATAAGCACCATTTACAATCGCGCTCGCTCTGATACCACCCGTACCTCCCGTAGAAGAAGGAATGTTTCCCGTAGGAGGGTAGCCTAAATACCAAGCACCAATGTCTGTGAGATTACCGTTTTGATCTAGAAACGGAACATTTGGGCCGACGTTGGAGACATCTGAGCGGAAAGAGCCAAAGTAGGAATATTTTCCAATAATGCTGTCGTACAACATGTCAGTCATTTAATTCTCTTTGTCAGAAAAGAAAGGAAAAAAGAAAAAAAGAAAGGGACTTACTCTAGTCGGTCGAAATACTGCGTGCTGGAATTATAAAACGATTGCGTATCAGCCAGGTCTTCATTGTCGTATGCGAATTCGGTAACCCAAATGTCAGAAATGTTGTTGCCGTATGTAGAATTTACTCGGCCCAGGTGACCTGCAAGACCGTCGAAACTGCCATACCAATGTATAGGTAAGAAATCCATCTCGCAGCCTGAATTGTCGTTTTTCAATGCGGCGCAGGCCGTGTGGAAGGCTTGTAACCACGTCCAACCCGAGTCTCCTCCCGTACACGCCGGACCGCCGAGCTTGACGTTTAATTGACTCCTCATCGGCTCGAATTGCTTCACCCAAGCCGTAGCTGCTGTTTTGGGGTCGACGCACGATCCTCCATTGGCACATCCGTCGGGTTCGTTAAACCCAAGCACCCAAGTTATATTCTGCCCGTTTTTCTGCATTTGATTGACCGCGTCGTAGAAACTGGTGTCGACGTCGGGGTTTTTGGCCGGCGCTCCCCATTGCATCGGTACGAATTGTAGATTGGACTTTGCAAACGCTCCTCCTTCGGGAGTTGCGGCGTAGTTATAGTACCATGTCAAATCATTTGATGACGTCGTCCAATAGTTGTCGTCGGTAGCTATTGTGGGATCAATGTAGATGAGACCTCTTTTTGCCGATCGAGGTGCTAATGCTGTAGAAACATCACCTGTTCTAGGTGAAGAACTTGATGATGCAGATGCGGAAGCGGATGATGAGGATGAAGATGCGGACGAGGATGAGGCTGGTGGGGCAGGAGGTGCAGATGATGACAGGGAAGTTGATGGAGCTGCAGATGGGGATGTCGATGGTACAGTAGCGGGTGCAGGTGCCGAATTGTCAGCATTTGATGATGTGTCTCCATATACTATCGTCGAAAATGATAGTAATAATGGTACTACCCCTATTATTCGTCTCATGATATGTTATAATCTTTCTTTCTCCACTACAAAACTTGACGTGGTCACAATGAATATTAATTCACAAAGTCCAAATATAATCAAAGATAGTGAAGAGAGGCAAAAAGAATGACAAGATAGCACCAACAGAATTGATAGACAGAAATATCGAAAAATGTAATACTAGAACAAGATCTGATAGATTCAACGGCTTGCCGTCTTTACTCATAGTCATGGTTACTATACGGTTACATACTTACCCTGGTTAGTACAGTAGTTCTGTCAACGGATTGACAATCAACCGATTGATGTTAGAGGGAAAAGAGTTCTCCTTTCTGGACGGGATGCCATTACGAAAACGTTGAACCTTAATTAGTAGTACTGTATACGAATGCAGGTCCCGAATGCTCGAAAGAAAAACGTTTGATTTTATAACGGTTGACATGGATTTACTCTACTGTCATGATCAGTAGTGTAATGTATCTATAGTATATCCACCCAAGGTCTTTGATATTGAATGTCATTCTAGATACAGTTTCTTGTTCTAATGTAGAAGAATGCTGCACTGTTGGCCTTTTATATTGATTGCAATGGCTTGTACGTCGCCACGTCGCCACGTCGCCCACCGTTGATATCAAGAAAATAGATAAAAGCATAAGAGGCAACGGTTCTGGAAGGAGTCGAATTCACATATGGTCGCTCACTTTGCTTGCTCTACAATTCGGCAACTTTTGCTCCCCGTGGAAGACTCGATCATTTTCTCATGTAGATCATTATTCAACTTTTGCATCTATAGTGCTGGTTTGTCCCGTGATTCTGATTTGTGTATTCGACCAACGTGGTTATCAATCTCGTCAAGACTTGATCGGGATTTCGCTGCAAATCATCTGTAATCCAGTCTCCTTATATAAGCCTTCTCAATATTATAGCAGGCCACAAGTGATCATTGAATTACTTGACTTAGTCCAAACATGCTAGCGATCTTCAACCATTCTATTTTCCAAGTGTGCGTAGTTTCCGACATTGCTCCCTCTCTCAAACTTGCCAATACATGACCATCATCTCGTAATAAATCCACTAGTAGGTCCTTGAGACCTTGCGCACTGCTAAACCCTTTTCCATTGACCCCTTCTTTGACCAACTCAGGCCAAGCCTCGTACGCATCCCAGCCAATCACAGGTAATCCAGCACCAAACATGTCCACTACTTTCATAGGTAAATCTACTCCAGAGGATGAAGTATGTAAACATATACCGAGTGTAGCAGATCTCAAAAGATGTCCGTAATCTTGATTGGAGAGCCATGCCGTTTTGATTGTGACCCTTTTCAATTTACCTTGCTTGGTCAGAGTATCAATCTGTGCAAGATAGTGTGGTTTTTGCGGACCTTTACCAGTGATTATGACAAGAAGATTAGGCATATCAACGCTGCCTACTGCACTAGTGCTGTATTCAGTCAATGCCTGCAGTAGGATGGAAAAGTCTTCATCGGCTGTCCAAGAAGTGGAGCTAATCAGGACTTTGGTTCTGCCTGACGTGATAGAAGCGATCTCGTCAGTTGTTTCCGGCAATCTCGCAAGAAATTCGAGCTGTTCATTTCTATCCAAAACCGTGCTAAAATACCCTGTTGGCCTATCATGAAATGTCGTTGATCTGATACTATACTTCCTCGAAAATAACCTTCCCATAGCATCAGATACTACGATATGACTTGAAGCAAATTTACCAGCAAACATTTCACAAGCTTTGTAAATTCTAACGAGCAGATGTTTTGGACCAAGCTTCAAGGCTAAGATTGTCCAGCCTAGGTTATGCCAATCTATAACAAGTCGAGACCCACGAATCATACAAACGAGCCACGCTATGAACAAAGAAGGAATCGCAGGCGGATTCTGTACCAGCATGAATCCAGCACTTCTCGTCATAAACATCAAAGCACGAAACGTAGTAAAAGTCTGAAACAAAACTTTTATAAGGGCTAACGCAAAGAAAAACAATTTACTCTTTGGTTGTAGATATTGGGGGCAATTGTCAAGAGGGACAATATTGATCAATTTATTTGATAGAATCTGTGGCAAGATTTCGGATTCATGATAGCCAACAAGATCTACAATGCCACCATATTCTGCGATACTGAGTGCATGAAATTGCATTCGCGGACTCCGACCAATGTCACCCAATACTAAGATTGTTACAGAGGTAGCAGGTCGATATACATGATCAGTCCCAGGTTCTGAGACTCGTTCCATCCATTTTTCTGCAATCGAATCGGCTTGTTCGAACTTGATGAGGTTTTGAATGGGCCTTTTGGTATTTTTCTCGAGAACCCATAGAACTATCAACAAGACTGGGAACGAAACGATGGTAATCAAACCAAATAGTTGAGCAATGATTGAGCCCATTGCGCGGCTGCGAAAAGCAGTGTGAAATTATGTAATGCTTGGTAAAGAATAGCTGGTGGTCCAATTCCGGTAAATAATTATAGATGGTCCAATAATAAAATGTTAATATGCAGTAGGGACTTTGTCCGAATTGGGACAAGTAGCATGACGACATGTCCATTCAATTCATGGCTCGATTCGGCAAATTATTATAATAGTTGCAGGGCAGTAATAGCCAGCATTCAGTATCCACAGCATATTACCGATATCACTCTTGCCCCCGTCATGGTACGCATGGCGATATGAGGCAATTACGACTACGATATGATGGTTTTGGTAGTCGACATTTGTTGTCCAAGGCGCAAAGCCACCATTCAAGATAGTGAAAAGAGATAAGCCGTAGAAAGTATTAAAAACAAAGCAGACATGCGGTCCGGTTACGCTCTCCCGGGAATGGAGGACTCGACACCCTCCCCACGTACCCAAGCTTCAACGATGGCATTCAAGACCTCTCATGTTGCGACACGATTGGGGAGAGATTTCAAACATGAGCACGATCATGCTTCACTACGACATTCTCACCCTGATCACGTCAATCAGCCAACTCCAGACGAGCCCACATTCTCAAGTAAACCGAACTCATCATATCTGCAAAGTCCCGCAGTTGAGGTTCTAAGGCGCGATTCCGACTTGGGTCGACCCTCAAATTCCTCCACCATAAATTCGTTCGTCAAACTCGATACTGTATTTTTCGATCAAAAGCTGACAGCCACACAGTGCTAATTCCGATGCGGGAGATATGATACTCGGCTTGTCAATCTCGCTGCTATTTATCTGTGCTTCTGCGGCCTACCATGATAATTCCGACTTGCCGTCGATAGAAACGAAAAAGAGTTGGACATATATTTTGATTAGCGGATACATGATTGCAGGGATATTACTATCTTGTGGCGTGTTCAGCAGGTTACGGACAGGCACATCCCCGAGCATGTCTCATTCGGCCGATCCATCAGGAAAGCGGAAAGCACGTGGTATATCTTTCAGGAAACAAGTCCAAACAGCGGCGTCGAGTATTATTGGGCTGGCATTACCGTTGATTGCAGCAGCTTTACTCGGCGGCTCAAGAGTCAGTCTTGTCATACTCAGTGCCATTGCTTCTGGCTTCCTCACATCCCAACCTGCTGTGAACAAGTCGATTTGGCCTTCTTTTAAGGACTCCAAGGCACTCTGGGTTGCAATTGCACTTTGCACTGTGATTGACGTAGGCTTGACTCTCTCGAAACGCTGGCAAGATCTACTCGTTGGTTATTTTGTGCTTATTCTATCAATTACAACCTGGAGACCGCCGTTCTTCACCTTGTCTCTCGGTACCATCAAGAATCGAGCGCAAAGCAAGTCAGAAGCGGTCGTCAGTCGTGGACCACGAATGATACCAACATTCATAGCAACAAAGGAGCATTGCAACAGAACGATATCTGCAGGTGTCATTACCATCATTGCCACGGTCACGGTATCTATCATTTCTAAGATCGAACCCATTCCTACTACTTCTCTCCTACTTATTTTATGTGCATGTATAGCTTCAGTCAGTTGTGTATATCATATGAATATTGGTTCCTTGCGATCAACGTCATATCCAAAACCAGGGTTTATCTGCGGTCTCCTTATAACGGCGGTATTACCGCAACTAATATCAAGTCGCTCGATCGCGAACTTCCTACTTGATACTGGTCTAGCATTCTTTGCCTATGGCTCAGTCTTTTACGATGTCTGGGCAAGGAGCTCTCGAAGTGACCATGCCGTAACGCAGACTGGTAGAAGTCATTCTCATCACCACATTCATGGTAATGTCTCATCTTTGACCGCTTATATCCTCTCAAAAGCAGCCCCTGGTTCTTTGATTCATGAAATAATCTGCGAAAAAGACTCACGACGTATAGCTTACTTTACTTGCCTAAACTTTTGTTTTATGCTGATACAAGGTTTCTATGGCTGGGCCAGTGGTTCACTAGGTCTTCTGAGTGACACTGTACATATGTTTTTTGATTGTCTTGCACTCATTATTGGACTTGCAGCATCTGTAGCCAGTAAATGGCCTACAAGTCCTGAAAAACCTTATGGTTGGGGTAAATTGAATACTTTGGCTGGGTTTGGGAACGGGATCTTTTTGATGTAAGTTTTCAAGTATGACACATGAATATTTTGTCTGATTGTTCAAATTCAGGCTCGTGAGTATTGAATTTATATGGGGCGCCATTGAAGGTATACTGGACCAAACCGAGCTGCGTCGAGTTGGTGAGCTTTTGGTAGTCAGTACGCTTGGTCTGATTGTGAACATGGTAGGTCTACTGGCGTTTGGTCACGCTCATGCAGGCCATAGTCATGGTCACGGCCATGATCATCATCATCATCATCACGACCAGCATCAAATTCATCATCAGCACTCTCACGAACATATTCATCAGATAGACGAAGAAACAGATCATCACACTCATCATGATCATCATGACCATCATGACCATCATAACCATCATCACTCTGATGACAGACATGATCATGATCATAAGCATGACCATGACCATGATAAGCAGCATGACCATATTGGCGATTCCAATCACACTCATGGACATGCAACCCATCCCCATAATAAAGATGGAATTGAAAAGGAAAATGGTCATACTGGACACGAAGACCACGGACATTATCATGATTCAGATCACGATGATCATCATGACATTGGTATTGTTAGTTATGCAAGTGATCACATGTCATTCCCTAATAATCATGAACTTGATAAACGAGAACATGGTCATAGTCACGATGATGGTCACAAGCACGACCAACACCATGATTGTGATCATGATCATAACCATGACCATGTCCATGACCACCATGATGCTAAGCATGTCCATAACGATCATTATCACAAGAACGTTGATGTTTCACATAAGCATGGGCATAAACATAAACATGATGATGATGGTGAACATAAGCACTTGGAATTCAAAGCACATTCCCGGTTGCAAAATAAGCATGAGATTGGTCATGGCCATACCAATAGTGATGACATATCTATCAATGCACACATCAAACGTGGTCCATCAAGATCACACAGTCGACCACAAGTCGAAAGAAGACCATCACTTTATCCTCCAAAGGATGCACAAGAAATATCTTTATTGAAACACAATCATTCCAATGATAACATGCATGGTATTTACCTGCATATTGCAGCAGATGCAGGTGGATCATTGGCGGTTATTCTCTCTACTACTTTGACTTTATGGAAACCGTGGTATCTATGGGATCCTTTGGCGACCATAGTTATTGCTGCTTTGATATTTATGGCTGCTGTACCGTTGGTGAAAGAGTCTGGACGGAAATTACTTCTTGTTATTCCTGATGAACAAGAATATCTCATGAAAGAGACTTTACAGGAATTAGGAGCCTTTTATGGTGTTCTCGCCTTGGTAGCTCCTCGTTTTTGGCTTGAAGAAAGTGACAATGGTGGAGGAGATGACCATCACCATCATCATGGTCATGATCATGGTCATGGTGGAGGAAATCAAGGTAAAATTGTGGGAGTTATACACGTTATCGCCGCACAAAATGCAAGTATAGAAGACGTTCAAGTGAGAATTGATACATTTTTCAAGTCTAGAAACATGGATGTTGTCGTACAGGTTGAAAAGGAAGGAGATGGAGGAGGATGCTGGTGCGGCGGTTGAATTGAAAAGTCTATTTTTATATGATATATATCTATACATGTATAAATATTTTAGAGTACATATTCATTCTTTGTTATTAATCATTATTCGTTATTAATTGTTCTATGATCATTACACGTCATTCATCAATTTGTTCGTTATAATCAATCTTCATGTCATGTTTTATAAACCGTTGTAGTAGTTTTGACCAATTCTTCATATACAGTCCAAGCTAGCGCACTACTTAGACCCTTTTTGACCATTCTTAGACCAAGACCATCAAACATACTTCTCACCCCTTCTTCCCGTAACATTTGTCTAGCGGTAGAAAACATATTTCCATATTTATCGGGTAATAATTGAATTCTAGTCTTGATAGCGTCAAACGGATTAGTAATAGCCGTAGCAGCAGTAGCAGCGACGACGGCCGCCGAGAAATTCAATACCAGTCCCTTTTCCACCACTCTATTTTTATCTTGTTTTGTTTGATATTTCGACCACCAAGACCTGAACGATTCATAAGTCGCGACATAAATCCCCGCATAGGGAGCGTCCCTCAACGCCGTCGCTCCAAATCCAGCAAAGAACCCTCTATATCCATTACGCTTCACAATGTCTTTCCCAGCGGATATTATCGACGTGTATCTATAATGCGAAGACTCGAATCGAACTTTTAGTACAGTTATGGGAGAAAGAATCAATCCTGCCAGAACGCGAGACAGAGCGCCAGTCGAGAGGTTTATACTTGGTCTAGTCGACCGGGTTGATGATGAACGATCGGCGGGGGATGAAAAAATGCTGCGGAGTTCGTGGAGGAGACCGAAATATAAAGATGAACCTGCGCCGGTGCGGATTACGGATGGAACAGTTCCCCGCCAAAGACTACGGATAGGATGGGGAGAGGAGAGGAGTTGTTGGACGGTTTGTCGTAGAGGATTGTGAAGTTGGGAAGAATGAGAAGGGTTGTGACGTGGCGATTGTTGGATTCGAGTCTTTAAAAGATCTAATGGTTGGAGAAGAATTGCGGAACATGTTCCAGATAGTAAACCTGCTACGTAATGAGATTTGGTCTTGATACTAGACCTTGATGCCGGATTTGTAGTGCTAGAGTCATGACTACTGTCTGACTTTTGCATTAATCACGCATAAAGCCAAGGAGAATAATATCAAAAAGTCGAAGAGATGACGGAATTTCTGACTCGGTAAACTTTTGCTCTTTTTTTCTGTGGACAGCTATTTGTTGAAGCAAAAGCCAAGCTCCATATAATTTATTATATTGTTTTGTCTTGAACAACGAAAAACATAACATACACACGAACGACAAGATATACTAAAACTATAGTTGTATTTAACAATATCAATCGTCGACATGTGTTTCTGATATTTACTTTGATAAATACATAAACTTGATCATACGGAATTTACCACAACTACTAACTTATTTGATTTGATTCGGTATCAATTAATTCTAGAAAAAAATGGCTGATCTGTCGACTCCTTCGGCAGCTATCATGACTACTATGGATGCAACAGAACCTGTAACATGTGTGACTGGTGGAAAATCCCCAATCAAGGATGATTCAATTACAAAAACTGCCAAAGCAGAAAAACCAGACGAAGAAATCTATAAAAAGAACTTGGAAGCTGCAGAAGCTGAATTAAAAGCGGTACAACAAAAACAGGTATGTTTTTTAATTGTTGATTTGGGTCATTCAATGATGTTGAGATATTTCTTGTCAATCTAGCAATCACTCAAACAGAAACTCGACTCGATACAACCCGGAAATAAAGATTCACCAACGGCAAAACGAAGAGCTGAATTGATGGATGAAAGAAGCAAGATTATTGAAAGACAAAGTGGTGACAAAGCTCAAAGATTACAAATTAACGATAAAAAAAAGAGATTCGAAGAGCAAAAGGAGACTTTGATTAATGAACAAAAGCTTGCGAGAAGTAAATTACAATACAGAACCGTTGCAGAAATCGACGAAGAAATCAAGAAACTTCAAGATGCTGTCGGTACAGGTAAAATGAGACTTGTAGATGAAAAGAAAGCCTTGGCAGATGTCAGTTCTTTGACAAAACAAAAAAAACAATTGACTCTTTTGGATGATTCGCAATCGAAAATCGACGATATTAAGACACAAATTGCCGAACAAAAGAAATTAGCAGACAATCCCGATTGGAAAGCTGACAATGATCGATATGCCGAGATCAAAGCGGAACTTGACCAAATCAAAGCCGAACAAGATGTCGTTTATAAAGATGTGAATAATTTACGTGATGAACGTACAAGACTTCATGAGGAATATTCTAAAAAACACGCTGAGATCAAGAAAATTAAAGATGATTATTACCACAATAAAAAACAATTTTATGAACAACAAAAACAATCAAGTCAAGCCAAATGGGAAAAGAGACAGGCGGAAAGAGAAGCATACCAAGCAACAAAAGTACGGGGACAGAGAGAAGCCGCACTGGAAGAAGCTTCCACACCTGCGTATACTGACGAAATCTTGACCGGACAAGGCTTGATCCAATACTTTGATCCATCGTCAACCATTTCAAACAACACCACTCCAGTCCCGGGAAAGTTTGCAGTGACTACTATCCGTACCGTCGACCCTACTGATTTTCAAGGAATGACTAAATTAGCCAGTAAAAAGACCGACGCGGAAGATTATTTCGTCGGCGCGACAAAGTCCAAAAAACATAAATCTCAACACAGACACCATCAACAAAATCTTGTATCGTCTTCGGGGACATCTACTCCTTCTGCAGGACCTGTGCCGGGACAAAATACAGACTCAAACACTGCAACAGTCTCTGTTTCAGCATCCCCTCACCACGGAGAGAAATTCCACTTGTCGCTCGGCGTTTTGGAACAATTGGCTAAATTAGAATTGAACGCTCCGGCTAGTAAGAGTGAAGTTCCTTCTTTGGTAGAAGAATTGAAGAAGAAGGTTGAATTTTGGAAGGGAGATCAAGATAGAAAGACCAAAGAGGTATATTATTCTTACAAATTAAATAATGATAACATATTTACTGACTATTTTTTTCTGTGGTTTAGAATATTGAAAAGGCAAAAGCTGAATTGGACAAGATTGAAAAAGAAGATAAAGTGACGGATCATCAAAAAAAGAATACTGACAAAAGTAGTGATGATAATAAATCAAACAGTGGAATTGTTGAAACTATTACTTCTATAGTCGATACTGTAAAAGAAACATTGGTCGGAGGAGACGATACTAATGGTGTCAAGACAGAGACTGACAATAATGTCGAGGTTGAAACTGAAGCATCATAGATGTCTATAGATTTGTTGTCGAAAGAATATTTTCAAAAAAATAGTACATTTTGATAAAATATAATCTGAAACAAATATTATCATTATCAATATTTCATTCTTGTTTGCTTTGTACGATCATGCCATGACACCACGTCGTTTGACTTTAAACATTGTCTGTGTTTGTTGATTCTTACTGTCTACATACTGCGAGTCATCATTTGTCTTGTTCGAGCTCGACCAATAGAGAACGGTTGGAAAGAGACTTGAGATGGACAGCTTTTAGAGATATTCCATCTCGTAATTATACCACAAGTACTATAATATAATGATCACAACCGTGATCCCCAAAAACACCACAATGCAAAACCAAACGTCTGTATTACAACAGCTCCAATCCCAACAATAAATCCCCCTTCGACTTGACGCTTTCTAGACTGTGATGTATGTACAAGTAAACTCCATAACAAAGCCGCGGCGATGGATAATACAAACATTACAACGAGAGCGATGGATATTCTACCCACGGACCACGATACAATAAACTCTAATCCCTCTATTTCATCCTTTTCATCGTGGAACACATCGTGACTAGCAGGCTTTTGACCAGGCATCTGACTTGTAGCTGGAATAAATGACGATTTGTTATTGTGCGAAAAAGCCCGTCCAGCTTCGATTGATTGTCGAATACCCAAGCCCATTCCCGGATCATCATCACCATCATTGTCGTTATCATCCGTTTTTTCAACTGCCAGAGCCATCTTTCTCGCCCATCCAATCCATGCAAATCTTCTTTTTCCTTTCTTTGGATTCTTGATAATTTCCGTCAACTTGTCTGCATTACTTTTTCGTGTTGTGATTTCCACCCTTTTACGTTTATCGTGATAAATATCCTCATTGAGAAATGTACTGCCTTGTCGCCAGTCTCCTTTCTTTTCATTCTTCTCACCTTTTAGCCAAGCGTATTCTCGATCTGCTTTTTGACTCAATGGTCCTATCACACGACTAGACACTAATGTTTTTGGCCCGACGTAGTACATCCACCATCCGACCAAGCTTCGATAATGTATTCTCATGTCCAAAGCTAGAGAATAATCATCATACCCCTTCGTGTTTGTCATAGGTATTAATTTAGCAGGTGACAAAGGCGGTAAGAATGCAGGAAGACACAGTTCCACAGTTCTTACTCTATACTTTGTCCTCAAGATCAAAACAAGTTTAGATTCACTAGTGTTGTAAGCACTACTTGTTGATCTTGGACTACCTATAGCTCGAATATCTGGACTTTTGAATTGCATTTTTGGCGAGTGCATGACTTTCATTGATCCAAAGGATTTACTCCGACCGTTGTTGAGTTCTGGAAGTTGGAGTGATATTTTTCGAACAGATCTTGCCTTTGAGGACTCGTAGTCTGTTTCTTTAGTAGTGTTATTTGGAGGAAAAGCGAGAGATGCGTTACGAGAAATAGTCAATGGCAAAGGAGCTAGTTCACTACATGCAGACTGTCTACCATCTTCCATTAATGCGTCAAGAGTTACCGAGAACAATTCGAGTATTTTGGTGGCTTGTGATGGAATTGTCCTGGCTTTGGCGGGCCTTTGCTGATTCTCGCTAGCAGTATCGCTACAATCATTTGGAGATGGTCGGCGCTTTGCAACTTGGAGACTATCTCGACTGCTGAGCCGAGCCAGATTCGGCATGCTCATTAATGCTGATAGGGATTCTGGAAATGAACTCGCACGACTGTGCTTGACTGGACTAATGTCAATGCGAGATGGAGCTCCTGGTCTATAAAGCCGTCCGATTGGTTGTGATTGTGTATATTGTAAATGCTGTGCTTGAATGACTGATGAGCGATATATCTCGCTTTCGCGTGCTACACCGAGAATGATTGATTTACGATCGGGTATTATTTGATCATCATCCTCAGTGACGTTGTCGACTTGCCTTGACATGTTCGCATTCTCGGATGATGTTGAGCTTCGTATTATAGACGTCGAATCCTCATCATCAACATCAATGGCTTTGGCCTTGTGAAATGGTGTTGAAAACGGCATTAGAGGTGATTTCTTATCTTCAAATACAGAAGAATTGATTTCAGGCATGATTGATGAAATCAATGTATATGGATGATATTCTATGCTAACAGATGTTCCAATATAGTGCAGAGTAATGTTTGTAGCTCTTAAAGTCAACCGATATTCAAAATAAATGACTGGAATGTCGTTGCGATAACAAACATACACGGAATGTTGCTCCAAGATTACAGAATTTACATGCCAACATATCTCCCACCACAATATATGCATACACGACATGCTGCGAAAAGACTCTTCAGAAGTGCATTGTCAGAGTTCAATGTATCATCACTCCCCTCCATAAACTGTAATTCCTTGATTTTATTCTCGTCCAGCACTTCGACGCCACAAATTCCGCACATCTTTGTAATTCCAGATCCTTGAATTGCAAGAAATGTCAGATTACATCTGTTGAATTTATGCCCTTGTTCACATTGTGCCCAAAAGAGACTCTCAAATTTAATCGCACTTGAACACATGTCACATGTCTCCAAATTTACCTCCTCTCTGTCCAGCGTTATTTTGTCACACAGTTTCTTTTTAATCAGTTTGTACACTGCCAAGATCTGGTCACTCTTTGGCGTATTAGATTTTAGATTTTGAGCCAATCGAATTGTCTCTGTCACTAATTCAGAAATTACTGTGAGACTATCATTTAGATCTATCGGGCTAGTGGTGGTCGCCAATCGCCAGAGAGTCATGGCTCGGCATGCTTGTGACTTGGAATCCTGCCCAAACATAACATGATTGAGTGATTTTGCCAGTGTCTGAGAGCTGTTTTGTAAATTTGCATCATCTCCAATCGATGGGCCCAAAATAGTGCAACTCTTGGTCAATGCGGCTAATATGCTTTTCTCATATTGCTCGAGTAGACGAACGCTATCAGATTCAACCTCTACATCTCCAATACCACTCAAAAGTGTCAATATGCACTCGGCAGATCTAGACGTTCTTGTGAGTTCTTCGAAAGATTCAGTAGTAGCTGCTTCTGCTTCCAGTATATACAAATAACACCGTTGATATGCTGCAATGATATATTCTAGTCCATAACGAGGATGAACAGAACTACAGCGAGCTACCTGCGACCCTGTAGTATCGTAAACCATTCCATGCATTGTGGCCTTGGTTTGATCTTTAACTATCTGATGCTCTTTTGCAAACGCCTGCTTCGCATCGGACATATCCCTATCTGATATTGAATCATCGGCGAGCACTTTTAAATCATAACTACCATGTGAATTTGGCTTGACATGGATGGTTGTGGAGAATGAGTTTGTATTTATATTTTCCGATGCATATGCCAATGATACTTTTATACTTGCATCACTAGTGGTATGTGCTTCCATTGTCATTATTTGATCATGCCAGCCGTTCATACTTAGATGTGATAGATTTGCTGAGATATTACCGATATCAATACTGATTGATAAAACTTTGAACCCGCTAGGACTGCAAAATAAAAGTAAGAGACAGTTCTGAGAATTGTCCATAATCCACTGCATCGTACTGTTGACAACAAGATCAGTTGTGTGAGTAATCGCGACTGTCTCATCTAAAGATAAACGCAAATCTTCAGATGTTCGAGCTGCCCTGACTACGTTTATCTGTAAAACAGAGTGGACCGTGTATGCCAAGAATGATACATAGTTGCCAGTCGCATCTATTAGCCAATCACTCCACTTCATTTCGTCTATATTTATGTTGATAGGGATATTTATTTGTGGCAAGACTGAACTGATAGGGTTGTTGCTAACAGATTTGCCAATATTGTATGTGCTAATCATCTCTACCTTCCACTTTTCTGGATTTGTATGCAAAACGTTATAATGTGATGTGAGTTTGGAAACATGTATATCTCCGTTGTCATTACAAACTGCAATGTATTGAGATCTGGAAACCATAGAATGTTTTCCTTGAATATTATTCATTGTCGGGCCCCAACAAAAAGATCGGATACGTCGGCATCTTGCTGACGATTCTTCCGAGTTCTGTCTTGATCTCTTGACGATATGTTCATCTGCTACTTCAGCATCTGTGGTATTTGAATTGTTAATTATCAAAATCCTTTGCCAGTGCTCTTTTATCAGTGGATTTCCCTGACATTCCCATATAGACAAAATATCGTTGGCTGTGAGGACAGCTAGTACACATCGATCATAGATGCCCAGCCCTAGGCCTGACCATTCTATTCTTACAACGTATCGTTCTGAAAGTTCCTCACTGATCGACCAATATTGCCATGGAAATGGTTCCAAGAATGGTATTTCTTCTTGGGAGAAACTACCGACAGCAATTTCGACTACTTGACGTTCTCTAGATGACTTTTTCTGATTCGTACCTACTTTATAACTTCGATTGACCTGTCATCTAGTCAATGACTTACCTTGATTAGCGGTTTACGTGAAGTGTTTACCAGAATCTCGATCTTATCTGTCAAGGCAACTGCAATTGTGTCATCTTCAGACCAAGCTATACAGTCTCTTGTAGATGGCCAGCCATCAAGTGTATATTTTTGTCTAATCATATTACATACTGATTGAATGACAATTGTGAAAACATTATCAACAAGTAGAAAAATAATAATCATGTTTGTACTTGTGCTAAAGTTTCATTTACGACACATATTGATCACCGTACAACACTACATCTTCACATGCTCGAAAACACACCACAACAGCACACAGCTACTTTTTGTTTCGAATCCATGGCCTGAATTTGGGATATTCGTGTGGCATGGTCCTCTCATTCATTTTGATACAAAATCGCCAGTAATTAGCATCCATTTATTGTCTTTTTAGCCATGTATTGACCTGCATTTAGAGGAAAGACAAGGCTTCAGAAATGGTATAATCCATACAATGTACACTTTATATGCACACATTCACACCGCACACAATGACTTACACAATCTCAGGATGACGAGAAGAATAAGCTCAAAGGCGAGGTACATAAATTCCAGGATATATATTCAGGCATAACAGCGAATGATTAACACAAGTCGGAAATACAGATACATCGCCTTGTAGCGCCTCGGGATCAGAAACATCAATCAAACTTTGTCGAATTTAGAGGTAGTTCAAAGGTAGTTTATCGACGATATGCAGGGCTATTCTTTTGTGCGTGTGTAGATGCAAATGATAATGAACTTGCCTACCTCGAAGCTTTACATTTCTTTGTCGAAGTGTTGGATCAATTCTTTGGGAATGTCTGCGAGTTAGATTTGGTATTCAACTTTTACAAGGTATATTACGGTCCTAGTTCTGATTGAGTGAGTGCTGACAATAATTGAATTTATAGGTCTATGCGATCTTGGATGAGATATTCCTCGCTGGGGAAATACAAGAGACGAGTAAATCAGTTGTGTTGGGAAGATTAGAACAACTGGAAAGACTGGAATGATGGTCAAGAGAACAAGGAAGAAGACTACATAGGTTGAGATAGATTTTCAGTTGAGATTGTATAACAAGATGATGATTGACCATGAATTCCTCAATATTTGACTTTCTTTTGTCCAGGTTTTTGGTATATTCCCGATCCCAGCTTCTGACTCTTATGATCATTCATTATTCGTCATCCCCATCGATAGAATACTGGATGATGGGACGAAAGATGGTATGCTGATCATTATAAAAGTCCAATTCCGCCAGTACATCAGTATCAGCCGGACATTCACCGTTGATCATCAACTTGAAATCATTCTCCAACGCAGTAGAGGCTCGGAAAATATTCCACACGGTACGGATAGTAGTGCGCTTATGTGGCAATCAATTTTGACATGAGCATAATGTGCAGAGCTGGGAAGGACTTACAGCATTACCCTTCATCCATATAAAATCCTTTTCACATTTGACATTCTTGACTTGTATATCTGGGATAAGTACACCAACCCAGAACCGATTCTTTCCCGCCAATTGACTTATTGGCTTTAACGTCTTAGCTTTGTAGTGTAACTTTTGGTGTTCTCGTTTAGCAGGAGCAAGTTTTGGCGTAAGCTCTTTGTCACTTGGACTGTTAGTATAAGCTGAAAACTCCAGATGCTGATTGCTACTTGATGGCGTAGATGGCTTTTTTCCTTCATTACTGGTAGTTTCGTCACGCTTGCGCTTCTTATTGACCGGAGTTTTGGGAGTGGCCACCTGTGGATTGAGAACTTCATTATCCTTGTCCAGAGGAGTATTTTCACGAGAGTCTACGTCACCACATTCACAAGTAGCTTTACAGTCAATACTGTGACCATTCCAATTTTGGTGAAAAGTTTGCTGATAATGGCTTGGATCCTCGAGCGCATCAAAGTAGTCTTCCCCGTTTACCGAATTCTGTGAATCGTAGTCGACTGATTGCGCCGTGTCAGAAGATGTATCATAGCTTGTTGACTTGGTGTGATGATCCTTTGACATATTGCCATGTTGCTCCACACTTTGGACAACTTCATCATCTGAATTTTGAGATGCAATTGCATGTTGTAGTTCCATGTCGGCGTCAATGTCATTCATCGCTGAGAGCTGATCAACCGTTCAGTATTATCTTTTCGTTGGTCCATCGACCGTACTTACATCATGCATGGTTCGATGAGAGTCATCGACTTCTGCGGCAATCATGAATTGAAAATGGTGATAGGAAAGAACAGAGCTCGGTCAAGAATGGCAAGTTATGAAATAGTAGACCAAGAATTCATGAAAAAGTGAAAGCTATACAAGAGTGAAAGCGACAGCAGAGTAAAAGAAGGACAGGGATTGCGCTGTGAGAGCAGTGAAGAAAACTGAGCTTAGTCATGTTAATATACATGTAATTGATACTTCACTTTTGAAGTCTGATCCTCTAACACTAAAGTGAACATGTCACTTCACTTTGGTGGTTGTCGGACTTTTGCTTGCCCCACGAGTATATATTTTTCATAGATGGCAAAAGAATGACACCGAATAAGGGCTGTCATAGCTTTTGGACAAATCTTGTCATTGTGTAGACATGCAGTAGAATATATAGCTATGATGAATGAACTTTTGCTGGCGTTCTACTCATCCAAGTCTTGGCAAATTCATATACCAGTTTATTACTCTTTGCCGATGCCGACAAATATAGTAACTTAGCCTACGATCAATCACTCTTCTATCAACCTTTGAGACTAGGCCTTTGAGGATTTCAAGTCATGTTAGTAAAACATGCTGTAAGCCGATCGTTTGCGCGACCAGCCACAGGTTTCTTTTCCTATGCCCGGCCTTCTTCATACACATTTTGCTTGCTGGGCAAGTCATCACAATCGATAAGGAATTACGCTACTCCTGCTGGTATGTATAGTACTGGCCTACCTTGAGAGTATCTAGCTCATATTTGTACAGAGGAGAAAGATCTTGTAATCATCGGAGGTGGCGTTGCCGGTTATGTAGCGGCTATAAAAGCAGGTCAGGCTGGACTAAAGGTATTACTCATATTCTTTATATTATATGACGAGTCCTAACGCCATTGGCTATTTAGGTCGCCTGTATAGAAAAGCGAGGTACATTAGGCGGCACATGTCTGAATGTAGGATGTATACCTTCCAAATCATTACTCAATAATTCGCATCTTTATCACCAAATTCTACACGACACTAAGAACCGTGGAATCGAGGTGGAAAATGTAAAATTGAACTTGGCGCAAATGATGAAGGCAAAAGAAACATCTGTATCTGGTCTTACAAAGGGTATTGAATTCTTGTTCAAGAAAAACAATGTTGAATATGTAAAAGGAACTGGATCGTTCAAAGATGAGAATACGGTGGTTGTTAACTTAGTAGAAGGAGGAGAAACTGAATTAAGAGGCAAGAACATCCTCGTTGCAACTGGAAGTGAATCTACACCTTTTCCAGGTTTGAAAATCGATGAAAAGAAGGTCATTACTTCTACTGGAGCTATTGCCTTGACTGAAGTACCGGAAAAAATGCTTGTTATCGGTGGTGGGATCATTGGTCTTGAGATGGGATCGGTCTGGAGTAGATTGGGTGCCGATGTGACTGTCGTCGAATATCTTGGCCAAATTGGTGGACCAGGAATGGATGCAGAAATAGCAAAATACTTACAAAAAACACTTACGAAACAGGGTATGAAATTTAAATTGAATACAAAAGTCATGGAAGGAGATGATAGTGGTGAGATTGTCAAGATAAAAGTAGAGGCAGCAAAAGGTGGAAAAGAGGAAACGGTATGTTTTTCAACATTTGTTTCTGTTTGTATTTGTACTAATATAACAACAGCTTGATGCAGATGTAGTACTAGTCGCTATCGGCCGTCGTCCTTACACAGCAGGTCTTGGAATTGAGAACATTGGTCTTGACACGGACGACCGGGGTAGATTGGTGATTGATAAAGAATATCGTACCAAAATCCCTCACATCAGAGTGATAGGCGACTGTACTTTCGGACCAATGTTAGCACACAAAGCAGAAGAAGAAGCCGTGGCGGTTGTTGAATACATTACAAAATCCCACGGTCATGTGAATTACGGAGCGATCCCTAGTGTAGCATATGTTCATCCTGAAGTAGCTTGGGTAGGACAAAACGAGCAGGAATTGAAAGATGCAGGTGTCAAATACAACGTCGGTACGTTTCCCTTTTCAGCAAATTCAAGAGCAAAGACAAACGCAGACACGGATGGAATGGTAAAGTTTCTTGCGGATAAAGAAACGGACAGAATATTGGGAATACATATCATTGGACCAAATGCCGGTGAAATGATTGCAGAGGGCGTGTTGGCTATCGAATATGGTGCTTCGTGTGAAGATGTGGCTAGAACAAGTCATGCTCATCCTACACTCGCAGAAGCATTTAAAGAAGCTGCTATGGCTACTTATGACAAGGCTATTCATTATTAGCCATATATCACCGTTGTAGAAATATAAAATTCATCTGTCAAGCTATCACTCTTATAATCACGTCTAATTTTAAGATCTTGAATCGGTTATCCATTTTTAATTCACATCATATCTACATAGACACCTCAACCCCCCCAAAGATGCTCTTTTCTTTTATATAGTGATGTTATAAATCATGGTGTACAACGACCCATGTAACGTGGATACAAACAACAATCTCTAACAGTATGTTGTTTACATAACCAAGCCAAGAATCTTTCCAACCCTATTCCATAACCTCCGTGTGGCGAACTGCCGTATTTTCTCTGATCTGTATACCAATAATATGGTTTTGGATCAATTCCTTCACGTTTGTAAGCTGCCATTAATTCCTCATAGTTGTCCATTCTCATTGATCCTCCTACGATTTCACCAACACCTGGCATCAATACATCTACTGATTCTGTCACTCTCAAATCGTTGGGGTCCTTTTGCATGTAGAATGCTTTAATCTCGACGGGGAAATGTGTGAGGAAAATGGGAAGATTGATGATATCCGTCATTCTACGCTCTGCTGCTTCGGCAATGTCGTCACCAAATTTATGAGGTTCACCTTCTTCGTTTGGAATGTTGTGCTTGTTAAGCCACTCAATCGCGTCAGAGTATCGCATTCGCATAAATGGTCGTTCAGGTATTTTAAAGTCTGGATTGAGGTCCTTGATATGTTTAGATATAATAGGATCAGCCATGACAATCTCCAAAACACGACAAATGAGTGATTCCAAGTGAACCAATAAATCTTCAAACGTAATGAAATCGAGTTCGCCTTCGACGTGAGTATATTCGCTGAGATGACGACGAGTCAAGGATTTTTCAGCACGGAATGATTTCTCGATACAATAGACGTCACCCATCGACGGCAAACAAGTCTCGAGATATAATTGACTTGATTGTGTCAAGAAAGACGTCTCACCATAGTAATCGAACTTGAACAAGGTAGCTCCACCTTCAACCTGAGTTTGTACAAGTGCCGGTGGTGATACTTTGCGACATCTCAATTCGCGATACACTGTGTGAAAGGCAGACTCGACGGCGTCCCTTACAAACATGACAGAAGATGCAACATCACCACGAAGTAATAAATGTCGGTTATCAAGTAGAGTCTGTGCATCTCCGCCATGTTGTACTTTGTTAGTAATAGCGTCATCTCCACCGGGAGCTTTGCCGTTTGGAAGAACTCGGAAGAAATCGGCGTGGAGTTCTCTGTTTAATGGAGCATGAGCACCAGCAGGCACCTCCCACAACTCACCAATGATTTCCATGGATGTTTCACGTGTAAGAGTAACAGCATCGTAGGTTTTTGCCATTTGTCCTGTCAAAACACATTGCATATAGCCATAACCGTCTCGAAGAGTGATAAACAATATATCCTTTTGTTTTCGCTCACGATGTACTCGGCCAAAGACACGAACACGAGTGCCGCAATTCTTCGATGTATAATCTACTTCTTTTGGTCGTTCTCCACTGCCCAGTTTGACTTTTTGAGGGTCTACCTCGTCGAGTTTTATTTTTACAGGTTTGGGTAAGTTCTCGTTCTCTGTAATGACAATGAGCTTTGCTTCCTCGAGAGCTTTCTGTCTCCTATCCTGCTCTTCTTGCGATCGAACAGCTAATTCCTCGTCCTTTTTAGCTTTCTTTCTTTGTGATTCGGCATGATTGGCTGCTTTTTTCAAGGCAGCTTTTGCTACAGGTTTGAACTCTGAAAATTCTCCATCAGTTTTGGCGTCCGCTGTAGCGTCTGTGGTGGGAGCTTTTTTGATCAGATAATCAACAGCTTCACCTTTCTCAACATATGCCATGAAAAGACTTTTGAATGGTTTTTCTTGTGTACCAGGAGTATCTGCCGAATCAATTCCTACAATCTCATCAATATAGATGGTTTGTTTCTCAGGAGTCGCCATCTTGTGGATGTAATTGTGAAACAATGACACTACTAATCGATAAAAACTATGATTCGGGGTAGGATGATAAGAGTCATGAAAGATTGTGGAGAGTCATGACAATTGAGTTACGTTATCATATGACTAGTGTGTCTATGTAGAGTGCTCGGCAATTCTTGCCAGTCAAAGCCTTGGTACCTGATTACCCCACGTGTTTATCATCGCAGAAGTGAGGCTTGAGAATCTCAGGGAAGCTGATTTGAATAAGCGAATGAGTTGAGGAGTTGGATAGTGGCTGAAGCGTTGCTCGATTCAATTAGCGGTTGTGTAATAATAAGCATGCGGACGTGATACTTGGGCGTTCATCAGCTCAGTAGGAGCTTTAGCAGCACTTGACCTTCCCAGTATCAGAAAGTATGGATGTAAATGTTCAGAAAGCGCTGAGTGACAAGCTATACGACAAGAGAAAAGGTGGTGCACTTGAGTAAGTTATTATTTGCTCGAAAATAACATACCAAAATCAATACTATCCACTTTTACCCTTCGTTTTGGTCGCATTAGTCTACGCTGTAATGATCTTGAGCGTGTGGAAAGGATCGCTGATCATGTATTCAGATTGGAGAATTTGATCCGAGAAGCTCTCGCTGCAGAAGACCACAACCGAATAGCGAAGATAGTGCATCAACTTTGCGAAGATTATGCATATGCAGTACATCAACCTCACGCTCGAAACGGCGGACTTATCGGACTTGCTGCAGCAGCAATTGCGCTTGGAGGGGTAAATAATCAATTTTCTCAGATGAAAACGCCTCTGCTGAGTACACTTTTATAGGAAGTAGCAAAATACCTTCGAGAAATAGTTCCACCAGTCCTAGCATGTTTTGCTGATCAGGATGCCCGAGTTCGGTATTATGCTTGTGAGAGTATGTACAATATTGCAAAGGTGGCCAAGGGAGAAGTGTTGATATACTTTAATGATATATTCGATGCTCTGTGTAGGGTATAGAAAAACTCCAAGATATCCGATGTGGACGAATGGGCTAATTGATCAAAAGCTAGCCGCAGACACAGAATTATCTGTCAAGAATGGGGCAGAATTACTCGATCGGTTAGTGAAAGATATAGTGTCAGAATCTGCTGCAATATATGTGTCAATACTCGAACCCGAAACAGATCCCGAATCACAGACTGCTGGAGACGAGATTCCTGCACGAGCTTTCAAATTGAAGGATTTTATACCCTTACTTCAAGAAAGGATATTTGTTATCAATCCTTTTACTCGCACATTCCTAGTCTCTTGGATTACATTACTTGACTCCATACCCGACCTCGAGTTGGTCACATTTCTACCCTCCTTTCTTGGTGGGTTACTTCGCTTTTTATCGGATCCGAATCAAGATGTGCATACCATAACTAAAGGAGCTCTGGATCGGTTCCTAAATGAGATTAAGAAAACATCCGCAATCAAGCGCGGTATCGCAGAAAGTCGAAAATCTGCTTCCAATCGTGCAAGAGGCTCATCAATCAACAGCCACCCCGTCCAGCAAGAGGATAAAACAGATGATGGGAAGACTGCGGAGAGTGTCACACAGCCTGACTCAACTACTGAAGGTACAAATGCTGTCATTGAACGAGTTGACATTGGACAAGACGATAAAAGCGCTCAATTTTCTGATCAAAGCTCGATCAACGATGATGATATTGGAGAAATTGAGGAAGATTACATGCCTGGACAGGACGTACAGATCGACCATGCAAAGATTATAGACATATTACTCAGCTTTCTGAGAGATTCGGCCGAAGAAGAGATACAAACAACAACTTTACGGTGGATGGAAAGTTTTTTCGAAATATGCCCAGAAGACATACTCCAATTTGTTCCGAGATTATTGGCACAAGTATTACCAGCACTATCTCATGATGTGGAACAAGTCAGGTTGGCAGCAGATCGTGTGAATCTTGCATTGACAACATATATCATGTCTCTGCCTGAAGAGCCAAATCGCTCAATTGCACCTTCTTCCAATAGGGTTTCGGTTTCGAGCGTTAGTGCATTACTAAAACCTCATAGAGACTCCGACTTTATTGCTCGTAGAGAGTCTTCTATCTCTGGAAATAGTGCTAAACCATCTTCCCCAGATTTGTTGGACTCAAAGACGATTGACAGCCGTGCGGACGGAAGTCTAGCACCGCAGGCAAATATATCTCAAGATAGCACCGATCTCGATTATGATGCTGCAGTGAATTCTTTGACTTTACAATTTCTAAATGAGCACGAAAACTCTCGAGTAGCAGCACTTTCATGGCTGTTGATGCTCCATAGAAAGTCACCTAGAAAGATTCTTGCCATTCAAGAAGGAACCTTTCCAGCTCTCCTAAAGACGCTATCGGATCCGAGTGAAGCCGTTGTCACGCGAGATCTTCTTTTGTTGTCACAAATCTGTAAAAACAATGATGATAATTACTTTTCCGTCTTTATGGTTAGCTTGTGCAAACTATTCTGTACAGATCGAAGATTGTTAGAAATGCGAGGAAATCTAATCATTCGGCAGTTGTGTCTGAATCTTAGTCCGGAAAGAATCTACCGAACCATGGCAGATTGTCTCGAAAAGGATGAAGACATTGAATTCGCGAGTATAATGGTCCAGAACTTGAATAATAATCTCATTACTGCTCCGGAACTCGCCGATTTACGGAAAAGACTTCGAAACATGGACACAAAGGAAGGACAGACATTCTTCGTGGCATGTTTCAGATCATGGTGTCATAATGCTGTGGCTACGTTTTCACTCTGTCTCTTGGCACAAGCTTATGAGCAAGCTTACGATCTACTACAGATCTTTACAGAGCTCGAAATGACTGTGAATATGCTTATACAAATTGATAAGCTTGTACAGTTGCTCGAGTCCCCGGTTTTTACATATTTGCGATTACAATTACTTGAACCCGAAAGGTTTCCGTATCTGTATAAATGTCTATATGGTTTATTGATGTTGCTACCACAGTCGTCAGCATTTGCAGCCTTGAAAAACCGGCTACATAGCGTATCTGCCGTTGGCTTTTTACAAATGACTCCAAGACCTCCTTCATCGGCCGGTCCTACATCAGCACCGTATTCTGATCGTACAAACAGGATCAAACCGCGTGAGGAATCAATCATACGGTGGTCTGAACTACTCGATAAATTTCGTAGTACTCAGGAGAGAGCACGTAGATTACAGCTTCGTCAACAAAATCCAGGCTTATACTCTGCTCTTGGCTTATTAGACCCAGATGATGATTCAGTCACGAATGATACAGAGAACTCCACAAACTATACCGGTGTTGGGGCGGCTACATGCGGTCTTGTGCCTGCAGCGGGTACAGGTCTAGGTATTAGACCTGGTTCTGGTGGTGCTACCGCACGACCATCGCCATCTGCTGTTCCAAATTCACAACCGCCAGCACCGCCACCGCCACAACCATTACATCAAAAAAAGCCAAGTGGATTTAGTCAACTTGGGCGATTTGCTAGAGGGAGATCAAAAAAGTCGTCTACGTGATTGTATGATTAGTTTATTGTTATATATAACGACTATAAATCATATTTGCTGCATTTCTTTTAGACTATCGTCTGTGATTACAATTGTAACCTGATTAACTGTACTTGTATACGATAACTTAACAATGACGCAATTTTCTTCTTTTTATATAGTTACAAGTGGCGGTGCAAAAAAGTTTTGGTGACTTTGATTCCCATATCCTCTTATCATATCTACAGCTCATTAGCTTTTACATGTATTGATTATGTCTGCTGTACAAGATGATGACATTGAAGATTATGATTATCTCAAACTTGACCCGGATACTTTAATACACGGAAGCCGTGGCGGCGCCGGCACAACCACATCGGACGATTCGAGACCATCTCAAGACTCCATCTCTACAAGCAGTCGTCGGATATCATTTGATTCTCGAATGAGTGATACTTCCTCAACAATCAATATTCATGAGTCTGCTCGCATCCGACGACAATCAGAGCCCGATTCGATTCCTCCCAAACTCAACAATGAAAATATAATTCGAAGAACCCCTTTTCTCGGCAACAATGCCATTCGACTCGAAAGCACAGAGGAAGAAGGTCGATATATCTTGACAGCCGACGATGATGAAGTACGAGAGATACTCAGATTAGGTGCCGAAAGAGAAAAGATAGAACAAAACCCAAGCAGACATCGAAGTCGAATAAGAGACTTGGTATTTACAAGACAATTCACCACTTTCGATAGACAGAACCCGCTCAGTTCTGAGTCCCCATTTCATGGATTCTTTACGCTTTTCTGGTTAGCCATGGTGCTGATTTTTGTCAAAGTATCTGCCAATAATTGGAGACAATACGGTAGTATTCTCGGCTCTAATGAAGTTGTGCATTATATGTTTGCAAGAGACATTGTAGTCCTAGGTGTGACGGATCTAGCAATGTTGATATCTACTGCTTCAGGACTGTTATTACAGAAAGTTATACTAAAAGGCTATTTGACGTGGGCAAGATCTGGTTGGATAATACAAAATATATGGCAGACCATCTTTCTTGCTTCACTTATCGGTTGGACATTTTATCGAGAATGGCCATGGACTCATACTATATTCATGGTGTTACATGCTTTGGTATATCTCATGAAACAACATAGTTATGCGTTTTACAATGGTCATTTATCGACAATGTATCGGAGAAGAACAATGTTAAAGCGGAAATTAGCACAATTGAGAGCGAAAGGGTCATCAAATGTGGTTGTTAATGGCACTTCATCAGCAATAATGAGCCCACAGTCTGAACTTATGGATTCTCTGACTTCACCAGCTTTGCGACCGCGAGCTGTTGATGGAGCACGAATACCTTCCGAATTGACACAAGGAGATACATCAGATATAAAACGTGTGACAAAAGCCATCGAGGATGGTAAACCCTTTACGCGAGATCAAGTAGATGCTTTTGAACGACTGATAGAGTCACAAATCAAAGCACTAGACCAAGAATTACAGGGAAAATGTGAAGCAGTTAAGAATTCATATCCAAATAACCTTACGTGGCGCAATTTTGTCGATTGGACATGTTTACCTACTCTTGTATATGAACTTGAATATCCAAGACTTGATTATATTAATTGGTGGTACGTTGCAGAAAAGACTGCAGCGACATTTGGAGTTCTTGCTGTTATGATGGTCGTCTCACAAGCATTTATTTATCCTTCTGTAGCAAAAACTGTAAGAATGAAAGAAGCTAGCGTTAGTCTAGAGCAAAGATGGGTAGAATTACCGTGGTTGATCAGTGATATATTGTTTCCTTTATTGCTGGAACAATTATTAAGCTGGTATGTTATATGGGTTAGTACAATCGTTCACAAATATCTGATAGTTACTGACGTGAATTCATCAATAGGAATGCGTGTTGAATGTTTTGGCCGAGGTTACCCGTTTTGCTGATAGAGGATTCTACGGCGATTGGTGGAACAGTGTATCATGGGATCAATATGCTCGTGATTGGAACAGACCTGTTCACAATTTTCTCTTACGACATGTTTATCATTCTTCAATCTCCACATTTCATTTCTCAAAATCATCTGCTACGTTTGTCACGTTTCTTATTTCCGCACTTGTGCATGAATTGACAATGGCATGTTTGTTTCATAAAATAAGAGGCTATCTTTTTGCCATGCAACTACTTCAATTACCATTCATCAGTCTTTCACGCACAAAGTTTATGAGACATCGAACTGTATTGGGTAATGTTATGTTTTGGCTGAGTCTATTTTTTGGTCCAAGTATTATAGCTGCATTATACTTGCTTATATGAAAAAATATACTACACTTGTGGTCTAGAAAAGACTGTTTTATAACGTATACATGTATATAAGGATTGATTCCTCAAAGAATAGATGACTTGCATCAAACAAAACATGTGCCACAGTGTTTGATAATTAGGCTAAACTTGCCATTCTACAAAATCTACATACGTCACCATTGAACATGCTGAGCCACATTATTATCATTGTATATAAACCCCAGCTAAGCAATAGTCATTGATCTACAACTATTCATTTCTTACCCCGTAGTAGAAGGTGGTGTCGTAGAAAACTTGTAACATTAATCTATACTCGAGTCCGCTTTAGATAGAGACAATGAACGTTCTGAAACTCCAGCGGTAGGTTGATTGATTTCGGCTTCCCCTCAATTCGATTGCTAATCTCGATATCCAGCAAATACCCACAATTCGGCCAAGATGAGATCTTTCAACTCTCGGATGCCTTTCGTAAAATAGATGTCGAGGACAAAGGATATACAGACGAAGCAACGGTCATAAAAGCTGCGCAAAATTCGGAAAAACAGTCATATGATGTAGTACGACAAGCGCTGAAAGAGGTAGAACTAGATAGTTCAAGAAGGGTTGAATTAGATGATTATATCGGCGTGAGTCTCTACAACCCCACCCAAAGTATTCATTTTGATACTGAAAAAAGTAAATTGTAGCTTATTTCTAAACTCCGTGATTCTTCACCAGCACAGCAACGTATACAGACGGGTCCAGTCCGATCTCGTGGAGCTTCCAATGCAGTCCTGTCCCCTCAGTCTCCTGCGCAACGAACGCCAATATCAGCTGGAGGTCGGATACAAGTCGGAGGAGCGACGGCCAGTTCGACACATACCATCAACGAAGACGAAAGGACAGAATTTACAAGACACGTCAATGCTGTTTTGGCTGGTGATGTGGATATTGGTGACAAACTGCCCTTCCCGACGGATACGTTTGAAATGTTTGATCAGTGTAAAGATGGTTTAGTCTTGGCTAAATTGATCAACGATTCTGTTCCTGATACGATTGACGAACGAGTCATGAATAAACCGGGAAAGAAAATAAAAGCTTTGAATGCGTTTCACATGACGGAAAACAACAATATTGTAATTGAATCTGCAAAAGGTATCGGTTGTTCAGTGGTTAATATTGGTAGTCAAGATATTATTGAAGTTAGAGAGCATTTGATTCTAGGTTTGATATGGCAGATTATCAGAAGAGGTTTGTTGGGAAAGATAGATATAAAACTACATCCGGAATTGTATAGACTGTTAGAAGATGGTGAGACTTTGGAACAATTCTTGAGATTATCACCTGAAAAGATATTGTTGAGATGGTTCAATTATCATCTAAAGAATGCAAAGTGGAACAGAACGTAAGTCGACTTTGTTCTTTCTATAATTGAAACTAGTTTATATTGATGATAAAACAGAGTTACAAATTTTTCTACAGATGTCAAAGATGGAGAGAATTATACCGTTCTGTTAAACCAACTGAAACCGGAATTGTGCTCTAGATCGCCTCTTCAGACTCAAGATTTATTACAGCGAGCAGAGCAGGTATTGAACAACGCAGACAAACTTGATTGTCGAAAGTTTCTCACCCCAACATCACTTGTTGCAGGAAATCCAAAACTTAACCTTGCCTTTGTTGCCAATTTGTTCAACGATCATCCTGGACTCGATCCAATTACCGAGGAAGAAAAGGCTGATATTGAAGATTTCGATGCAGAAGGTGAAAGAGAAGCGAGAGTGTTTACTTTATGGTTGAATAGTCTCGATGTTCAACCTTCTATTGCTTCTTTCTTTGAAGATCTTCGAGATGGTACGATTCTACTTCAAGCCTATGATAAAGTTATACCCCAATCGGTTAATTGGCGTCATGTGAATAAACGGACCACAAATGGTGGAGAAGTTATGCGATTCAAAGCGGTAGAAAATACAAATTATGCAGTTGAATTGGGTAAACAGAATCATTTCTCATTGGTAGGTATTCAAGGAGCAGATATAACTGATGGACAAAGAACTTTGACACTGGCATTGGTATGGCAATTGATGAGAAGGGATATTATCAATACTTTGGGTGGTTTAGCCCAACGAATGGGCAAGAGAGATTTGTCAGATAGTGACATGGTTTCTTGGGCAAATACAACTAGTAAAAAAGGTGGAAAGACTTCTACAATTCGTTCGTTCAAGGATTCTTCCTTGAGTAATGGTATTTTTCTACTTGATGTCCTGAATGGAATGCGGAGTAGTTATGTAGATTATGATCTCGTTGCAGCAGGAAGAACTGACGATGAAAGTTATGCAAATGCGAAATTGGCAATCAGTATCGCTAGAAAGATGGGTGCTACTATATGGTTGGTTCCTGAGGATATTTGTGCAGTTAGATCAAGATTGATAACAACTTTTATTGGAAGTTTGATGGCAGCATCAGAAAGGATGAGTGGTTAAAAATAGTCATCAATTTATATTACATTATCATTATTGTTTCTGTTTCAGTATTTATACTCATTACAGTATCCTATTACAATACCTTTGGTGATATGACAACCTCGTTGTCGGATAGACTAGAAACAAAGCGTGATCTTATCAATAAAATATGTACCATCACTGGTTGTCCATCTGTAACGCTAGGCGTTTGTTACAAGGGTGATGTTATATTCAAACACGAATATGGATATCGAGATTTAGAAAACAAATTACCATCCAACATTGACACTATTTACGGTCTCGCCTCCATTGGTAAAACGTTTGTCGCATCCGCTGTGGGTATTCTGGTCGAAGAGGGAAAGTTATCCTACGACCAACCAGTATGTGAAATCCTGCCCAGCTTCAACCACGTCGAGGAAAAAGTCAATCAAAAACTTTCTATCAGACATTTACTTTGTCACACGGCTGGGCTCGCGTCATCTAATTACTGGTGGTATGGTCTATATGGAGAACAATTGATAACAAAGAGTGACTTTTTGTCATTCTACAATAAATTCCCATCAATCGTTGAATTGAACACTACTTTTATATATGATAATTGGGGGTATATACTGCTCGGACATATTATAGATCATGTCACGAAACAGACTTGTTCGTCGTTTATCAAGGAACGTATATTTATACCGCTCGGTATGAACGATAGTAGTTTCAATCTCGACACTTCAAAGTCTAACATTGCATGGCCATATGCTATTCTAGATGATAGATCTGCATTCAAACTCCCTTGGCCTTTGACAAGTGATGAACATTTCTCTACACCAGCTACTAGTCTTCGATCATCAGTCTATGATGTGTTGAAATATACCCACGCCATGATTCAATGCTACAACGACCAAAAGACTACAGGAAAGACGACTACTTTCGATTACGTCTTGAAGAACGTCGTGTCTCACATGACGGGAGAAATACCACGAGGCGCACAGTCTTCAAAAGAGAAAACATATTGTCACGGATTACAAAAACATGTCTTGCCAAATACATTCGACATGACTGGTTGTAATAGCAATTTCGTACATCAATTACCTACCATTACGCCGCCAAACGGAGAGGATGTGGTAGTGTACACCCATAATGGAAGTTCTGCGGGTTTTACAAGCTTTATGGGCATGTTACCAGATTACAACACGAGTTTGGTCGTAATGGTCAATTCTATAGGTTTGTCAGATCCTGCAGGGTGGATATATCAGTTGTTATTAGAGACAATCATTGACACTCCGTTTCCAAACGATTATATCGTGCTTGTCAATGAAGCTGTTTCAAACCATACCAGATGTGTTGATAAATTGATGAATGATCTGTTGCAATATAAAAGTGATGTATCACCATCAACAAATCTGGCCGAATATGGAGGAAGATATCATTCTACAATGGTACCAGACTTTTTCATCGACATGGTTTTTTGTAACAACCCTGAACCACATCTCGAATTACTTACCCAAGGACTTGAATCACAATCTTGGATTCTAAAACATTATGGTAAGGATTCGTTTTGGTGTCCGCAGACTTTTAATGATATGGCCCGAAAAGCTCAATTTACTTGGGTATTGGACAATCTATATCCCTTACAATTCCACCTAAATGAGGATGGACACGTGTTGGAGTTTGAATGGTACGATCCTCATAATATTGATGATCAGTCAAAGTTTGGACAAAGAGGTACTTTTCAACGACGGCATGAGTAATAACAATTATCGATATTGCACATTACATTTATGAACATCCTCCATGAATCATGAAACGCGAATACAAGTAATGATGCTATGCAAGATGCTACATGTGATGATCATAATTAATGTCCTGCAACAGTCCGTCCTTGAATAAAACTATGCATCAATGCTTCCCGTGCAGTAATTCTTTTTCCAGGGTCCAATGCCAAACAGAGGTCCATAAATTTCATGGCTTCCATCTCTTCGGCTGTATGCACTTGATCCTTCTTTCTACCAAGACACCAATGTATAATCTTTTCCCAACTATGTCCATGATCACTTAGACTGAGTATGTTTGTATGTAAAACCTGACCATGACGTAATGAAATCTCATTCATCCTTCTCTTGCCAAAAATACAAGTCAATTCAATAAAAGCGTCAATATCATCTGCAGAATGAAAGAATGGAAATCGACGAGAAAGCAACGTCAAGAGAATTATGCCACATGACCATATATCAATCTGACATGTCTGAGCCGTACATTTCAACAAAACCTCTGGAGCACGGAATCCTCTCGTTCCAGCACGATTAGCGCGTCTAGGATGTCTAGGATCATCTTTACAATACTGTGGTGTGGGAAGAGCTTGTCCTGCATCTCGATATTGATTTCTGATAGAATAATATATCGAGTTTTGTATCCTTTCTGCTCGTTCTTCTGATCTCAATTGACAATTACACATGCTCCAATCCGTCCCCTCTCGTTCTGCTAATCCAAAATCTACCAATACTCCTTGTTTACGTACTGGCGAATAAAGAAAGTTTGTAGGTTTTATATCTCGATGGATTATAGAATGTTCGTGAACAGCTTGAACGGCCGTCAACAAGGAATGGAAATACGTCTTCATTTCTTGTATTGTCATGTCTCGGTAATATTCTCGAAAATCCATGTGTTGGAAATATGGAAGAATGGCTACAACTTGATCGTGATGCCGAAATGCTGTAATTAATGGACAGACATTGGCTGAATGCCGTAAATCGTGTAATAATTCTAGCTCGTTCAATATTCGCATTGGTGAAGAAGTGACATAGATCTTTTTTATAGCTACAAAGCGTGTTTTCCTTGGTGGGGGACATTGTTTCTTCATTTCATCTTCAATCTTGTTGTTTTCTTTCTGTTCATCATTCCATTCATTCTTATAGGTATCATACAACAAATCTTCTGCTTTGTATACCGTTGAAAATGTACCTAGATTTTATAAATCATTATTCTTTTAATCTTGATAAACAAGAAAGGATCTAGTCATACCTTCTCCTATTCGATTTATCAGTTTATATCGTGAATCTATACCTTGAAACGACTTTTCAAAAGCCAACATATCTTCCGTTATTGATTGTTCCACCTCTTCGTCAGTACTATTTGAATCTGAAGAGACACTATCATCGTCCAATAGAGTGCTATACCCATTTATGCCTTCTACAGTTTCTGCCTCAAGACGAGAGAGATCCTCATGAATGCTGATTGCTCCTGTAGCCGTCTTTAATCTTTTGACAGCTGCCATGCTTGTGTTATCGTAATTTCATTATTTCAATATGTAATGTGTATAGACCACGTCGTCGGATGTTCATTATTTCGTCACGAGTCGTCAAAGCAACGTGATTGGTCAGACGCGTCGTCATAAAAATAATGATAAACATGTAATGTTCCCGATTAGGAAATCCATCAACAATTTCGTCACCGAAACATTTTCATCCCAATCTATTCCATTGACTGTCATTCATCCGATCCGCGTTGTCGGCTACGCGCATGATGGATTTTGATCTGAACGAATCTTTGAGGCAATACAAAGATGATCCATTCAGTGTCTTGACACCCGAGGCTGATGCTGCTTTGGTCGATTGCGAAGATGATCCTCAAAAACTAGCCGGAGGTCTTGTCAATCATGTACTCAACAACATTGTCGATTCTGTAGCAGAGAATCCAGAGGCAATTGCAAAGCCACATATATCTGATTCACTACAATTTATATTAAAGTAAGTCGCAAACATTCAATCGAAAAGTATTCATAACTAATGATAAACAGACATTCTAGTTCAGTTCCGGCGACATCTCTGAGCAAACTACTCGACCTCATAATTTCTGGTATGCTAGCAGAGGCAGATGTGATAAATCAAGATCTCGAAGCGGAAGAACAAGACGCGGCACAGGCGCAAAAGAAAATACTCGAATTATATGCCTTTATCTTACAATGGACTTTATCCTGTCTAGACAGTAAATCTCATCAAGATAAATCTTCCGCACCTGTGATAAGAAAAGGTGTCAAGAATGTCAAATCAAAGACGAATCTGAAAGAAATATCATGGGACGCTACTGCACAGATACAATCGGCACTCGAAGCAATGGTCAAGGTTATGCGATTAAAATTGTCAAGATTGCTGGTGGCAACTTCGGAACGAGATACATTTATCAATCTTTTTACACGTCCAGTCTATCTGTTGTTGGAAAATGAGGCACGAGTTAAAAATACTGCGATACGTATGCATTGTTTCAGAGTATTATGTGTTGCTATTAAACATCACGGACATGCCGCAGGTGAGTCTCTATTCAATCATCATAATCTGTTTGGCCATTGACTAATGATTCGACAGGAGCTCAAACATCTATCGATCAATGTTTGTCATATTTTGAACACTTATCAGAACCCATGGCTGAACTTCTCAACATTCTCGCTGATCAATATGACTATCCTCAATTAGCAGAAGAGATATTAAAAGAATTGAGCAACAAAACATTCAACAGTAATGATTTAAAGGGTCCAAAGTCAATTTCCACGTTTGTAGCTCGACTATCAGAGCTAAATCCACGACTCGTAATAAAACAGATAATGCTGCTGGCAAAACTGCTCGACAGTGAATCTTATACACTAAGATGTGCTATAATCGAAGTTTGTGGTAATTTAATAGCCATGTTAAGCAAACAAGAGGATGAAGAACGTACCGAAAGTCACAAGGGCCAAATGGACGCTTTCTTTGATGTTTTGGAAGAAAGATTCATGGATATCAACCCTTATTGTCGCGCTCGAGCTATACAAGTGTATGTCAAGCTTTGTGATTTGGAAACAAAATATCCAAAACGAAGACAAACTGCAGCAGAACTTGCGACAAGAAGTCTTGAGGATAAATCAAGTAATGTTCGAAGGGGAGCAATCAAATTGTTGGGCAAATTGATATCTACACATCCATTCTCGGTGTTACATGGCGGTCAATTATCTCAAGCTGAATGGAGTGCTCGATTAGCAGCATGTGAGGCTGAACTTGATGCTTTGAAGCCTCCTCCAGGAACACCGGGTCTAGGTGAAAAGATTGAACAAACTGTAGATGAGGATTTGTTGGACGAAGTTACGGAAATGTCGCCGGCGAAAAAGTCTTCTCAAACGCCAATGACCGATGAGGAGAAACGGGTGGCAGTCGAAAAAGCAAATGAACAAGCAGCCAATACAGAATTAATGAACAAACTCAGTCTCACCAGAAGATACTACGTTGAAGCACTTAAATTCATCAATGTCTTGCACGAGGCATCTTTATTAGTCATGCAATTACTTGGATCGAAGAACAAAGCCGAAGTAATCGAAGCAATGGACTTTTTCGTCATTTCCGATGCTTACAAGATTGAAACAGCCAGAACAGGAATTCGACGAATGCTGAGATTGATTTGGACAAAAGGCGATAGTGATGAAGGTAAAAGAGTGCAGCCACATCTCATAGAATGTTATAAAGGTCTTTTCTTCGATGCGCCTGATCATCTGAGCGCGAATGACGCCGCTAATTACGTCGCCCGCAATATGATTAGTCTTACTTTTGGTGCATCTTCTGCCGAGTTGACAAGTTTGGAGGAACTATTGAGTACAATGATGAAGAGTGAAATGATCAACGAAGCTGTAATTCAAAAGCTGTGGCAAGTTTACGGTGTGCAAAGAAAGGAAATATCAAAGACACAGCGTCGAGGTGCAATTATTGTACTTAGTATGCTTGCTCTTGCAGATCCCGAGATTATTGTCAAAGAATTGGAGACTTGTCTTCGTATTGGTCTAGGTAGTCTTGGAAAAGCTGATCTTGGACTGGCTCGATTCACATGCATTGCTTTGACAAGGATCAACGCAGCCAAGCAGATGAAAGGTACAGGCACAATGACTAACAATAGATTGGCCAATGATCATGCTGTTTTACAGAGACTTGCAGCGATTACTCAAGTCAAATCAACAAGTAAAGAATGGTATGGTCTCGTCGAACAGGCAATTGGTGCAATATATGCATTATCTACACATCCAGATATCCTTTGCTCTGAAATCCTTCGACACAAAACCCGGTCAGTATTTGCAGCGTCAGTCAGTCCTAGTTCAAGTCCAAAATTGGTTCAGAAAGAGACTGAAGAAGATGATATGGATGTTGATATGATGGAGGTTGATGATGGTGATCAAACGGACAAACCTGAACCAGAAAAGAAATCGATGCCGGATACATCTCAAACGGGAATGAATACTAGTATTAGTCTATGTCAACTTTTATTTATAGTCGGACATGTTGCGATCAAACAGATTGTACATTTAGAGCTGTGTGAACAAGATTTTAAGAGAAGAAAAGCACAAAAAGATAAGATGTTGGCCGCTAAGATCGACGCGACACCTGCTACTAAAAAGACGACTAAAAAGAGTGGCGCAAATGATGAGGTGAAGAAGAAAGAAGAAGAACAAGATGAGATGGATTTGATTGCTGGAACCAATGAAGACGATTTTACAGAAGCTATTCAACATGTTCGAGAACGAGAATTACTGTTTGGAAAACATTCCCTCTTGTCAAACTTTGGACCTTTGGTTCGAGAGATATGTTCAAACAATATAGCATATCCTAATCGGGATTTACAATCTCAAGCAGCATTATGTTTGGCAAAATTAATGTGTGTCAGTTCAGAGTACTGCGAACAGAATTTGGGTCTTTTGATAACAATTCTCGAGAAGAGCCATGACGCAACTGCTAGAAGTAATCTAGTTGTTGCCTTGGGTGACATGGCTGTTTGTTTCAATCATCTTATAGATGAAAACACGGATTATTTATATCGACGTCTTGCTGATCCTTCTTTACCTGTAAAACGAACATGTCTAATGACTCTTACGTTCTTGATTCTTGCAGGACAAGTAAAGGTAAAAGGTCAATTAGGACAAATGGCCAAATGTGTAGAAGATGAAGACGAACAGATTCGAGAAATGAGTAGAATGTTTTTCGGCGAACTTGCTGGAAAAGACAATGCAATTTACAATCATTTTGTGGACATGTTTAGTCTTTTGTCAAATGATGAAAGTCTTGAAGAAGATCAATTTAAAAAGGTTATCAAATTTCTGACGGCTTTTATTGACAAGGTATGTTGTATATTTGTCACTGTTTGTCGTACAATACTAATTTGCCGGCTCGTAGGAAAAACATACTAAACAATTGGCAAATAAATTAGCGGCAAGATTGAATAGAGTGGAATCGGAAAGGCAATGGAATGATGTTGCATATGCATTGAGTGTGTTGCAACACAAAGATGAAAGTATCTCAAAAATTATAGGGGAGGGTTATAAGACGGTACAGGCTGCCGCCTGAATTATGATTATGTATTGTTTTATTTTTTTCTTTATTGTATAATAACTATCATGTCCATATTTGTTCTATTCTATGAAACTGTCTGTGAGCATTACAAATGATGATTAATATGACATTTGGTAACGCGACAGATCATAAGAAATGCCAAGAAGGATTTTGTGAAGAAAAGAGGGGGCATACGTAATCTCGTCTGATTCAGAATTTGGACCCTGCATATCGAAACCCAACATCTTATCAGATTTCAACCAATCATAAACCTTGACCATGAATTTTCGAACCTTTTTTCTTTCCTCTCGTTTCGTCTTTTTCATTGGAAGCGAATGTCACATCCAACACCGATTAGGATTGTTGATTCTAGGGTGTGCTAGCGCTAGTCCTAAATAGAAGTCAATATCGGTTATCATTACATCTCAATTCGCAGCGTAGGTATTTTAAATGTGAGCCGTTCTCTTCTTCCTTTCATCAGTTATGTATGTCAATTATATAATCACACTCAAAGACAAGGCTGACCCAATTCTATTATCTGATTGGTTGCTTTGTCCCCTGTCAATGATCGATTGATTGCATACTTTGTCTCCAAAATTATCTGATTGGTTACATGTCGTTTCATTTCTGTCCCAATTCGAACGTCGTCGCTTTCTAAACGGGGTCGGTGCTGAGACGCCGATACCGGAGCTTTGCATGACTAGACTATGAGCTTATTGCTCGGCCGATACAATGATACTGCTGAGTTCAATCGATGTATTGTCGTTGCTATTACTCGTTTATAGATGTAGCACTATCACAAATTCCTGTCAAGGGGTCAGCAGTTGATCCATGAAGAGGATTTGGATAGTCTTGGCCTACGACTTGGCAAGGGATGTGATTGCGTTTGGATTGTTGACTGCCTGATGCCAAGTCGGACGAGGCTGAAAGATAACTTCAAGTCCGGCCGAAGGAATGGTGCATGGACCAAGAGTGAGTGATATAAAAGGCTCTCTTCCTCTCACTTATCAGATCAGATTATCATCATCTCTATCTTCATACCAATCTTATCTGATTTCTATCTACCTCAATAACCTTATTCATTCACTCCATCCAGCACCTGGTGATTCTCTCAACAATTATGTTGGGGCAAGGAACGTCTTCTCCACCACATGGCCCTGCGCATGGAGGGGCGAGTAGCACCACCGGAAAAGCACCATCTGCAACTGCTCTTGGAACTGTGCCAAAATCGAAAATTCCTTCCTTTACGACATCAGCGTCGAACACAGAATCCTTACGCAATCCAAGTAGCCATCTTCGAACCTCTGTAATTCCTATCACAAGTGGCAAATGTAACTTAGGACAATGAGGAACTCAAATCATAAACGCAGCAGATCAAAGTCGTCAATCACCAGATCACAACGTAAGCTTAGGTTAATAAGAGAATATGTAGATTATGATGTACACTTAGGTCACCAAAAGAATATAAATTACATGAACCTCGACAAGATCAGATAACCCGATGTTCAATGATTTGTGATGTTGGTATAAATTACTGCAAAAGTAATGCTCTAGCTCTTTCCCTCTCCCCCTTGTCCAGAACCCATTTGATATCTCCAGTCTCTTGACTTGTCTGTCCTTCATTGTCAACGTCTGGTTCAACTTCCATATCTTCCATGTCTTCCAAATTCCTTCTCGCCCTTGTCTTTTTTGCGTTCTTCTTCTTATTCTTCTGCTGTTCTTCTGTGGTGGCAACGAGAGCGTCCCATTCTTCTTGGTCCATATTCAGTATCATCAACATTTGAATTGTCCTTGTAAAACCATCCCGGAGGACATATTTACCACCTTTTGTAGCAACATTGATCAATTCCGTCATTTCTTTTTCCAATTTGATCGCTCCCAATGGAGTGATCTTTCCATGCAAGGATGCTAATCTCTTCTCGATCAATTTAGATAGATGTTGAATGACGACGGTTAAAAGACGGTCAAAGTTTCTCTCTGTTGCGATACGTTTTATTGGCTGGATCAATGATATCCAACCTTTTTCGAACCGTTGGGCAAGAGTTGTTTGATTTGACGTGTCCATTAGAGAATCTTGATCGCTTGTCGACGCCGTTGTTGCAAAATCGATATTTTTAAATGTGTCAATGAGTAAAGTCCGAAGACGTGGACGAAATACTTGTGCAAGCAACGTGTCAACAGCTTCGGTCAAGAGTGGGGCAATGGTCATTTCATAGGTCGAATACATATTCATGATCAATTTAGTTATGATTTGACCGTCAAGTCCAAAGGGAAACAAGTCCATAAGTGATGGAGGACCTGTTGTTGGTTCGTTATCTGGTTCGGTTGATGGAAGTCTAGGAACATGTGCTGCGACCAGTCGTAGGACATAATCTGCAGAGACATCAAGGTTGTTCATCAATACAAGAAACGAAACGATGGCTGATTCTGGGGGTAATGCTCCGTTGTTGGGGTTCTTTAAGAGACTTTCTTCATTCATCTTCCGTAATATCATGCCGAAAAAGTCATTCGATAGTATACGGGTGACGGAATTGATAACGTTATCAGTAGAAGGACGAATTGTTGTTATAACCGCTCTTTGCAGTACTTTACTTGCAATAAACATGACATCATCGACCGCCGAAGTAATAAACGGAGCACTGGAACCTAATGGTTTTGACATGTTGAGGTGTAATCCAGTAGGCATATCATCAATCTCAAACGCTCGTTCAACAGATCTTCGGAATAAGTATTGTGTCATGGTATTGAATGGATCGACCAGGACGTCTTTTACCTTTTTGATCAAATTACTCTGACTGATAAGGGTTGGTAAAACTGGATTTTTGATGTTTTCGTTGAATGCTTTTTGTGGACCAAGTTTCAAGGCGATGAATCTTTGATATAAAGACCACTTACTCAACATTGCACCAATTTCTGTAAGAAAAGCATCCACCTCTTTCATATTCATTCCGTCATCTTGACTTTGTGTTTGAACTTTTCCATCTTTTGTTACTGGTGAAGATGATCTTTGATTTTTGACCGATGGAATATGTGTTTGCATTAAAAATGTAAATGGATAGGATTTAACATCAGTCATCTTACGCGAGAGTTGCGCTTGATCTGCCCACGAATCCAAAATGACACCTCCTTGAACATCTGCTTCCATCTGTAATTTTTCAATGACTTTTCGCATCTTTCCTGGTCCATAGTGTCGATCTACTAACAACTCATGAGCGTCGACAATCTGTGCGATATGTTCGAATAGTCTGGTAAGAAGTGAAGCATAGAAAAGTGGTTCCGACTTTTTATCCTTGGGAACTTCGAGGTTCTCTCTCGCACGTGCCGAAACTCCACTGCAAACATATTTACCATATGCGTCCAGTCCAATGTCAGACTTTCCAATCATTGGGAATAGCTTAAAGTATCTTGTTACATTGTTTCCATCTCCTTGTTTTGCAGCTTGATCGAATTCATGTAAGAAGAGTTTACACAAATTCGACGAAGCATTGTCGATTGTTGTTCTTGGAGGATCAGGTACTTCTGCTGTTGGAACCATCTCTTGTGCAAATTCTCCGTCGATTACTTCTGCAGGAATCGCCAATGCTTTTTGTAGATATGTAGCCGCTAATTCCCAGTCTCGAGATGTTTCAATGGCACTATGAAATCCAAGAACACAAGCTTTCAGATCGACTACTTGTTCAACCACTTCAAGAGTATGATTGACTGCATCCTTTTCGTTGTCTAATCCTTTGACTCCACCGGATATTCTATCTGCGGTCGATGCAGCAGGAGATAGTATTTCCTCTTTCAATTGACGAGCAGCAGCTGAATGTATTTCTAGTTGACTTCTTGCAACATTCATTCTGGCCATTTGTTGTTGAAGTTGCGCCTGGGATTCTAGTAACATTTCCAGCTTCGCAGTGACGATTTTATCACGAATACTGAGTTCATAAAGAAGAGCTCGAACAGTCGCAAATATATCTGGAATTTCCTCCTCTGGTACTTGTATCGGTGCTGGAATGGGTGGAATATCGCATTGATGCCTCATGCCTCTTCTTTGACCTCTTCCGCCATAGCTTGACCGAGTATATGGCGCCATAATGGATGATGTTTCAGCTCTTTCGGAGCTGTAAAAATAAATGAACCGGCTTTGTTTCAAGCTACATATACATTTTAATCAATAGAAAAGGGGTGGCAACAGAAATAAAAATTCTAGCGCTGGGGCTGGGGGAAAGCACGGACTGGCATGAACAAAAAAAAAGCAAATCCAGCATGGACCACATATCGCATTGCTTTTTATCCAATCATGAATATCAATCATCATGCATGAAGGGCGTCCGTGCTACAAAGAGGCTAGTAATAAGTTGCGCTATTGCAGTATCTTATTACATAACATTATCATATATGTTACACTATATTTTCGTATAGAAAGCTGTTATCATAAAATCATCATTCGTCAAACCTCTTGTCACGTATTCAAATTCGATATATCATTGGTCAATCCAATCATGTCATTGTCATCCGGGCCATGTCTTATATTTCCAGTGCTGTTGTCAATTGTATGCTGACTGATATGACTATCATCAGGTCTTTTCAAATCCGACCCTACATTATCGGTCAATCTCTTTGACCTTTCTAATGTTTCATCAATTTCTTTTGTCAATTTATCAATTCCTTCTTGTAAGAGATCGTCGTTTGTTTTTGTGTTATCCACATTCTCTTGACCATCATTGTTGCCTGTTACTCCTTTATATAAATCGTCCAGCTCTTGTCGCCAGCCAAGTTGATCGGCCAGTTTCTTTATTCCAACATCACAATCTCCTAAAAGCATTACATCGTTGGGACGACTTCCAATACCGCCGACTCTTTCCATATTTATCAATAAACGAGGTACTCCATCGGGGATTATTTGTGGTAAACTCGCAAAAGGTTGAACTGTCAAACTCGTTCCCAATATTATGCACAAGTCACTCTTGAGTAGTAAGTCTCGATTTGTGTGAAAGTCCATCGGTAATGCTTCTCCAAAGAATACAATGTCTGGTTTGATAAGACCTTTACAAGATTCTCTGCCACATCTAGGTATTGTTCCTGCTTTTATATGTCTCTTCATATCTTGGTTGGAATACTTTGTCTTGCAATCTATACATCTTTGACTAGCAAAGCTACCATGAGCTTCGACGACTTTGGCAGGTGAAAGCCCAGCTTCTCGTTCAAGACAATCTATGTTTTGTGTAAACACCTTTTGCAACTTTCCTTTTTGTTCTAGTAATTTGAAGAATACGTGTGTGATACTAGGCTTGTAATAACCTTTCTCGGGATGCAATTCCGAGGCGAGGGTATAGAAAGGTAAAGGATTCTGTCGGAAGAAAGATATATCAAATACTGCTTCGGCATAGGGTAGGTTGAGTTTCGATAAGTTGGCATATAGACCAGTGTCTGGTGATCGAAAGTCTGGGATACCACAGCTTGTCGAAATGCCTGCACCAGCTAGGATTGTAACCTTTTGACACTCGTTTGATAGTATATATGAAGCAATAGAAGTCAGATTACGAGATTTTAATCTTTTCGATGGTGTTGCGTCATCTATAATTGTTGGACTAGATGAGTCTTGTCCCATACTACCTCTTCCACCTATTTTACCTATCTGTAAGTTTTTGAAACTGCCGCCAGGGCGGTGTTGACAATGCTTCTTCCGACCTATCTTGAGAATTATTAATGTGATACCATGAAAGTTAGCGTGACGTAATTGACACAAGAAAAAGTGCACGGTGGAATTGAAATTACATTGATTACATAAGCCGTGGCTGACTGTCCTCTGATCGACAGATAATGCCCTGCCATATCGATCCTGACATGTTTATGACTTCATATGGTGAGTGAGCTCAATGTCATCTCTTGTCACACAAATCTAATGATAATATCCAGGCATCATCTAAGAAAAGTTCAAGGACGAGTCTACGAACGAAATCCAAATTAGCGACATCAAAAATAAAAGTCGATGATGAGAAAGAGAATATACAAAGTAATAAGACAGGAGCTACCAAAAAAGACAGGCAGAAAGTAAAACACGATGCGCTTCTACATCGAATAGCCAAAACGGCACCTGGGGTAAAAAGACATGCTCGATCAAAAAGATCAAAAGCAAACCTGGCCGCAAATCTCAAATCTTTACTTGAAGCACTACCTTCTAGGACTGATAGTAACAACCAATCAATTGACAGTGAGGAAGAATGGCAAGGCATATCTGATGACGACACTGAGCGTGTAAATCTCCCAGCAGGGCTGAATAAAATAGCAAACTTGAGACGCAGAAAGGGTAATAATCTATCAACTAAAGTTGGTCGAATAGAGATGAAGACGATGAGAACAAGACCTGGCGCGATGAAAAGAAAGATGAAGATTGAGACTGCAGAGAGAGATCGATTTGCAAGGAACATGGCACAAATGGCACCCATTTCCACGAATGCTGTAGCGTCCAGTTCTACGGGCGATAAATGGCAGGCCCTGAGAAATTTCGTAGGTCAGACTATGCAAAAAAGTACTTTATTTGACACTCGACAATAATCGATGATTTAATCACACTGAAGTCTGACACGAGTGAATAATTGTGTCTGTGCTCTATCACATGCTGACCGTGGATCTATTCCTTTCCTGTTTCCTGTTTCATGCACAGACCAATAATACAAATTTTCCCAAACACAAAGCCACGATCCCCGCATTTGCCTAGTCCTAAAACGAAATGAACTGCGCCTCAGTTTATACCCAGGGTTCTGGGTATAAACTGAGGGGTTCCCGTACTAATTTTTACATTTATTAGTATCATCCTGGCTTGACTCTTTCTTCAATCTTATCAATCATTTCATTATGACTTTAGGCGATACACCCACCGCGCAAGAACTCGTCCATCCCCAGACTGTGCAACAGAAAAACGAGACTACGACACGCGAAACGAAAATAATGCCTTCAACATTCACAACAATTCCTTCGAATGATAATCAACAACCCCCTACTTATGCTGCTGCAACTACAGAATCTTACGGTCCAAATTCAGAAAAGACCGGTCAGACTTCCACTTCTAACGCTGGAATATCCGCAGGCCTAAATCAAACAACAATGGGTTTTATTGGTTATAATCACCTCACTCCAAATCCAGCAATCGTTTATTGTCCTTTGTGCGCAAAATTCTCTCAGACAGTCGTCAGGAAGTCGACAAGTCAGGCAGCATGGCTTTGGGGATTTCTCATCTGCCTCTGTTGCAGTCCAATTGTCGCTTGGATTCCTTGTGTCTTGTCTGAATGTAAGGATTATAACCACAACTGTGGCACTTGTGGAACAGCCTTGGCTGTTGTTGACAAAGATGGAAGTGTGGAAGTCGCACCGGTCGTCAAAGAGAATATCCCTGCTGGACATGTGTATTATAACCAACCTGCTTACATGCAAACCCCTCAATTCAATCCACAATTGCTTTTGAACAATCCTAGCGCTATTGCCAATCCTTCGGGAACATTACAGCAACACGACCAGCAAACATTTTATAATCCGCAACTTCTACAGCAGCAACACCAACAACATCAACAACAACAGTTACAACAACAACAACAACAGTTACAACAACAATCAAAACAATAGCAGATTATATCAAAAGGATTTTGATAAGATATGTCTGTGGAAAACAACACTGGTCGGGTTAATACCACAAGATTGACCCGGGTTTAATACGGCTGGATCAGCGTCATCCACAACTCAATCAACGTGAAGGAACAATTTAAGAAATAACAAGTACCTCGTATTCGGAGGGCCACCGAGAAATGAATGAAACAGATTAGAGTTCGCATTCTATTATTGCCTTTTCCATCCGATAGTTGGTGGAAACCAGTATCAATGCAGTTTTTTTCATTCTTTAGATACCATTTGCGATTAATGAAGTTTTATGATTTGTTTTCCATCATCGATGTGCGATTCATGTATATATAGATTGGTATGCATTACCGCGACATTATGTTATAATTGGCATTGTTATATACTTTAAACATCCATATATCGTCTAAGAACATTCATTGCCTCTCTTTTCTGCCTTGTCAAGCCAAGCGACGTGGTAAGTCATGAGCATACGCATCATTGTTGTTGCAAGGAAGTGGGACTGCGCAATGTGACGTAATTTCGTGGAGAACAAGGATGATTTGACAACATTTTGCCTAGCTAGCATTGTTACCTTGATTGAATTCCTCCAACTTACGTCTGATCCGATGATTCTAGAAGGACAGAAGATGACATCAACAAAGATGGACGCGTCGACTATAGTGATCAAAAATGTCATTTATTTGGCACATCCCCAAGTAGTCGTAAGCTTTTGAGAGTATTATAATATATAGAACTACATGTATAATTTTGGTCAGGGTCACATAATTACGGACTTCACGGACACTTGGTCTAGAAACGATGAATATCGACCTGCTGTGCTCCTGACATGCAAGGATCGGGTCAATTATGATGAGATAGGGAACTCTTTTGCGTATTTTGCAGACAATGATGACGTTTTTGGCGAAGAATTTGCTGATCATCTCATAATACGTCCTGTTGGAGTTCTTGATGAAACTAACCTACCAGCTGCAATAGATAGTATACAAACACATTTCACAACAATTAGCCATATCGATACACAGCACCCAATAAAAGATGGGCCCTATTTCGTCAGAGGCAACCAAATCCATCAAGCTTGGCGCATATATAAAGACAGCCTGCACGCATTTGTTACCTCTACCATTCAGGACCATGTTTACAATCCTGACAGGTATTAAAAACCCAACTGCATATCTGCGTTTCGATCTTGACAGCTATCTCTAGCTTCTCAACACTTTCACCAATCGACTCTGATAGTTCTTGCCAAGTTATAGCGGTACCGAGTCGCTTATATGTCGATACTCGTGTTGGACCTCTTTCTGGTTGTCGTATCGCGGTTGAAGATCATTTCCAGTTAAAAGGTGTCGTGCCTAAAACCTTGAGCATAGCTTACGGTGGTAAATGTACACCTGCGGCCGACTCAGCAGCATATTTGAAACAACTTTTGAAGCTTGGGGCAATGGTTGTTGGAAAAACTACAATTGATTCCTTCAATGGCACAGACGGCTCGTTTCAAAATTCTGCTGACTGCATCCGTCCTTGTAATCCCAGGGCTGATGGTCAACAAAGTACATTTTCCGGGGCAGGAGCAGCTCTCGCAGGGTATTCATGGCTCGACTATTCCATTAGCACAAACATATCAGGGGAAGCATGTGAAGCTGCGGACTTTTATGGTCTGTTCTGTCTGAGAACCACCTTTGGGATCGCGAAAGCGAAGGAAATGGTTGAAAGCGTACCATCGTTTGACACCATTAATCTATTCTCTCGTGATCTAGGTGATTGTCATAAATTGGCGCGCGAGACTTTGGACGCGGATAAACAATTTGCGCGTCCAAAGCAGCTACTATACTCGAAAGATTTCTTTCACATTGATGACCAGGATCACGGGGCAATTTTTGAGGAGTTTACACAATTAATCGGACGTTATCTTGGTATCAAAGGGGAAGAGATTAATATACAAGATGGACAGGTGGTATATAAACCAATTGATGTAAATGTCAAAGGTCGAGATGGTCACATAAATAAACAGATCCTTGACAAGTCGGTCAGTACAAATCATGGTCACAATGTCGAAAAGCTGAAGGTCTTTCGAATTTGGTTAGCAGAAAACATAATGCCTTTTTTGGATAATGCTATCATGCTTATACCGCATGACACAGCTCAACACAACGACATGTTGTCCCGCAATTCGTGAGTTTATTATGTGACAACACTTGATTTCTTGCTGATCAGATCTAGCACTGCCAAGATTCAGGACGGTACCAGCCCTGATCATCTCTCGGTAGTATCACAATTTCCACAACTGGTTATACCAGGTAAGATTTTGAATAGAATTGTTCCCATGCTTCAATTTTTAACTAACTAAATATTAGTCGGGCAATTGCCGTATCATTCTCAAATTACGAACAGACTAGAGTATCGGCCAATCACGTCAAACGTGATCGGTCCGAAAGGGTCTGATTTAATGTTGATTGATCTAGCAAAAAGTGCACTGATGAAAGCTAATTGGCCGGTCGAGGTCAAGACTGGAAACTTGATGTTTCGGCTAGGTAAAAATACGCGGCATGTGGGTTGATTAGTGGAAGGAATCTGACGCGTATATTCTTCACAGCACAATAGCACCAGCTGTTTTCGAAATCAAACCGGTTTCATGTGCTACATACAATCGCTGCGCGTTTTTCATATATGTCCATATCCTGACTGTAACCATCGCACTATCCCGAAAATGTAATATATGTTTTGCGCAAATGCCTTTTTCCGCCAGAGCCGAGGATCTGATTACTGCGTCCGATAGACTTCACCATCAATCATCATTTCACTACTAGACCCTGACTAAATAACTAGTAAACGAGAATTAGCTTAGATGCAGATCCTATTTTTTGAGACTAACATTTCTCGGCTTACATGCGAGCACTTGACCTATAGAAGCTACTATACATACGTATTGTGCCCTTATGTTGCTGCAGTTGTGGACATCAAGATGCCCCCCAACGTGAGATTCGCGGGCGACTTAGCAGGCCGCCAAAGATGGTGCCGGACACCCAGCCGGGGACCCTGCGGTAGGTCTCGAGGCGTTAGATTAGCTTAGATCCAAAACCTCCGAGAATTTCGAGTGACGCTACGACCGGTATCCCACAAACGTGCACTACGGTTCGAAAAGGGGTGATGTTTTTCGCAAAGCCTGAGGACCTTGACCTCAACGGGCTTCCCCGGATCTACGTTTCCCCACATTTGGCTACTCGCTATCGAATCCGATAAGTCTAGGAGAGCCGTATGGGTTATGTAACGAGGAAATTCAAGGATAATAACATAGGCTTATATGACCCTTAGCTGCATACAAGATATCATTCTTTCGGCCAACGGATTTTCGAGCGCGACATCGCCAAAAATGCGGGGAAACCCCGTAGCACGTGACACCAAGTTCTCGTCTCTGGACTTTCCTCAGCAAATTGGCTGGCAGTTGCTTCCACACAAGAGAGGGGACCCTGCCACGAAAATGTCAATGTCG
>Ga0160429_1000095_pt1 | contig 113457 bp, 101 predicted proteins | sample SolpanmetagenomR_FD_108199 | JGI IMG/M metagenome (GOLD analysis project Ga0160429, IMG submission 108199) | Solar panel surface microbial communities from Lawrence Berkeley National Laboratory, California, USA - R | ecosystem: Engineered > Built environment > Solar panel > Unclassified ...
CGCCAGGGCTAGGCGCGGCCCGGCGGCCGTGGCGGCTTCCAGCTCGGCCAGGGCCGCTAGGGCGCGGGCCACGCGCAGGCCGTCGCCGCCGCAAAGGGCCGCGGCCTGGTCGTCGCAGCAGTTTTCGCGCTCGGCACGCAGGCAGTTAGCCATAAACCACACGGCGGGATGGTAAAAGAAGAGTACCTCGGCCACCGCCAGGCCCAGATTCAGCAGGTAGTCGCGGCGCACAATGTGGGCCAGCTCGTGCGCCAGCAGCGCTTCGAGCAAGGCGGGGCTCAGGCCCGCTACCGCCCCTAGCGGCAGCAAAATAACCGGGCGCAAATGCCCCAGCACCACCGGCCCGGCCACCCGGGCCGACTCTAGCAGGGCCACCGGCCGGCGCACCCCGGCGCGCCGGGCCAGGCTAGCCAGCCGCTGCTGCCACTCGGCGCCCAGCGCCTGGGTGCCCGCCCGGCGCAGCCGGCTGGCATATAGCAGGCCGCCGGCCAGGCGGCCGCTCATCAGCACCAGCCCCAGCAGCCAGGCTACCACCACCAGCGGCAGGTAGGCTTCGAGTTGATGGGCATTGGCGCGCAGCCAGGCCAGCGGGGCGGCGGTTTCGGTAGTCACTCGGGCGGCGGCCACCGGGCTAGCCGGGGCCGAAGCCGCGGGGGCAGTCATTGCCACGGCGGGGTTAGCGGCCCCGGCCGAGGGCACCCCGGCCGCTACCAGCGGGCTTTGGCTTTGGTAGTAGAGGCCAAACGTGAGCCCCACCACCAGCACCAGGCTAGCCAGCGCCCCGGCTGAGGCCGCGTAGCGCACCTCGGCGCGCTGGCGGCGCAGCAGCGGCAGCACCCCCGCCAGCAGCAGGGCCAGCACCCCACCCTGCCACACCGAGTGCAGCAGCGCGTAGCCCAGGGCCCGCACCAGGGCGGGCGACAAAACTTCTCTAAGCAGCGGGAGCGTCGTCATTGGAAGCGGGGGTTGAAGGGTTAGCATTCTGAATCTCAATATCATTGAGCAGGCGGCGAATCTGGGCCAGCTCGTCGGCCGAGGTTTTGCGGTTGCCTAGGGCCTGCATCACCAGCTTCAGGGCCGAGCCGCCGAAGGTGGCGGCCACGAACTTATCGAGCAGCAGCCCCTGGGTGTCCTGCTCGCGCACGGCGGCCCGGTACACGTGGCTGCGGCCTTCGTCGTCGCGGGTCACCAAGCCTTTTTCCAGCATTAGCTGCATGATTTTCAGCGTAGTAGTGTAGCCCACCTCACGGTGCCGGCTGAGTTGCTCGTTCACGAGGCGCACCGTGGCGGGGCCGTGCTGCCAGAGCACCTGCAAAATCTCTAGTTCCGAATCGGTAGGTTTGGGGGGCGCTTTAGGCATGACTAGCGGGGCAAAAGGTTCCGTACGAAATAGTTCGTAGGTCAAATATGCTACGACACACTTCGTACTTACAAAAGCAATGTACGAAATTAGTCGTAATAAAAGGCAATTTGCTAATTATCAAGTAGATTATTTTTATTTCATCCTCACTCATGTCACCTGCCGAAAGCCCACTGGCCGCGTTTCGCCAGGCCTATTTTGGCCCTATCGACCAGTACATGGCCTGGCACGACGGCTTTGGCTTCCTAACCGACCTGGCCTGCCTCGATGCCCTCGCCCCCACCCAGCAAGCACAGGCTGCCGCCGAGCTGCTTGCCGCCCTGCGCGCGGGTACGGCCGATGCCCGCGCCCTGCTGGGGCTAGGCCACCTACGCCACGCCGAGGCCCTGCCGCTGCTGCACGACTGCCTGCGGCGCGGCTTTTATGCGCTCTACGCGCTCGAAGCCATCGCCCGGATAGCTCCGGCGGGCCTCTACCCACCCATCGTGGCGGCGCAGCTGCGCGCTAAAGCCCTCACCGAGTATCAGCTCATGGACTTACTAATCGGCCTGCGCGAATACTTCACGCTGCCGCAGCTCGGGCCAGTCATTCCGCCGCTAATTTTCAACCTGCTCGCCCACCCCGAACACCTCGTGCGCTACCACGCGCTTACCACCCTGCGCCGCCTCTATGGCGCCGCACCGCCGACCGAGTTGCCTGACCGGGCGCAGCTCAAAGCCGACCAGGTTTTTGGGTTAATCTGCGAGAAAGGGCTGTTCACCAACTATGCAAAAGCGCAGCGCCTGCTACTAGCCGAGCTGCCCGCCGCCACCCTGGCCGCCCACCCGCTAGGTGTTCGCTAACAGGCTGCTCTGCTTACGCTTGCGCACCAGCGTCACGCGCGCCCGGTGGCAGATGCCCCCTAGCGGCGGGTTAAATTTAGAAATGCTGACCTGGGCGCGGCGTACCTGCGGAAACTCCTGCATCAGGCGGTCGAGAATGCGGTGGGCGAGGTGTTCGAGCAGGCGGGCGGGGCGCTGCATTTCTTCGAGCGTAACGCGGTAGAGCACTTCGTAATTTACGGTTTCGGCCAGCTTGTCGCTGGCGCCAGCGGCGTGCAGGTCGGTTTTGAGGTGCAGGTCCACGCCGTACTTATTACCGATTTTCTGCTCCTCGTCGTAGTAGCCGTGGAAGGCAAAAAACTCCAGTCCTTCGAGTGCAATCTGGCCCATTGTCTGAACCACGGATTTATCGGATTCGTCGGATTTCTCGAATTTTGAGGACGATTACCGGCCGCGGCTGCGCAAAAGTAACGGCGGGCTGCGCCACCGGGTAGCGCGGACTTTATAGTCCGCGATTGTTGCTACCGGGTGCTCGCGGACTAAAAGTCCGCGCTAGTTGCCCTGTGCACTGGCCACGAAATCAATGCGGGCAAGCCCTCACCTCATTACCAACCACACAGAAGACCCACCAACACAAAAAAGGGCCACCCTACGGGCGGCCCTTTTTTATAACTTCAAAATCCGATTAATCCGGCGAATCCGATAAACTCGCGGTTTAGATTTCGTCAAAGAACGACTTCTCCCCCACCGGCTCAGCCTGGCTGGCACCAGGAGTTTTGGCACTGGCGACCATGCCGGGATGGGTCATGGGCTCGGGCTGCTGAATTTCGGGGCGGTCGGGGCCGATGGGCTGAATGTCGGGCCGGGCGGGCTCTACGTAGGGCGCGGGCGGCTGGGGCACGGTTTCGGGGCGCGGCTGCTCGATGTGGGGCGCGGGCGCAATGCCGGGATTCTCGGCCGGGGCCTGGGGGCGCTCGATGTCGGGCGTGGGGGCCTGGCTAGGGTCGGGCTGCTGGCCCGGCTTGGGGTTGTAGCCGCTGGGCGCGGCCGAGGGGCTAGCAACGGCTGAAGCCGGGCGGCCGGCCGACGAAGGCCCAAAATTGGCGGCGGGAGTCGGGGCCACGGCAGCGGCCGAGGAGCGCGAAGGAGCGGTGGAAACGTGCATATCGGGGGCGGGGCTAGGTTCGGGCGCCGCCGGTTCGGCGGGCCGCTTTACCTGTACGCTCGCCGCCCGTGAAAGGATGGCCGCCGGGGCATTTTTGGGGCGGGTGCGGGCGCGCTCCACTTTCTCCAGGGCATCGGAGGCCAGGTGGTGCAGGTCGCGCACCAGCGTATCGAGCTGCTGCTCAAGGCGCTGGCAGTCCTGGCCGAGGCCGGTGACTTCCTTCTGCATGTCGGCCACCGTTTTCTCGGCCGTTTGGTAGGCTTCCTCCACAATGGCGCGGGCGCGCTGGCGGGCCTCCGAGAGGGTTTGCTCGGCCAGCAGCTGGGCTTCGCGGCGGCGCAGGTCGGCATCGCGCTGGGCCTGCTCGGTGATGGAGTTGCCGGTGTCCTCGGCCGTTTTGAGAGTGCGGTAGAGCGACGACTCCACTTCGCGCATTTTTTGCACGTCGTGCAGGGCGTGCTCCAGCTTCAGGCGCAGCTCGCGGTTTTCGTCGCCCATCCGCTCCCACTGCTGCGACACTGTGTTGAGGAAGGCCTGCACCTCGTCCTTGTCCACGCCCCGAAAGGACTTTTCAAACGTCTTCTGCCGAATATCGAGGGCGGTAATTTTCATTATTTTAAGCTCTTAGCCGCTAGCCGTGCGCCAGCCGCCAGTTGGGTTAGTAAAATTAGGGTACGCCCGGGCAGCAGGGCCTACGGGCCGGGCTGGATTATATCCCACACCGCCAGGCTGCGGTCATCGCTACACGAAACTAACCGGTGCTGCGCGCCCGGCCAAACCAGCTTATTTACCGAGGTGCCGTGGCCGGCTGCCCGCGCTTTATCCAGCACCCGCAGCAGCGCCAGGCTGGCCGGGTCCCAGAGCTTGATGCTCTTGTCGAGCGAGCAGCTGGCCAGGTAGCGGCCGTCGGGGCTGAACGCCAAGTGGTTGATGGCGTACATGTGAGCTACTACGCTGTCGGCCAGTGGGTAGCCGTCGGTGGCATGGTAGCGGCGCAGGTGGGCATCGCGGCCGGCGGCCAGCAGGTGCCGGCCATCGGGGGTGTAGGCCAGGGTGAATACGGAGTTGGTAGCCTCGGTGAGCGTGGTTTTCAGGGCCAGCGAATCGAGGTCCAGCACGTAGGTTTTCCAGTCGGAGCTGCCCACGGCCAGCTCGCCACGTGCCTCGTGCAGGGCCAGGCAGCGCAGGGGCTTATCGCTGAGGCGCAGCAGGTTTTCGAGCCGGAAGTCGCCGCCGTGCAGCACCGCCAGCGTGCCGTCGCCGAGGGCGCAGTACAGCTGCTGGCGGCTGGCCGCGTACACCATCTCGAAGATAGCCACCGGCGGCAGGGCCGTGGCGTAGGCCAGCTTTTTATTCGCTAAATCAAGGGCCTGCACACCCTGAAAATTGTGCCCTAGCAGCAGCAGGCCACGCGCAGGCAGGGCCAGCAGGGCATACACCGAGTTTTCGACCCTAGCCAGCAGTTCGCCGTCGGCTTCGGGCTGGGCGGTGTTCCAGGCTACCACCATGCCATCGGCGCTGCCCGAAAATACCTGGTCGGCGCCTGGCAGCCCGGCCAGCGCGTACACCGCGTCGCGGTGCCCGGCCAGGGTGCCGATGCGGGTAGCGGTGGGGCGAGGCGGAGGCGTGGTAGCGAGCATAGGGGCCGCAAAGGTCGGGCGGTAGCGCGGACTTTCAGTCCGCGGGCCATACGGCTCATCTATTGACGGACTAAAAGTCCGCGCTACGGCCCGACCTTCGCCGCCAATGCCGCTTCATTCCATCATGCCACTGCCCGGCGGCTCGCTACTGGGCCTCTGGCACCTCACCGAAACGCCCGCCGAGCTCTGGCCCCAGCTTGCCCAGGCGGCCGACTATACCCCGCTCCTCCCCGCCCGCGCCGATGGCCCGCGCCAAGCGCAGTGGCTGGCCGGCCGCGTGCTGGTGCAGCATCTGCTGGCGGCGGCCGGCGCCCCGCCAGCCCCGTTGCGCAACGACGAGGCCGGCCGGCCTTTTCTGCTAGGCCCCGCGCCGCCGGCCGTGTCGCTGTCGCACTCGGGCGAGTGGGCGGCGGCGCTATTGGCCCCCGCAGGCACGGCCGTGGGCATCGACATCGAGCTAGTGCGCGACAAGGCCCAGCGCATTGCCCGCAAGTTTTTGAATCAGGACGAAAGTACTGTCTTAGAAATGATTAGCCTGGCTGATAACGCCGGCCCGCTGGCCCGGCAGGAGCTGTTCAGCCTGCTCTGGAGCGCCAAGGAAACCTTGTACAAGCTGGCCGGCCAGCGCGGCATCATCTTCCGCGACAACCTGCTGCTCGACCTGCCGGCCGGCCCGTGGCCCGTGCCCGGTGTGCTGCCTGCGCGGCTGGCTTTGCAGGGAACAATTTCCCGGCACAGGATTTGGTATCTTCGGCCAGCGGCGGGCTACGTGCTCACCTATTGCTGCTAGCCCTGGTTGTTTTTTCGTACGTTCACTCACGCGGCCCTCGCCGCTTGCTTTTCTTGATTCTTTCTACCCTAGCCATGTCTTTTCGCAAACTTCCGGTGTTGCTGGCCGCGGCCCTGCTGCTGGCTACCGTTTCGGTGGGCATCGCCCGCGCCCAGGGCACGGTCAGTGATTTTACGGTGCAAAAAACCGGGGGCGGCAGCACCTCGCTCAGCGCCTACGCCGGCCAAAAAGCCGTAGTCGTGGTATTTATGAGCCCGGCCTGCGCCTACACCCGCCTCTACCAAGAGCGCCTGGCCGCCCTCAACAGCGCCTACAGCGGCCGCGGGGTGCAGTTTATGTTCGTCAACGTGCCCATCAACCTCGACGCGGCCGAGGGCGGCGGGGGCGGCTCGCTGGCCACCTTCACCGATGAGGGCGCGGCCAGCGCCGCGCTGGGCGTCAGCAAAACCACCGAGGCCGTGGTGCTCCAGCCTTCCGGCTCGGGCTTTGCGGTGCGCTACCGGGGTGCCATCGATGATAACCCGCAGGTAGCCAGCGGCGTGCAGCAGCACTACTTGCAGCAGGTGCTCGACAATGTGCTGGCTGGCCGCCCCGCCGGCGTGGCCGATAAGCGCGCCGCCGGTTGCCTGATTAAGCGGTAAGATGGTAAATGAGTAGGTGCGTAAATGGGTAAAGTTTCTCAATAGATAACTTACCCATTTACGCACCTACTCATTTACTGTCCTACTCTTCCTCGCCCGACTCGTCTTTCTCCAGCAGGATGGCTAACAGCTGCGCAACCTCTTCGGCCTTAGCGGGTTCCTGGAGCTTTTCGAAGCCGACTTGCAGGTTGCGCATGGCGCGGCGCACGATGTCGAGGTGGGTGCAGGGCTCGTAAAAGCTATCCTGCGAAGTGATGCCGAGCTGGCCCACATAGTGCTCAATATCAGCCTTCGACAGCACCACGCCCCGGTTGTAGCAGTTGATGTAGAAGGGCGTGACGGGCTTGTCGTCAGCATCCGTGTAAAGCTGGTAAGTCAGCACAAACAGGTTGGGCAGGTTGACGCCGAAGATAGGCAAATCGAGCCGCTGGGCCACCAGCAGGTAGATAACGCAGAGCGACAGTGGGTTGCCGCGCTTGGTTTCGAGCACCCGGTGCAGCATCGAGTTGGCCGGCGAGTGGAAGTGCTGGGTGTTGGCCGCGAACTTGTGGTTGCGAAAAATAACGTGGTTGAGTACCTGCACCTGGTCGGCGGGGTGCATCTCGGGGCGCAGCAGCGTCCAGGCCTCGAAGCGCAGCTGCTCGATGGCCCGGTTCAGAGCCTGCAAATCGGCGTCGGGGTACTGATAGGAGTTGAGCAGCCACATGCCTTCGAGCAAATCCTGGCCGCCCGAGTCGCGCCACACGCGCAGGCGCTGCTGCAAGCCCTCAAATTGCAGATTATGAATGAGGTCTTCGAGGCGGCGCTGCTGCTGCGGGTCGAGGGTTTCCTCCCACGATTCTTCCAGGAAGGGAATAATGGCCTCGCCCAGGTTCTGGATTTCGCCCTGAATCTGGGGGGCAATTTCCGGGTCGTCGAGCAGGGAGATGAGGGCTTTTATTTCGGTAGTAGTCATGCGGGCAAAGGCGGCGCCGAGGCAATACGGAGCCAATTTTAACACACGTCAGCGGGTATTTTGTTCAGCTAGGGGCTAGCGGCGCTTTGAATTAAAAATGACCGGTGGGCTATTTTTAATTCTCCTTTTTTAATTTTTAATTAATTTCCAATTTAGCGCAGCAAATTGGTTTTGGCTAGCTCGACCAGTTCGCTGCCGCGGCCGTTCATCGGGGCTTTGAGGGCGTAGAGGCTGAAGCCTTTGGCCGCGGCCTTGAGGCAGGTATTGTCAATACGCACTTTGAGCAGCGGCAGGAGCAGCGGCCACGGTGCGGTGCAGGCCCACTTCTACGCGGGTGCGGCGGCCGGATATCGACCTGCCCCACGCGGGCCTCGGCGAGAAAGAGCAACTGAGCAGTCTGGGCCACGCTAGCACCCCCACCCATCCCCAGCGCCGCCCGAATGGCCAATTCGACTACCCGCACCGCTTCCCGGGAAACATTACTTATGGCTTAAAGCTGGCCGGCGTTTGAAGACTGGCCAGCCGATGGGGCCGGGGCCGGGCAACGGCCTTTATTACCGGAGCTTAGCCTGGGTTTATCAGCAGGGAAGCGTAATTTTGGGTTCTTTATCATTCAAAAACATTTATGCCGCATATTTCCTCACCTATTGGCTACCCGGGTCTAGCTACCCGTTTTTCTTTTCCCGCTACCTGGCGACGCTGCCTGCTAGTGCTGGCCCTGCTGCTGGCCTACGGCCCTGGCCGGGCGCAGGAAACCCGGCCCGAATGGCAGCTGGCAATCGCCACGACCAACACGGCGGCCGCCACCTCCACCGTAACGGCCACGGCCACCGATGCCAGCGGCAACGTACTGCTGGCGGGCAATTTTGATAATACCGTCAGCTTCGGCTCCACCGTCCTCACCAGCTACGGGGGGGGCTCGCGCGATATTTTTGTGGCCAAGTGGAGCCCGGCTACCAAAGCCTTTGTGTGGGTGATGCAGGGCGGCAGCAGCAGCACCGATGAGGTAACGGCCATTGCCGTCAGGGGCAGCAGCATTTATCTGGGTGGTCTCCTCCCCTCCGAAAGCAGTGCCTCGTTTGGCACTATCTCACTGGCAGCAGGCACGGCCACTTCGCCCGAGGGCTTTGTGGCAAAGCTGACCGATGCCGGTAGCACCGCCAGCTTCAATTGGGTACAGCGGGTAGGGGCATCGGCTACCTCGGCCACCTACACGGGGGTTACCTCCCTTACCGTAGGCAGCAGCAACACCCTCTACCTGACCGGGGCAGTGAGGGGGTCCGCGCAGTTTGGCACGCTCCCGTTCCTCGCCCCCTACGGCGGGCTCGATGGCTACGTAGCCAAGCTAACTGATACCGGTAGCGCCCCCACCTTCAACTGGGTGCAGGTGCTGGGCGGCACCGGGGGCGACCTGGTGAATGCCCTGGCGCTCGATGGCACCCACCTGTATCTTACGGGGACTTACACCGGGTCCGCGCGCTTTGGCACCACCACGCTTGCGCCTGCGGCGGCAGTGAGCATTTCAAACGGGGACATTTTTGTAGCCCGCCTCACGGATAACGGTAGCACCAGCCAGTTTGACTGGGCCAAGGGCTACGGCAGCGCCTACGCCGACAACGGGGTCGGGCTGCTGGCCAACGGCACCACCCTGTACCTGGCCAGCACCTGCGGCAGCGGGACGATGAGCTTCGACGCGCAAAACGTCTACCTCAACAGCAACCGCTCGACCGATGTGTACCTGACCAAGCTCACCGATGCGGGCACTACCTGCACGGCCGTGTGGGCCATGGGCGGCGGCGGCACCTATACAGATGTCGTGCGCAGCTTGGTGCGCAACGGTAACGACCTCTATATCACGGGTTCCACGAATAGCCAGTTCTTCAATTTTGGTGATTTGGGGGCGTTTAAAAATTACGGCGACCTGAGCAATACCAAGGACGTCTACGTGGCCAAAGTAACGGACAAGGGCACGACGGGCACGGCCGGCTGGCTGCAACAGGCGGGCGGCCCCGCCAACGACGAGGGCCTCGCCCTGGCCCTGGCGGGCAATTCGGTGTACGTAGTGGGGTCGCAGACGCCCTCGGCGAATTTTCGGCCTTACACCCTGACTACGACCAGCGCTATCCAAATGCCCACGGCTTTTCTGGCGGCATTGCCCACCGTCGTTGCTCCCGCGCCCCAGCCAGGGCCGTCAATCTGGGACCTCACCCCCAACACGGGGCCCATAGGCACCCAGGTAGTGTTGAATGGCCAGCACCTGGAAAAAACCACGAGCGTCACGCTCGATGGCAAGCCGATTCCCGGCTACACTGTCCTTCCCTCGGGCTTGGGTATTTCCTTTACTATCAGGGAAGGCGCCTCCGCTGGGCTTCTCACGGTTACCACCCCTTATGGCTCGGCTAGCTTATCAATCCGGTTCTGCGTGCAGTACACGGCTACCGGCACGGACGTTAGCAGCTGCGGTCCCCAATCATTCACCCTCACCGCCGGGGGCTTGCCCGCGGGCAGCACCTACGCCTGGTATACCCAGGCCACGGGCGGCACCCCCATTGCCTCCTCCACCCAGCCCAGTTTCTATACCGGTTTTCAGTCTCGTAGCACTACCTTTTATGTGTCACTCGCACCGGATGCGCTTTGGAAATGTGAATCTCCGCGCACCGCTATTCGTGTGACGATTAATTCCGCCCCTGCTAACCCCACTATCAGCAGCAGCACCACGGCCAGCGGCGTAACGCTCACGAGCAGCGCCCCCACCGGCAACCAGTGGTACCTCAACGGCACGGCCATTGCCGGGGCCACCGCTCCCATCTATTCAATACCAAGCCCTAAGGTGGGCGATGCTTACACGGTCACCGTGACCTCGGCTGCCGGCTGCGAGTCCTCTCCATCGTGCCCACAATATATAGCAGCCGGCGTGGGGGCCAGCCGCTGCGGTCCCGGCCCGGTAACCCTCACTGCCAATGGCCTCCCGACCGGTGGCATCGGGCCATACGGTGACAAGCTGTTTTACGTCTGGTATACGCAGCCCGTTGGGGGGGCATTCATCTACAAAACCACGGATGCTTCCTTCTTCCTTCCCAATCTCACGGCCAGCACCACCTATTACGTGGGCATTATGCGCGAAGCCAGCTACTACTATACCTACTATATCGACGGTTGCGTGGGGCCGCTTACGGCGGTTACCGCTACTATTAACGACCTGCCGGCTACTCCTACCATCAGCAGCAGCACCACGGCCAGCGGCGTAACGCTCACGAGCAGCGCCCCCACCGGCAACCAGTGGTACTTCAACGGTACGGCCATTACCGGGGCCACCGCCCCCACCTATTCCCTGAGTGGGCGGGGCGTCAACGGGGCCTACACTGTAATCACGACCTCGGCGGCAGGCTGTGCATCGGCCATGTCGGCCAGCCAGTCCATCACGCTGGCAACGAGTGCCCCGGCTTGGCTAACCCAAGTGCAGGTGCACCCCAACCCCACCACTGGCCGCTTCACCCTCGAGTTGCCGGCTACCGTCAGCCGCCCAGCCCAGGTGCGCGTCCTCAACGCGCTGGGGCAGGCGGTATACGCCCAGTCTGCCAGTACGAGTACGCTCCAGCTCGACCTCACGCACCTCGCTCGCGGGGTGTATGCGGTGCAAGTACAGTTTGAGAATGAGCCCGTTGTTAAGCGTATAGTCTTGCACTAAGCATGCCTGCCATCGATACAAACAGCCCGCCTGCCAGCCGCAGGCGGGCTGTTTGTCTTAAATGCTTCCAGTACCTGGCCAGCGGTGCGCAACCATTTTCTTCTTTATTTAAGCGCGCTGCCCAACGCCACGCCCGTCAGCGTCACCTTCGCACTGTCACCAAACTGATGATGCAACTGCGGAATCTGCACATTCTCCAGCACCAGTTCGCTTTGGTGGGCCAGCGTGAGGCTGGCGGTGCCGATGCGGTTGCCGGCATTTACTTGCAGCAGGCCGTGGCTGCCCAGGCTAGTGCCAGCCACGGCGCGCAGTGCGCCCAAGGTATTGCCGGCCAGCACGATGCCGCTGCCGTGGTCCTGGCGCAGCATCAGGCTATCCTGCCGGAAGCCCTGGACCAGGACTTTCGTGTAATCACGGTCGCTGAACTCTTTCGTCGTCAGCGGCTTGCTCTCCGACTCGTACACGGCGTCGGCCGTGAGCGCGGCCAGGCGCGGGCAGCTGATGAGCACCGTTTCGGCGGGGCCAAAGTAGCGGCGCCACTTCGGGAAGGTGGCCGTAATAATCAGCCGGTTGCCCTGCTGCCGCAGGTGCACGTACTCGGCCGCGGCGGGGTTCAGGCGCACGCTGAAGGGGCCGGGCGTTACCTTGACGCTCACCACGTTGGAGGCCGGCACCGCTACTTCCGTAAAGTCGCGAAAGTTCTGGCTTACGTAGTTGTGCAGCGGGTCTTGGTAGTCGCCCCGGCGGTATTCGGCGCGCAGGGCCAGGTTGTAGGCCGTGAGCGAGGCCAGCAGCACCAGCAGGGCAGCCAGCAGGTATTTCACACTATTTTTCATGGGATGGGGCTAGCGGAAGGGCCGGGGCCGGGGCCGCGCTGAATTGGGCGTAGCGCTGGCTCAGCTCGTCGAAGCCAATGCCGAGCAGCGAAATCGTGTTGAAAAAAGCGGGCAATTCCTGCTGCAAAAACCGCTCGCGGCGGTAGGCTAGCACGGTTTGCACGGCATCGGGCGCCACGAAGAAGCCGAGGCCACGCTTGTTGTATAGTGTGCCCTGCGTTTGCAAAAAATCGTAGGTACGCATCACGGTGTTGGGGTTGACTTGCAGCTCGGCGGCGAGGTCGCGCACCGACGGAATCTTGCCATCGGGCGGCCATTGCCCGCGCAGAATGGTATCGCCCACGTACCCGGCTATTTGCAGGTAGATGGCTTCGTTATTACTGAATTCCATATGATTATGAGTTTAAATCTGCTTTTCGGTGAGGCGGTTGTAGGCCGCCAGCCACAGCAGCGCGGCCAGGGCCAGCGGCAGCAGCGCCAGGGCTAGGTGCCATTGGCCCTCGGGCAGGGCCAGCAGCACCCGCTGGTGCCCCTCGCCCACCCACACGTCGCCAAACGGGGCGATGGGCGAGCTGCCGGGCAGCAATAGCTTCAGCAGCTGCCAGTTGGCCAGCAGCAGGCTTATCAGCAGGCCAAACACCAGGAACGCCGTTTTGATGGCGTGCATACGCCGGAAACAAATGGCCCCGAACAGGGCTACGCTGTGTAGCAGCGCGTAGCTCAGCAGCGGGGTGAGCCACTCGCGGGCGCCGCGCGCAAAGTCGTACACCTCGTAGGGCCGCCCTTGGCTGCTGAGCTGCAACAGCAGCAGGTTGACCAGCGTGAACACCCCCGTGTACACCACCAGAAATACCGGCAGCGACCAGAGCCAGGCCACCAGGTACTTTTCGAGGTGCGAGGCGGGCAGCAGCAAGGCCGGCGCGGCCCCGCGCGGCGTGCCGAGCGCCACAAACACCGACGAAGTAAGCAGCGCGCCCGCCGCCAGCAGCCCAAACAGAAACAGGACCATCTGCATCTCGCGCCCCAATGGGCCGCGCGTGAGGTAGGTGAGCGCCCCCAGCACCACCAGTACGCCGCCCGCCAGCACGGCCGTACTCAATAGGTAGCTAGGCAGGTGCTCGGCGGTATGCTTGCGCAACAGCCGGCTGAAGCGGCCAAAATCAAAGAGCTGGTTCATGTTGGGCTTGCGTTAAATAGGTGGCTACGCCCGACTCGCGGCCGGTCAGGGCATTGAAAAGCAATTCCAAATCGACCTTGCTGAAGGCCTCGCCCGCGTTGGCCCGAATGGCGTACTGACCCCGTACCCCAGGCTCGGCATATAGCAGGTCGGCCCCCGCCTCGCCGGCTGGCACCGTACCAAACCACAGGCGCTCGGCCAGGGCATCGATGGTGGCGTTGAGCACCACGCGGCGCTCGTGCAGCACCAGCACGGTATCGATGAGACTGTCGAGGTCGCGCACTTGGTGGGTCGAGATGATGACGCAGCGCTCCGCGTCCAGCGACCCCGCCACGAGCTTTCTGAACTGCGCCTTGCTCGGAATATCGAGGCCGTTGGTGGGCTCATCCAGCACCAGCAGGCCGGTGTTGGTGGCCAGGGCGAAGGCTATCATGGCCTTTTTCTGCTGGCCGTAGCTCAGGGCCGTGAGCTTGGCGTGGCTAGGCACGTCGAGTTCGCGCAGGTGCTCATGAAACGCTGCCTCGTCGAAGCGCGGGTAGAACCCGCCCGTGCTGGCCGCCAGCTGCGCGGCCGACACGGGCGGCACCTGCACGTCTTCGGGCAGGAAAAACAGGTCTTCCAGCGTCACGGGCAGGCGGCGGCCGGCGGCGCGGCCATCCACCTCGCAGGTGCCGCTGAGCGGGAAGGCCAGCCCCACGATGTTTTTGAGCAGCGTCGATTTGCCGGCGCCGTTCTTACCGAGCAGGCCGTAGATGCGGCCCCGCTCCAATTCCAGATTCAGGTTTTCCAGTTGGAGTACCCGGCGCGAGTACCCAAAATGCAGGTTGCGGATGCGGACCATGTAGAATGGTGTTATGGTGTATTACTAACCTAGTACACTACAAATGTATTTGTACTGGTTCGTTGTTGGTACTACGCGCTCAAAAAATAATTTGGCCGTACTCGGCTAGCCTCTGCGAGCATCGCTCATGTAGCAATAAGCTGACTGCTTGCACAGAAAAGCGGCGGCACACCTACTTCATAAACGCTTCATAATCAAATGAAACGCCCATTATTGCGAGTTTTTCGTAGTATTGCTAGGCCCGTCTGGCACTGCCAGGCGTGCCCCTACCCTAGCCCACTTACTTCGCTCATGCCCGCCTCGCAATTCCTATTCGCCACTGGCATCGAAAACAGCTACCCGACCATTCAGAACGGCAAGGTGCGCCAGGATGAGATGGAAAAGTGCGGCCACTACAAATTCTGGCAGAAGGATTTTGAGCTAGTGCAGGAGTTGGGCATCGACTACCTACGCTACGGGCCGCCCATTCACACTACCTGGCTGGGGCCGGGCAAGTACAACTGGGACTTCGCCGATGCTACGTTTGGCGACCTGCTGAAGCGCAACATCATGCCCATCGTGGATTTGTGCCACTTTGGGGTGCCCGACTGGCTGGGCAATTTTCAGAATCCCGATTTTCCGGTGCTGTTTGCGCAGTACGCCGGCGATTTTGCCCGGCGCTTTCCGTGGGTGCAGCTCTACACGCCGGTGAACGAGATGTACATCTGCGCCGAGTTTTCGGCCCTCTATGGATGGTGGAATGAGCAGTTGCAGAGCGACCAGGCGTTCGTGACGGCCCTCAAGTACATCGTGAAAGCCAACGTGCTGGCCATGCACGCCATCCTGGCGGTGCGGCCCGACGCGCTGTTCATTCAGAGCGAGAGCAGCGAGTATTTCCACGCCGAAAACCCGGCCGCCATCAAGCCCGCCGAGCTGCTGAACGCCAAGCGCTTTCTATCCTTGGACCTGAACTACGGCCGGCGCGTGGACTCGGATATGTATGAGTACCTGCTGGATAACGGCATGACGCGCGCCGAATACCACTTCTTTCTGGATAATAACCTGCGCCACCAGTGCATCATGGGCAACGACTACTACTGGACCAACGAGCACCGCGTGCGGCCCGACGGCAGCACCACCGCCTCGGGCGAAATATTTGGCTACCACGTCATTACCACCCAGTACCACGACCGCTACCAGCTACCCGTGATGCACACCGAAACCAACCGCTGGCAGGGCCCCGCCGGCGACGAGGCCGTAAACTGGCTCTGGAAGGAATGGGCCAACGTGCTGCGCGTGCGCAACGACGGCGTGCCCATCGTGGGCTTTACGTGGTACTCGCTCACAGACCAGGTAGACTGGGACACGGCCCTGCGCGAGAGCAACGGCAACCTGAACCCGCTGGGCCTCTACGACTTGAACCGTAACATTCGGCCCGTGGGCGAGGCCTACAAGAAGCTCATCAGCCAGTGGCGCGAGGTGCTGCCCACCCAAACCGCCTGCCTGCAAATGCCGCTCGTGATGCCCCAGGAAAGCAACGCCGCCTGGGCCCGCCAGCTGAAAGCCGAGGCGCTGGCCGCCCAAACGCAGCCCACCACCGCCACGGCCAACGCGCCGCTGCAAGCCAATCACTAGCTCATGTAGCGCGGACTTTTAGTCCGCCAGCTGGTGTATGGGCGCTTCCGTCACACCTCCTCACTCGCGGACTGAAAGCCCGCGCTACTCTTTTACGTATGCGTTTTCAGGATAAAGTAGTTATCGTCACGGGCGGGGCCAGCGGCATCGGCCTGGCCATTGCCAAGCGGCTGGCCTCGGAAGGGGCGCGCTTGGTACTCGCCGATATCAACCAGGCTAACCTGGATGCGGCTGTGCCCGAGGTGCAAAAAGCCGGCGCGCCCGACGTGCTGGCCAGCCTCTGCAACGTATCGGACGAAAGCCAGGTAATCGGCACCGTAGCCGCGACCCTGGCCAAGTTCGACCGGCTCGACGTGGTGGTGAACAACGCGGGCCTCATGCAGTTCAAGCCGCTGGAGGAGCTAACCGGCGATGACTGGCTGCGAGTGCTGGGCGTCGATTTGCTGGGGGCGTTTTACTTCACCAAGCAGGCGTTTTTGCACATGAAGCCAGGCGGCAACATCGTGAACGTGGCCAGCATTCACGCCATTGCCACCGAGGCGCTGGTGGCGCCCTATGCGGCGGCCAAGGCGGCGGTGCTCTCACTCACGCGCTCGGCCGTGATTGAGGGCAAGCCCAAGGGCATCCGCACCAACGTGGTGTTGCCGGGCGCCATCGACACGCCCATGCTCTGGAACAACCCCAACGTGAAGTCGGGCGTCGAAAAAATCAACCCCAGCGACGTGGGCAAGCCCGACGACGTAGCCGCTACCGTGGCCTACCTGGCCTCCGACGACGCGGCCTTCGTGGAGGGCGCCGAGATGCGCGTGGATGGCGGCCGGCTCGACCACTTGTAGCCGGCTAGCCCGGGTAGCAGGGCCTAGTCGGGTTGCGAGGGCAGCGACTCGGGCACCGGCGAATTGCGGCGCGCGAATTTGTACGTCAGGTTGACGACCACGTTGTTTTTGGCGGCCGTGTTTTGCAGCACAAACTGGCCCTGCGTGGCGATATAGTTGTAGTTGGCCTGGTTGACGTAGCCGACCTGCACGATGAAGTGCTTGTCGAGCTGGTAGCCCACGCCGCCGTACACGCGGTTGCGCTCGAACACAGGGCCACGGGGGTTGAGAAATACCTCGTCGTAAGCCACTAAGAACGCCGTGCCCGGCTCGATTTTCTGGTGGCCCAGCGGTAGAAAAGCATTGAGCCGGTAGCGGAAGCGCTGCCGAAACTCGGTGCGGTCGTCGCGAAACGTAAACCACCGCTGCTCGATGCGGTAGCGGTGCTCCAGCTTGAGGCGGTGCGAATACTGGGTAAGGACCAGCTGCTCCCAGAGCCGCTTTTCGGCGTTGAGCGGGCCGGCGCCCAGGTCGCGGTAGTCGGAGGTAACGTAGCGCCCACCCGCAATACTGGCCGTGAAATTGGGGTCGATGTCGAAGCTCGCCCCGGCCTTCAGCTCGTGGTAGAAGTAGTCGCGAAACACGGCATTGGTGCGCACCTGCACTTCGGCAAAGCCACCCCAGCGGTGGGTGGGGCTGCCCGGCAATTGCAGCGTGCCCACCAGCCAGCTACCCCAGGGCTGCTCGGGGTTGAGCGGCGCCTGGGCCTGGGCCCGGCCGGTAGCCAGGGCCAGCAAGCAGCCCGCAATCGTAAACGTGCGCATTTCTTAACACTAGCCGCGCGATTCTTCACAGCCGGTTTACAAAGGTACCGGCCAGCGCGCCTTAACTTAACCATTGCCACAGCCGCACCAGCAGGCTAGGCCGGGTTTCGTCATCGTCGCGCAGGGGCAGGTTGCTGCCTAGCAGTCGGCGCGCTGCAAAGATGTCCTTGCCCACTACCCACACCTGGTAGCGGTATTCGGTAGCAGTGTAGAGCAGGCTGGCCGTTTGCACGGCCAGCCCCTGCTGCTCCAGCTGCGCTCCGAGCGCCTGCGCGGCTTCCGGCGAGCGAAAGAAGCCCACGGCGTGGTACTGCGGCTGCGCCAGCACATGCGCCAAGTAATAGTCGCAGGCCGCCGCTTCATCGGCCGAGGCAAACATGGGCGCCTGGTCGCGGCCGCGCTCCGAGTACAGCACCACCCACCGGCCGCCCTCCTGCAACAGGCACACGCCGTCGTAGCTGCGGCGGCCGATGTCGTAGGTGGCAGGGTTAGCGCCTTCGGCTTCGAGGCGGCGGGCCAGCTCAGTGGTAGTCATGGGAGATAGTTGCGCCGTAGCCCGACCCGGTAGCCGGCGCTTTTGCTGAAGCTGATGTGCATGGTCTACCCGTTGTTTTTCAGGGCGGCCAGCGCGTGCACCTGACCTTTTTCTACCTCCTGAAGCTACGGCGTGAGCACAGCCCCCGCCAGAATCGGGCAGATGTAGGTTTGCACGATGGTACGAAATTCTTCGCCGGTCATACGTATTCAGTCTGGCAAGCTAATAAAAAGCCTCGGTAGATGCGTCTACCGAGGCTTTTCACGGATGAGCTACCGCTGGCGCTGGAATGCGCCCTGGCGCGAGTTTCGTATCAACGACGTAGCGTATCTACGACTGTGCCAGCAAACTCATTTCTCGAATCACATTTCATACTGAATTTGAGAATAGATTCCTTTTTCTTTAACAGAAAAAATGGTTCATCGTTATTCTTGACTAAAGTATCGCTTACTTCTAAAGCACTTATCAATTCGATATATACACCGCCGTCAGCCACGTATTTTTCCTTTGCGTTACTCTCAGGATTATAGCCATAAATCTCCATGTTTCTAGGGGCGCTTCTGTTACTCTCAACAACTATGTTACACGCCCTCCCCATGTAGAACTCATTCTTCACTTCATTGCAAGTGAAAGTGCACGAATTAAGCATTAGAAGGGAAAGCATATAATAGGCACCTCTCATTGTAACAACTAGCCGAGCGTAATCAGCAGCTAAAAATAAGTCAGTCTCACACCTGAATAACCCCCACGTTATACGCCTTTTCAATCGGCGCATGATTAGCCGCGCTAATGCCTTCCGAAATCACCTTGCGCGTTTCGAGCGGGTCGATGACGGCATCGACCCAGAGGCGGGCCGCCGCATAGTAGGGTGATAACTGCTCGTCGTAGCGGGCCTTGATGCGGTCGAGCAGCTCCTTTTCGGCTTCGGGGGTGATGACTTCGCCCTTGGCTTTGAGGCTGGCCACCTGGATTTGCAGCAGGGTGTTGGCGGCCGCCGCGCCGCTCATCACGGCGAGCTGGGCGCTGGGCCAGGCCACGATGAGGCGCGGGTCGTAGGCCTTGCCGCACATGGCGTAGTTGCCGGCGCCGTAGCTGTTGCCCACTATCACTGTAAACTTGGGTACTACGCTGTTGCTCATGGCGTTCACCATCTTCGCGCCGTCCTTGATGATGCCGCCCTGCTCGCTCTGGCTGCCCACCATGAAGCCCGACACGTCGTGCAAAAACACGAGCGGGATGCGCTTCTGGTTGCAGTTCATGATAAAGCGGGCGGCCTTGTCGGCCGAGTCGGAGTAGATGACGCCGCCCATCTGCATGCCGGTTTTCTTGCTTTTTACGATTTTGCGCTGGTTGGCCACGATGCCCACGGCCCAGCCGTCGATGCGGGCCAGCCCGCAGATGAGCGTCTGGCCATAAAGGTCTTTGTAGGGCTCAAACTCCGAGTTATCGACCAGCCGGCTGATGATGTCCATCATGTCGTAGGGCTTGGCGCGGTCGGCGGGCAGCTGGCCGTAGAGCTCGCTAGGGTCCAGCTGGGGCGCGGCGGGCGTGGCGCGGCTGAAGCCGGCCGAGGGCTGCGCGCCCAGCTTGTCGAAGATATTGCGGATGTGGTCGAGGCATTCCTCGTCGGTCTCGAACTTGTAATCCGTGACGCCCGACACCTCGGAGTGCATGGCCGCGCCGCCCAGCGCTTCATTATCAATCGTTTCGCCAATGGCCGACTTCACTAGGTACGAGCCAGCCAGAAACACTGAGCCGGTGCCGCTCACTATCATGGCCTCGTCGCTCATGATGGGCAGGTAGGCCCCGCCCGCCACGCAGGGGCCCATAATGGCCGAAATCTGCACGATGCCCATACTGCTCATCACCGCGTTGTTGCGAAAAATGCGGCCAAAGTGCTCCTTATCGGGAAAAATCTCGTCCTGCATGGGCAGGTACACGCCCGCCGAATCGACGAGGTAGATGATGGGCAGCTTGTTTTCGATGCTGATTTCCTGGGCGCGCAGGTTCTTTTTGGCAGTGATGGGAAACCACGCGCCGGCCTTCACGGTCGCGTCGTTGGCTACTACCACGCACTGGCGGCCCTGCACGTAGCCCAGCACCACCACTACGCCGCCGCTGGGGCAGCCGCCTTCGGCGGGATACATGCCCTCGCCGGCAAAGGCGCCGATTTCAACCTGGGCCGCCCCCTTGTCGAGCAGGTAGGTGATGCGCTCGCGGGCGGTGAGCTTACCCTTAGCCTTATGGGCGGCAATGCGCTTCTCGCCGCCGCCGAGGGCTACTTTATCCAGCTTTTTGCGCAGCTGGTAGGTAAGCTGCTTGATATTGTCTTCGTTGCGGTTGAACTCGATGTTCATAAACAGGGTGGGTGGGAAAGGGAGTAGCGCGGACTTTCAGTCCGCGAGTGAGCAGGTTCTTCGTCAGTAGCGGGTGCGGACTGAAAGTCTGCACTACAAAAAAGCCCGCCCCTGGCGGGGCGGGCTTCAAAGATACGGCTAGGGCTGTGCTGGCTTATTTGACGGTCGTTTTGCGCTCGGTTTCCACTACGGCACCGCTGGGGCGGGTGGTGGTCGTTTCGACCTCCGTTTTCTTTTTGCTGCCCCCGCCGCCGAACACCGAGAAGTGCACGTAGCGTTTGGGGTTGGCCTTCATGTCCGAAATCAGCGCGTTGGAGCTGGCGGCCGTGGCGTTGAGGTTGTTGTAGAGCAGCGTGTCGTTGATGAGCTTGCCGAGCGAGCCGGTTTTATCATTCAGGGCGGTGCTCACGCCTTTCAGCGAGGTCTGGGCTTCGGCTAGCGTCGAGTTGAGGTTGCGCATGGTCGGGCCAATGGGGGCGGTCTTGAGCGAGTCGGACAGCTGCGTAAAGTTGTTGGCGATGCGGTCGAGCTTAGCGGTGCTTTTGTTGAGCGCGGCGCTCATCTGGGCCAGGTTGCGGGTAATCTGGTTGATGTTGGCCTGGTTGGAAGCAATCAGGCTTTGCAGCGCCTGGGTGCTCTGGCGAGCGCTCACCAGCGTACCCTGAATGTTGGTTTGAGCATCCTTGTTCAGGAAGCCGTTGATGTGCGAGAGCGTTGAGTTCACGGTGTCGAGCAGCACGGTGGCGCGGGCCTGCACTACGTCGGTGAGGCTCACGGCGGTGGTCGTTCGCAGAGTTTCACCGCCGCTGAATTTCTTCGAGTCAGGCCCCAGCACTAGGGTAATGGTTTTGGCCCCTAGTAGCGAGCCGCTGAGGCCAGCCTTGGTCGAGTCGCCCACCTGAATACCTTTCTCCAGCTCCAGCGAGGCCTTGATGGCATTGTTCTGGTCGGGCAGCAGCTCCAAGTTTTTCACCTGGCCCACTTTGATGCCGTTGAGCACTACCTGCGCGCCCACGGCTAGCCCGTCTACTTTAGGGTAAACGGCGTAATACGTGCGGTCATTGGAGAGGATGTTGCTGCCCCGCAGGAAGTTGAACCCAACGGCCAGGGCGATGAGAGCCACTACGGCCAATAGGCCCACTTTTATTTCTTTAGACACAGGAGGGTAGATTTAAGGCGGAGATAGGCCAGCTGCTAGAGGGAGAATAGGCCCCGAATGGTTGCGTCGGCTAGGCCCTTGCTGCCCTTAACGGCAAACCGGGGTCGGATGTTAGGGCCGTCGAAAAGCCCGGCCGTGGCTTACTCGGCCGGCGTGCCTTCTAAGTCGCGCTTATACTCGCGAAAAGCCCGGTAAATACCGCCCGCAATGGCCTGCTGCCCGGCCCGGCCGTCGAGGTAGCTTTCCTCGCTACGGTCAGTTAAAAACCCCGCCTCAACCAGCACCGAGGGCATAGTAGACTTCCAGAGCACCAGAAAACCGGCCTGCTTCACGCCGCGCGAGCTACGGCCCACGCTGGTGCGAAACTGCCGGTCGATGCGCTGGGCCAGCCGCAGCGAGTTAGTAATATAAGCGCTCTGGAATAGCGAAAAAAGGATGTGCGACTGTGGCGAGCGCGGGTCGAAGCCGTCGTAGCGCTGCTTATAGTTTTTTTCTTGCAGAATAACTGAGTTTTCGCGCTGGGCCACGCCCAGGTTGGCGTCGGTTTTGTGCAGGCCCATCGTCCAGACTTCGGTGCCGCGCGAGCCCTTGGGGCCGGCATTGCAGTGCACCGAGATAAAGAGGTCGGCGTGGTTGCGGTTGGCGATGGCCGCGCGCTCATCAAGCTCAATAAAGACGTTGGTTTTGCGGGTGTAAATGACCTTCACATTGGGCATGTTGTCCTCAATCTGCCGACCCAGGTCCTTAATGATGGCCAGGGCCACGTCGGCCTCGTGGGCATCCACGCCGTTGCAGCCAATGTCCTTGCCGCCGTGGCCGGCATCGAGCACCACCGTGCGCAGGCGGTATTTTTCGGGGTTATTAGCAGTCGAAGACAGGCTAGCCGCCTTTTTTTCGATTTCGGCCGCGCTGTCGGGCGCCGTCTGCGCGGTTTTTGGGCGGCTGGCCCGCGTGGGCTGCTTGCCAGCAGAGCCGGCCGCCAGCAGCTGACAGCTGGCAGCTAAAAAAAGCGCAATAATCCGCACGTGAGTCGTTGGTGAAAAAACCGGGCCCCTGGCAACCCTTGCCGGGGCAAGCGGCCTCTTATCTTTGTAGGAAGCCTCAAAAGTACTTCGCCCGGTGGCTTTATCGAATTTGCTTTTCTCTAACGTTCTCTTTTCGGGTGCTTTTGGCCGTCGGCGCGGGGCGCTGGCGGGCCTGCTGGCCCTAGGCTGCTGGCTGCTGGGCAGCGGGCTGGCCCACGCCCAAACCACCGACACCACCCGCGCCCCCAACCGGCGTCGGCCGGGCTCGGTGCCTACCCAGCCGGTACGCAACCTCAACTACGACCGCAACGCGCCCCAGAGCCCGCCCCCGCCCGGCGAAAAAAACATCGGCCAGCCGGCCGTGCCCGGCGTGTCGCGCAAGCCGGCCCCCAGCCTCACGCCCGACAGCACCGGGCTGGTTGCCGACACCAGCCGGCGCGTGCGCGACTCGCTGAACGTGGCCATTCTCCGGCGCCGCAGCCAGGTCGAGACCACGGTGAAGTACGCCGCCAAGGACTCGATTCAGTTCGACGTGACGAGCAAGATTGCCAAGCTCTACAACAAGGCCACCGTCGACTACGGCCGCATGAGTTTGAAGGCGGCGCTCATCACCGTTAATTACGGCACTAACACGGTGCAGGCGGCCGGCCGGCGCGACACGGTGAAGCACCGCATGGTAGACCAACCGCTGTTTAAGGACGAGGCGGGCACCTACTCGGCGGGCGCCATCAACTATAACTTCAAGACCAAGAAGGGCAAGATTTCGGAAGTAGTAACCCAGCAGGGCGAGGGCTACGTGCACGCCGAGGTGGTGAAAAAGATGCCCGACAACGACACCTACGGCCTGCACGGCAGCTACACCACCTGCAACCTGGAGCACCCGCACTTCTACATTCAGGCGGGCAAGATGAAGGTGGTGCCGGGGCAGAAGGTAGTTACCGGGCCGTTTCACATGGTTATTGCCGACGTGCCGCTGCCCATCGGGCTGCCGTTTGGCTACTTCCCTACCCCGCACGCGGGGCGGGGGTCGGGGTTCATCATCCCCACGTTTGGGCAGGGCCAGCAGCGGGGCTACTCGCTCACCAACGGCGGCTACTACTGGGCGCCTAATGATTACATCGGCCTGCGCGTGACCGGCGACTTCTACGCCGGCAACTCCGACCGCATCGGGGGCTACGGCATTGGCACCGAACTGACCTACCGCAAGCGCTACAAGTACCAGGGCAGCTTCCGCTTTACGTACGCCAACCAGCCGACGACGCCCATCCTGAACACGACGTCGGCCGTCAACTCCGACTACCTGTATTCGAACTCGATTAATACCTTCTGGATAAGCTGGAGCCACACGCCCACCCCGCTGCCGGGCGGCGGCGTGTTTTCGGCCAGCGTGCAGGCGGGCAGCTCAACCTACAACCGGGTGAATACCCTCAACCCGCGGCAGCTGCTCTCGGCCACGTTCAACTCGACCATCAGCTACAGCAAAACCTCGCGCCGGCTGCCCATCAACTACGCCGTGCAGCTCTCGCAGAGCCAGAACGTGCAAACCGGTGCGATGGACTTTACGCTGCCCAACTTCAACCTGGGGGTGGCCCGGCAGTATCCCTACCTGCTGTTTACCAAGCAAACGCGCGGGGCCTGGTACGAGCAGTTTGCCCTGAGCTACAACCTGGTGGCTCAGAACCGCATCAGCAACCTGGTGCCGGCCCGCTCGCTGGCCGCCGACGTACCCCTGCTGGGCGGCAGCACCACGGCCTACACCATCCCGGTGAGCTTTGCCAACGTGGGCAAGCTGCTGCGCAACGCCCAGAACGGCATGCAGCACCAGTTTCAGATTACGCTGCCCGGCTTCGCGCTGGTGGGCCGCCACATCCAGATTCAGCCCTCCGTCAACTACGGCGAAACGTGGTACTCGCAGCGCCTCGTTTACAGCTACCTCGACCGCGTGAAGGCCATCAAGGTCGACACCATCTCGCCAGCCTTCGAGCGCTCGTACTCGTACTCGGCCAACGTCTCGGCCAGCACCAACTTCTACGGCACGGTAAATTTTAAGGGCGACCACTACGTGAAGGCCATTCGCCACAAGGTGGCCCCTAGCATCAGCTACGCCTTCTCGCCCGACCTGGCCACCAACTCGCAGTACGCGGCGTTTGCGGGGGGCGCCGAAACGTTTGGCAACCTGCAATCAGCCTACACCACGCGCCTGCTCGACCCGCGCCAGTTCACGCGCTACCAGGGCGTGTACCAGTCGCAGGCCACCGCGCAGCTCAGTCAGATTGCCTTTACGCTGCAAAACCAGATTGAGATGAAGGTGCGCAACAACCGCGATACCACTGGCACCGACCCCTACAAAAAGGTGAGCCTGGCCGACGGCATCGACCTGAGCCTGGCCTACAACTTCGGCTCGGGCCGCCGCGACGCCCGGGGCCGCCCCGTCGACTCGCTCAAACTCTCGAACCTGAACCTGGGCTACCGCGTGCAGATTGCCAAGAAGCTAAACGTCGTCATCAGCAGTGCCTTCTCGTTCTACCAGCGCGACTCGACGGGCCGCCTGCTCAACCGCTACCTGTTTGAGGACAACAATCGCTTCCGGCTGGCCCGCCTGCTCAACGCCAACCTGAGCCTGGGCTACCAGTTCAACCCCGCCGCCCGGCCCAAGAGCAAGGCCAACATTCCGCGCGCCGTGGCTCCCAGCAACGACCCCACGCTGGGCTCGCCGCTGCCCCAGCAGATTTATGCCGACTACATCGACTTCGATATTCCGTGGGAAGCCTCGGTGCAGTACACGGCCACCTATAACACGACGCTGGCCCCCATCCGGCCCACGATATACGGCTACACGCCTACCCTGTCGGGCAATTCCGTGTCGGTTACCGGCTCAGTCAAGCTCACCCCCAATCTGCGCCTGAGCACCCAGCTCAACTACGACCTGGTGCGCAATGAATTCGCGTACCCATCGGTCAACTTCTACCGCGACCTGCACTGCTGGCAGATTTCGGGCCTTTGGATACCCGTGGGTCCCTTGCGCGGCTACAATTTCACCATCGCCGCCAAAAGCAGCCTGCTGCAAGACCTGAAGCTGAACCGCAATAAGACGATTCTCAACCGGTAAAACGGTAAATGAGTGGGTGCGTAACTGAGTAAGGTTTCACTTTACTCAGTTACGCACCCACTCATTTACCGTTTTATTCTCCAAACTCAAACACCACCTCGCGCACGAACAAGTCGCCCTGCGGGCGCAGGATGGTGAGGTTGCTGATTTCAAGCTCCAGGTTGAAGGTCTGGTTGTTGAGAAATTGCAGCACCGGGCCCAGCAGCTCGGGCGTGGTGTCGTGCAGGGCCAGCGACACGTGGGGCAACCACAGGTCGGGGGCGCTGAACTTATCGGTGCGCGAGCACAGCGGGGCGGCCAGCGCCAGCACCTGGTGGTGCAGCTGGTTGAGGGCGTCGGAGCGCAGCACCGGGATGTGAATCACGGGGTTATCGCCTGGAAACATGCCTAGCCCGGTAGTGTGAGCCACAAACGGGCGAGTAGTGCGCGCTATCTCGTGCAAGCCCTGCTTGAGCTCTTCGAGGTCCACGGGCTCCACTATCTGGTACGTGAGGTGCGGCTCGGGCGTGGCCTGCACGTCGGTGAGGCCAAACTCTTTTTCCAGGCTCTTGATGAGGGCGTTGATGTGGTCGGAAGCCGGCGAGGGCAGCAGCGAGGTGATGGCAAGCATGGGAGCGGAAAAGCGAAAACGAACAAAACCCGGCGCGAAGCTAGCCTCGCTTCGCGCCCCAAAGCTAGGCAGCCGGGCCCTAGCAGCCCCGCCACGGCCCGCCACCGGGTGGCCAGGCCCCCGGCCACGCGGCCCGGTGGCGGTGAAACGTGAACATCTGAAGCGAGACGGAAGCCGGCTGCTGTACGGCAAGGCGGGGGGCCAGGGTTGGGGCTAGCGATAACCCTAACCGGGTACTTCATCGTTAGGAGACCTTCAGTTTACTTCCGTGTCCGACTCCTCTCCCGCCTCTCCTGCCCGGCCGCGCCGCTGGGGCCGCTGGCTGCTGCTGAGCCTGGCCGCGCTGCTGCTAGCCGCCCTGGCGTGGCTGAAATGGGGCCTTGACCCTTGGCTGCGCGGCAAGCTGACCGAGCAGGTGGCTACCCAAACCCACGGCCAGTATGCCCTGTCGGTGGCTAGCCTGCGTACCCGGCTGCTGGCCCGCAGCCTGCACCTGGGCGGCCTGCACCTGCGCCCCGCCACCCCCACCCTGGCCGACACGCTGCCCCGCCTCACGGCCCGGCTGGCCAGCCTTGATTTAAGCGGCGTGGGCCTGCTGGCTCTGCTGCGCGGCCACACCGTGCCCATCGACAGCCTTACCCTCGACTCGCTGCGCCTCGATGTAGTCGCCCTGGCCCACCGACCGGCCCCCCACCCCAGCCCGCCGCTCTACCAGCAGCGCCCGCTGCGGCTGGGCTACCTGGCCCTGCGCCACGCGGGCGGCACCTTCGGCCCGGCCGACCGGCCTACGGGCCGGCTGGCGCTGGGCGATGTGAGCGCCCGCGATATGCTATTCACAAAAGCCGGCGCGGCCGATACCCAGCGGCTGGTCTTTGCGGCCAGCTGGCGGGCCGAGCTGCGCGGGGCGCTGGGCCGGCTGGGCGGGCATACCATCACGGCCGGGCGGCTCGACTTTGCCAGCGCCCGGCAGTTTTTGGGGCTCGACTCGCTACGTATCGTGCCGCCCGCGCCGGGCCGGGGCAAGCCAGGCGCGGTGCGGGTATTCTTCACCATGCCCCATGCGCAAATGCAGGGGCTGCGGGCGGCGGCCTGGCAGCACGCGGGGCACCTGCGCGCCGATTCGCTGCGCCTCGACACGCCGCGCCTCACGTTTAGGCCGCCGGCCCAGGCCCCGCCGCCGCTCTGGAAGCTGCTGGCGCCCGTATTTAAGCGCGCCGACGTGCGCCGGGTAGCCATCGCCGACGCCTACCTGGCCGTGGCTGGCGTGCACGAGGCGCCGGCCGCCCACCACCTGTACGGGGGAGCCACCGACCTGCGCATCGACTCAGTTGCGGAGCGGCCCGCGGCCCGGCGTATCCTGTATGCCCGCGCCTGGGTGGGGCGCACGGGCCGCCTCACGGCCACGCTGCTGCCGCCCTACTACCCTACCAGCATCGGCCACGCTTATTTGAACACCGACCAGCAGGTGCTGCGCCTCACCGAGCTGGCGCTGCGCCCCGCCTTCAGCCCGGCGCAGCTCAACCTGCGCAAGGGCTACCAAAGCACCCAGCTCACGGTGCGCATGGCCGAGCTGCGGGGTCAGGGCTTCGACTTTCAGCAGCTCTCGGCCAACAGCCACCTGCGCATTGCGCGCGTAGTAGCCGAGCGGCCCTACCTGCTCACTCGCAGCGATGGCCGCGGGCCCATTAATTACAAACATTCCATTCTCACGCCCGAGGCCATGCGCCGCCTACGGGCACATATCGACGTGCGCCGCCTCGACCTGCACGATGGCACCATCGAGGCGCGCTACCGCAGTGCCGAAACCCCGTTGGTAGGCACCTTCAGCATCAACCGGTTGAATGCTACGCTCTACAACGTCAGCAACGACCCGGGCCGCATGAGCCTGGCGCACCCGCTCACCGGCGCGGCCACGGGCTATTTGCAGAACCAGTGCCGGGCCGAGGTACACCTCACCACCTCGCTGCTCGACCCGCGCGGCCGCCAGCACCTGCGCGGCAGCTTTGGGCCGGCGCCCTTCAGCCTGCTCAACCCCATTATGAAGCCTACCCGTCTCATCAGCTTCAAGAGTGGCCGGGTGCAGGGCATTACGTTTGATGAATATATTGACCGGCAGCGCATTACGGGCACGGTGCGGGCGCGCTACACCGGGCTGCGCATCAACTTTCTGGGCTACAAGGGTGGAGAGGTCAAAAAGACGTTCTTCGGCCGCCTCAAGAGCGGGCTGGCCAACGTGGTTGTCCGCGACCAGAACCCCCGGCCCGGCGGGCGCTTCGTGACCGGCGACATCGCTACGCCCCGCGAGTTGGAGTTTTCGACCTTTACGGCCTGGCGGCAGGGCCTTATCGTGGGCTTTTTGCACAACGTGGGTATTCCTAAGAAAATAGCCGGCAAATACGGCGAGTCGGACGGCGGCACGACCCTGCCTTCGGCCAGCGACGCCCCCAGCCGGCCCGCCACCGCCGCCGACGTAGCCCCCGAGCCCAAGAGCCGCCCCCGGCGCTGGCTGGGCAAGGCCGTGCGGCGCGTCAAGCAATTCACCAAGCGCCTGCGGCACAAGGTAACGGGCAAAAAGTGAGCGTAGGAGTGCGAAGCCTGGGCTTCGCACTCCTACAACGCCTGGCTAGCTAGCGGCTAGTCGTCATCGTCGTCGCGCTTGGGCGTGAGCTGTAAAAAAGCGCCTCGGCGGGGCGCGGGCATGGTCGAGTTTTCGCCTTTCACCGATTTCCAGACCACCTCGTTCAGGTCCAGGTCGGGCACCGAGTCCTCGTGGGCAAAGTCGAATTTAGCCGAGCGCTCGGCGCTGTGGTTCCAGGCGGTGTTGCGGGTGTCGAGCGGTATCTGGTTGATTTTGGCCTCGTACTTCGCCAGGTTGGGCTGGGCCTGAAACACGCCGAACAGCGGCCGGGCGGCGGCATCGTACTGGCTCATGGGCGGCAGGCCGAGCAGTAGTTCCATCGTGCGCATCACGCCGGCGGTGGTGTAGAGCGTGTGGTCGACGTAGCCGCGCTTCACGTGCGGGCCGATGACGAAGGCCGGCGAGCGGTGGGCGTCGATGTGGTCGGAACCGTTTTGGGCGTCGTCTTCGAGCACGAACACCACCGACTCGCCCCAAATGGGGCTGGCCGCCAGGTGCTCCACGAGGCGGCCCAGGGCCAGGTCGTTGTCGGCCACGGCGGCGCGGGGGCTCACTTTGCCCAGGCGCTGGCCGCTGGTGTGGTCGTTGCTGAGGCGGATGGTGCTGAACTGCGGCACCGCATTGATGGCCAGCAAAGAGTCGAAGTCCTGGGCCCAGGCCCGCTCCCGCGCCATGTCGGTGATGTTCATATCAAAGCCGGGCGAACGGGGGCAGGCGTGGCCGCGCAGCGATTTGAGCGACGTTTTGGCGTAGTCGGCAAATTCGCCGTAGGTGCGGTAGCTGAGGCCAGCGCGCTGGCAGTAGTCCCAGATGAAGCCGTCGCGCGGGTAGGCGATTTTGCGGGTTCCCTCAAAGTCGTAGCTGCCGCCGCGCCCGCCGTAGCTGATGGGCCACGACTTCTCCACGTAGTCGGTGGCGTAGGCGGCGGTGCTCCAGTTGTGACCGTCGGCGCTCACCTCGGCGTTCACGTAAAAGTTGTCGAGCAGCACAAACTCGCGGGCTAGCGCGTGGTGGTTGGGCGTCACGCGCTGCCCAAAAATGCACAGCGCCGTATCGCCCTCGCCTTCCTTCACATCGCCCAAAATCTGGTCGTAGGTGCGGTTTTCCTTGATGATGTAGAAGACGTGCTTGATGGGCGACTTGTCGCCCACGCGGCGCGGCACGGGGTTGCCAGCCTCCCCGAGCGCCAGCTTTTCGCTGTCTTTGTGAAAGGGCGTGTTGTCGTACACCTGCCGCGTGTAGGCCTTGAGGCGAGCCGCGTCGGGCGTCGGAATGAAGAGCAGCGTGCCCTTAAACAGGCTACCGATGTACTGAAACTCGCGGTGCGCACCGCCCGACTGGTAGCCGCTGTCGTCGTTTTTGCGCAGCGGGTGCGGGCCATCGGGGTTGGCTAGGCTACTAAGGCCCTTGCCGCTGGCCACCAGCAGCTTGCTGCCCTGCACGCGCACGCAGGTGGGGTACCAGCCCGTCGGGATGAAGCCCTGGCTAGCGCTGCGCCCCGGCTGGCGCACGTCGAACACGGCCAGGCAGTTGTTGTCGGCGTTGGCGATGTAGAGCGTCTTTTCGTCGGCCGAGAGGGCTAGCCCGTTGGTGGTCGAGCCGGTGAGGCGCGTGGGGAAGAGCGAGGTCGAGATGGTTTCGAGCACCTTCCAGGTCTTGGCATCGACTACCGACACCGAGTTGTCGTTGGCATTGGCCACGAACAGGTAGCGGCCGTTCTTGCTTTGAATCAGCTCGTTGGGGTGGCTGCCGGTGGCTAGCTCGCCGCGCACGCGGCCGGTGGCGCGGTCGTAGGCCAGTAGCTTGTCGCCGCCCCACAACGTGATGTATACCGTTTTGCCATCGGCCGAGAGCAGGCAGCCGTAGGCCTCGTGCCCCAACCCGACGCGGCTGAGCGTGCGCTTGGTCTTCAAGTCCACCACGTACAGCGCGTTATCCTCCTTGGTCACGGTGTAGAGGCGCTGGCTGGCCGCATCCACCGCAATGCCGGTGGGGCTGATTTTGGCCTTGGGCCAAGCGGGGCCGAGACGCAGCGTGTCGGGCGCGCCCAGCTTGCGGCCCGCCGTAGGGTAGCTCAGGATAATGTTGTCGTTGCCGCCCGAGGCGTAGAGCCGGTCGCCCTGCTGGCTGAAGGCCAGCCCGTACCACGCCTTGCCGATGGGCCGCTCGTCGAGCAGCTTCTCGGTGCCGGGGTCGATGAGCTGGATGGTTTGCGCGCCCTGGCCGTTGTTGGTGACGGCCAGCATTTTTCCGCCCGGCGCCAGCTGCATATTCAGGGGCAGGTCGCCGAGCGGCAGGGGCCGGCCAGCGGGGGTCAGGCTCCAGCCGTTGGGCAGCAGTATCTTTTCGGCGTGCAGGTTGTTGGTAGGGCGCTGGGCCTGGGCGGGGCCAGCCAGCTCCAGTAGGGCCAGCGCGGCGGCAGAAAGAAAGCGCTTCATACTATATCGGGAAAAGCAGCACGCCGCAAAGGTCTGTCCGGCGGGTGAATTATAAGTTATGCGCAGGTTATGGTCCTGGCTTGGCCTGGGCGCTGCGGAAAAACTGCCCCCGAGGGCAGCGCCAGCGGCAGGCCAGCGCGGCCGCCAAGCTCAGCACTCCCCGCATGGAGCACGCCGTGGCCTACCAGCGGCCCGCGCAGGCTAGGGCCACGCCGGCCACTACGGCCGGCAGCTGCAAACCGATAAAGATGAAAACGAGGCCATTAAGCAGAAATTTCAGGGTGTCCTACACGGTGGCTTGTAAGCAGCGGTCGTGGGTGAAGAGGCGCCCCGCGTAGGTGCTGCCCGCCAGAGCCGCCGCTGCCACCGCCAGCACCCCCGAGCCGGGCAGCACCCCGCCCCTAGCCCACCACCGGCAGCGTGAAGTGAAACGCGCTGCCGCTGCCCAGTTCACTCTCGACCCACAGCCGCCCGCCCTGGGTGGCGATAAACTCGCGGGCAATGCTGAGGCCCAGGCCCGAGCCGCCGGTGTAGCCGGCCTTGTCGGGCAGCTGGGCAAAGCGCTGAAAAATCTTGTCGTGGTGCTCGGCTGCAATGCCGGGGCCGTGGTCCTGCACGGTCACCTGCACAAACTTGCCGGCCCTGGTGGCCTGCACCACGATGCTTTCGCCCGGGGGCGAGTAGCGGATGGCATTGGCCAGCAAGTTGATAAGCACCCAGGTTGTTTTCTCCACGTCGGCGCGCACGGGCGGCAGGTCGGCGGGCAGGTCGGCTTGCAGGGCGAGCTGCTTGTGGGCCAGCTGGGCCTGCACGGTGGCCTCGGCAAACCGCACGACGTCGGCGAGCTGAGTGGCGGCAAAATTGAGCTGGATGCCCTGCCCCGAGTCGAGGCGCGACACGTCGAGCAGCTCGCTCACCAGGCGTTGCAAGCGCTGGGTTTCGCGCTGAATACCCACCGTAATATCCTGGCGCTCGGCGGGCGGCAGGTTGTCCTTTTGCAATACTTTCAGGCTGAGGTTAATGCTGGAGAGCGGCGTTTTCAGCTCGTGGCTCACCGTGGCCAGGAAGTTCGACTTCACCTGGTCGAGTTTCTTGAAATCAGACACGTTGCGCAGAGTCAGAATCTGGCCCACAAACTCGGTTTTGTCGGTAGCTTCGTTGAAGGAAACCAGGTCTTGCACGGCGAGCCGGTAGTAGGCTTCCTCGCCCTTGTACGTAATGCTAAGCACCGGCATTTCGGCCGCGGCCTGCTCGCGCTGGGGCGCGTCGAGGGGCTTGAGCAGGGTTTGCAGCAAGTCGTTTTCCAGGCGCACTATCGAGGCTGGGCGGCCCACCAGCTTATCGCTGGGCAGGCCTAGCAGCTCGCACATTACGGGGTTGGCCAGCAGGATGCGGCGGCTCTCATCGAGCACTAAAATGCCTTCATCCAAGGTGTTGACGATGCTGGCGGCACGGTTGCGGGCCGTTATCAGCTCGGCCGCCGTGGAGCTGCGAAACTCGCGCAGCTCGCTCAGCATGCGGTTAAATGACTGCGCCACCTGTCCAAATTCGTCCTGGCTTTCCTGCGGAATGGTGGCCGCGAAGTTGCGCGCCGTGGCGTGGGCCAGCGCCGCGTTGAGCTTGCGCAGCGGCTGCACCGCCGCCTCGGGCACGCTGGCCACAAAGCCCAGCCCCAGCAGCACGGCCAGGGTACTGAACAGCAGCAGGTTGCGGTTGGCCCGCTCGGCGCGGTGGTCGGCCAGGTCGTTTTTGCGCACCAGGGCCTTGGTGTTTAGCATCATCATGCGCAGGGTTTGGGCGCGCAGGGGCTGCCAGGCCGCGGGCAGGGCCTGCGCGTTACGGCTCAGGGCCTGGTTGTAGGCCGCCAGCCCCTGCGTGAGGCTATCGACCACCTCGCGCTCGCCGGGCTCGGTGATGTTGCCGGCCTCGCGCGTGAGGCCCTGGCTAAACAGGCGCATCCCCACGGGGCTGGCCGGCGCCTGGGCCAGCGCATCGAGCCCGCGCAGCATCTGCTGGCCCAGGTCTATCGAGTAAAAATTGGCCTTTAGAATAGTGCGCGAGCTCTGGTCGAGCTGGCGCACGGTGTAAAAGGCGTAGCCGCCGATGCTGAGCAGCAGCCCCAACATGGCCACGAAGCCGAGGGTAATTTTGGTTTTGAGGTTCATGGGTGGGGTCGTCGAAAGCTCGTTCTGGGGGAGCGCCCCGCCAGGCTACAATTCAATACGTTACCAAATACACATCCAAATCGCTGCCGTCGCCCGCCACAGCCGTGAGCAGGTCGTGCGTGACGCCGCCGCGGCTTAGGCGCTGCCAGATGCCTTTCTCACGGGTGATGCCGCAGACGAGCAGCGTGGCGTTTTTTTCCTGCGCCACCCGGCGGATAGCCATTACCACGTCGTCGTCCTTGACGCGCATAATCTGCGCGCCCAGCTCGGTGGCCAGTTGCAGGTTATTAAGCAAGTGGCGCTGGGCGGCTAGTCCGATGCGGTCGGCGCTTTCCTGGCCGGTTTGCACGTAGAGCACGTACCAGGCGGCGGCCGAAAAGCGGTCGGCCAGCCGCGAAGTCTTGCGGATGATTTCCTTGGCGGCCTCGGCGTTGGTGTTGATGCAGGCCAGCAGGCGGTCGTCGTTGCGGCGCTGCGGGGCCACGGCCTCGGCCCCGCCAGCCCCGGTTTCGACCTGCCGGCCCAGCAGCTGGGCTACCTCGCGCACGGCGAGGCGGCGCAGCTGAAGTAGATTTTCGGCCTGAAAGAAATTGGCCAGCGCGGTGGGCACCTTGGCCGCGTCGTAGATTTTGCCTTCTTCGAGGCGGGCGCGCAGCTCGCCCACGGTCAGGTCCACGTTTACGACCTCATCGGCTTCCTTGAGCAGGCGGTCGGGCACACGCTCAGTCACGTCGGTGCCCGTGATTTTGAGCACCTGGTCGTGCAGGCTTTCGAGGTGCTGCACGTTCACGGCCGTAATTACCGAGATGCCGCGCCCGACCAACTCCAGCACGTCCTGCCAGCGCTTTTCGTTGCGCGAGCCGGGCACGTTGGAGTGGGCCAGCTCATCGACTAGCACCACCTGCGGGCGGCGCTGCTCAATGCCGTCGAGGTCCATTTCCTCCACCGCGTGGCCTTTGTAAAAAACCTGCTTGCGGGGCAGCAGCGGCACTTGCTGCAGTTGGGCCACGGTGCCGGCCCGGCCGTGGGTTTCGACGTAGCCCAGCAGCACATCCACGCCGTGCTGGTGCAGGTCGTGAGCCTCTTGCAGCATGCGGTAGGTTTTGCCCACCCCGGCGGCCAGGCCCAGGTATATCTTGAGCGTGCCGCGCCGCTTGGCCTGCACAAGGCGCAGGAAGCGTTCGGCCGAGGTATCGCGCTGGTCTGGCTCGGGGGCGGGCGGCATGCTAATGACTTATTTTACAGCGTCAGGCCCATCATCAGCGTGGCCACGCCGTTGGTGCGCACGAAGGATTTTTCCTTCTGGTATACCTGGTTTTTATCGACAAACTCCTTCACCTCGGCCCGCAGAATAATGCGCGGCACCGGCAGGTAGTCGAAGCCCAGCGAGTAGCCCGTGGTGCGCAGGCCCCCGAAGCGGGTGGGCGCAATAACCCCGCTCGGGTCGTGGTAAAACTCGGCCCGGCCCACCAGGCCGGCGCGCTCCCAGAGGCGCCGGCGCACGATGAGCGAGCCGCCCTGCCAGTTGTCGTAGCCGCCGCGGCCGTCGAGCTTTTCCTGCCAGCCGGCGTCGAAGGCAGCCGCGATTTTCCACTTCTTGCTCGGGTCGTAGGTCACGTAGAAGTTGTGGAAATAGCGCAGCCGAATGCCTACCGAGTCGGGCACGTTGCGCCCCTCCCCGATGAAGGTGCTGGAGTTGAGCAGCACTTTGGCGTTGGGCCGAAACTGCACCTGCGTGCCCACCGCCTCGTTCTGGTTGCGGTCGCGGATAACCTGCCAGCCGTTGATGACGAGCGCCGAAAACAGCCACTTCTTGCCCTTGTCGTAGGTGAGCTTGGCGCCCGCCTCGTAGTAGGGCGAGTTGTCGGCCATGATGCTGCGCGTGAGCGTGAGGTTATCGCGCGAGTTGGGCCCTTCCAGGCCGATGTGCGAGACGAAAATGCCCGCGTCGAGCCACAGGTTATTGGCTAGCCGGGCCCCGGCCCATGCCTCGTAGATATTCTTGAAAACGCCCGGCTCGGCGGCGTAGTTGGCATCGGGGTAGGTGCCGGTTTGGATGGCGAAGGTGCCCCGAATACGCTTGCCCGTGTAGCGCGCCCCGAGCAGGGCCAGGTTCACGGCAATCTGGTTGTGCAGGTTTTCGGAGTAGATGAAGCCCGGGCGGGTGAGGCTGGCCGGGTTGTTGAAATCGTAGCCGTAGTACACGCCCACGTAGCCAAAAAACTCGGGCTTAAGGGTTTCGTTGGTCGTATCGGCGGCCGCGGCGGCCGTGGGGGCAGCGCCCACGGTGGTGGGCGCATCGGCGGGCGCCGTAGTGGTGGTAGAGGTGGGCGCGGGCGGCACGGCTTGGGCGTGGGCCAGGCCCGGCAGCAGGCTAGCCACCAAGGCGGCAGCCGGCAGGTGGCGAATAAAAAAATGCATGGGTACGAAGTAGTTAAGTGGCCGGAGAACGGCCAGGGCCTAGCAGGCCCCAGGCGCTGGCTATGAGCCTGGGGGCTGCGTTTATCGGTAGCGCTTACTAGCCATTACAAGCGAAAATTGACCGCGAAGATGAGGCGGTTTTCGTAGTCGCGCAGGTCGGGAACGTAGCTAGCGGGCAGGGGCTGGTCGGCGTAGCCGCTGGGCGAGGTGGTGCCGCCGGGCCCGGCGAAGTAGGGCACGTTGGCCGAGCGGTGCAGGTACTCCACCCGGAAGGTCACGTAGTCGCTGGGCATCATGTCGAAGGTCACGGTAGCTTCCTTGGCCGTCAGCTTGCTGGCATCGGTATCGGTGAAGCCCCCCACCGAGGGGTTGAAGCTGAGGTAGCGGCTCGGGTTTTTCACGAAGCCCACGCGGGTGGTGAGGGCCAGCTTGTTTTTGGCAAACCACAGGCGGTTGGCCAGGGAGGTGCCCACCATGTAGTTATCCCTGGCCTTCACGTCGTTGCCGCTGGCATCGGTGCCGGCCTGGAAGCCGTAGTGCGTATTCAGGCTAAACGCCGCCTGCGTGATGCCGTGCAGCGGGCCCTTTTTATCCTTGTGGTAGTAGCGCGCCACAAGGGAGTTGTCGTGGTGAAAGCGCGTGATGTTGGGGTAAGCCGCCCGGCCGATGGCCAGCGAGTCGGTGCCCGGCCGCGAGTCGTTGCCGACGTAGAAATTGGCCACCAGTTGCAGGTTCTCGCTAGGCCGGTAGTAGTTCGAGTTGCCGAAGGCGGGGCGCTTGTTGTAGGTGTTGTAGGTCTGCCAGCCGTTCATCACCCACAGTTCGGTTTTAAACTTTTTGCTGGGATAAAACTGCGCCCGCGCGCCCTGAAAGTAGAAGGGCGTGAAGTCGCAGACCAGCGAGCGCTGGTAGCTCCAGTTTTCTTGGGTCACGTAGCTTTCCAGGCCGATGTAGCTCATAAAAATGCCCAGCTCCAGGTTCAGGCCGTAGGCCACGTTGAAGTGGTAGCCGGCCGCCGCCTCGCGGATGTACTTGAGGTTGTTGGCAGTAATGCCCGAGCCGGCGTTCACGCCGTTGGCCCCAAGGGTGGTGCCCGTGTTGCGCCCGCGCAGCACCGAGCTGTCGGTTTCCTGCACCACGTTCAGCATCGAGCCCGTTTGCAGCCACAGCCGGCCGATGATGTTCTTGTAATTCGACTCGATGCCGATGCTGGCCAGCGCCAGCGAAAACTCCTGGGCGCGGCCCGTCACGGCCGAAATCGTCTGCGTGTGGTCGAGGGGCCTGGCGAAGTTGTAGTTGTAGTAGCCGTCGAGCAAAGCGGTGGCTGTGAGCACCGTTTCGCCATCCTTGTCCTTGAATTGCAAGGGGAAGTTTTGCTGGCGGTTCTGGCCGTTCACCCAGCTCAGGTCCATGCCGTCGAAGGGCACTTTGGCAGCGGCCGTATCGGCCTTGGCTGGCGCCGACCGTTGGTTCGTGGCCGGGTTTTGGGCAGTGGCAGTTTCGGTGGTCTGCGCTAGGGCGGCCAGGCTGGTTAAAGCGGCGCACAAAGTCAGCGAGAGCTTTTTCATAAAAAAGGGTAAAGTCGGGCCAACCGGATAGATGGCCCGCAATCAAAAACAAGTAGCTGGAAAAGGCTAGTTGGAAAGGTGTTAGGCTGGAAATTTGGGGGCTTACTTCAGCGCATCGAGCGCCAGGTTGAGTTGCAGCACATTCACCTTGCTGGGGCCGAGCAGCCCGGGCTGCACGTGCTGTTGCACCAGCGCCTGCACCTGGGCCGGGGCTAGCCCGCGCACCCGCGCCACCCGCGCCACCTGCACCAGCGCGCCCTGGGGCGAGAGGTCGGGGTCGAGGCCCGAGCCGCTGGCGGTAATCAGCTCGGCGGGCACGTCGGCGCGCTGCACACTGGGGTTTTGCACCAAAAAGGTGTCGAGGCGGGCCTGCACTTCCTTGAGGTAGTCGGGGTTGCTGGGGCCTTTGTTGGAGCCGGCCGAGCCGTCGGCCTTGTAACCCACCGCCGAGGGCCGCGAGTTGAAGTACTCGGGCTTGTCGAATTTCTGGCCCACGTTGGCGAAGCCCACCAGGCGGCCATTTTTCACGATTTGCTCGCCCTCGCCGTGGCCGGGGGCCAGCTGGGCAGCAGCCCACACAATAGCCGGGTAAATGACACAGCACAGCACCAACATGGCCAGGGTGAGGCGGATGGCGGGCAGGAATTGGGATTTCATAGTTGTTAAAACTTGTCATGCTGAGCTGGCGAAGCATCTTATCACGCTTGCGCCGCTCGGGTAGAAAGGTGGGTCTGGCGAAAGCAGCCGTGATAAGATGCTTCCTTCGGGACGTCAGATAGGCATGACAGATTGCTTATAAAAACAGGCCGACTATCACATCAATAATCTTAATCCCGATAAAGGGCACAATCACCCCGCCTAGCCCGTAAATCAGCAAGTTGCGGCGGAGCAGGGCCGAAGCCCCAATGGGCGTGTAGGCTACGCCTTTCAGCGCCAGCGGCACCAGGGCCGGGATGATGAGGGCGTTGAAAATCACGGCGCTGAGGATGGCCGACTGCGGCGATTTCAGGCCCATGATATTGAGCGCGCCCAGGGCCGGGATGGCCACCATGAACAGCGCCGGCACGATAGCAAAGTACTTGGCTACGTCGTTGGCGATGCTGAACGTGGTGAGCGTGCCGCGCGTCATGAGCAGCTGCTTGCCGATTTCGACCACCTCAATGAGCTTGGTGGGGTCGTTGTCGAGGTCCACCATATTGCCGGCTTCTTTGGCGGCTTGGGTGCCCGAGTTCATGGCCACTCCCACGTCGGCCTGGGCCAGGGCGGGGGCGTCGTTGGTGCCGTCGCCCATCATGGCTACCAGCTTGCCGCCCTGCTGCTCGGCGCGGATGTACTTCATTTTATCCTCCGGCTTGGCCTCGGCGATGAAGTCATCGACGCCGGCTTTTTCGGCGATAAACTTGGCGGTGAGCGGGTTGTCGCCGGTCACCATCACGGTTTTGATGCCCATTTTGCGCAGGCGCTCGAAGCGCTCCTGGATGCCGGGCTTGATGATGTCCTGCAACTCGACCACGCCCAGGATGCGGTCGTTTTCGCTCACCACCAGCGGCGTGCCGCCGTTGCTGGCCACGTGCGACACGCGCTGGGTCGTCTCGTTGGGGAAGGTCTGGCCGGCGGCGTTGGCCAGGTTGCGGATGGCATCGGCGGCACCCTTGCGGATGCGCAGGCCGCTGGCCAGGGTGGTGCCGCTGCTGCGGGTTTCGGCCGTGAACTTGATGGGCTCGCTGCCCAGCAGGCGCTCTTGCAGGTCGTTTACGTCGAGGCGGCGGTTGGCGCGGGCCAGCTCCACGATGCTCTTGCCTTCGGGCGTTTCGTCGTGCAGCGAGGTGAGCACGGCGGCCTCAATCAGCTCGCCTTCGCTCACGCCGGGGGCGGGCCAGAAGTGCGTAGCCTTGCGGTTGCCGATGGTGATGGTACCCGTTTTATCGAGCAGCAGCACGTCGATGTCGCCGGCCGTTTCCACGGCCTTGCCGCTTTTGGTGATGACGTTGGCGCGCAGGGCGCGGTCCATGCCCGCAATGCCGATGGCCGAGAGCAGCCCGCCGATGGTAGTCGGTATCAGGCAGACGAACAGCGCGATGAAAGCCGAGATGGCGATGGGCGTTTTCGAGTATTCAGCAAACGGCTGCAAGGTGACACAGACAATCACGAACACCAGCGTGAAGCCGGCCAGCAGGATGGTGAGGGCAATTTCATTAGGCGTTTTCTGACGCGAGGCGCCTTCCACCAGCGCAATCATCTTGTCGAGAAACGACTCGCCGGGGGCGGTGGTCACCAGCACCACGATACGGTCGGAAAGCACCTTGGTGCCGCCCGTGACGGACGATTTATCGCCGCCCGCCTCGCGAATAACCGGGGCCGATTCGCCGGTGATGGCCGACTCGTCGATGGTGGCGAGGCCCTCGATAATCTCGCCGTCGGTGGGAATAATCTCGCCGGCTTCGACCACGAACACCTGCCCTTTTTGCAGTTGGGCCGAGTTCATGGTTTCAAACTTGCCGTTGTCGAGGCGCACCTTGGCGGGGGTGTCCTGGCGGGTTTTGCGGAGTGAATCGGCCTGGGCCTTGCCCCGCGCCTCGGCGATGGCCTCGGCGAAGTTGGCAAACAAGAGCGTGAGGAACAACACGATAAACACCGTGAAGTTGTAGCCGAAGCTGCCCTGGCTGGCATCGGGGCGCAGGAGCTGGGCGGCGGTCACGAAGCCCATCACCACCGTGCCCAGCTCCACGGTGAACATCACCGGGTTGCGGAACATGATGCGCGGGTCGAGCTTGACGAACGCTTGCTTGGTAGCCTCGGCCACCAGCGCGGGTTGAAAAAGAGATTGGGATTGGGTTGCCATTTTGAGGGGAGGGTACTGGCGCGAGTTTAGGCGAAGCCGTAACTCGTGCCGAAAATGACGTGGAGGCTGCGCCTCCACTGCCGCGCTAGCGGCAAGCTCGCGTGGGGGGAGATTGGCCGGTCGGACGGTGCGGCCCCGTCTTGCCGCTGGCGCGGCAGTGGAGGCACAACCTCCACATCATGGGTGGCACGAGTTACGGCTTCGCCTAAACTCGCGCCAGTAGCAACTACTTTACATACAAGGAGAAATGCTCGGCCAGCGGGCCCAGCGCCAGGGCCGGGAAGAAGGCCAGCGCAGCAATAATCACGATGACGGCCAGCACCATCACGCCGAAGGTGGCGGTGTCGGCGGGCAGAGTACCGGCGCTGGCGGGCACCACTTTTTTGCGGGCCAGCAGGCCGGCGATGGCCACCGGGCCGATGATGGGCAGGAAGCGCGAAAGCAGTAGCACTACGCCGGTCGAGATGTTCCACCAGGGCGTGTTGTCGCCGAGGCCCTCGAAGCCCGAGCCGTTGTTGGCCGAAGAAGAGGTGAACTCGTAGAGCATCTCCGAAAAGCCGTGGAAGCTGGGGTTGGCCAGCCAGCCGGCGTACTCGGTGGGGTTGCCGGCGTAGAGGTGGGCCGTCATGGCGGTGCCGGCCAGGATGAGCAGCGGGTGCAGCAGCGTCACGATGACGGCTATTTTCATTTCGCGGGCCTCGATTTTCTTACCTAAGAACTCGGGCGTGCGGCCCACCATCAGGCCCGCAATGAACACGGCGATAATGAGATAGGCGAAGAAGTTGAGCAGACCCACGCCGCAGCCGCCGTAGAAGGCGTTGGTCATCATGCCCAGCATCTGGCAGAGGCCGGAGAGGGGCATGAACGAGTCGTGCATCGAGTTGACCGAGCCGCAGCTGATGACGGTATTTGTGATGCTCCAGTAAGCCGAGGCGGCTGCGCCGAAGCGGATTTCCTTACCCTCCATCGCGCCCAGCGCCTGGTCGGCCCCCAGGTGGGCGATGGCGGGGTTGCCGTGCATCTCGTAGTACACCGTGGGAGCCAGCAGGGCCAGGAAGCCCACCGTCATCACGCCGAATATCATGTAGGCCAGCTTGTTGCGCTTGAGGTAGAAGCCCAGGGCGAAAATCATGGCCAGCGGAATGAGCACCAGGGCCACGTTCTCCGTCATGTTGGTGATGAAGTTGGGGTTTTCGAGCGGGTGAGCCGAGTTGGCCCCGAAGAAGCCCCCGCCGTTGGTGCCCAACTCCTTGATGGCCACCATCGCGGCCACCGGGCCGCGCGATACGGCGGTGGTGTCGCCCTGCACCGTGACGAGCGACTGCTTGCCGTGCAGGGTCATCGGCGCGCCGTTGAAGGCCAGGATAAGGGCGATAACCAGCGAGATGGGTACCAGCAGGCGGGTGATGCTCTTGACAAAGTAGTTGTAGAAGTTGCCCAGCTTGTCGGTGGTGCGGGTTTGCAGGGCGTTGAGGACGACCACGGCGGCGGCGATGCCGGTAGCGGCGGTCACGAATTGCAGAAAGGTAATTACCACAATCTGGGACAGATAGCTCAGGCCCGACTCGCCGGAGTAGTGCTGCAAGTTGCAGTTGACGAGGAAAGAAATGTTGGTGTTGAAAGCCAGGTCGGGCGACATCGAGGGGTTGCCGTCGGGGTTGAGCGGCAGGCTGCCCTGGGTGCAGAGGATGACCATCGCGAAGACAAACCACACCAGGTTGATGGTGAGAAGCGCCAGCAGGTGCTGCTGCCAGGTCATTTCGCGCTGGGCATCAATGCCCGCCAGGCGGAAGATGCCGCGCTCGAGCGGGGCCAGAAAATCGAGGGCGTTCTTGTTGCCCTGGAACACGTTGGCCAGGAACCGGCCCAGCGGCAGGGCCAGCAGCAGCGTGAGCCCGAAGGTGACGACAATCCCCAGTAAACCAGTAGTCATAACAGAAAAGCGAAGGAGAAAAAACGGCTAGAAGCGCTCGGGCTTCAAGAGCACGTACACGAGGTAGCCAAACACGGCCAGCGAAAGGGCAAAGAGGGCAAGCATCATGGCGCGAGGCAGTTAGATGTTATCAAAAAAATCGACCGACTTATAAAAAAGCCAGAAGCCGGCCAGGCCAGCGGCCGTGAGCAGCGGAATCATCAGCGGATTCATGGGAAAGCGGGGAAGAAAAAAGGCGAGAAAAGCCGCCAGCGGCGAGGGTGCCAGCCGTAGAGCAAAGGCCGGCCCCGGTAGTGGATAAGTGGACGCTTATTAGGATAAAGCACTGACATACAATTATAAATAATTTAGTAGCGCTCGGTGTTTTGGTAGTAGTGCGTGAGGCAAGCGTAGCGTTTTGCTAGGGCGGCGGTGCAGAATGCTAGCTGTTTGGGGTGGGGCTCCACGCAGAATAGGCGGGCAGTTAGCCGCTCTAGTGCTTGGTGCTAGGGCAGCAGGGCGGCGTGGGGGTGGCAGTAGGCCCGGTAGAGGCCCTGGGGCATGAGCTGGTGGGCCAGGTGCAGGGCGGCAGTGCTGCCATCGAGGTGCAGGCTGTGGAGGTACACGTTTTCGATGGCGCGGGCCAGGTATTGGTCGGCGTGGCGCAGCAGGCTGTCGGCCACGGCGAAGCAGTGGCGCAGCACGGCCAGGTGGTCGGCGCGCAGGGCGCGGCGGGTGAAGGCGGCGAAGCAGTCGAGCTGGCGGTACACGCTGTGCAGCGTGTTGGGGGCGTGTAGCTCGGCGCTCAGCTCTGGAAATTCCAGGGTGAGCAGGTCGGCCGTTTCGGGAGCAGTCATGGGATAGGGGGTAGGGTAAAAGCCAGCAGCTGGCCTGCCCTAGCCAGGGCAAGGCAGGGGCCGGGGCTGCGGCCAGCCGTCCTACCCAGAGATAAGTAATTGCCTAATAGATTTTTACTAGCAAAACTATTTTTCATCGCCTATCCCACCCCGACTGACGAGCTAGCATTTCGCTAGCGCCCGGTGCAAAATGCTAGGCCCCTCGCCTACCCCGAAAGCCCTAGGCGGGCCCGCCTGGGGCCTTTTGCGGGGGCTGGCCCCGCTTTTGGCAGGGCAGGCGCAGCCCGGCCCTAGCCAGGGCTTTCCTACCATGTCCGATTTGCTCCACGAAATTACCCGGGCCGCCCAGGCGTACTACGCCCAAACCAGCGACTTCCCCCTCACGGCCACCGACTTCTACGACTGGCTGGGCGCCCTGCCCGCCGCCCGCCGAGCCGACGTGCTGGCCCGCGGCTTCACCACCAGCCAGTCGGAGCCCGATTTTCTGCGCTACTGCCTCGAATGCCGCGGCTACGCCATGCGCGCCTTCATGGCCGAGCAGCTGTCGGCCGAGGCCTACACCCTGTGGGCCGCCCACGGCGAGTTCAACGGCGACCTACCGGTGCGCGCCGTGCGCCGCTAGCCCGGTTTTGGGTCCGTGAAAGAGTAGCGCGTACTTGTAGTCCGCGAGTACCGAGCGTGGCAACTCGCAGACTACAAGTCCGCGCTACTTACAGCCCGTACTCCTGAATTTTACGGTAGAGCGTGGTGTGCGCAATGCCTAGCACCCGGGCCGCCTCGGCCTTATTACCATTGACTTCCAGTAAGATGCGCCGGATGTGCTGCATCTCGGCGTTGCGCAGGCTGCGCTCGTCTTCGGTGGCCAGGCTGGGGCTAGTGGCGGGCGCGGCGGCCAGCTGCACTTCGAGCGGCAGGCCGGCCACCTCCACCGGCTGGCCGGGCGGCGTGAGGATGGCGGCGCGTTCCAGCACGTTGCGCAGCTCGCGCACGTTGCCGGGCCAGGGGTAGGCTTGCAGGGCGGCCAGCGCCTCGGGGCTGAGGGCCAGCGGCGGCCGGCGCAGCTTGGCGGCGAAGTAGCCCAGGTAGAAGCGCGCCAGCGCGGGCACGTCGGCGCGGCGGGCGCCCAGCGCGGGCACCGGCACCACGAATACCGACAAGCGGTAGTACAAATCGGCCCGAAAATGGCCCTCGGCGGCTTCCTGGCGCAGGTTGCGGTTGGTGGCCGCGATGAGGCGCACGTTGGCGCGGGTAGGTCGGGTGTCCCCTACTTTGAGAAACTCCTGGCTTTCGAGCACCCGCAGCAGCTTGGCTTGCAGATTCAGTTCCAACTCACCGATTTCGTCGAGAAAAAGTGTGCCGCCGCTAGCCTCCTCAATCAGGCCTTTTTTATCGGCCAGCGCGCCGGTGAAGGCGCCTTTCTTGTAGCCAAACAGCTCGCTTTCCAGCAAATCCTTGGCGAAGGCACTGCAATTGACGGCCACGAAGGCCTTGGCAGCGCGCCCGCTGGCCTGGTGAATGGCCTGGGCAAACAGCTCCTTACCCGAGCCGGTGGGGCCTTCGAGCAGCACCGTGGCCTCGGTGGGCGCCACCTGCCGGGCCAGGTGCTTGGCCGCTTCCAGGGCCGGCGCGTGGCCTAGTATCGTCTCGAAGGTGTGGCGCTGGCCCACTTGCTTTTCAAGCTCGGCCACCCGGCGTTGCAGACGAGCCTTGGCCAGGGCGCGGTCTACCACTACCACCAACTGGTCGTCGGAATCGCCCTTGGTGAGGTAGTCGAAGGCGCCGGCCTTCATGGCGCGCACGCTGTCGGGCACGGTGCCGTAGGCCGTGAGCAGGATGATTTCGGCCAGCGGCGCCTTTTGCCGGAGGCGCGGCAGCAGCTCCACGCCGTGGGCGTCGGGCAGCTTCACATCGCAGAGAATGAGCAGGATATCCTCGGCGTGCTGGTCGAGCAGGGCCAGCCCGCGGTAGGCGTCGGGGGCTTGCAGCACGGTATAGCCCTCCAGCTCCAGCAGCCGCGCCGTGATGCCGCGCAGGTGGTTTTCATCGTCAATGAGCAGGATGGTTTCGGAGCTGGCAGAAGTCGGCATGGGTGCAAAGGTCAGCAGGAACGCCCCCAGCACGCTCGTGGGCGGCGGTGCAGGGCGGGTGGCGCGCCGCGGCCGGGTTGTTCTGAGCTGCGCCACGGTAGAAACGCGGCGCGGCGCGTTTCTACCGTTTTTCTCGAACCCGGCGCTGGCTTACCGGTGTTAACTTCTCCGCATAGCCCCGGCTGGGCCGTACCTTTGCGCCGCCATTTGTGTGGGGCTGGCGGCTGGTTTAGCCCCGACCCTACGCACACGCCTTGTTTCGCCTTTAGTGGCCCTAGCCGGCCCCGCCATGATTTCAATTTCTGACCTCGACTTCCATTTCGGCTCGCGCACCCTCTACGACGGCGCCAGCCTGCACATCAAGCCCAAGGACAAAATCGGCCTGGTGGGCCTCAACGGCACCGGCAAATCGACCTTGCTGCGCCTGCTGGTGGGCGAATACCGCCCCGACGGCGGCTCCATCTCGATGAGCAAGGACGTGAGCCTAGGCTTTCTGAACCAGGATTTGCTGAGCTACGACTCGCACGAGTCCATCCTCATCGTGGCCATGCAGGCCTTCGCCGAGGCGCTGGAATTACAGAAGAAAATCGACGAGATTCTGCTCAAGTTCGAGACGGACTACACCGACGACCTGGTCGATAAGCTGGCCAATTTGCAGGAGCGCTTCGAGGCGCTGGGTGGCTACACCATGCAGTCGAAGGCCGAGGAAATTCTCGAAGGCCTGGGCTTCTCGACCGAGGACTTGCAGAAGCCGCTCAAGACCTTTTCGGGCGGCTGGCGCATGCGCGTGATGCTGGCTAAAATTCTGCTGCAACAGCCCTCGCTGCTGCTACTCGACGAGCCTACCAACCACTTGGACTTGCCCTCCATTAAGTGGATTGAAACCTACCTGGCCAGCTACGAGGGCGCGGTTATCATCGTGAGCCACGACCGCGAATTCCTCGACGGCACGACCAACACCACCGTGGAAGTGAGCGGCGGCAAGCTGCACCCCTACGCCGGCAACTACTCGTTCTATCAGGAAGAGAAGGTGTTGCGCACCGAGATTCAGCAGGGCGCCTACGACAACCAGCAGGCGGCCATCAAGCAGGCCGAGCGCTTTATCGAGCGCTTCAAGGCCAGCGCCAGCAAGGCCAAGCAGGCCCAGAGCCGCGTGAAGGCATTGGATAAACTGGAGCGCATCGAGGCCGTGGCGCCCGACGCCGCCCGGGTCAACTTCAAGTTCACGTTCTCGCAGCAGCCGGGCCGCCACATTCTGCGCATGGAGCACGTGGGCAAGAGCTACGGCGAAAAGCTCATCTTCCGCGATACCAACGTGCACATTGAGCGGGGCGATAAAATCGCGCTCATCGGGGCCAACGGCAAGGGCAAATCGACGCTGATGCGCCTCGTGGCCGGGGCCGAAACGCCCACCGCCGGCCGGCACCAGCTGGGCCACAACGTCATCATGGCCTTCTACGCGCAGCACCAGCTCGAAAGCCTGACCGTGGACAACGAGATTATCCAGGAGATGAACGAGGCGGGCTCGAAGCGCAACGAGATGGAATTGCGCGGCGTGCTAGGGTCGTTTTTGTTCACGGGCGACGACGTGTACAAGAAAATCAAGGTGCTGAGCGGCGGTGAAAAAAGCCGCGTGGCGTTGGCCAAAACCCTTATTTCGGAAGCCAACTTCCTGCTGCTCGACGAACCGACCAACCACCTGGACATGCAGTCGGTCAACATCCTCATTCAGGCGCTGGAGCAGTACGAGGGCACGTTCATCGTGATTAGCCACGACCGCTACTTCGTAGAAAACGTGGCCACCAAAATCTGGTTTATCGAGGATTACCAGCTGAAAGAGTACCCCGGCACTTACCACGAGTACGAGCAGTGGCAGGATGACCGCGAGAAAGCCGCCAAAAAAGCCGGCCTGCCCAGCCCCAGCGCCAACAAGCCTGTTCCCAAGCCGGCCGCCGTGGCCGAGCCCGTGCCCTCGGTAAACAAGACGCCCGCCCCCGACCAGAAAAAGGCGCTGAAAGAACTAGCCGAGGTCGAAGCCAACATCGACAAGATGGAGAAGGAGCTGGCCATCTACGAAAAGCAGCTGGCCGACCCCAAAATCTATCAGAACACTGCCCAGCTCAAGGACACGACCGTGAAATTTGAGCAGGTGAAAAAGGAGCTGGCCAAGCTCAACGACCGCTGGGAAATGCTGGCCGAGATGTAGATTAGGTGCTAGTATAGATAGAAGAAAAAGCCCCGTCAGCAGTTGCTGACGGGGCTTTTATTATAGTCGGCGCTAGGTCTCTATTGTAAAGTTCTTGTCGGTTAGCAAGTGCTTTTTGCGCAATAGTGCCAGCAAATAACTAGCTTCTGCTTCGTCGATTCCACTGCCAAAGTCTACGGTTTGTAGGCCATAGTCAAACCGGATGGTACCGGTACCCTTAGGATTAGTCAAGGTGAAGCGCTTAGCTGCTTCCGCTTCACCATAGGCTGGGTTCTGAACGCGTAAATACCGAACGTCTTGCAAGCCATAGCTTTTGGGTTTGCCGAACAGGGAACCGGTAGTGGCAAGCGTGAGTAGGCCCTGCCCGACAGTAATAATCTCCTTGCCCCACATACCCCACAGTAGCGTTTGTATAGCCGATACACCACCTATCGTCCAACCAGTTAGCCAAACAGTTAGAAATATATTACCGAACTGACCGTTGCGCCAATCGACTACTAAAGAGCGTAGAGCCATACATTCGCCAAAGGCCCAGCCCACTAGCCAGCAGCTTATGAATAAAAGCGACGTCTTGCCACGTTGAGCCGGTACTGTAATGCGTAGGGCGGTCAGTTCATCCTCAACAATTGCGCGGCCCTCGTAAGGTTTTTCCATAAGTTGTATCCTTCTCGGTTACAGGTACTGCACAAAATAAAGCGGTTTATTTCAACTGCTAACTTCGAACAAGCATACACCTTCAGAAAAGACTATTTACCCGAGTTCCAGACCAATATCGTACACCCTTCGGAGCCGCTAGGGCTGCTGGCGCGGTGCTCGGTGCCGGGCGGGTAGTACAGATAGGAGCCAGCCGGAAACGCGCGGCCATTTTCTACGCCGGGGTCACAGTAGGTGCCGGCTACCACGAATACCTCGTCGGGCGTAGTGTGCGAATGGTGGGGATAGGTGCGGCCGGCTTCAATCTTAATGAGCACGCGCTTCTCGCCAGGCTCGGCGCGCAACAGCGTGCGCGTAACGCCTTCGCTGATGATTTCCCAGGTCTGGGCTTGAGGTTCTTTAGAAAGTACAGGGGACATGAGCTTGCTGTTTTTTGGCGGCATAACGGCTTGCATCGGGCTGTGGTTTGGGCGCCGGGCGGGGCTAGCTTCCCTAGGTGGCCACGATAGTTTCCCACACGGCGGCGGCCGTCGTGGCCAGCGCCACCTCGGTCAGCTTGTCGTGCGTGTCGGTAGGCTGGTGGTAGTGCCGAAAAAGCGGCGCCTGGGCCAGAATTTCCCAGAGCACCGCCCTATCGGCCTGCTGCGCCAGGGCCTCGAAATAGCGCTGGGCCACGGCCAGGTCCTGGTCGGTAATGCAGGTGATAGTAAAGGCGTCGGGCAGCCCGGCCCGGCGAAAAGGCAGGTGGTCGGCAGTGTTGGTCACGAGCTGGTCGAAGCGGTGGCACCTCACCCCTAGCTGGCGCGCCACGGCCTCAAACGCGCCGAGCAGCGGCCCGCCGGGTGCCGCGGCCGTCACGGGCCACAGCGCAAACGTGTCGCCCAGGCCCACGAGCTCCAGGTTGAGCAGGCCCGCCAGGTCGGCGGTGCCGTACCGGTCCACGTAGGCCTGCGAGCCTTTGAGGCCCGTTTCCTCCTCATCGAAGAAGAATACCCGCACGCCGGCCGCGCTATCGGCCTCCTGGTGCCGGCGAACGATGTCGAGGGCCACGGCCAGGGCCGAGCCGTTGTCGTTGGCCCCACCTGAGAGAGGCACCCGGTCGAAGTGCGCGCCGACGCCAATTTTGCGGCCCGGCCGGCCCAAATCGACCAGCAGGTTGGTGCCCGTGGCGTAGCGCTGCGCGGTGTAAGGCACGCCCAGCGCGTCGAGGTGCTCGGCTACCAGCTCGCGCCGGGTAGCATTGGGCTGGCCATCCAGCAGCTTCACGATTTCCAGGAGCTTCATAGGCAAAAATGCGGCGGCCTTCGGCGGTCGGGGCCGGGGGCGGTAGCGGCCCGGCGAATGTAGCGCCCCGGCCGGCCCAAGCCAAGGCGCGGCCGTACCTTGCGCGTATGCGCTTTCGCCTTCTCTGTTTCCCGCTAGGGCTGCTGGCCACGGCCTGCGTGCCGCTGGGCACCCCCATCACCAACCCCGACCTGCCCGCCAGCCAGCAAACCAAGCCGGCCGAATACTACGCCGACCGCACCCTGCGCTACCAGGACTACATCTACGACCCCGGCATCCGCAGCGTGCAGTGCTACGTGCCCACGGCCCAGCCTACCGACGTGCTGCTGCCGCCCATCGTGCCCATCACCCAGGAGCAGCCGGTGGTGCTGGAGTTCGACGTGCTCACCGAGCGGGCGCCGCGCCTCACGGCCAAGCTCGTGCACTGCGACCTGAACTGGGCGCCCTCGCAGCTCACGGACATGCAGTTTCTCAGCGAGATAAACGAATTTACGCTCACCAACTACCAAACGTCGGTCAATACCAAGGTACCTTACTACCACTACACCTTGCAGATGCCCCGCGTGAAGCTCAGCGGCAACTACCTGCTTATCGTGCAAAACCAGGCCGGCGTGCCGCAGCTCTCGCGCCGGGTATTGGTGTATGAAAACCAGGTGGTGGCTAGCCTTCAGCAGGGCATTCTGGCCGGCGGCCTCGACGCCCGCTATGCCTATCAGCAGCTCAATTTCAACATCAACTACAGCGCCGTGGACCTCGTGAACCCGGCCGCCGAGGTGAAGGTGGTGCTACGCCAGAATTTCCGTTGGGACAATGCCCACTACAACCTCACGCCCACCTTCGTGCGCGACGCCGAGCGCCGCCTCGAATACCAGTACATCAACTACGAAAACGCCTTCCCGGGCCTGAGCGAGTACCGCTACTTCGACGCCCGCTCGCTGCAAGCCAACGGCCTGGGCGTGGCTAGGCTGCTGCGCCAAGGCAACCCCACCCAGGTCGAGTTGCTCGAAGAAACTACCCGCAACGGTCTGGCCTACAATCAGTACGTAGACGCCAACGGCCAGCGCGTGTTCCAGAACCGCGAGTTTGGCAATGGCACCGTCAATGCCGACTATGCCCTGGTAACCTTCAACCTGAAGGCCGCGCAGCCCGCGCCGGGCCCGGTTTACGTGTTCGGCGCGCTCAGCGACTGGCAGCTGCGCGACGAGTTCCGGCTGGCCTACGACTCGGTGCAGCAGCGCTACACCGGCCGCGCGCTGCTCAAGCAGGGCTACTACAACTACAGCTACGCCGTGGCCCCCAACCGCGCCGGCACCCCGCCCGACGAAGTGTACTTCGAAGGCACCCACCAGGAAACCGAAAATCAGTACGACCTGCTCGTGTACTACCGCCCGCCGGGCACCCGCACCGACCTGCTCATCGCCTACCAGGCCGTCGACCTGAACCGGCGCTAGCCCCTGCCCTTCCACCGCCTCCAAACCGTGCTGCCCCGCAATCCGGGCGGCACGGTTTTCGCGTAAATAGCCCCGAATACGAACAATTGTTAGCCAGCGTAGTTAGTAGACTTGCTAATGTGGCCGCCGCTTGGTAACTTGCGTAGCTTTCACCCTTTTAGTTTATCTTATCGGAAGATTTTACGCCTTTTCATTTTTGCCAAAAATTTTAGCTTTTCGCTTTTTATTTGTATCTTTGGCTATGCGTAACACCCAGCTCCCGACTCCCCTGCCCGTGCAGCAATTCGCCCGCTGCATCGACGATACTGCCCGCCCCGCCGGCTACATCGGCGACTGGCCCACGGCCGGCCGCGTGTACCCCGTGCAGGTGCGGCCCCACGTACGCACCGGCCAGCCCCACGTGCACGTGCTTGGCTTCTACGCCGAGCGGCCCTACGGCGCCTTTGCCGCCAGCCGCTTCGAGCAGGTAGCCACTGTTTGGATGAATTAGCATTTGCTTCCTTAGTATTAGTAATAGAGACAAAGAAGCCCGCGCTGCTTGGCAGCGCGGGCTTCTTTGTCTCCGACATTCTTTACCCCGGCTCCAGTACGTCTACTCTACTACCTGCGCGGCTACGTCAAACGTAGCGGCGGGCGGCTGGGGATTCATCTCGGCCAGGGCAGCTACCACGATTTCGGCGATGGCTTGGTCACGGGCGCGCTTGTCGTTGGCCGGAATCACGTACCACGGGCACTCGGGCGTGGAGGTGGCGGCCAGGGCCTCCTGGTAGGCTACCTGGTAGGCATCCCAAAGCTGACGCTCCTTGAGGTCGCCAGGCTCGAATTTCCAGCGCTTTTTGGGGTTGTCAAGACGGGCTTGCAGGCGCTTGGCCTGCTCGTCTTTCGAGATGTGCAGAAAAAATTTGATGACGCGGGTACCGTTGCGGGTCAGCAGCTGCTCGAAGTGCTTGATGTCCTCGTAGCGCTGCTGCCAGGTAAAGGGCTCGATGAGGCCGTGCACGCGCGTCACGAGCACATCCTCGTAGTGCGAGCGGTTGAAGACCCCGATGTGGCCGCGGCCGGGCGTGCGCTGGTGAATGCGCCACAAAAAGTCGTGGTTTAGCTCCTCGCTGCTCGGCTGCTTAAAGGCCGCTACCTCGACCCCGGCCGGGTTCACGCCCGTGAGCAGGTTGCGGATGGTACCGTCCTTGCCGCCCGTGTCGATGGCCTGAAACACCAGCAGCAGACTCTGCCAGTGCTCGGCGTAGAGGTTTTCCTGGTAGTCGCTGAGCTGCGCGCGCAAGTCTTCGAGGCGCTTTTCCACCTTTTTCTTGTGGTCGAAGGGCACGTTGTTGGCCGCGTCGATATCGGCCAGGCGAAACGGGGTATTGGGCCGCACGAGCACGGCGGGCGTAGTAGCAGAGGGGCTTGAAGCCATAGGAAAAGGCGAAAAAAAACGACCAGGGCCAGCCGTTGAGTTATTAAACGAAAAAGGTCCTGTCTAACGTTGTATTCCTAGTGCAGCAGCCCATCGGCCACTCGCCGCAAGCGCATTTTTCTGGCGCTGAAATTGCCTTATTCCGCTGTTCCTTTCTTGCTTTTCCTCATGACCATGCTTTCCCGTTCTTTCCGCCGGCTAGCCGTTGTGCTGGGACTACCGGCCCTGCTGCTGACCGTGGCCACGGCTCCCGCGGCGGCCCAAGCAACCGCCCCGCGCGCTACCGACATGCCCGCCAGCCAGGCCGCGGGCATCATCCGCGAGATTACCGATGCCGTGGGCTTGCAGCCGCGCTTCGAGCTGCGCGCCACCACGCAGGTCGATAACGCCGCCGCCGTGGTCTACGGCGGCAAGCGCTACCTGCTGTATAATCCGCGGTTTCTGGCCGCCGTGAACCGTGCCGGCCATACCGACTGGGCCGGCATCAGCATCCTGGCCCACGAGATGGGCCACCACCTCAACGGCCACACTCTGCGCGCTGGTGGCTCGCAGCCCGAGGATGAGCTGGAGGCCGACGAGTTTTCGGGCTTTGTGCTGCGCCGGCTGGGGGCTAGCCTGGCCCAGGCCCAGGCCGCGATGGCCGCCGTGTCGCCCACCTCGGGCTCGGCCACGCACCCCGGCCGGGCGCCGCGGCTGGCGGCCATCAGTCGCGGCTGGGGCCGCGCCACGGCCCAGATTGTGGCCAGCGCCAAGCCCGGCGCGCAGCCTTCGGCTCAGCCCGTGGCCATTGCCCCGCGCCCGACCCGGCAGCCCAGCTACGAAGCGGCTAGCGACGACGAAACCAGCGGCGGCGCCACCGGCGCCCTGGCCCGCGGCGCCAGCAACGGCCCCGTGCGCGTGGTAGGCCAGCTCACCTTCCGCGACAACCCCGACGTGCCCTTCTACCTCACCAGCGCCCTCAACGTGGTGCGCCTGGCCGACGAAAGCAGCACCGACGAGGACGGCGCCGTGCGTGAGGCCCAGGTAGTAGGCCACCTGCGCCGCACCGGCAACGCCGCGTTCCCCTTCATCCTCGAAGATGGCCAGCAGCGCTCGCTCTACGTGACGCCCCGCGGCGATGTGTATGACAAAGAAGGCCAGCGCGTGGCTAAGCTGCACGATTAGCGCGAGTTACAACTTCTGAGTTGGAAAGGGTGAATCAAAAAGCCTGGGCTGCGTATTACCTGCGCAGTTCAGGCTTTTTGATTCACCCTTTTTACCTTCTGCTCCCCCGCCGTGCCCGAATTACCCGAAGTCGAAACCTACCGCCGCTTTATCGACGAAGTGGCCGTGGGCCAGACCATTACCGGCCTCACCGTATTTGATAAACACGTGCTGGCCGTGCCCGAAGACGAGCTGCGCGCCGCCCTGCTGGGCCGTACCATCAGCAGCACCGGCCGGCTGGGCAAAAACTGCTTCGTGCAGCTCGACAATGGCCACCTGCTGGTGCTCCACTTCGGCATGACCGGCGACATTGGCGCCTACCGCGACGCGCCCGATGCCCCGCGCTTCACCCGCGTGGCCTGGCAGCTCGCCGATTCGGGCCTGAACCTGGCCTTTATCGACCCGCGCAAATTCGGCCGTATCCGGCTGGCCGAAAGCGTTGAGACCTATCAGAAAGCCAAAAAGCTCGGCCCCGACGCCCTGCAAATCACCACCACCGAGCTGCACCAGAAACTCAGCCGCCGCCGGGTCTTCGTGAAGCCCCTGCTGCTCGACCAAAGCCTCACCGCCGGCCTCGGCAACTGGATTGTGGACGAGGTATTGTTTCAGGCCAACATTCACCCCGAGCGGCTGGGCAACTCCATCACGGAGAAAGAGGCGGCGGCCCTGCACGCCGCCATTCAGTTGGTACTGACGACAGCCATCAGGCACGAGGCCAACTACCGGCACTTCCCAAATTCATTTCTCATTCACGCCCGCGAGTGGGACGACTCGGCTACACCGGGCACCGACGCGCATACCTTCTGCCCGCGGCACACCAAGGTGAAGATTGCTAAATCGTATGTGGGCGGCCGGGCTACTTATACGTGTCCGGTGTGCCAGCCAGCACCGGGCTAGTGGCTAGCTAGCGCTAGAAAACAGAATCCAAGGCCAACCAGTAGCACTACCAGGCCGGCCAGCAAGAAAGCCGGCACGTAGTGCATTTGTTTACTCAGGCCCATAATGATGGCCGCCACTAGATTAACTAATACTAAGCCGATAATTACGAAGGGCAGAAGGTCTGTACCGCCCTGCACGGCCGCTACCACCAATAGCACTAAGTTTAGGAGGATAGGCCAGCCGAAACTGCGCGGCTTGGGGTCTGGCGTAGGTGGCGAGCTAGGCTGCATGGGCGAAGCAATTAGTTTGAAATACCTAGGCCGCCTTGGCCACATTGATATAACAGCAGCAGCAGCACTAACACTACCAAGGTGCATCCTAGCAGGCAGCCAGGCACGAAAGATTCCTTTTTCTTTTCCGGCTCCATCAGATACCAATTCTTTCGTTGCGCAATTCCTCGAGCCGCGCCACCTTTTCGGGGTCGCGGTAAAAGATATTCATTGTTTCGAAGGGAATAATTTTTAAATCCTTGCTCACGATGTGCACGCAGGATTTTTTAACGGCCCGCACGTCGAAATTCCAGGGGTCCATAAATTGCAGAATAATTACCCGGAATAAATTATCGTAGCTCAGATTAGGGGCCGAAACCTGCGGCAGGCAGCACAATAACTGGTTGATTTCGGGCACCACCGTATCCACGGTATTGGCAGTGCTGAAGAGTTTGAGCAGGTGCTGGCGCAGGCGCGGGTCGCGCTCATACACGATGGTGTTGCCGCCGCTCTGGAGCAAGTCGGCGGGGTCGAGGTAGCGGGTGAGCGGAAACACCTCGCCGTCGAGCTTCAGGGCGTAGGCCATAGCCAGCGCGTCGGGGTTGCAGGGCACGGGCAGCAGGTCCTCGGCCGAGAAAACCGGGCTCTGGGCAATGATGCCCTGGCGCACCTCGGTGAGCGAAAACGAGTCGGTTTCGGGGTCGAAATTAGTGAGCCGGCCGGCCGCCTGCGTGGGCTGAAACGTGACGCCGCGCACGCACTTTTGCTTGAGCGCGTAGTCGATAATAGCGCCCATCTCGTCGTCGTTGAGGCCCTTTTGCAGGGTCACGACGAGCGTGGTGCTGAGGTTGTATTTATTGAGGTTGGCCAGGGCCTGCTGGCGCACCTCGCGCAGGTCGCGGCCGCGCATTTTGAGCAGCACGTCTTCGCGGAAGGAGTCGAACTGCAAATACACCTCGAACGCGCCCGCGTAGGTGGCTAGCCGCGCCACGAAGGCTTCGTCCTTGGCCAGGCGTACGCCGTTGGTGTTCACCATCAAGTGCTTGATGGGCTTGCGCTTGCACATGTCCAGAATTTCCCAGAACTGCGGGTGCAACGTGGGCTCGCCGCCTGAAATCTGCACCACGTCGGGCTCGCCCTCGTTGGCCACTACCAGGTCCACCATCGCCTCGATTTCTTCGAGGGTGCGGTGGCGGCCGTGGGTGGGGCTGCTTTCGGCGTAGCAGGTGGGGCAGGTGAGGTTGCAGCGGTCGGTGACCTCGATGACGGTGAGGCAACTGTGCTGCTCGTGGTCGGTGCAGAGGCCGCAGTCGTAGGGGCAGCCGTAGTGGGTGGCCATGTTAAAGCGGCGCGGCGTCTCGCTGGGCTTCACGTAGTTGCGAATACTCTTGTAGTACTCCACGTCGGTGGCGATGCGCACCTTCTGCCGCCCGTGCTCGGGGCAGCGCTTGAGCATGAACACGTTGCCGTCTTCAAAGACAATCTTGGCCTCGATGCGCCGCAGGCAGTGCGGGCACAAACTCAGGGTAAAGTCGTAGTAGGTGTACGGGCGTTCGGGCATGGGTGGTTGAATCTGATTACTTGGTAGGTACTGACCTTGTTCGATAAGTATTATCCGGCAAATCAATAGCGACTGGCGCGCTCCAGTAAGTATTACCAACTTCTTGATTCATAACCGCACTTATATTTTCTAAATCCTCCCGTTTGCTTACCTCCGTAAATGCGAAGCGAACTTCGCTTTTTTTATCTTGAAATTGTTTAGTAATATCTACTAAATCCGCATCATCCTGCTTCGGATTTAAGACTGCAAAAGTGTAAAAGATAACTTCTTGTCCGGGTAACAGCCGTATTTCCTCGGGAATATTCTTATCGCAAGCCTGTAAGGGAAAATGCACAACCGTCTTATTGATAGTCCAGCATTCTTTCCATGAACAGGTCCACACAAAAAACGACCGAGCAGAAGTAGTGTTATTTCTCACAGCGAGTCGGACGTGACTACCGTCTTGGCCATAGGCACAATGATACGTACCCCTACCAGTAAATTCCGCCGTGATTGTCAGGGCTGTCGGGCCCTGGCATTTGCCTTGAAAACTAGCCAAGCAGAGCAAGAATGCTAATGGAAATCTTTTCACTTCGGCAAAATTTTATTGCTTCATTCAAAGCTATTTGCAATCGCCTTAGTCCGAAAGGTCGGCCGCACCCACAGCCAAACATAATACCCCAGCCCCGCTACGCAAGCCCACTGTATCGCCGTGAGCCCCAGCCCCGGCGGCGCCACCGTGGGCTTGAGAAACTCGACCAGCAGCCGGAAGAATAAATACCCGGCCAGAAACAACTCAAACCGCCGCCCGTCGGGCAGCGGCTGGCGGCGCCCGAGCAGCCAGAGCTGGCCCGCCAGCAGCGCCAGAAAGCCGATTTCGTACAAATTGGTGGGGTGGCGCCGGATGCCGTCGCCAAAATCCATCCCCCAGGGCAGGCGCGTGGCGGTGCCGAAGGTGCCGTCTTCGAGGCCGCTGAAGTGGCAGCCGAGCCGGCCGATGGCCAGCCCCAGCGCCAGCGGAAATACCATGAGGTCGCCGCTGCTAGCCCGGATGCCCAGGTATTTTTTGGTGAGCTCCACCCCCACTAGGCCACCCAGGAAGCCGCCCACGATGGTTTTGTTGGTGAAATAATAGAGCCAGCCGCCGGGCGGATGCAGCAACAGCCCGGGGTGCTCCAGCAGGCCCAGCAGGCGCGAGCCGAGCAGCGCGCCGGCCGCCGCGCCCACGAATATCCACTGCCGGCCCTGGTCGCTGATGCGGTCGGGGGTGCGGGCGCGCAGGGCCGTGTAAAAGCGATAGCCCAGCGAATAGGCCAGCACCTCGCACAGCAGGTGCACGGGCAGGTGCAGCGGGCCCAGCGTTAGGTGAACGGGATAAGTCACGCGAGAGAAGGCAGCTTGGGAAAATCGCGGTAAATTAGGCCCGATGGCCCAAGCTCCCAGTATTTTCGAATGGCGCACGCCGGCGCTACTGCTGCTTGGGTTGCTGGCGCTGCTGCTGTGGGGGCAGTGCGCGGCGCTGCTCGCCCCCGGCACGCGCGTGCCCATCGCGGTGAAGGGCCAGGTGAAGAGCCTCGATAGCCTAGGCACCGCGCCCGCTACGCTCTACCTGACCCTCCTCCTGCACAACGACCTCAGCCAGCCGATACTGGTGCGCGAAGTGCGCGGTACCCTGCGCTACGGCGGCCGGACGCACCCCTTCTCGGCCCCGGCTGCCCTGCGCGACTCCCTGCTGTACCCCTGGACCGAGCTGACGCAGCCCGTGGCCGTGGCCCTGCGCCTGCCGCCCGATTCGCTGGCCCAGCTGCGCACGGTGCTGCAAACCGGCTACCCGGCTGAGAACATCCCCGACATTCAGTGGCAGGCTATTTACTCGCTGTGGGAGGCACCGGGCGGGCGCCATAAGGCGCGTATCATGCCCTATTTCCCACCGCTGCACGGCGAGTAGCGCCGATTTCTAGTCCGCGAGCCGCCCGCGCCCGGTCCCTCGCGGACTAGAAAATGCGCTACCGTCCCACGGCGGCCATCATGGCCTCGGGGTAGCGGGTGCCGGCGGCGGCCCCGAGCGGCAGCAGCTCGTCGAGGTGGCGGCGCTCGTCGGCGGTCAGCTGCACAGCTAGCGCGCCCACGTTTTCTTCGAGGTATTTCACGCGCTTGGTGCCGGGGATGGGCGCCAGGTCGTCGCCCTGGGTGAGCACCCAGGCCAGGGCCAGTTGGCTGGCCGACACGCCCTTGCTTTGGGCCAGCTCGCGCAGGTGGTTGACCAGCTTGAGGTTTTTGGCGAAGTTTTCGCCCTGGAAGCGGGGCGAGTGGCGGCGGTAGTCGTCGGGCGCGAAGTCCTCGAACTTCTGAATTTCGCCGGTGAGGAAGCCCCGGCCCAGCGGCGAGTAGGGCACCAGGCCGATGCCCAATTTGCGCAGGGTGGGCAATATTTCCACCTCCACGTCGCGGCTCCAGAGGCTGTACTCGGTTTGCAGGGCCGAAATGGGGTGCGTGGCGTGGGCCCGCCGGATGGTTTCGGCCCCGGCCTCGCTCAGGCCCAGGAAGCGCACTTTGCCTTCCTCCACGAGGCGGCTCATGGCGCCCACGGTTTCCTCGATGGGCACGCTAGGGTCAACGCGGTGCTGGTAGTAGAGGTCGATGTGGTCGGTACCCAGGCGCTTGAGCGAGCCCTCGGCCGACTGCCGCACGTACTCGGGCCGGCCGCTGATGCCGCGCTTGGCGGGGTCGCTGGGGTCGCGCACAATGCCGAACTTGGTGGCGAGCTGCACCCGGCCGCGGCGGGCTTTATCCTCCTTAAAAAAGCGGCCCAGCAGCTCCTCGTTGGTGTAGGGGCCATACATATCGGCCGTATCCAGAAACGTGACGCCCAGCTCCAGGGCGCGGGCCAGGGTGCGCAGGCTTTCGGCATCGTCGGGCTGGCCATAGAAATCGGACATGCCCATGCAGCCGAGGCCGAGGGCCGAAACCGTGAGGCCGGCGCGGCCAAGTTGGCGGGTTTGCATATAAAGTGGAAAAGTTGGGGGTGAAAAGTAAAGGGTGCGGAAGTAACCCGATTGCGGCCATTTTGATTTTTTGCCAGCCCCGGCGCGGCCTTCCCAAGCCCGGTGCCGAGACACCCAAGCCCGGTGGCCGCTTTCCCAAGCTTTGTGGCAGCGTTCCAAAGGCTGGGGCAAGGTTTCCAAGCCTTGTGTCAACGCTGCCAAGCGCTGTGTCAGGCTCCCCAAGCCCCGTGTCGGCGCACCCAACTACCGTGTTAATGCCGCAAGCCCCGTGTCAGGCTTCCCAAGCCTTGTGTCAAACCCATAAGCTACGTTTTGTGGCCTAAAATGCAAGTTTTGGTCAGCACTAGCCCGGCCTCACGGGCCGGCAGCCGGGCCGGGCCCCCAGCCCGGCCCTACCTTTGCCGCATGAAAAAACTGCTGCTTTTGCCGCTGGGTGCGGCATTCGGCTTGCTGGCCCTGGGCGTACTGCCGGGCTGCGGCTCCGATTCGAAAACTACCACTACCACTGTCAGCGAGGCTACCCCCGCTGCCCAGGCCACGGTGCTCGACAGCGTAATAAACCAGCGCCACATGCTGGCCATGCAACAGACTGAGCAACTCTTTGCCCTCCGCGACCAGTTGGTAAAGGCCGGCATTTCTCCTAAAGCACCCGTTTTGGCCAAAATGCAGTCCGCCGACCGCGCCATGATGACCTGGATGCACACCTATCAGCCACCCGATAGCAGTGCCCCCGCCCCCCAGCGTCTCTCCTATCTGCAAGACCAGCAGAAGCAGCTCACCGGCATCGAGCAGCAGCTGAAAACTGCCCTCGACTCGGCCCAGGCCACGCTGGGCCGCGCCACGGCTTCTAAGGCCACCGCGCCCGCCCCAGCCGCTACCCAGCCTAAATAACCTGCCCGACGGGGCGGCCCCGGCGAACGCCCGGCCGCCCCGTACGGTTTGTATCAGTGCGGCCGGCTGCCGGCCCGCAGTCTTGTTTTGCGCGTTATGTTTCTAAAATATCTGCCCCTCGCGGGCCTGCTGGCCCTGGCCGGCTGCGGCACCAGCACCCCCGCCAACGACACCGGCATTGCCGATGTGCACATGGACAGCGAGGAAGCCACCTCGGCTACCCTGCCCTACCTCGGGGCCGAAGGCAAAAAGCCGGTGCCCGCCTTCAGCCTGCCCGACCAGGACGGCAAAATGGTGTCGAACAAGACCCTGGCCGGCAAGGTCTACATCACCGACTTTTTCTTCGCCACCTGCCCCGGCATCTGCCCCAAAATGCAGAGCGAGCTGCTGAAGGTGTACAAGCAGTATGGCCAAGACCCCAACGTGGCGTTCCTGTCCTTCACCATCGACCCCGAGCACGACACCCAGCCCGTGCTGGCCGACTACGCCCGCCGGCTAGGGGTGGCCGCGCCCAATAGCACCTGGCGCTTCCTGCACACCCCCGACCGCCCCACCGCCTACCAGCTGGCCCACAACTTCTCGGCCGCCGCTCAAACCGACCTCAAGGCTCCCGGCGGCATCGCCCACAGCGGCGCCCTGGCCCTCGTGGATGACCAAGGCTACATCCGCGGCTCCTACGACGGCCTCAACCCCGACCAGGTGGCCCTGCTGCTGCGCCAGTTGCCGCTGCTGCTCAATGAAGTAAACGGCCGCAAAGCCACAGCGGCACGCTAACATGCGGTATTCGGCCGCTGCCCTACTAGGCGCCTTGGCGCTACTCGCGCTGCCGGGCTGCTTCAGCAGCACCAAGCACCAGGGCGAGCGCCTCTACGGGCAGCACTGCGCGGGCTGCCACGGCGAGCAGGGCGAGGGCCTGGGCCAGCTCATTCCGCCCCTGGCGGGCTCCGACTACCTGGCGCAGCACGCGGGGCAGCTGGCCTGCATCGTGCGCCACGGCCTCAACGGGCCCATCGTGGTGAATGGGGTGCCCTACAACCAGCTGATGCTGGGCGTGCAGGACACCGCTACCCACCGCGAGCTGTCGCCGGCGCAGGTCACCAACCTGCTCAACTACATCGAAAGCCACTGGGGCAACCGCCCCGGGCCGGCCGGCGTGCGTACCATTGCGGGCACCGAAGCCCAGTTGCGCGCCTGTCCCGCCCGCTAGGCTACCTTTGATTCAATTGTTAGTTGTCAATTATTACTTGTTAACGCTAATTTGCCCGACCACAAGCAATAACAAAGGACACTTAACAATCAACAATTAACAATTCACCATTAAAAGACATGGGTCTCTTCGACTTTCTAAAAAAACCCGAATCGACGCCGGCCGCGCCCGGTGCTCCCACCCCCGGCGCCCCGGCCCCCGACGCCAACGCCGCGCCCGCCCCGGCCGGCACTCCCCCCGCCAAAAGCGGCCCCCGCTACCAGGGCTCCAAGTACGTGACCCCGGCCGAGCCCGCCGCCCCGCAAGGCATTCCGCCGATGCCGCCCATGCCCGACTTCGGTGGCCAGGACCAGGGCCCGCTGGCCCAGCCCCAGATGCCCGACTTCCCCTTCGAGCCCCAGAATGTGCTCGAGCACCTGCTGCTGCTGGCCCCCATTGATGAGAACGCCCGCCCGGCCTTCTACCAGGCGCTGCTGCAAGAGAATATCCTGATGGTGCTGGCGCCCGACGAAACCATCGGCACCGGCCAGGTCGAGCTCACCGAGGGCCAGCAGATTCAGCTGCAAGTGCTTCAGGATGGCCGCCTGCCCATCTTCACCTCCGAGGCGCGCCTCAGCGACGGCGGCATGGATGCCAGCACTATCGCCTGGACGCCCATTCCCGGCCAGGCGTTCTTCGCCATGACCCAGGGCCAGGACTGCGTGCTGAACCCCTTCTCGCCGGCCGGCAAGCTGCTGCCCGCCGCCGAAATCACGGCCCTGCTCACCGGCCAACTCACCCAGGGCGGCGGCCTGCCCGCCGATGCCCAAGTGACGCTGAGCACCCCCGAGCTACCCGAGGGCCTCGGCGAGTCGCTGGCCCAGTTTGGCGCCGAAAACGCCGACATCAAGGCCATCTACGTGGCCCAGATGCAGCTGGCCGGCGACGACAGCCAGCCCCCGCGCCTGCTGCTCGGCTTCGACACCATCAGCCACAACCCCGACTTCATGCAGCAGCTCGGCCCCGCGCTGGAAGGCCGTACCGGCCAGTTTCAGCACGTCGATTTGATGCTGATTGACCTAGAGTCGGAAGAAGGCGTGAACCCCTACTTCCGCCAGCCCGAGGTAGAGCCAGTGTACAAAGCTTCGTAAAGCTTATTTTCAGCTGTTAATAGTTTTTAATCAGCTGACAAAACAGCACGTCCTGCTAAGCTTGCCAAAGCATCTCTACCGAACGACCCTAGCGGCGCGGTAGAGATGCTTCGGCAAGCGCAGCAGGACGTGCTGTTTTGTTTTTTGATTTTCTTTTGCGCCCTATGCCGCCACGGCTACCTCTTCGGCCGCTTCCTGCTTTGCAATAAATTTTTTAAACAGCGGGCGCAGACCGAAGTAGAGCCCCAGCACCACGGGCACGGCGGCCACGGCCCAAATCATCATGGCGCCCAGCTCGGCGCGCCATAGCAGGTGCAGCACGTGGCGCCAACCATCTATTTTCACCATCTGCTTGATTTGAGCCATGCTTAGGTGGGCTACTTCGTGGCCGTGGCCCAGCAGCGTGGCCCCCCAGCGCAAAAACGGCAGAAACAGGAGCAGCTGCACGGGGCTCAGCACGTGGCACACCAGCTGCATAGCCGCCACGTTGAGCTTGAGGCGCAAGGCCACGGCTGTGCTTACGAGGGTGGTGATGCCAAACGTGGGGGCCAGCCCAAAGGCCACGCCCAAGCCCGCCGTGAGGGCCAGGCTGCCGGGCGCCAGGCCCGCCTTGAGCAAGCTCATGAAAGGGTCAACCAGGCGGCGCTGCACCCAGGTGCGGGGGGGCGGCTCGGGGGCGGCCCGCACGCCCGCGGCAGAAATGGAAGTTATAGTCATGGGTAACTAGCTGCGCGCGAATCGTGTTAGTAGCACACCCACTGCTCAGCTGGCAGCAGGCCGGGCTACCCGGCGGCCGCCCCTTTGTACCCCACCGGGCGCAAAATGTTGTCGACCCCGCGTTAAGTTATTCATGCACAAGGCCTCCACTCCCGCTACCCTGCCCCACCGCTTTCCGTGGTGGGTTGAATTCTGGATTTTGCTGCGCCGCGCCGCCCGCGAGCTCGGCGCCAACGACCCGCTGCGGCTGGGAGCGGCCACGGCATTCTTCACCTCGTTTGCGCTGCCGCCCATTCTTATCATTCTGGTGCAGCTGCTGGGGTCGCTGTATTCGGCGCGCGGCGCGCGGGCTTTGCTGCTCACCAAGCTCGGCGAGGTGATTGGCAGCACCGCCACCGGCCTGGTGGCCCAAACGGTGCACAACGTGGCCCACGCCGGCCGCAACCGCCTCATCACGTGGCTGGGATTCGCGTTTCTGGTGTTTGTTGCCACTACGCTGTTCACCATCATTCAGCACTCGCTCAATCAGTTGTGGCGCGTGCGGCCGCGGCGGCAGCTCAGCCAGGTGTCGGTAGCCGCCCGCGAGCGGCTGCGCTCGGCGGGCGTGCTGCTGGCCACGGCGGCCCTCTCCATCCTGGCTTTTTCGGCCGATGCGGCGCTGTCGCTGTTCGCCGATTTTGTGTCGGGCTTCGACCCCACGTTTGCCTTTTACGTCATTTGGGTGCTCAATTTTGTGGTGAGCCTGCTCATTATGGCGGTGTGGTGCGGGTTCGTGTTTCGCACCCTCAGCGCGGCTAAGGTGCCGTGGCCGGCGGCGCGGCGCGGGGCTTTGCTCACGGCCGCGCTCATCGAACTGGGCGAGCGCGTGCTGGGCCAGCTGCTGGTGGGCCGCGACCTGGGCCCCATCTACGGCCCAGCCGCCAGCTCGGTGCTGGTGCTGCTGTTCGTGTTCTACTCGGCCATGATTTTCTACTTCGGCGCGGCCTTCACCTGGGCCTACGCCCACCACGTGGGGCTGGATATCCGCCCCAAGAAAACGGCCGTGCGCTACCGGCTGGTGAATGTGGTGGAGTAATTGTTAGGTGTTAATGGTCAATTGCTAATTGACTGGCAACGGGTGCGGGGGCCAGCCACTCGTACCTTATCAACAAGGCTGACGCTGCGGTGCAACCCGTCCTTAACAATTAACAACTGACCATTAACAATTACACCCGACCTTTGCCGGATGCAAGCTGACCCCGCCGCTCCGGCCTCGTTTTCCGATTTCAACCTCTCGCCCGAACTGCTGCAAGGCCTGGCCGAGCTGAATTTCACCCAGCCCACGCCCGTGCAGGCGCTGGTGCTCGGCCCCGCCCTCGACTTGCAGGATGTGGCCGGCCAGGCCCCCACCGGCTCGGGCAAAACTGCCGCCTACGGCCTAGCCATTCTCGCGCAGGTAGACCCCGCCGCCAAGGCCGTGCAGGCCATTGTGCTGGTGCCCGCCCGCGAGCTAGCGCTGCAAGTGCGCGACGCCCTCAAGGGCCTGGGCAAGTACCTGCCGGCGCCCGGCCTGCGCGTGGCGGCCCTCTACGGCGGCCACGCCATGCGCGACGAGGTGCAGACCTTGCAGCAAACGCCCCACGTGGTAGTAGCCACGCCCGGCCGCTTGCTCGACCACTTGGAGAAGCGCAACATCATCCCTAACCAACTGAAAGTACTGGTGTTGGATGAGGCCGACAAGCTGCTCGATTTGAAGTTTCAGGAGGAGATGGCGACGATTATCAGCCGCCTGCCGCGCCGCCGCCAGACGCTGCTGTTCTCGGCCACCATGCCCGACAAGGTGATGGGCCTGGTGCGCGACTACCTCACCCGCCCCCGCATGCTGAAGGCCGCCGGCGGCCTCAACGGCGAGATTACCGGCGACGCCCTGCCCGCCTCGCTCAGCCTGCGCGGCCACGTGCTGAATGCCGTGGAGGAAAAGCCCGCCGCCCTCTACCACCTGCTGCAGCAGCCCGGCACGGGCCAGACGCTCATCTTCGCCAACACCCGCGACAAGGTGGAGGAGCTGGCCCAGTTCCTGCGCGGCCGGGGCGTGGCGGCCGAGGTGCTGCACGGCAAGCTGCCCCAGCCCGAGCGCGACAAGGCCCTGATGAAGCTGCGCAACAACTCGGCCCAGGCCCTAGTGGCCACCGATGTAGCTGCCCGCGGCATCGACGTACCGGCCCTCGACACGGTCATTCAATACGACCTGCCGCACGATGCCGAAACCTTCCAGCACCGGGCCGGCCGCACGGCCCGCGCCGGCGTGGCCGGCACCGCCCACCTGCTAGCCACCCCGCCCGAGCAAACCCGCGTGCAAAGCTGGCCCAGCGCCCAGGCCGCCCAGTGGGCCCGCCTCAAGCCGGCCCCCCTGCCCCCCGCCAACGCCGCCAACAAGCTGCCGCGCCCCGAAACCATCACGCTGCACGTCACGGCCGGCAAAAAGCACAAAGTGAGCGCCCACGACCTGGTCGGCGCCTTCGTGAAAGTCGGCGGCCTGGAGCACCACACTGTGGGCCGCATCGAGGTGTTCGACTTCTACTCCTACGTAGCCGTGCCGCGCAAGCAGGCCGCCGAGTTGCTGGAGAAGCTGAATGGCGCCAAGATTAAGGGCGTGAAAGTGCGCGTGACAGAGGTAGCGTAAGGCTGCTTCACTTCTTGCAAAGCCTCAAAATAAAACGTCATGCTGAGCCCCGCGAAGCATCTCGCTCGCGCCGCTAGGGGTACTTCCTCTAGCGACTGCAAGCGAGATGCTTCGCGGGGCTCAGCATGACGTTCTGCTTTGCTCTCTTACTTCTTCCCCTTTTCCGCCTTCGACATCGAGAACGGCGCGTCGCCCGGCTGGGTGCCGCGCGCCTTGTTGGGCTGCGGGGCCATGTCGAAGTTCAGCGTGGCGCCTTTCACCAGTTCGCTGTGGCTAAGCCAGTTGCGCGAGTAGTCCTGGCCGTTCACGGTCAACCGGTTGATGTAGCGGTTGTCGGCGCTGTTGGCGGGGGCGTTCAGCACCACGTCGTGGCCGCCGGGTAGGTGCAGGGTAGCCTTGGGGAAGAGCGGCGCGCCTAGCACGTACTGGTCGGTGGTGGGGCACACGGGGTAGAAGCCCAGCGCCGAAAACACGTACCAGGCCGAGGTCTGGCCGTTGTCCTCGTCGCCGCAGTAGCCGTCGGGCGTGGGGCGGTAGAGGCGGTTGAGCACCTCGCGGGTCCAGTACTGCGCCTTCCAGGGCTCGGCGGCGTAGTTGTAGAGGTAGATGACGTGCTGCGCCGGCTGGTTGCCGTGGGCATACTGGCCCATGTTGGCCACCTGCATCTCGCGGATTTCGTGGATAACGCCGCCGTAGTACGACGGGTCGAACGTCGGCGGCAGGCTGAACACCGAATCCAGCGTGGCCGCGAATTTCTGGCGGCCGCCCATCAGGTTCATTAGCCCCTGCACGTCGTGAAACACCGACCATGTGTAGTGCCACGAGTTGCCCTCGGTGAAGGCATCGCCCCACTTGAAGGGGTTGAACGGCGACTGAAACGTACCGTTCTGGTTGCGCCCGCGCATCAGGCCGCTCTGCTTGTCGAAGAGGTTGCGGTAGTTCTGGCTGCGCTTGGTGTAGAGGTCGATTTCCTTCTTTGGCTTACCTAATGACTTGGCTAGCTGCGCAATGGCGAAGTCGTCGTAGGCATACTCCAGCGTGCGGGCCGCGTTCTCATTGATTTTCACATCGTAAGGCACGTAGCCGAGCTTATTGTAGTACTCGACGCCGGCGCGGCCCACGGCCGTGAGCGGCCCGGCGTTGTTGGCATCCTTGATGAGCGCCTCGTAGAGCACGTTGGCGTCGGCGGCATCGGCGGGGCGCACGCCTTTCAAATACGCATCGGCCACCACCGAGGCCGAATTGTTGCCCACCATCACGTTGCGGTAGCCGGGGCTCGACCACTCGGGCAGCCAGCCGCCCTCGCGGTAGTCGTTGGCCAGGCCGGCCTGCATCTTGGCGTTTTCCTCGGGGTACACGAGGTTGAGCAGCGGAAACAGGGCCCGGAAGGTGTCCCACAGGCCGGTATCGACGTAGAGGTAGCCGGGGCGCGTTTCGCCGTTGAAGGGACTGTAGTGCACCGGCTGCCCGCTGGCATCCAGCTCATAAAACCGGCGCGGAAACTGCAAGGCCCGGTACAGGCACGAGTAGAAGGTGCGCTGCTGCACGTCGGTGCCGCCTTCCACTGCGATGCGGCCCAGCACGTCGTTCCAGGCGGCTTTGCCCTTTTCCTTTACCGCCTCAAAATCATCAGTGCCAATCTCTTGCAGATTGCGCTCGGCCTGCTCGGCGCTGATAAACGACGAGGCCACCCGGGCCTGCACCTGCTCGCCCTTGCGGGTGCGGAAGCTCACGGCGGCCACGGCGTGCTCGGCTGTGACTTCGGTAGCGCCGCTGGCTAGGGCCTTGCCATTGTAGACCTGGCTGGCCGCAAAGGCGTGGTCGAACTCGATGACGAAGTAGTTCTTGAAGTTCTTGGGCACGCCGCCGCTGTTGCGCGTGGTGTAGCCGATAATGCGCCGCTGGTCGGGCAGCAGCTTCACCATCGAGCCCTTGTCGAGGGCGTCGAGCACGACCCAGGCGCTGTCCGTTTTCGGGAATGTGAAGCGGAAGCGGGCGGCCCGCTCGGTGGGTGTTATCTCGGTGGTGAGGTCATAATCAGCGAGGTACACGCTGTAGTAGTAGGGCCGGGCGGTTTCGGCCTTGTGCGAAAACCAGCTGCCGCGGGTGGCATCGTCGACCTTGATTTTGCCGGTGCCGGGCATGAGGGCAAACTGGCCGTAGTCGTTCATCCAGGGCGAGGGCTGGTGCGTTTGCTTGAAGCCCCGGATTTTATCGGCGCCGTACTGGTAGGCCCAGCCGTCGCCCATTTTGCCGGTCTGGGGCATCCAGCAGTTCATCCCCCACGGCCGCACGATGGCCGGGTAGGTGTTGCCGTTGGAGAAGTCGGGCTTCGAGTCGGTGCCCATCAGCGGGTTCACTAGGTCGGCGGGAGTGGTCCGGCCGGGCCCGGCCGGGCTAGCCGGCGCGGCGGGCGCCTGGCCCAGGGCGGCGGTGGCAAGCAGCGTACTCAAGCCGAGCAGCGTCGCAGAAAGTTTTGACATAAGCGAAAGAAACCGGTTTGTAAAAAACTCAAAAGCAAGCTAGTGGTGGCCGGCCGTGGTCAGCGGCCAGCTATCGGTGCGGAAGGGCAAGGCCGGCAGGCCCTCCTTGTTGGTGAGGTTACCGCTGGGGTTGTCGGCCCAGTCGTAGCGCACGGCCACCGGCTGCGGCACGGCGGGGCTCTGCACCGCCACCTCGTTGCCCACTACCCTAGCGGTAGCCCAGTGAAACACGTGGTCGGCCCCCGCCACGGCAAAGCCCTGCAACGCGGCACCGTCTTTCACGGCCAGCCCCGCGCCGATTTGCGTAAATTTCAAGCGGATGGCCGCACCGGCCGGGACTATGCTGGCGTACTGCGGGCCGCTGTACACCAGCTTGGTATCGCCGTAGGCCACGTGCGCGGCGGCCAGGGCCAGCCGGCGGCCTACCTCCTGCTTGTTGTGGGGGTGAATGTCGCCCGCCTCGCCAATATCGATAGCCGTGGCTAGCCCCGTGTGCGGCACTTGCAGCGCCAGGGCCTGCGCCTCGCGCAGCTCGGCCCAGGCCGACTCCGTAGGCTCGGGCCGGGCGGCCATGTAGCTGGCCAGCTGCACCCACAAAAACGATAAATCGGGCTGCTGCCAGTGCCGGCGCCAGTCGGCAATGAGCGCCGGAAACAATGTGCGGTACTGCGCCGCGCGGTCGGCATTGCTTTCGCCCTGATACCAGATAACTCCCTTCAACGCATAGGGTTGCAGCGGCGCTATCATACCGTTGTAGAGGGCAGTAGGCGCGTGTTCGGCACCGCCGGGCACCGGGGGCGCGGGCTGCTCCTGGGGGGCTAGCCCCACCTGGTACTGCCAGGGCCCGGCCAGCGGCAGCGATTGGCTGGCTCCGCGCAACGCCACCTCGGCGGCCTCGCCCATGATGCCGCCCCCGCCGCCCGTGTCCACCACGCGCACCACGATGACGTTGCGGCCCGGCCGCAGCAGCCCGGCCGGCACGGGGTAGCTGCGGGGCAGGTTGTAGCCGTTGGTGGCGCCTACGCGCACGCTGTTGACGTAGGTGCTGTCGGCGTCGTCAATCTTGCCCAGGGCCAGCGTGAGGGGCTGGCCGGCGAGGCTGGCGGGCAGGTCGATTTCCTTGCGCAGCCAGATTACGCCGTCGTAGGTGGCCAGGGCCGGCTGGCCTTCCCAGGCGCCGGGCACCGGCAGCGTGGGCCAGGCGCGGGCGTCGAAGGTGGGCGCGGCCCAGGTCTGGCCGCCCGGCAGGTAGCCTTTGTCGTGAGCGCGCAGATTAGTCAGCAGCTCGCGCTGCTGGGTTTCGTAGGCGCGCTGGTCGTCAGCCAGGCTGGTGGTTTTGCCGGCGAAGCTGGCGATGCGCGGCCCGAACTCGGGGAAGCTGGCTAGCCCCTCGGCGCTCACCCAGGCCTCGGCGGGCGTGCCGCCCCAGCTGCTCACGAGCAGGCCCACCGGCACCTGGTATTTTTTATACAAATCGCGGCCGAAGAAGTAGGCCACTGCTGACAGTTGCGCCACCGTGGCGGGGCTCACCGCTAGCCAGCCGCTGCCCGCCACCTCGGCTTGCGGGCGGTAGGCCACGGTTTGCTGGGCGGTGAAAAAGTGAATGTTGGGCCAGTTGGCGGCCGCTATTTCCTGGTCGGCCTGCTGCACCGGCTGGTAGCCGCCGGGGCGGTCCTTCACCGGCATCTGCATGTTCGACTGGCCCGAGGCCAGCCACACGTCGCCCACCAGCACGTCGGTCAGCTCGATGGTATTCTGACCCTTGATGGTGAGTGCGTAGGGGCCGCCGGCCGGCGTGGCGGGCAGCGTGGCCTGCCAGCGCCCGCTGGCATCGGGCAGGCTGGCGGCGTAGGTTTTGCCTCGGAACGTAAGGCTGACCTTCTCGCCCGGCGCGGCCCAGCCCCACACCGGCACCGGCTGGCCGCGCTGCAACACCATGTGCGAGCCCACCAGCGCGGGCAGGCGCACAGTGGCGTGGGCGAGCGGCGCGGCCAACAGCCAGCCGGCGGCCAGGGATATTTTAAGCTGAAGCATGGCGGGGGTGGGAACGGAACGGTGGCCGCGAAGGTCGGGGCCGGCAAGCGAAAGTAAGCAGTTACTTTTTTTGACGAATATGGCAGCTAAAACGTTTTTTTCAATCACTTGGCGCGGCGCCTACGGCGGCAGGCGATATCTTCGGGGCTCATTTCGCCCCTTTTCCCGCCCGTAATGGCTGCACCTATCATCTCTTCGCCGGCTGCGACTACCGACCCGGCTTTGTCGGCCGGCCCGACCCCGCGCTACACCTCGGCCCTGAGCGCCGTCACGACGCTCTTCTTTCTGTGGGGCTTCATTACTTGTCTCAACGACATTCTGATTCCCTACCTGAAAGCCATCTTCCAGCTTTCGTTTGCGCAGGCCAATTTTATCAACCTGTGCTTTTTCGGGGCTTACTTTCTGATGAGCATCCCGGCGGGCAAGCTGGTAGCGCGCGTGGGCTACAAGCGCGGCATGCTGCTGGGCTTTGTGGTAGCTGCGGTCGGGGCTTTCCTATTTTATCCGGCCGCTGCGCAACGGGTATACGGGCTGTTTCTGGGGGCACTGTTTGTGCTGGCCTCGGGCATCACCATTTTGCAGGTAGCAGCCAATCCGTACGTGTCCATTCTGGGGCCGGCGCGCTCGGCCTCAGCGCGCCTCACTCTCACGCAAGCATTTAACTCGCTCGGCACCTTTCTGGCGCCGCTGCTGGGCAGTGCGCTTATCCTGAGCCGCTTGCCGAAGCTCAATACGGCCGCTAGCGCCGCCAGCATCGACGTGACGGCCGTGCAAATCCCCTACTTGGTAATCGGCACGGCGCTGCTGCTTATCAGCCTGCTGCTGAGCCGCGTAAACCTGCCCCAGATTGTGCCCGCCACGGAGGCGGCCGGCGATACCGTAGATGCTGGCTCAACCCGCGCCTGGCACTACCGCAATCTCGTGTTTGGGGTAGTAGGCATTTTTGCTTATGTAGGAGCCGAAGTATCTATTGGCTCGCACCTAGTAAGCTACCTGGCTCTGCCCGACGTAATGGGCCTCGACCCCAAATCGGCCGGCGACCGCGTGGCCCTGTACTGGGGCGCGGCTATGATAGGGCGATTCGGCGGCGCTTATTTACTCAATAAGTTTTCGCCAGCTAAATTATTGGCCTTTAATGCTGTAGCGGCCGTGGCACTAGTGCTTATCTCCATCAACGCGACGGGTGCCGTTGCGATGTGGAGCCTCCTGGCGGTGGGGCTGATGAACTCGATTATGTGGCCCGTGATTTTCCCGCTGGCGCTGGCTGGCCTGGGGCGCCACACCGAGGAAGGCTCGGGGCTGCTGTGCACTGCCGTGGTAGGCGGCGCCCTGGTGCCGCTGCTGTTTGGGATGGTGGCCGACCACAGTGGCCTGCGGGTAGCGCTGGTGCTACCTATGCTCTGCTACGCTTACATTGTGTGGTATGGCCTGCGCGGCAGCCGCCGGCCCGGCGCAGTTTCAGCAAGCTAATTTTTCTTCTGATGAAAAAAGTAGTTTGGCTCGGCGCGCTAGCCCTCTTCACACATACTGGCTTTGCTCAGAAAGCGCCAGCCGCCCGCCCCGGCAACCCCATTTTTCCGGGCTGGTACGCCGACCCGGAGGCGGCCATCTTTGGCTCGCAGTACTGGATTTACCCCACCTACTCGGCGCCCTACGAGCAGCAGGTATTCCTCGACGCCTTTTCCTCGCCTGACCTCGTGCACTGGACCAAGCACCCGCGCATTATCGACACGGCGGCGGTGAAGTGGGCGCACCGCGCCTTGTGGGCGCCCGCCATCGTGGCCAAGGGCGGCAAGTATTACCTCTTCTTTGGGGCCAACGACTACCACCCCGAGAAGGCCAACGAGCCGCCGGGCGGCATCGGGGTGGCCGTGGCCGCCAGCCCCGCCGGGCCGTTCAAGGACCTGCTGGGGCACCCGCTGGTGGGCACCATCGAAAACGGCGCCCAGCCCATCGACCAGTTTGTGTTCAAGGACGCCGACGGCCAGTACTACCTCATTTACGGTGGCTGGCAGCACTGCAACATCGCCCGACTCAAGGATGATTTCACGGGCTTCCGGCCCTTCGCCGACGGCACCACCTTCAAATCGATAACCCCCGAAAAGTACGTCGAGGGCCCGCTGATGTTCCGGCGCCAGGGCAAATATTACTTCATGTGGAGCGAGGGCGGCTGGACCGGCCCCGACTACTCGGTGGCCTACGCCGTAGGCAGTTCGCCGCTGGGGCCCTTCAAGCGCGCTGGCAAAATATTGCAGCAAGACCCGAAAGTGGGTACCGGTGCCGGCCACAACTCCGTCATCAACGTGCCCGGCACCAACCGCTGGTACATCGTGTACCACCGCCACCCGCTCGGCGACAAGGACGGCAACCACCGCCAAGTGTGCATTGAGGAGATGCACTTCGACCAAGCCGGCCACATTCTACCGGTTAAAATCACGACCCAGGGCGTGAGCGCCCAGCCGCTGAAAGCAGCGTCCCGCCGCTAGCCCTATTCTTACTACCCTAGCCACCGCCGCGACTTTGCCCGAGCCTTCCGCGCCCCGCCAGCTCTTGTTCATTTGCAGCCAGAATCGCTGGCGTAGCCTCACGGCCGAGGGGCTGTTGGCGGGCCATCCTACCCTGCTGGCCCGCTCGGCGGGCACCGAGCCGGGCGCCCGGGTGCGGGTGGCGGCTGGCCACCTGGGCTGGGCCGACGTCATTTTTGTGATGGAGAAAAAGCACGCCGACCGCCTGCGAGCCAAGTTTGGCCCCGAGCTGCGCGGTAAGCCGATTATAAACCTGCGCATTCCCGACGACTACCAGTTTGAGGACCCGGCGCTGGTGGCGCTGCTGCACGCGCGGCTGGCCGCCTACTTTGGCCAGCCGCTGGCCGACCTGCGGTAAGGCGCCCGGCCCGTACTTTTGCCGGCCTATGAAATTTACCGTTGGTCAGATTGCCCACGTGGTGGGCGGCACCGTGGAAGGCGACGCGGAAGCCACCGTTTCGAGCCTAGCCAAGATTGAGGAAGCCGGCCCCGGCGCCCTCGCCTTTTTGGCCAATGCCAAGTACGAGCCGTTTCTGTACAGCACCGGCGCTACGGCCGTGATTGTCAGTCCCGAGCTGCCCCTGCGCCAGCCGGTGGCCGCCAGCCTCATCCGGGTGGCCGACCCCTACTCGGCTTTCACCAAGCTACTCGAGTTTTATGCCCAGGCCACGCGCACGGGCAAGCGCGGCGTGGAGCAGCCCAGCTACCTGGGCGAAGGCTCGGCCATCGGGCCGGGCCACTACCGCGGGGCGTTTTCCTACGTGGGCGAGGGCTGCGTGATTGGCGAGAACGTGCTCATCTTCCCGCACGCCTTTATCGGCGACCGGGTGCGCATCGGCGATAATTCCATTATTCACGCCGGGGCTAAGATTTACCCCGACACCATCATTGGTCAGCGCTGCGTCATCAAGGCGGGCGCGGTGGTGGGCACCGATGGCTTCGGCTTCGCACCGCAGGCCGACGGCAGCTACAAAGCCATTCCGCAAATCGGCAACGTGGTGCTCGAAGACGACGTGAGCATCGGCGCCAATGCCACCGTCGACTGCGCCACGATGGGCAGCACCGTGGTGCGCCAGGGCGCTAAAATCGACAACCTTGTGCAGCTAGCCCACAACGTGGAGGTGGGCCGCCACACCGTTATCGCCGCCCAAACCGGCATTTCAGGCTCATCAAAAATCGGAGATTTCTGTATACTGGCGGGCCAGGTGGGCTTGGCCGGGCACCTGACCCTAGCCAACAAAACGACCATCACGGCGCAGGCCGGCGTGGGCAAGTCGGTGCGGCAGGAGGGCCTCACGCTGCAAGGCTCCACCGCCTTCGACTTCAAGCAAAACCAGCGGGCGCAGGTGGTTTTCCGGCGCCTGCCCGAGTTGGAGCAGCGCGTGGCCACCCTCGAAAAAAGCCAGCCAGCGCCCGATAAGGCGTAGCTTTGCACTGGCTTAGTTGTCAGTTGTTAGTTGTCAGTTGCTAGTAGCCCGTTGTTGGCGGCACCTGTAGAAGGCTGAAAAGCCTCTCTTTCACCTTGCTACCTACTCGACGCCTACCTTCCTGACAACAGACAACTAGCAACTGACAACTCAAAAAATGAACGATAAGCAACACACCATTAAGGCCCCCGTGACGGTACGGGGCATCGGCCTGCACACCGGCGCCGAGGCTACCATGACCTTCTGCCCCGCCCCGGTGGGCCACGGCTACAAGTTTCAGCGCGTCGATTTGCCTGGCGAGCCCATCGTAGATGCCGACGTGGACAACGTGGTGGACCTCTCGCGCGGCACCACCATCGAGCAAAACGGCGCCCGCATCAACACCGTGGAGCACACGCTGGCCGCCCTGGTGGGCTTGCAGCTCGATAACGTGCTCATCAAGCTCAGCGGCCCCGAGCCGCCCATCATGGACGGCTCGTCGGCCGAGTTTATCAAGGCCCTGCACTCGGTGGGCTTTGAGGAGCAGAACGCGCTGCGCAATTACTACGTCATTCCTGATACCATCCGCTACGTCGATAACGCGCGCGGCGTGGAGCTGGCCGCCCTGCCCCTGAGCGACTACCGCCTCACGGTGATGGTGGACTACAACTCGCCGGTACTGGGCTCGCAGCACGCCACGCTCACCGACATCAACCAGTTTGAGAACGAAATCGCTAGCTCGCGCACGTTCTGCTTCCTGCACGAGCTGGAGTATCTGTACAAGTCGAACCTCATCAAGGGTGGCGACCTGAGCAACGCCATCGTGGTGGTGGACCGCGCCGTGGGCGAAGACGAGCTCGACGAGCTGGCCGCCATGCTGGGCAAGCCCAAGGTGTCGGTAAAGAAAGAAGGTATCCTGAACAACGTGGACCTGCGCCACAAAAACGAGCCTGCCCGCCACAAGCTGCTTGACATTGTGGGCGACCTCGCCCTGGTGGGCCGCCCGCTGAAAGGCCAGATTTTGGCTGCCCGCCCCGGCCACGCTGCCAACGTAGCCTTCGCCAAGCGCATCAAAAAGAAGATGCTGGAAGACAAAACCAGCGCCGTGCCGGTGTATGACCCTAGCCGCGAGCCGGTGATGGACATCAACCGCATTATGCAGGTGCTGCCCCACCGCTACCCCTTCCTGCTGCTCGACAAGGTGATTCACCTCGACGCGCAGATGGTAACGGCCGTGAAAAACATCACCATGAACGAGCCCTTCTTCCAGGGTCACTTCCCCGGTAACCCGGTGATGCCCGGCGTATTACAGATTGAGGCCATGGCCCAGACCGGTGGCATCCTGGTGATGAACACCGTGCCCGACCCCGAGAACTACTGGCAGTACTTCCTGGGTATCGAGAATGCGCGCTTCCGCAAGAAGGTGCTGCCCGGCGATACCGTCATTTTCCACTGCCAGCTCACGGCCCCCATCAAGCGCGGCATCGCCAAGATGAAAGGCCAAGCCTTTGTGAACGGCAAAGTGGTGTGCGATGCCGAAATGAGCGCCGCCATCGTCCGCAAAGACAACGTTTAGGTTAATTATGAATTGTGAATTATGAGTTATGAATTGGCCCGGCAATCCATCGCTAGCCCGCTCAGCACCACATAATTCATAACTCATAATTCATAATTCATAATTAAGAACAATGCTTTCTCCCCTCGCCCATATCCACCCCGCCGCCCGGCTCGCCCCAGGCGTTACCGTCGAGCCGTTTACTACCATTTACGGCGACGTGGAGATTGGGGAAAACACCTGGATTGGGCCCAACGTGACCATCATGGACGGGGCGCGCATTGGGGCCAACTGCCAGATTTTTCCGGGTGCCGTGGTGTCGGGCGTGCCGCAGGACTTGAAGTTTGCCGGTGAGGTCACCACCGCCCACATCGGCGACTACACCGTGCTGCGCGAGTGCGTAACCGTGAACCGCGGCACCATCGACCGGGGCCGCACCGTGGTGGGCAGCCACTGCCTGCTGCAAGCCTACGTGCACATTGCCCACGACTGCGTGCTCGGCGACCACATCGTGATTTCGAACGCCACCCAGATGGCGGGCCACGTGCAGGTGGGCGACTGGGCCATCATTGGCGGCACCACGGCCATTCATCAGTTTACTAACATCGGGGCGCATGCCTTCATCGCCGGCGGCTCGCTGGTGCGCAAGGATGTGCCACCTTTCGTGAAGGCCGCCCGCGAGCCGCTCACCTACGCTGGGGTAAACTCGGTGGGGCTGCGCCGCCGGGGCTTCACGGAGGAGCAGGTAAATGGCATTCACGAGATGTACCGCACGCTCTACCTCAGCGGCTTACCAATGGCCGAGGCCCTGAGCCGCATTGAAGTGGAGCTGCCGCCCTCACCCGAGCGCGACGAGATTACCCAGTTTGTGCGCTCGGCCGCCCGTGGCATCATCAAGGGCCCTAGCCGCGGCGCCGCGGTCGAAGAAAACGCCGATTAATTTTTTTGAGCTGTTGGCTTGTGGCAGCTAGCTTAAAAGCTGCTCAGGAAGCAGGCAAGGCTTCCGTAAAATCGTTTGTCGTTGCCGCGCTGCGCTCGCAATGACAAACGATTTTTTGGCTTTCTACACAGCTTCCTATTTCCTATGAAGAGCTACTAGCTAGCCGCTGCAAGCTAATGGACGTAAAAATTGAGGCCCAAAGCCTGGGCCGCCGCTACGGCCGCCAGTGGATTTTCCGCAACCTGAGCCACGTCTTTGAGGCCGAATCGGCCACGGCTATTTTAGGGCCCAATGGGGCGGGCAAGAGCACGCTGCTGAGCATCTTGGCCGGGCAGCTCTTGCCTAGCGAGGGCGCGGTGCGCTACGAGGCGAACCCTAGCGGCAAGGAGTTGCCCGTGGCGGCGGTGCCGCGCCGGCTAGCCTACTGCGCGCCTTACCTGGAACTGCCCGAGGATTTTACGCTGCTCGAACTGCTGGCCTTTCATACCCGGCTAAAGCCGTTGCGGCCGGGCGTGTCAGCTACTGATTTGGTGGATATTATGTACCTGCACAAGGCGCGGCACCAGGCGGTACGCACGTTTTCGTCGGGCATGAAGCAGCGCCTCAAGCTGGGGCTGGCCCTGTACGCGGCTGCCCCGCTGCTGCTGCTGGACGAGCCCACCACCAACCTCGACGCCCAGGGCACAGCGTGGTACCTGGAGCATGTGGCCAGGGTGCGCGCCGGCCGGCTGGTTATCGTATCCTCCAACGTACCGGCCGAATACGGCTTCTGCGACGACCAAGTGCGGATTACTGATTTTCAATAGCTTACCCCATGCTCAGCGACGCTGAAAAAGACTACCTTGTGGCCGAGCGGCTAGCCCCCGGCCGCAGCGAATACCTCGACGGCACCACCTACCCGCTGCCCGAGCCCACGCCCGAGCACCTGCTGCTCACCGAAAACGCGGCCCTGCTGCTGGCCGCTCAGGTGCGGGACCGCGGCTGGGCGGTGCTGGGCAGCGCCACCCGCGTGCACGCGCTCGGGGCCGGCCTGTTTACCTACCCCGACGTGGCGCTGGTCTGCGGCAAGGTGCTGCGCCTGGCCGACGAGCACCGCGATACCCTGCTCAACCCCACGGTGCTGTTGCGGGTGCTGCCCCACCCCATGCCGGCCCATTTTCAAGAGGTATTTGAGGCCTATTTTACCATCCCGACGGTGCAGCACGTGGTGCTGCTGACCGAGTTTGCGGCGCGGGTGTCGCTGGGCTCGCGCACGGCCGAGGGTGGGCTGGCCGTGCAGGGCTTTACGGGGCTCACGGCCACGCTCATCATTCCCGACCTTGACCTGGCGCTGCCGCTGGCCGAGCTTTACCGCGGGGTGCGGCTGCGGGCCTAGCCAGGTTTTTGGCGGCGCCGGGCGCGGGTGGGCCAACCCAATTCGCCGGCCGCCGTATCTTCGTTCTACGTTCCAAAAACCTATTCAATTACCCTCTGCTGCCCCTTTTTGCCATGCGACAGTACGATAACCTGGACGACGACGACCTCGCCGACGACGACAACCTCGACGCATTTGCCAGCACTGGCGGTGCCAAAACCAAGGGCTCCAGCGAAGACCAGCTTTCGGCCAAGTACGCCGACTACCTGATGTGGCGCGACACGGGCTCCTCGCACGACGAGGCGCTCGACCTGGCCTCTATGACGGAAGACGAATTTGAAACCGCTGAGGCCGCCGAAGACCCCGACGGCGCCAGCGGCCTCGCCCCCCTCGATGACGACGACGACCTCGACAGCGACGAGGACGACGATTTCGGTGGTGGCAGCTCGCGCGGCCGCAGCCGCGGCGATGACTACGACAGCGACTACTAGGGTCTACCGGCCCGGCTAGCACCCTAGCTAGCAACGCAAAAGCGCCTTACCAGCAGTGGTAAGGCGCTTTTTTTAGCGATAAGCCGCGCAGGGTACCCCTTTAGGGATAGAGCCCCATGCGCTGGGCGCGGTGAAAGCCCCAGGTGTTGGCGGCGCTCAGGCTAAGCTCGAAGAGCGGCTGCTTGGTGGCATAATCGACCTCGATGATTTTGCCGCCGCTGCCCGCGCCGTTGGGCACGTTGTAGCCGGGGCAGAACATAATGTGGTTGACGCCCGGCAGGTACTGCACCCGCGACACGATAACCGAGAAGGTATCGTCGCCGCGCGCCTTGCCGTAGGTCCAGACCTGGCGCACGGTGCGGGCCACCGGGTCGATGCGGTACTCCACGGCCCGGCTGTAGTGCGCGGGCGCGTTGCGGACGAAGTTGCGGTTGGTGCCGTTGTCGAAGAGCAGCAGGTCGCCGTTGGGCATCAGCTGGATGGAGTGCTGGTACCAGTTCCATTCAAAATCGGGGTGGTTGGCCGAGCCCGCCACCACGGCCGTATCGGCGATGGGCGCGCCGCTGGCATCGAGGGGGGCTAGCAGCGTCTGGCGCAGGTCCTGGCCCAGGCGGTTGGGGCTCCAGCCGCGGTGCGGGGCCAGCACCCACTTCACCTGGTTGTCGTAGGTGAGCTTGGCCACGCCCTGGTGGCGGCCCGATACGATGATGGTATTGTCGCTGGGGTCGTAGAGCAGCGCGTTCACGTGCACCCAGTCGTTGGGGTCGGGTTCGAGGGCGTGGCGGTTCTCGTTGAGGCTCTGCTTGAGGTCCCACACGTGCACGAGCTGGTTGGCGTGGCGGTCCACCTCCACCACGTAGTCTTCGGTGGTGGGCGAGCCGTCGGGGTGGGTGCTGCCGGTTTTGCTCACCGACACCAGGAAATTACCGTCGGGCTTTTCGTATAGCTCGTGGTGAAAGGTGTAGCCTGGCAAGTCCCAGCGGTTGACTATCGTGCCGAACACGTCCACCTCATACAGCCGGCTCGTCGTCTTATCACCGAAGTAATAATTACCGTTTTGCAGCCGGTTGATGCCGCAGTCGTAGTATAAATGCGCCAGGTCGGGATTACTCGAATAATCGAGCAGCCAGCGAATATCGCCGTAGTTATCCAGCACCAGCGGCACCTGCGGGTCGGAGGCGCTGAAGTTGCTGACCAGCGTAAAATCGCCCCCCAGCCCGCTCGGCGGCGCGCCCTCAGCCAGGCGCACGGTGGGCATATTGGCCGGCAGTGGGCCGGTCTGAATGGTGAGCGTGGTATCGGCCAGCGCGTGCCCGCTGGGGTTCACCAGTTGTACCTGCACTTGGTTGGCATAGTCGGCATACAGCCCCAGAATGGGCACGGTGTGCGCCATGCCCTCGTCGCTGAACTGCTGCACCACGTCGGAGGCCGCACCGTGCCGGCCGTGCACCACCAAGCGCACGCGCCCACTCAGGGGTGAGTGAAACGAGAGTCGCGCCGAGAGTGGTGCGTAGCCCGTGGGATTGAGCACGAGCGTGCCCGCCCCCTGGGCCAGCCGCACGGCCACGACGGGGGCCGGGGTCGCTTCCCGCTCTTTGTGGCAGCCCGTGGCCAGTAGCAGCAGCGACAAGGCGGAGGCTACAAAGGATGAGTATTTCATTAAGTCAGCATATTGATACAGGTTACCAATCTTGGAGCTGACTCGTAGGCTAAAGTTTAAGCCGCCGACAAAAAAGCCCCGGCAGCGGCGCTACCGGGGCAAACTTCACGAGGTCTCAATTAGGCGCGCATGAACGCGCCGCCTGCTCTTTATTTCCCGCCAAACACGCGCTTGAGCAGTGCCGTGGACTGGGCGGCCGGGTTCTGGCGGATTTTGGCTTCCTGCTGGGCCAGCAGCACGAAAAGGCCGTCCACGGTCTGGGCCGTCACGTAGTCGGTGAGGTTGTTTTTAGCCGGCGTCATGAGCGGAATTTTATTGTAGCGGTCGATGAGCTTGGCGTAGGCGGCATTGGCGCCCACCTGGTCGAGGCTCTGCACGATGCTGGGGCGCAGGGCGGCGTTGAGGGCGGCCTCCGAGTTTTTGCGCAGCAGCTGGGTGGCAGCGTCCTTGCTGCCGCTGGTCACGAGCGAGAGGGCATCGCTGAGCGAGAGGTTTTGCAAGGCAGTGAGGAAGATATCCTTGGCAGCGGGCGCGGCGGCCTCGGCGGCGCGGTTCATGAGGTTGGTAGCCTGCTCCACGGCCTGCTTGCCGATGGGGCCGGGCAGGGCGTTGAGGGTGGTCGACACGAGTTGCGCATCGGGCGGGAAGGGAATGCGGATGTCGTCGTTCAGGTTGAAGCCATCGGGCTCGGAGGCGAAGGCCACGGCCTTGGTGATGCCGGTAGTGAGGGCCTCGCGCAGGCCGCTGGCGGCTTCGGCCTCGGTGAGCGGGGCCACCGGGGTGGGCGCGGGCGTAGCGGCGGCGGTTTTGGTGGTCGTCGTGGTCGTTTTTTTCGTGGTGGTTTTTACTGGGGCTTTCTTCACCACCGCTTTTTTAGTGGTCGTTTTTTTGGTTTGGGCCAGGGCCGGGGCGGCGCTCAGCAGGGCCAGCGCCAGGAGGAGATTTTTCATCGGGTAGAAAAAGAAAAAAGGTGGGACGCGAAAACCGGACGGCGCGTATAGCTGTCCTGCTGGCACCCCGCCGCAAAGTTCTCTACAAAACCTTGCCAACCTATTCTATTCTGCTCCGATGGACGTTGAAATCATGACAATTGGCGACGAGCTGCTCTACGGGCAGGTCGTGGATACCAATTCGGCCTTCATGGGCCAGCAGCTGGGCCGGCTAGGCCTGCGCGTGCGCCAGATAACGAGCGTGAGCGACCGCGCCGACGAGATTGTGGCCGCCCTCGACCAAGCCCGGCAGCGCGCCAAAGTCATCCTGACCACCGGCGGCCTCGGCCCCACCAAGGACGACCTCACCAAGCACGTGCTGGCCCGCTACTTCGGCCGCGAGCTGGTGGAGCACGAGCCCACGCTACGCCATGTGGAGGAAATATTTAAGCGCTTCAACCGCCCCATGCTCGACGTGAACCGCCAGCAGGCGATGGTGCCCGAAGGCACCGAAGTGCTGCACAACGCCGTGGGCACCGCCCCCGGCATGTGGATAGAGGACGGCGGCACGGTCTTCATCAGCATGCCCGGCGTACCTTTCGAGATGAAGCGCCTGATGACGGACCAGGTGCTGCCCAAGCTGCAAGAGAAATTTCAGCTGGCCCCCATCGAGCACGTGGTAGTGATGACGGCCGGCCTGGGCGAGTCGTTTTTGGCCGAGAAAATCAAGGACTGGGAAAGCGCCCTGCCGCCCAATGTGAAGCTGGCCTACCTGCCCAGCCTGGGCAGCGTGCGCCTGCGCCTTACCGGCACCGCCGACGGCCACTCTGCCGAGCATGGGCCCGACCTGCGGGGCCGCATGCTGGCCCTGCTGCCCGCGCTACGCGAGCGCATTGGCTCCTACATTTTTGCCGAGGAAGACTCGCCGCTGGAAGTAGTGATTGGCAAGCTTTTGCAAGCCAAAAAATACCAGCTCGGCACCGCCGAAAGCTGCACCGGCGGCGCAGTGGCCGCCCGCATCACGAGCGTGCCGGGCAGCTCGGCCTACTTCCGCGGCAGCGTGGTAGCGTATGATAACGACCTCAAGGAAAGCCTGCTAGGGGTGAACGCCGAAACCCTGGGCCAGCACGGCGCCGTGAGCGAAGCCACCGTGCGTGAGATGGCCGAGGGTGCCCGCGCCCGCTTGGGCTGCGACGTGGCCCTGGCCACCAGCGGCATTGCCGGGCCAGGCGGCGGCACGCCGCTTAAGCCCGTGGGCACTATCTGCATTGCCTGCGCCACCCCGGCCGGCACTGTGAGCCGCCAGATTAACATTGACCGCGGCCGGCAGACCAACATCGAGTACACCACCCAGGCCGTGCTTATCCTGCTGTGGCAGCAGCTAGCCGGCCATAAGGAAGCTGAGCTGTTGAAGGTATAAAGCAAGCTAGCAGGCTAGCCAGTGCGGACGAACTGCTGTTCGCTGCGCTGGCTAGCCTAAATTTTTGCCCGTACAAACAACAAACGTTTGTTAGTTTTACGGCGTTAACCTGGCTACCCTCCCACCCTAGCCCTCGCCATGCTCTTTAATCCTGAAATTGAACAGCTCCCGCTGCCGCAGCTACGGGTATTGCAAAATGTCCGGCTGAAGGAGCAGGTCGCGTACCTGAATGGGCGCGTGCCGTTCTACCAGCGCAAGTTTGCCGAGGCGGGCATCAGCCCCGCCACGTTTCGCGGGCTCGAAGATTTGCCCAAGCTGGGCTTTACTAAGAAGGCTGACTTTCGGGATAATTACCCCTTCGGCCTCTTCGCAGTGCCCGAGGCCGAGGTGGCGCGGCTGCACTGCTCCAGCGGCACTACGGGCAAGGCCACGGTGGTAGGCTACACGGCCGGCGACCTCGGTATTTTTTCCGAAGTAGTGGCCCGCTCGCTGGCCGCCGCCGGCTGCCGGCCGGGCATGAAATTGCAGAACGCCTACGGCTACGGCCTGTTTACGGGTGGCCTGGGCATTCACTACGGCGCCGAGCGGCTGGGCCTCACGGTCATCCCGGTATCGGGCGGCAGCACTGACCGGCAACTGCAATTGCTCCAGGATTTTCGGCCCGAAATTCTCTGCGCCACGCCCTCCTACGCCCAGGTGCTGGCCGAGGAGCTGCACCGGCGCGGCATCGCGCCCGGGGCCATCAACCTCAAGCTGGCCGTGCTGGGCGCCGAGCCCTGGAGCGAGGCCAGCCGCACGCAAGTGCAGAACGGCCTGCGCGTGGCGGCCACCAACATCTACGGCCTCAGCGAAATCCTCGGCCCGGGCATCTCGCAGGAAGACGTGGACGAGCGCGGCACTGGCAGCTACATCTGGGAAGACCACTTTTACCCCGAAGTGGTGGACAAAGAAACCGGCGAGCCAGTGGCCGAGGGCGAGCTGGGCGTCTTGGTTTTCAGCACGCTGACCAAGAAAGCCATGCCCATTTTGCGCTACTGGACGGGCGACATCACCAACATCTACTACGACCACTCGGCGAAGCGCACCCACGTCAAAATGGGCCCTATTCGCGGCCGGGCCGACGATATGCTCATCATTCGCGGGGTCAATTTTTTCCCCACGCAGGTCGAGGATATTCTCAGCGGGCTAGCCCACGCCAGCCCCCACTACCAGGTGGTAGCCACCCGCCGCGGCAGCCTCGACGAGGTAGAGGTAAACCTGGAAGTAGCCGAGCCGCTGCTGCGCGAGCTGGGGCTAGCCACCGCCGCCCTCACCGCCGAGCACTTGGCGCAGCACGAGAGCCTGCGCCAGCTTCAGGGCCAGTTTGCCAAGAAAATCAAGGATAATATCGGCCTCAGCATGCGCGTGAACCTGCTGGGCTGCGGGCAGCTGCCGCGCAGCGAGGGCGGCAAGCTGAACCGCGTGCGGGACTTGCGCGAGGTGAAATAAACCTTGGTAGAGAGCCGTACTAAATCGTTGTCATGCTGACGAAGGAAGCATCTTGTCAGGGCAGCACATGAGTTGAGCATTCGCACGAGCCTGACAAGATGCTTCCTTCGTCAGCATGACAGACGTTATTCTACATGAGCCGCTTCCATTCCTTAAAAATCAAGAGCATTACCCGCGAAACGCCCGACTGCGTGTCGCTGGCCTTCGAGGTGCCGGCCGAACTGCGCGAAACGTTTCGCTACCAGCCCGGCCAGTACCTGACGCTACGCCGCGAGCACGCGGGCGAGGAACTGCGCCGCAGCTACTCCATTTCCAGCAGTCCGCTCGATGACGAATGGCGCGTGGCCATCAAGAAGGTGCCCGGCGGCCGCTTCTCGACCCTGGCGGTGGAGGACGGCCTGCGCCCCGGCGACACGCTCGACGTGCTGCCGCCGCAGGGCCGCTTCTCGCCCAGCCTGCACCCTAGCCAGGCCAAGCGCTACGCGCTGTTTGCGGCCGGCAGCGGCATCACGCCCATCCTGAGCATTGCCAAAACGGTGCTGCTGACCGAGCCGGGCAGCCACGTGTACCTGGTGTACGGCAACCGGGGGCGCAACTCGATTATTTTCAAGGAACAGATTGAGGGCCTGAAAAATAAGTTTCTGGGCCGGCTGAGTGTGTACCATGTGCTGAGCCGCGAGCAGGGCGACAGCGACCTGTTTTTTGGCCGCGTGGACGAAGCCAAAACCACGCAGTTGCTGCGCCAGCTCATCCCGGCCGCTGGCCTTGATGAGGCCTTCATCTGCGGGCCCGAGGAGATGATACACGGCGTGCGGCAGGCCCTAGCCGACGCGGGCGTAGCGCCCGAGAAAATTCATTTTGAGCTGTTCGCCTCGGCCGGTGGGGCCAGCAAAACGGCTGCCCCCCCGCGCCCGGTGGGCGAAGACGACCAGAAAAGCCAGGTAACCGTGCGCCTCGACGGCCGCGCCTACCGGCTCGACATGTCCTACTACGGTAATACCGTGCTCGATGCGGCCCTGGCCGCCGGCATCGACGCGCCTTATTCGTGTAAAAACGGCATGTGCAGCACCTGCCTGGGGCGCGTCACGGCCGGCACCGTGGCAATGGACGTCAACTACTCGCTCTCCGCCGACGAAGTGGCTAAGGGCTACGTGCTCACCTGCCAGGCCCGGCCCACCGCGCCCACGGTCACCGTGGACTTCGACCAGTAGGCCAGCTTGGGCCTGATTGTAGGCGGGGAAGCCCGCCAGACCGTATGAGTGGCTAGCCGAGCACATAAGCCCGGCATTTACCGCTTCGCTGCTGATTTTTATGGAACACCCCGCCGCTCCTGCTTCCTCTCTCAAACCCTACGTGCAGCGGGTGCTCATTGCGGTGGGCCTCACGCTATTGGTGCTGGGGCTCACGGGCTTGCTGGGGCTGGCCTTCGGCGTGTTTTTGCGGCTGCTGGCGGCGCTGCTCATTGCCTTGCCGCTGCGGGCGGGCGGGGCGTGGCTGCACCGGCGCCTCGGGCTACCCGAGGGGCTGGCGGTGACGCTACTGGCGCTGCTGGTGCTGGCCCTGCTGGGCGGCATGGGCTGGCTGTTTTCGGCTAAAATTAGCGAGCAGGTGCGCGACTTGCAGCAGCAGCTGCCCCAGGCAATTCGCACGGCGCAGTCCCGCATCAGCGGCACCGAGTGGGGCCAGCGGCTGGCTGGCGAAAACTTCGACTACCGCAAAATAATGGGGGGGACTTCGGAGTGGCTGAGCCGTGCTACGGGCATTTTTTCGACCACGTTCAGCATCCTGGCCGATGGCTACGTCATCCTGTTTCTGGCCGTATTCCTGGTTTTGCAACCCAAAACCTACCGTGCCGGCCTCGTGATGCTGGTGCCCAAGGCCGGCCGCGCCCGCGCCAATGAAGTGCTCGATAAAATCAGCAGCACACTCGTGAGCTGGGTACTGGGCCGGCTGGCCTCCATGCTGTTTGTGGGGGTGCTTACGGTGGTTGGTCTCAGCTTTTTGGGGATGCCGCTGGCGGCGGTGCTGGGGCTATTTGCGGGCCTGGTAACGTTTATCCCCAATATTGGGCCGGTGGTGTCGATGGTGCCGGCGCTGCTGCTGGCCTTCTTCAACGGCGGGCCACACATGGCGCTCTACGTGCTGCTGCTGTACCTGGGCGCCCAAACGCTGGAGAGCGCGGCCGTGTCGCCGGTGTTGCAGCAGCGGCTCATCTCGCTGCCGCCGGCGCTCATCCTGGTGGGGCAGCTCATTATTGGCTCGTTTACGGGGCTGCTGGGGCTCACGCTGGCCACGCCCATTATCGCCATTATCACGGTGCTGGTGAAGATGCTGTACGTGCACGACGTGCTGGGCGACGACGAGGTGAAGGTGTAGCCGCCAAGCCCGGCCCATCACCGGTGGCCGTCGATGGCGCGGGGCACAGCCCCGCGCCATTGGTATTGAGGCAGCTTCGTAGCCAGCAGGATTCCCTAAATTTTCCTTACCTTTGAAAAACTAACACTTGTTAGTATTTGTTGTTCGCCTATGGAAACGCTCGCCCAAGACCTCAGCCCCGAAGAACAATTTCAGGCCCGCATCGACGCCGACCTCCGCATCGAGCCCAAGGACTGGATGCCCGAGGCGTACCGCAAAACGCTTATCCGCCAGATTTCGCAGCACGCGCACTCCGAGCTGGTGGGCATGCTGCCCGAGGGCAACTGGATAACGCGCGCGCCCTCGCTCAAGCGCAAGTCCATCTTGCTGGCCAAGGTGCAGGACGAGGCGGGCCACGGCCTCTACCTCTACAGCGCCGCCGAAACCCTCGGTACCTCCCGCGACCAGATGCTCGCCGACCTGCATTCGGGCAAGGCCAAGTACAGCAGCATTTTCAACTACCCCACCCTGAGCTGGGCCGACATGGGCTGCGTAGGCTGGCTCGTAGACGGCGCCGCCATCCTCAACCAGGTGCCGCTGTGCCGCACCAGCTACGGCCCCTACGCCCGCGCCATGGTGCGCGTGTGCAAGGAAGAAAGCTTCCATCAGCGCCAGGGTTTCGAAATCATGCAGACGCTCTGCGAGGGCGCGCCGGTGCAAAAGGAGATGGCCCAGGAGGCCCTCAACCGCTGGTGGTGGCCCACGCTAATGATGTTTGGCCCCAAAGACAGCGAATCGCCCAACACCGCGCAAAGTATGAACTGGCGCATCAAGCGCTTCACCAACGACGAGCTGCGCCAGAAATTCGTGGATATGATGGTGCCCCAGGCCGAGTTCCTGGGCCTTACCGTGCCCGACCCCGCCGTGAAGTGGAACGAGGAGCGCAAAGCCTACGACTTCGGTGAAGTGAACTGGGAAGAATTCTGGAACGTGGTGAAAGGCAATGGCCTCTGTAACCACGACCGCCTGCAAGCCCGCGTGCAAGCCCACGAGGAAGGCGCCTGGGTGCGCGAAGCCGCACTGGCCCACGCCGAAAAGCGCAAGGCGCGCGAGGCCGTGGCGGCGTAGCATTTGTCTGGTTTATCTAGCAAATGACTTTGCTCCTGCCATGCGTAATTTATTTGCTTTCCATCATGTGCTCCCAGCTATTTTAGTAGCCAGCAGCTTATTGCCAGCACACGCACAGCAACTAAAGCAGGTCATACAGCTCACCGGCCTGGTAGTTTATGGCGACAGCGCGATAGGAGTAGCCAGCGTCTCGGTAAGTACCCCCAGTTCGCGCCGCGCCACGCTCACGAATGAGGCAGGTTATTTCTCACTACCGGTAATAGCGGGTGACCGGGTGACAGTGCGCTACCACGAGCAGGTGCAATACCTAGCTATTCCGACTGATTACCCAGGCCGCAGTTATTCGGTCGTTGTGCAACTTCTTGACGGACCCAAGGTCCTACCAACACTACCTACTGAATTTCAAAATCAGTTTCTACGCTTGCCGGCCGCTAATGCCTCCTACTATGACCTTAGGCCAGTTTTTTACGACCCGAAATCACTGAAGGACACGTTTAAACAATTACGAAAAAAGTAGAATAGCCCTCAACTAAAACCCACGTAATGACCCAAGCCGAATGGCCTCTCTGGGAGGTCTTTATCCGCAGCAAGCAGGGCCTCGACCACAAGCACGTGGGTAGCCTACACGCCGCCGACGCGACCATGGCCATGCAAAACGCCCGCGACGTGTACACGCGCCGCCTCGAAGGCGTGAGCATCTGGGTGGTGGAGTCGAAGCACCTTCACGCCTCCAACCCCGACGAAGCGGCCGAGTTCTTTGACCCCGCCGCTGATAAAGTGTACCGGCACCCCACGTTCTACGACGTGCCGGATTCCATCAAACACATGTAAGCCCGATGGCCACGCCCGACCTTTCGCCCGCCCACACTGCCGCGCCGGCCTACCCGGCTGGCCTGCAAAGCCAGCTGTTTCAGTACGTGCTGCAGTTGGCCGATACCAGCCTCATCCTGGCGCACCGCCTGTCGGAATGGTGCGGGCACGGCCCCATTCTAGAACAGGACTTGGCGCTCTCCAACATCGCCCTCGACCTGCTGGGCGAGGCGCGCAGCTACTACCAGTACGCCGCCGAGCTGGAGGGCCAGGGGCGCACCGAAGACGACCTGGCCTACCTGCGCAGCGCCGTGGAGTACCGCAACCCACTTCTCGTGGAGCAGCCCAACGGCGACTTTGCCCACACCGTGCTGCGGCAGTTCCTGTTCGATGTGTTTCACTACGAGCTGCTTGCCGAGCTGAAGCAAAGCCCCGACGCCCGCCTGGCCGCCATTGCCGAGAAGTCGCTGAAGGAAGCCGCCTACCACCGCAAGTGGAGCGCCGAGTGGATAATCCGCTTCGGCGACGGTACCGCCGAAAGCCGCCAGCGTCTCGAAAAGGCCCTGCGCACCCTCTGGCGCTACGCCGCCGAGCTTACGGCTGCCACGCCCGTTGAGCAAGCCCTGCAAGATGCCGGCTTAGTGCCCCATTACGCGGATATTCAAGCGAAAGCCGCGGCTTACGTGGTCTACGTTTTTGAGGAAGCGACCCTAGCAATGCCCACCGAGGCGTTTGCGCAGCCAGGCGGCAAGCTGGGGCGCCACTCCGAGCACCTGGGCTACCTGCTGGCCGAGCTGCAATACGTGCAACGCTCCTACCCCGGCCTCACGTGGTAGCCGCCGCCCCCACCGAGGCCCGCATCTGGGAGCTGCTAGAGGAAGTGACCGACCCCGAGGTGCCGGTGCTTACCATTCTGGACCTTGGTATCGTGCGCCACGTAGCTGTTGAGGGCGAGCACATTACGGTGACCATCACGCCCACGTACTCGGGCTGCCCGGCCATGAACACCATCGCCACCGACATCCGGCTGCGGCTGCTGGCCGAGGGCTACACCCAGCTCACCATTCACAACCAGCTCAGCCCGGCCTGGACTACCGACTGGATGACTGCGGCCGGTCGCGCCAAGCTGGAAGAATACGGCATCGCGCCGCCCGTCGATGGCACGGCCAGCGGCCACGTCCTCAACCTGTTTGGCCAGGATACGGCCGTGTGCTGCCCGCTCTGCAAGTCGGCGCACACGCACCTAGTCAGCCAGTTTGGCTCCACGGCCTGCAAGGCGCTCTACCAGTGCGACGACTGCCGCGAGCCGTTCGACTACTTCAAATGCCACGCCTAGCCTGCTCTAACTCGTTGTGATGCAACGCGCAGCGAAGCATCACAACGATTTCTGCCTTTCACTACTTGCCATGTCCGACACCGCCCTGCTCTATTCTTTCGCCGATGGCGTAGCCACTATCACGCTCAATCGGCCCGACGTTTTCAACAGCATCAACAAGCCGGTGGCGCTGGCCTTGCAGCAGCACTTGCGCGCGTGCCAGGCCGATGCCAGCGTGCGCGCCGTGGTGCTCACCGGCACCGGCCGCGCCTTTTGCGCTGGGCAGGACCTGGCGGAGATAACCGGCCCCAACGCGCCCGACGTGTCGGAAATCGTGGAGAAACACTATAACCCCATTGTGCTGCTCATCAGGGAGTTGGAGAAGCCAGTGATTGCCGCTGTAAATGGCGTAGCCGCCGGCGCTGGCGCCAACCTGGCCCTGGCCTGCGACATGGTGGTGGCTAAAGAATCGGCGGCCTTCATTCAGGCGTTCAGTAAGATAGGCCTGGTGCCCGACAGCGGCGGCACTTATTTCCTGCCGCGCCTCGTGGGGATGCAGCGCGCCAGTGCCCTCATGCTCACCGGCGACAAGGTGAGCGCCGCCGAAGCCGTACAGATGGGCATGATTTACAAGGCGTTCGCCGACGAAAACTTCGACCAGGAAGTAGCCAAGCTGGCTCACAAAATGGCCAACCTGCCCACCAAAGGCCTCGCCTACACCAAGCAGCTGCTCAACAGCACCTACGCCAACGACGTGGCCCAGCAGCTGCGCGCCGAGGGCGACTATCAGCTTCGCGCCGGCCAAACCGCCGATTATAAAGAGGGTGTTTCGGCCTTCCTGCAAAAGCGCCAGCCCACTTTTACTGGCCAGTAGGTCTTTTAAAATACGCGATGTGAAAATGTAAAAGATGTAAAAAAGTAATTAGCATCCACATTTTCACATCTCGCACATCTGTACATCTCACACCTTGTCATGACGGTCGGAATTATTGGCAGCGGCGCGATGGGCGCAGGCATTGCCCAAGTGGTAGCCACTGCTGGCCACGAGGTACACCTACTCGACCAGAACGCGGCGGCCCTCGAAAAGGCACAAATCAGCATCACGGCCAGTCTGCGCAAGCTGGCCGAAAAAGGCAAGCTGCCCGCGGAAGCCGCCGAGGCCGCCAGCAAGCGCCTGCACCCCACGGCTAGCATGGCCGATTTTGCCGATTGCGGCCTCGTTATCGAAGCCATCGTGGAAGACCTAGCTGTGAAGCAGCAGGTTTTCAGACAAGTAGAAAGCGTGGTATCGGCCGAGTGCGTGCTCGCCAGCAACACGTCGTCGCTCTCCATTACCTCTATCGCGGCGGCTTGCCAGCGGCCCGAGCGGTTCGTAGGAATCCATTTTTTCAACCCGGCGCCGCTCATGCAGTTGGTCGAAATCATTCCGGCGGTGCAAACCCGCGCTGGGCTGGCCGAGGAAATAAAGACGTTGGTGACGGGCTGGGGCAAGCGCCCGGTGCTGGCCCAGGACACGCCTGGCTTCATCGTAAACCGCGTGGCGCGTCCGTTTTACGGCGAAGCCATTCGGATTTTGGAGGAAGGCATCGCCGATATCGCCACCATCGACTGGGCGCTGACCGAGCTGGGCGGCTTCCGCATGGGGCCGTTTGCGCTGATGGACTTTATTGGCCACGACGTCAATTATCGGGTTACCGAGTCGGTGTTCGCCGCCTTTTTCTACGACCCGCGCTACCGGCCGTCCTTCACCCAGCGGCGGCTGTTTGAGGCCGGCTACTACGGCCGCAAGGCCGGGCGCGGCTTCTACGACTACGCGCCGGGGGCTAGCCAGCCCGCGCCCAACCGCGACCCCGGGTTGGGACAGCGCATTGTGCAGCGCGTGCTCGCCATGCTCATCAACGAAGCCGCCGAGGCGCTGCACCTGCGCGTGGCCTCGGCCGAAGACCTGGAGCTGGCCATGACCACCGGCGTTAATTACCCCAAAGGCCTGCTGGCCTGGGCCGACGAGCTAGGGCCCGCCGCCGTGCTGGCCACCCTCGACAGCCTTTACCACGACTACCACGAAGACCGCTACCGCGCCAGCGTGCTGCTGCGCCGGCTGGCCGCGTCCAACCAGCTTTTTCTTAATTAAATGAGCGCTTCTGAAAATTTGCCCACCCCGCCCCACGAGGCCGTGCAGGCCTGGCTCGCTAAGCGCGACCCGTTCAGCGCCTGGCTGGGGGTGATTATCGACGAAATCCGGCCTGGCTACTGCCGCCTGCGCCTGCCAGTGCGGCCCGACATGCTCAACGGCTTCGGCATGGTGCACGGCGGCGTCACGTTTGCGGCGGCCGACACGGCGTTTTCCATCGCCTGCAACACCCACGGCCGCCAGAGCGTGGGCCTCACCGTCACCATCGACTACCTGGAGCCCGGCCAGCCCGGCGACGTCATCACGTTTGAGGTGACCGAGGTCGGCCTCAAGCACCGCGTGGGCGTGTACGAGGTCGATATTCGCAACCAGCACGGCCTGCGGCTGGCCCTCTTTAAGGGCACCGCCTACCGCACGAGCACCGAGAACCACTGACTTTCTGGCTTTTAGTAAGGTAACTGAACTTCAGGTGGAGCTTGTCGAAGCAGCTCACTCGCATTTGAAAAATTGGGATTACTGCTGCGAGCAAGCTGCTTCGGCAAGCTCCGTATGCCGTTCTTTTTGAAGTAATATACAGTTATGAATCAGGCTTATATCATCGACGGCGTGCGTACGCCCATCGGTAACTTTGGCGGCACGCTCGCCGCCGTGCGCCCCGACGACCTCGCCGCCCACGTCATCCGCGAGTTGCTGAAGCGCAACCAAAGTGCCGACCCGGCCGCCGTGGCCGACGTCATTCTAGGCTGCGCCAACCAGGCCGGCGAAGACAACCGCAACGTGGCCCGCATGGCCGCGCTGCTGGCTGGCCTTCCCTACTCCGTACCCGGAGAAACTATCAATCGATTGTGCGCCAGCGGCTTATCGGCGGGCGTAGCGGCGGCCCGCGCCATCCAGAGCGGCGACGGGGACTTGTTCGTAGCCGGCGGCGTCGAGAACATGACCCGCGCGCCCTTCGTGATGTCGAAGCCCAGCAAGGCTTTCGGCACCGACTCGCAGCTGGCCGACTCCAGCTTCGGCTGGCGCTTTATCAACCCCTTGATGGCCAGTCAATACGGCACTGATGCCATGGGCGAAACCGCCGAAAACCTCGTGGACCAGTACGGAATCAGCCGCGCCGACCAGGATAAGTTTGCCCTGGCCTCGCAGCAAAAAGCGGCCGCCGCCCAGGGCCGCGGCCGGCTAGCTCAGGAAATTGCGCCCGTGCCCATTCCGCAGCGCAAGGGCGAGCCCGTGCCGTTTACCGGGGACGAGTTTCTCAAGCCCGATACCTCGCTCGAAGGGCTAGCCAAGCTGCGCCCGGCCTTCCGCAAAACCGGCGGCACCGTAACGGCCGGTAATGCCTCGGGCCTCAACGACGGGGCCGCTGCCCTGCTGCTGGCCTCCGAAGAAGGAATTAAGCAGCATAATTTGACGCCCCGCGCCCGCATTGTGAGCATGGGCGTGGCTGGGGTGGAGCCGCGCCTCATGGGCATCGGGCCGGTGCCAGCTAGCCACCTCGCACTGAAAAAGGCTGGCCTCGCGCTCCATGACATTGATGTTATCGAACTCAATGAAGCCTTCGCGGCGCAGTCGCTGGCCTGCGTTCGGGCCTTTGGCCTGGCCGACGACGACCCGCGCATCAACCCCAACGGCGGGGCCATCGCGCTGGGCCACCCGCTGGGCATGAGCGGCGCCCGCCTACTCAACACCGCCGCCCTGGAGCTGCACGAGCAGCAAAAACGCTATGCGCTGGTGACCATGTGCATCGGCGTAGGCCAGGGCTATGCCGTGATTATTGAGCGAGCGTAGCGTGGCCTCTGCGAGTCCGCGAGCTTACCCAATTGTTTGTCAATACCTACCTACGCGCGGGCTCCCAGAGACCACGCGACTATCCCACCCCGCCATGACGCCCACCCTCGAAAACTACACCCTCGGCCGCTGGATGCCCGGCGGCGCCGACCCGCACGAGCTGCGCGATGCCAGCACTGGCGAGGTCATTGCCCTGGCCAACACCGAAGGCTTCGACTTTGCCGAAATCCTGGCCTACGGCCGCCGCGTGGGCAACCCCGCCCTGCGCCGCCTGACCTTCCACGAGCGCGGGCGCATGCTCAAGGCCTTGGCCTTTCACTTGCAGGAAAAAAAAGAGCTTTTCTACGAGCTGAGCTACCGTTCGGGCGCCACCCGCGCCGATTCGTGGATTGATATCGAAGGCGGCATCGGCAACTTATTCGCCAACGCCTCGCTGCGGCGCAAATTCCCGGATAAACCTTTTTATGTAGAAGGTGAACCGGTGGGCCTGAGCAAGGGCGGCACCTTCATGGCCCAGCACCTGCTGGTGCCCCGCGAGGGCGTGGCCGTGCACATCAACGCCTACAACTTCCCCATCTGGGGTATGCTGGAAAAAATCGCGGTGAACCTGCTGGCCGGCATGCCCGCCGTGGTGAAGCCGGCCGTGCCCAGCGCCTACCTCACCGAGGCCGTGGTGCGCGAGATTATCGCCTCCGGCATCCTGCCCGACGGTGCCTTGCAGCTGGTAGTGGGCTCGGGCCAGGGCATTCTCGACCACGTCACGTACCAGGATGTGGTGACCTTCACCGGCTCGGCGGCCACCGGCGCCAAGCTGCGCGCCCACCCACGCATCATTAGCGAGGCGGTGCCCTTTACACTGGAGGCTGACTCACTCAACGCCGCCGTGCTCGGCCCCGACGCCACGCCCGGCACGCCCGAGTTCGACCTCTTCATCAAGGAAGTGCGCAAGGAAATGACGGCCAAGTGCGGGCAGAAATGCACGGCCATCCGCCGCGCTATTGTGCCGGCCGAGCGGCTCGAAGACGTGCAGATTGCGCTAGGCAAAGCCTTGGCTCAAACCACCATCGGCCACCCACAGGCCGAGGGCGTGCGTATGGGCGCGCTGGCCGGCCGCGAGCAGGCCGAGCGCCTGCGCCAGCAGGTGCGCCAGCTCGCCAAAACCACGCCCATCGTGTACGGCGACCTCGACCACGTCGAAATCCTGGGCAAGGAGCGCGGCGCCGACGCGGCCAAGGGGGCGTTTATCTCGCCCATCGTGCTGCGCAACGACCGCCCATTTGAGCACCTCGACAGCCACGAGCTGGAAGCCTTTGGCCCCGTGGTGACGCTCATGCCCTACCACGATTTGGGCGAAGCCACCCGGCTAGCCAACCTCGGCAAGGGCTCGCTGGTGTGCTCGCTGGCCACCAACGACCCGCGCACGGCCCAGGAGTTTGTGCTGGGCGCGGCTACCCACCACGGCCGCATTCTGGTGCTCAACGGCGAGATGGCCAAGGAAAGCACCGGCCACGGCTCACCGCTGCCCCAGCTGGTGCATGGCGGCCCCGGCCGCGCCGGCGGCGGCCAGGAAATGGGCGGTATCCGGGGTGTGGAGCACTTCATGCAGCGCGTGGCCCTGCAAGGCTCGCCGAGTATGCTCACCGCCATCACGGAGGTATACCAAACGGGCGCCAAGACCGTGGAGTACGACAAGCACCCCTTCCAGCGCTACTTCGAGGAGCTGGAAATCGGCGAGACGTACACCACGCACAAGCACACCGTGACGGAAGCCGATATCAGCGCCTTTGCCGCCGTATCGGGCGATAATTTTTACGCCCACGTCGATGCTACCTCGCTGGAAGGCACGCTATTCACGGGTCGCGTAGCCCACGGCTACTACATTCTATCCAAAGCGGCCGGCATGTTCGTGGACCCGCGTAAGGGTCCCGTTTTGCTCAACTACGGCCTCGACGAGTGCCGCTTCACCAAGCCCGTGTACCCCGGCACTACCATCGGCGTGACGCTCACGGTGAAGGAGAAAATTGGCCAGGAAAAGCGCGACGAAACCGACATCGCCAAGGGCATCGTGCGCTGGCTCGTGACCGTGACGGATGAGACAAAGGAGACCGTCGCCGTCGCAACTATTCTAACGATGGTGAAGAAGAGAAACCAGGAGTAACCTATTTCTCGAAATCCACCTGTCATGCTGAGCTTGCGAAGCATCTTATCAAGCCAGAGTAAGCCGTTCAGCTGTAATAAGATGCTTCGCAAGCTCAGCATGACAGGTGGATTTTGATTGGCACTGAATACATACGCTAGCCTCCTCTATGAGCAACCTCACCGCTGGCCACGTCACGGCCGCTACCGATGCCGCCGGCATCACCACCATCACCTTCTTTCACCCAACCCATAATTCGCTACCCGGCGCCATACTGGCGCAGCTAGCCCACACCATCACCGAAAAAGGCCAGGACGCCGCCACCAAAGTCATCATCCTGCAAAGCGAGGGCGAGCGCACGTTCTGCGCCGGCGCCAGCTTCGACGAGCTGCGCGCCGTGGCCGATGCCACGCAGGGGCTGGCCTTCTTCTCGGGCTTCGCGCACGTTATCAACGCCTGCCGCACCTGCCCCAAGCTCATTATCGGGCGGGTGCAGGGCAAGGCCGTGGGCGGCGGCGTGGGACTGGCCGCCGCCACCGACTACTGCCTGGCCACCACCCACGCCGCCGTGAAGCTCAGTGAGCTGGCCGTGGGTATCGGCCCCTTCGTAGTGGGCCCGGCCGTGGAGCGCAAAATCGGCCCCTCCGCCTTCGGCCAGCTGGCCATTGCTGCCACCGAGTTTCGCTCGGCCGAGTGGGCCGCCGCTCGCGGCCTCTACGCCGAGGTGCTGCCCGACCTGGCCGGCCTCGACGCGGCCGTGCAGGCCCTGGCCCAGCGCCTGGCCGCTTCCTCGCCCGAGGCCATGCGCGAGCTCAAGCAAGTGCTTTGGGCCGGCACCGCGCACTGGGATACGCTGCTCGTAGAGCGCGCCTCCATCAGCGGCCGGCTGGTGCTGAGCGAGTTTACGCGGGCGGCGCTTGCCTAATTTACCGCAGTAGGCCGCCAATGCGGTACACTAGCCGCCTATTTCTTTGAGAAGGGAATTTCTCTGGCTTGCACTACCAGCGTATCGCCCGCAACCAACTGGTTGAGGACGGCCGTGTTAAACGTGTTCTGAACACCACTGTAGGCCCAGCTAAAGCCTCCGTAGGGGCTGGATGTCTGAATCAGCTAACTGAGCAGGGGTAGAAAGAGCTTATTGTCGTGCTTTGTGATGACCCGTACGAGCCGCATCCGGCACGCCTGCGAGTAGGTGCCACTGCTTACCGATACATTCACGCAGCGTTGGTTCGGCCGTTCGCTCGGCACTAAGTCCGATAGCTGCTCGGCTCGGTTCTGCGCCGTATTACGCAGAATGCTCACCGAATCCAGCCCAGCCAGCACCAGCCGCTGCGGCGACTGGGCCGTTATTTCGGTTACGATACTATCGGTGCTCGTGGCCCCTTTCGATAACAGCGTGACCCGGTTGTTGCCTCGGAAAGCCAGCGTGAGTGAATAAGCAGTTGGCAGCGGCACGTCGACCCGCGAGAAATAGGTAGCCAGATTTTTCCGCCGGGCTAGAAATTTATCGACCAAGGGTTGGTTATCGACCCGCCCTGCGCTGGTATACATTACAATATCGGCCGCGCTGATAGCAGGCCCGGCCTGAAAGCTCCCCGCTAAGGCTAGCGGCGTTTCTTCGTCTTTGCGGCAGCCACCCAGCAAGCTGGCGCCTAGCAGAAAGAAGTAGAGATGTTGTTTCATTTGCTCATCTAACGTACTCGTCCTCAACTGCCCAATTAAGGAGACAAAGATGCGATAAGGTGTAATTACTTTCATCCTGAGTGCGTTGCCTATTTCCAGCTGTGGCTGCGCCTCCCCTGCCGCACCAGTAGCCAAGGGCGGTGGCATAATTGGCATTACCAAAACAGCCGGACCTTACCGCGTTGTGGTAAATGAAGCACAACTCCATTATAATAGCCAAATACAAGTTGCAATACCTTAAACTCGCGTCAGTCAAGCAGCACCATTTTTTACTAAGAGTAAGACAATTTTTTGCCTAATTCTCCCTGATATCCGAGACATTTTCGGCTTTTTCTACTGCTGCCTCCAGTTTTTCCAGCCACTTATAGGTTGTACTCTTCTTTTTATATTTCCTTTTACCAACTGCTAAGAAGTGCTTTGCCTGCTGATACTGGTGCCGCTTAATTCCTAGCCCAACTGTTTCCTCAACTTTTGCTGAGTCACTATAATCAGCATTGGAAAGCAAGAAGGCCAGCCGGTCTTTTTGCTTTTTAACGGCTCGGCAAGCGTGGCATCTAACCTGTTTAGCTTGCACCTGAAGCCCTAGTTTTTCGAACCAGTAGTACTGCTCCTCTTTCGAAAAAACAAATGATTTTGTGCAGTCCCGGCAATTAGCTATTCTATTAAAATAGGCGAAATGAGGCTGAAAATCACAAAAATTCTGCCTCATAGGATTTGCCTTAATTGCTCGGCCATCCTGCAGGCATTCATCGCAGGCCCAGGCGGAGTTGCCTCTTTTCGGATGAGCCCAATACACACACGCCACTTTTTCGCCTTGTTCGTTGAGATAGTATTCACCTTGCTCATTAGTATAGTACTTGTCCAAGACAGTATTTGTGAAGTACCGGTGCTCCTTAGCCGTGCGAATTTGCCCACAGCAGGGGCAGGTCAATAGCTTTTGCTCACACAAAGGTTTCATTATCACAGGTGAAATAATAGGCCCTCATTACTTTAAAGCTACTCCTTTACAACGCCGTATCCAACACTTCGTCGCCGTCATCGGCCATGGTCTTGGCTAGCTTCTCGATATTGAGGCTGCGGGCCGATGCGTCGAAAATTTCGCGGTAGGTGCCGCGCCGCTCATAGAGCTGCGCGTGGGTGCCGCTTTCCACCATCTCGCCCTTTTTCATTACGTAGATGCAGTCGGAGTCCACAATCTGGGCGAGGCTGTGGGAGATGATGACCACCGTACGGCCCTGCTTGATGGCGTCGAGGGAGTTTTTGATTTGCTCGGTGGCGATGGCGTCGAGGCTCGCGGTGGGCTCGTCGAGGAAAATGATGGGCGGGTTTTTGAGAAACAGCCGCGCAATGGCGATGCGCTGCTGCTGGCCGCCCGAGAGCTGCTGCGCGTCGCTGCCGTAGCCCTTGGGTAGGTCCAGTATCTGGTCGTGGAGGTAGGCCTGGCGGGCGGCGGCTTCGATTTCGGCCTGGGTGGCGGCGAAGTTGCCGTAGCGGATGTTCTCCTCGATGGTACCCTTAAAAATGTGGTTTTTCTGGAGCACCAGGCCGATTTGCTGGCGTAGGGCGGGCGTGTCGTACTCGCTCAGCGGCTGGCCGTCGAGGAAGACGCCGCCGTTGTCGGGGCGGTAAAACTCGCAGAGTAGGTTGATAATCGTGCTTTTACCCGCCCCGCTGAGGCCCACGAGGGCGGTGGTTTTGCCGGCCTCGATGGTCAGGCTCACGTCGTGCAGGGCGGCGGTGCCGCTGGGGTAGGTGAAGTTGACGTGGCGCAACTCGAAGCGGCCGTAGAGGTGGGCGGGGCGCAGCGGGCCGGGGCGCTCGGTGCGGTCGTCGGCGTCGAGGATGGCGAAAAAGCCCTCGGCGTAAGTCAGGGCTTCGTTCATCTCGTCGTAGATGCGGTGCAGCTGGCGGATGGGCGCCGACACGTTGTTGAACAGCAGCACGTGAAACATGATGGCGCCGATGCTCATCTGGCCGGCCAGCACGAGGTAGGCGGTGAGCACGATGATGGCTACCACTCCGATTTGCTCGAAAAACGACTTGAGGCCGTCGTAGCGGAAGTTGGTTTTGCGGGTCGTGAGCTGGGCGGCCTCCAGCTTGTCTTGCACGGCTAGCTGCTTGTCGCCCTCGTAGGCCTCGCGCACGAAGCTCTTGATTACCACGATACTGTCGATAATGCTGATGAGGCCGTGGTTTTTTTCCTCGCGCAGGGCGCGCAGGTTGCGGCGGGTACCATTGAGGCGGTCGGCCTGCCGGTAGCTCAGCCAGAAGTACACGGGCAAGATGGACGTGGCCACCAGCCCCACCCATTTATTGGCCAGAAACATGACCACCAGCGCCACGATGGCATTGGCAAAGAGCGGCAGGATGTCGATGAAGAAGTTCTGCACCAGCTTCATGAGGCTCTCCACGCCGCGGTCGATGCGGGTCTGGAGCTTGCCGGTCTGGTTGCCGCTGTCGGTGAAAAAGCCCAGCTCGTAGCCCAGGATTTTGGTGACGGCCGCCTCGGCCAGCGCCCCCGACACGCTGATGCGAATTTTCTCGCCGTAGTACTTCTGGCCGAAGGTGATGGCCGTATTCAGTAATTCTTTGCCCAGCAGCAGCGCGCTCACCCAAATCAGCATTTGCCAGCCCTGGGCCAGCCCCAAGCCCTTGTTTAGCAGCCCCTGCACGGTATCGACGGTGTAGCGCAGCACAAACGGGTTAACCTGGGCAGCCAGCGAGCCCACCAGCGTGAGCAATAAGGTACTGATAACCAAGCGCCGATAAGGCCGCACGAAGGGCAGCAGGCGTTGAATGATTTGCCAAAGACTCATTGAAGACAATAGAAGTGAGCGCGAACCGGTTAGACGGGCACAAGTAAGGTGGGGTTCGGCGCGGGCCAGCGCCGCCCAAACCACTTTTAATCCTAAACCGTATCTGGCACCATGAAAAAGTTACTCCTCAGTGCTACGGTGGCCTTGCTGGCCGCCGCAGCGGCTCCCGCGGCCCACGCGCAATCTATTCGCTTCGGCGTGAAGGCCGGCGCCAACCTCTCCAACCTGTCAGGCGACCTCGTCAACCAGGACCAGTACAACAACCGCTTTGGGTTTCACGGCGGCGTAATGCTCAACTTTGGACTGGCCAACGACCTGGTTTCGATTCAGCCCGAGCTGCTGTACTCGCAGAAAGGCTTTCGGTATGCCGGCCAGTTGCTGGGGGTGTATCGTAACACCGGTAGCGTGCGCTACGATTACCTCGATGTGCCGGTGCTGGTGCGCGTGAAAGTGAGCGGCGTGTTCTTCGAGCTGGGCCCGCAGTACAGCTACCTGCTCAATATTGCCTCCGACCGGACCCAGACGGTGGGTGGCCTCACGGTAAATAGCAGCGGCACGGCCAACCTAGACAACGTGCAGCGCAATGAGCTGGGCTACGTGGGGGGCATCGGCTTTCAGTCGAGCCAGGGAGTTCTGCTCGGCGTACGCTACAACGGCGCTTTCACCGACTTTGCCAAGGATGGCTACAGCAACAACGACTTCCGCAACGCCCGCAACTCGGCCTTTCAGGCCTACGTGGGCGTGCTGCTAGGCGGCAAATAAGCCTGCCAGCCCGCCGGTTGAAGCCGCTCGCCCACTTTGGGTGAGCGGCTTTTTTGCGGCCGGGCGGTGGGCCGAGCCAGGGCCGCTAGTGACCGAAACCGCCCGAAAAGAGAACCCTGCCATACGAATTTGGCCCGGGCCGCAGTTTGCAAGTCGGTAGCAGCGCGCTACCCGCGGCTCGGCCGCGTGGCTTCTCCCCTTTTTAAGCTGCAAAACTGATGGTACGACTCGCTTTCCTGGCCAGCCTGCTCGCGCTGCTGGCCGCCGCGGCCCCCGCCACCGCCCGCCCGGCACACCCGGCCAGCTGGCCCTTTTGGCTCTCGAAGCCCGAGCGCCACGGCAGCCGCAAGCTGGCCGGCGACTACACTCCCCACTACGGCACCTACCGCGGCCACAGCCGCCAAGATGGCGGCGGGCTCTTCAGTTTCTTGCGCGGCAGCGGGCGCGCCACGGCCCGGCACAGGAGCGCGGGCCACGCCCACAAGAGCAGCCGTCGGCGCACCTCGGGTTTGTTCTAGCAGCCCGGTAGCTACCTACGAGCAAAACGGCCGGCCACTCACGTAGCCGGCCGTTTTCAGTAGTGCCAGGGCTAGCCGGGGCAGGCTAGGCGTCAGTTTTGGCCTTGATTTTCAGCTTGCCATCCTTGGCCTTTACCTTGCCATCCTCGGGCATCTGCATGCCGCCGCGCTGGCGGCGACTGGCCTGCATTGCTTGCATTTTGGCGTACTGGTCGGGGGTGAGCACGGCCTTTAGCTGGTCGTCGTATTTGGTGCGGCCGGCCATCATTTGCTCGCGCAGCTGGCGGCGGTCGGCGGTGCCGGCCTGCATTTGGCCGCGCATGGCTAGCATCTCCTGGTCGCGGGCCAGCAGGATTTGTTGCACCTTGGCCGACTGGTCGGCGCTGAGGCCCAGTTGCTGGGTGAGGCCCTGGGTTTGGCGGGCGGCCATTTCTTCGGGAGTGCGCTGGGGGCGGCCGCCAGCCTGGTCGGGCGTGGTTTGGGCCATGGCGGCGGAGGTCGAAAGCGCGAAGGCCAGCAGGGGCAACAGAAACTTTTTCATGGGTAGTAAGGAGGAAAAAATAAGTAGAAAAAAGCGTGGGCCGGCCCCGCCAGGGGTTAGAGGCCAGCCCACGCTAAGGGTTTAAGGGCTAGCGGCGGTACTGGGCTTCCCAGCGGGCGCGCTCCTGGGGCGTCACGCGGTGGTTTTGGGCGTAGCCGTAGTTGTGGCTGCGCTCCCAGTCACGGCGCTCGTCGGGGGTCACGCGGTGGTCGCGTTCGAAGCCGTAGTTTTTGCTGCGGTCAAACTTGTCGTCGTCGCGGCGGCGGTCCTCGTCGCGGCGGTCGTTGCGGTGCTGGGCCTCCCAGCGGGCGCGCTCCTGGGGCGTCACGCGGTGCTGGCGGTCGTAGCCGTAGTTGAAGTCGCGGTCGCCGGGGCGCTGCTGCTCGTAACGGCGGCCGTCGCGGTCGTGGTCAAATGCCGTGGCCGAAGCGCAGGAGCTGGTGAGGAGGCTAGCGGTGGCGAGGGCAGCAAAGAGGAAGGATTTCATGACGGAGAAAGTTAAAAGCGAGTGAAAAGGAGAAAGAAACCAACCACGCCGGCGGCCTAGGCGCCAGCGGCTGGTTGATTATCCCTTTGCAAATGCGCAGCCGAAAAAATGGCCTAGCGACCCAAAACAGCCTTTTTGCGCCAATACCCCGACCAATAACTCGATTGTGCCGATGAAGCGGCCACTTGCGGAGCTACTGCTCGCCTCATCCCTCGTTGGCCGGGCCGGCAACGAGCCTGGGCGGCAGTAGCCAGGCCTAGTTGCTAGCAAGTGGCCTGCTGAGCAAAGCATCTTTGGCCTGCTGAGCAAAGTAGCACCCGCACCGGGCAGCCTAATTTTGTATTGTCATTAGCGCCTCCCGCCGCAGCCAACGCCTTCTTCAGCATCTACCCCCTTATGACCGTCAAGCAACTAAACCGCTACGCGGAAATGGTCGCGACCTGTAGCGGCGACCGGCGCTACGGGAGTGAAACGACCTTTGAGGAGAACGTCTTGGTCAGCGTGCTGGCCGGCGAGCTCAAAGTGGTGCAGGCCGACCGCACGCACTGGTGCGGGGCAGGCGACACGGTACTATTGCCCCGAAACCAGCCGGCTACCTTGCTGAAGTATCCGAAAGACGGGGTGCCCTACCAAGCCGTGCTGCTGAAGCTGCCCACGGCCCTAGTGCGGGCCTACTACACGCAGCAAGCGCTGGCGCCCACCCAGCCCGCCACCACTGGCCTGCTGCGCTACCCCAAAAGCCCGCTGTTGCAGAGCCTATTTGCTTCCTTGCTGCCCTACCTCGAGCTCCAACACCAGTTGCCTGAAAAGCTGGCGGCGATGAAAGTGACGGAGGTGCTGGAGATACTGCGCAGCCTCAACCCACAGAGCGATGGGGTGCTAGCCGACTTTTCCGAGCCTGGAAAAATCAATTTGGTCGAGTTTATGGAAGCGAATTATATGTTCAACATTCCCCTGACCAAGTTTAGCTACCTCACGGGCCGCAGCCTTACCACTTTTAAGCGAGACTTTAAAAAAGCTTTTCAACTGAGCCCGCAGCGCTGGCTAACGCAGCAAAGATTGACGCTGGCCCATTATCAGCTAGTGGAGAAAAAAAGAAAGCCCGTCGAGCTTTACCTGGAGGTAGGCTTTGAGAATTTAGCCCATTTTTCAGTTGCTTTTAAAAAGCAGTTTGGCTACTCCCCGTCCAGCCTGGCTAGCCGAGCAGCTGGCTAGCCCAACGGGACTGCCCGGCGCCCATAGGCTAGCCAGCCATTGCCTGTGAAATAGGGGCGGCTACACCGACGGGTACTACCGCGCCCCAGGCACTACCTGTAGGCCTCTGCCAACGTGCGCGTTGCGCGGCACTAACTGGCCAGCGCAGGGCCAGCCAAGTACTTCCTGGCTACTACTACACACTAGCCCTACTACCCGGCCGGAAGGGTTCCGCCGGCTCATTTTTTTCAAACATTTCTATACAAAAATCATGAACTACGCATTAGTAACCGGTGCCAACAAGGGGATTGGCCTGGAAGTCGCCAAGCAGCTGGCGCAGCAGGGGTTTTTCGTATTCCTCGGCAGCCGCAACCTGGCTAGCGGGCAAGCCGCGGTCCAGGCCCTCAAAGCAGGCGGGCTGGCTAGCCTCGAAGCCATTCAACTAGACGTCACCACTCCCGAGTCTATTGAGGCCGCGCGGGCGGCGATTGGCGAAAAAACGCCGGTGCTGGATGTGCTGGTCAACAATGCGGGCATATCGGGCGGCTTGCCCCAATCGGCCCAGCACGCTACGCTAGCGCATTACCGAAACGTATTCGAAACCAACGTCTTCGGCGTGGCTGGGGTCACGCAGGCCTTCCTCGACCTGCTGCACCAGTCGCCGCAGCCACGCATCGTCAATGTCAGCACGGCCATGGCGTCGCTGGCCCTGTCGGCCGACTTTGAGAATGACAGCTTCGCCTTTCGGGTGCCGGTGTACCAGGCCTCCAAAGCAGCCCTGAACATGTACACCATCAACCTGGCCCACGAGTTGCGCACTACGCCGTTTAAAGTAAACGCAGTTTGCCCGGGCTATACCAAAACCGATTTTACGGGTCACCAAGGCACCAGCACGGTCGAGGAAGCAGGGCAGCGCATTGTGAAATACGCGCTGCTCGGCCCGAATGGGCCTACCGGCAAGTACTTCAGTGAGGAATACTTTCCGGCACCTGCAACGTGCCCGTGGTGAGCCTGCCAGGTAGCAGGAGGTTGGAGCACGAAAGCACATAGCCGGCTTATAGCCGTGGCCAAAGAGGCTTGCTAACCAAATAGCCTCAAACCAACTCGCTCACTACCGCCAAGGAGTAGTGAGGCTGGCAGGTGTACTCCTTAACCTATTGCTAACCCCTTATCTACGCCCCCGCCCGGCCCGCCGGTGCGGGGGCGTTGGGCTTCTGCCTACCTTTGCGGCTCGAAACTCCCTCCCACCCCACCCTCCTTTACAACACCCCCCGCCCCCTGACCTATGGCCCTAGTGGAAATGACGATGCCCAAGATGGGCGAATCCATCATGGAAGGCACCGTGCTGAAATGGCTCAAGCAAGTTGGCGACGCCATTGAGCAAGACGAATCGGTGCTGGAAGTAGCTACCGACAAGGTAGATACCGAAGTGCCCGCCCTCCACGCCGGCACGCTGGCCGAGATTTTGGTGCAGGAAGGCCAGGTGGTGGCCGTGGGCGCGCCCATCGCCCGCATCGAAACCGATGCCGCCAGCGCCCCCGCCCCGGCCCCCAGTGAGAACACCGACGACCTCGAAGAAGCCAGCGCCAACCCGCCGGTGCAGGAAGACGTGCGCCCGCTGCACGAGGCCCCGGCCGGCGACGAAAGCGTGCCCTACCTGCCCGGCCCCAACAACCCGGTATCGGCCCCCGCGCCGGCCAGCGCCGGCCTGCCCGTGCAGGAAGGCCGCTTCTACTCGCCGCTGGTGCTCAGCATCGCCCGCGAGGAAGGCATTGGCATGGCCGAGCTGGAGCGCCTGCCCGGCACCGGCCAGGATGGCCGCGTTACTAAAAAGGATATTCTCGACCACGTCGCCGCCGGCAAGCCGTCGTTGCAGTCTGTGGGCGCCGCGGCACCCGCTGCTCCGGCTCCGCAACCAGCCGCGCCCGCACCCAAGCCGGCCCCAGCCCCAGCAGCGCAGCCCGCGGCTGCCGAAAAGCCCACCGCGCCCGCGCCCAAGGCTAGCCCCGCCGCCAGCCCCAACGGCCAGGCCGCCCCGGCCAGCAAGCCTGCGCCCTCGGTATCGGGCGGCCAGGAGCTGATTGAGATGGACCGCATGCGCAAGATGATTGCCCAGCGCATGGTGGACTCGAAGCGCATTTCGCCGCACGTCACGAGCTTCGTGGAGGCTGACGTGACCGAGCTGGTGAACTGGCGTAACAAGCACAAGGACGCCTACAAGAAGCGCACCGGCGAAAACCTGACGTTTACGCCGCTCTTCGTGTGGGCCGTGGCTCGCGCCATCCAGGACTACCCGCTGATTAACGTGTCGATTGACGGGGACTACATCATCAAGAAGCGCGACATCAACGTGGGCGTGGCCGTGGCCCTGCCCAGCGGCAACCTCATCGTGCCGGTCATTCACAACGCCGACCAGCTCAACCTCAACGGCCTGACCAAGAAGGTGAACGACCTGGCCAACCGCGCCCGCATCAACAAGCTCACGCCCGCCGACCTCGAAGGCGGCACCTACACGCTGAGCAACGTGGGCTCGTTTGGCAACGTGATGGGCACGCCCATCATCATGCAGCCGCAGGTGGCCATCATGGCCGTGGGCGCCATCAAGAAGAAGCCGGCCGTAATTGAGACGCCGCAGGGCGACCTCATCGGCGTGCGCCACTTCATGTTCCTGAGCCACAGCTACGACCACCGCGTAGTCGATGGCTCGCTGGGTGGCATGTTCGTGCGCAAGGTGGCCGACTACCTGGAGCAGTTCGACCCGAATACGACGATATAGCGGCCGGCCGGTAGTCGGCTGGTAGTTAGCCTAGCTTACCAACGTCTGTCATGCTGAGCCTGCGAAGCATCCTAGCGCGTCCGAACGGCCTGTTCTGGCGCGACAGGATGCTTCGCAGGCTCAGCATGACAGACGTTTTTTGTACCGCAATTAGATTATGAAAAACGTCCTCTTCCTCGCGGCCCTGGCCATCTCGCTGGGTCTCATCATCTTCCTCTACCAGCGCCTCACGGCCACCGAGGCCGCCCTGCGCACGGCCGAAAAACACTTTGCCGACTGCCAGCAGGTCACGTTTCAGCTCCAAAACCAGCTGAGCGAAGACGAAAAAAGCGCGGCGGCCAAGTCGACCACCGCGCCTTCGGTTGCGCGTTAAAGCAGTTGTCAGTTGCTAGTTGTCAGGCATTGTGTGACTGACAACTAGCAACTAACAATTACATCGTCTTCTGCCCTAGCAGCAGGAACAGGAACGCGTACTGGCGCGCCACGTCGTGCAGCGCCTTGAAGCGGCCCGAGGCGCCGCCGTGGCCGGCCTCCATATCGGTATGGAGCAGCAGCAGGTGGTTGTCGGTTTTGGTGGCGCGCAGCTTGGCTACCCACTTGGCGGGCTCGAAGTACTGCACCTGCGAGTCGTGCAGGCCAGTGAGCACGAGCATGTTGGGGTAATTCTGGTCCTTCACGTTGTCGTAGGGCGAGTACGAGAGCATGTAGTCGTAGTACTTTTTCTCGGCGGGGTTGCCCCACTGGTCGTACTCGCCGGTGGTAAGCGGAATGCTGGCGTCCGACATGGTCGTGACCACGTCTACGAACGGCACGGCCGCGATTACGCCCTTGTAGAGGTCGGGGCGCATGTTCACCACCGCGCCCATCAGCAGGCCGCCGGCGCTGCCGCCCTGGGCAAACAGCTTGGCGGGCGAGCTATACTTGTTCTTAACAAGGTAGAGCGAGCAGTCGATGAAATCGGTAAACGAGTTCTTCTTGTTCAGCATGCGGCCGTCCTCAAACCACTGGCGGCCCAGCTCCTGCCCGCCCCGGATGCTGCACAGCGCGTAGGCAAAGCCGCGGTTGAGCAAACTCAGGCGCGCCGACGAGAAAGTAGGGTCCTGCGAGTAGCCGTACGAGCCGTAGGCGTATTGCAGCAGCGGGCCGGTGCCATCCTTCTTGAAGCCTTTTTTATACACGATGGTCATCGGAATTTCCTTGCCGTCGCGGGCTTTCACAAACACGCGCTCCGTCACGTAGTCTTCCTTGTTGAAGCCGCCCAGCACCGGCTGCTCCTTCAGCAGGGTCAGCTTCTGGGTAGCCATGTTGTAGTCGTAGGTGCTGGTGGGCGTCGTAAACGACGTGTAGGTGAGGCGCAGCACGGGCGTATCGAACTCGGGGTTGGCGCCGATGAAGGTGGTGTAGGCCGTTTCGCGGAACGGCACCACCTGGCCAATTTCGGTGGCCAGGTTGATGACGCGCAGCTCGCGCAGGCCTTCGGCGCGCTCGTTCAGCACGAGGTGGTTTTTGAAGAGCTCCATCTGCTCGATGAACACGTCTTCGCGCTGCGGCACCACGTCTTCCCACTGCGCCTTGCTGGTGTTGGAAAGCGGCGTGGCCATCACCCGGAAGTTGGGCGCGTCCCAGTTAGTGAGCACGTAAAACTCGCTGTTGGCGTCCTGCACCTCGTAGAGGTGGTCGGGCTCGCGCTTCAGAAACACCTTGAACTGGCCGGTCGGCTTGTTGGCCTCCAGGTAGCGGTACTCCGACGACAGCGAGCTGTGCAGCGTGATGCCGACGTACTGGCGCGACTTGCTGCGCGCAATGTTCACGCCGAAGGTGTTGTCCTTTTCTTCGTATACCAGCACGTCCTGGCTGGGGTCGGTGCCGAGCGTGTGGCGGTACACCTGGTAGGCCAGCAGCGTGCCCACGTCTTTTTTGGCGTAAAAAACCGTTTTGTTATCGGCTGCCCACACGGCCGAGCCAGCGGTATTGACGATTTTTTCGGGATACAGCTGCCCGGTAGCCAGGTTCTTGAACTGAAGCGTGTAGAGCCGGCGGCTCACCTCATCGGTGCCGTAGGCCAGGGTCTGGTTGTCGTCGCTGACCTCGTAGCCCCCGATGGCGAAGTAGGATTTGCCTTGCCCCATCTCGTTGCCGTTGAGCATCACTTCTTCGGGCGCGGTGAGGCTACCCGCCTTGCGGCAGTAGAGCGGGTACTCGCCACCGGTTTCGTAGCGGGTGTAGTAGTAGTAGCCGTGGTCGCGATAGGGCACCGAGCTATCCTGCTCCTTGATGCGGCCCTTCATTTCGGTAAAGAGCTTCTCTTCCAACTCTTTCACCGGGGCCATTTGCTGGTCGGTGTAGGCGTTTTCCTGTTTCAGGTAGTTGAGCACCTGCGGGTTTTCGCGCTCGTTGAGCCAGTAGTAGTTGTCGGTGCGGGTGCCGTAGGGCGAAACCAGTTGCTTGGCCTTAATAGCGGCGGTGGGCGGATTGGGCATGGGAGACGTGGGCGCCGCCTGGCCCCGGGCAGTACTCACCGCGAGGCTAGCCAGGCAGCTAAGCCCAAGCGTAAATAGTAGTTTCATACAAGCTGAATAGTAATTAGCTACCTCAAAGAAACGGCACAAAAGGCAACTAATCCGGTTATTTCGGGGGGAGGGCGGGGTAATCTTATTTTATCTTCCTTCCCTACCAAACGCCCCCAGCCAATGCGCCCGGCGCAACCGATAGCTATCGGTCGGGCCGGGCGCGGGTAGGCCAGCCAGGCAGAAGGCTACAACGCCTTCAGGGCCTGCTCCAGGGCGGTGATTTTGGCCTCGGCGTCGGCCAGCTTCTGGCGCTCGCGCTCCAGCACGTCGGGCTTGGCGTTGGCCACGAATTTCTCGTTGCCCAGCTTCTTGTTCACCGAGTCGCGGAAGCCGATGGCGTATTCCAGCTCCTTTTCGAGGCGGGCGCGCTCGGCGGTGGCATCCACCTGCATGTCGAGCGGGATGAAGAACTCGTTGCTGCCCTGCACGAAGCTTACCGAGCCGGCCGGGCCTTCGGTCACAAACGACAAGGCGCTGAGGTTGCCGAGCTTGCGTACGAGGCCCGCGTAGACTTCAATGGCAGCCCGGTCGTCGGTTTTCACCGCCAGCTCCAGCTGCTTCACCGGGCCCAGGTTTTTTTGGTTGCGCACGTTGCGCACGCCCGCCACGATGGCCAGCGCGCGGTCCATCTCGGCCAGGGTGTCGGCGCTATTTGCCGGGGCGCTCACCTTGGGCCAGTGGGCCACGCACACGTAGTCTTTGGGGCCGCGCTCGGCTAGTTCGTGCCACAGCTCTTCGGTGATGAAGGGCATGAACGGGTGCAGCAGCTTAAGCAGCGTTTCGAGGAAATCGATGGTGGCACGCAGCGTTTCGGCATCAATGGGGTGCTGGTAGGCCGGCTTCACCATTTCGAGGTACTGCCCGCAGAAGTCATCCCACACAAGCTTGTACACCGTCAGCAGCGCGTCGCTCATCCGAAACTTTTCGAAGTGCTCGTCGAGCACCGCCACGGTTTCGGCCAGTTTGGCTTCAAACCACTTCACCGCCTGCGCGTTGGCGAAGGGCAGCGCGTTGTCAACCTCCCAGCCCTTCACGAGGCGGAAGGCGTTCCAGAGCTTGTTGTTGAAGTTGCGGCCCTGGTCAATCAGCTTCTGGTCGTAGAACAGGTCGTTGCCGGCGGGTGACGAGAACAGCATGCCCGTGCGCACCGCGTCGGCGCCGAAGTCGCGGATGAGGTCGAGCGGGTCGGGCGAGTTGCCGAGCTGCTTGCTCATCTTGCGCCCCTGCGCATCGCGCACAATACCCGTCAGGTACACGTTCTTGAACGGCACTTCCTTGCGGTATTCCAGGCCGGCCATAATCATGCGGGCCACCCAGAAAAACAGGATTTCGGGGGCCGTGACGAGGTCGTTGGTCGGGTAGAAATAGTTGATGTCGGCGTTGTCGGGGTCGTCGAAGCCGTCGAACACCGAGATGGGCCACAGCCACGACGAAAACCAGGTGTCAAGCACGTCTTCGTCTTGGCGTAGGTCGCTGGCTTGCAGCTCGGGGTTGCCGCTTTGCTCGCGGGCTAGGTCCACGGCTTCGGCCTCATTCTGGGCTACTACAAACGAGCCATCGGGCAGGTAGTAGGCCGGAATGCGCTGGCCCCACCACAGCTGGCGCGAGATGCACCAGTCGCGCACGTTCTCCATCCACACCCGGTACATATTCTTAAACTTAGGCGGGTGCAGCTTGATGGTGTCGTTTTCCACCACTTCGAGCGCCGGCTTGGCGAGGTGCTCCATTTTCAGGAACCACTGCAAGCTCAGCTTGGGCTCAATTACGGCCCCGGTGCGCTCCGAGGTCTGCACGATGCTGGCGTATTCCTCGATTTTATCGAGCAAGCTGGCTTCCTGCAAGTCCTTCACGATGTTGCGGCGGGCCGCAAACCGGTCCTGGCCCACGTACAGCTCGGCTTTTTCGTTCAGCGTACCGTTATCGTTCAGAATGTCAATGACCGGCAGGTTGTGCTTCAGGCCCAGCTCGTAGTCGTTGAGGTCGTGGGCGGGCGTCACTTTCAAGGCGCCCGTACCGAAGTCCACCGTCACGTACTCGTCCTGGATAACCGGGATTTCGCGGCCCAGCAGCGGGATGCGCACGCGCTGTCCGGCTAAGTCCTGGTAGCGCGGGTCGGTGGGGTTCACGGCCACGGCTACGTCGGCCATCACCGTTTCGGGGCGCGAGGTAGCCACCGTGAGGAAGCGGCCGGGCTGGCCCACCACCTCGTACTTGAGGTGGTACATCTTGGCCTGGGTGTCCTTCGGAATCACTTCCTCATCCGAGATGGCGGTGCCACCCAGCGGGTCCCAGTTCACCATGCGTACGCCGCGGTAAATCAGGCCCTTGCGGTACAGGTCCACGAACACGCGCAGCACGGCCTCGGTCAGCTTGGGCTCCATCGTGAAGCGCGTGCGGCTCCAGTCGCAGCTGGCCCCGAGCTGCTTCAGTTGCTCCAGGATGATGCCGCCGTACTTCTCCTTCCAGGCCCAGGCGTGGGTCAGGAAGTCTTCGCGGCTTAGGTCTTTCTTATTGATACCCTGCTCCTTGAGCATGGCCACTACCTTGGCCTCGGTGGCGATGCTGGCGTGGTCGGTGCCAGGCACCCAGCAGGCTTCCTTGCCCTGCATCCGGGCGCGGCGCACCAGCACGTCCTGGATAGTATTGTTGAGCATGTGGCCCATGTGCAGCACGCCCGTCACGTTGGGCGGCGGAATGACCACGGTGTAGGGCTGCTTGCGAGGGTTGGGTTTGGCTTGGAAAAAGCCCTGCTCCTGCCAGCGCTGGTACCATTTGGCTTCAACGTCGGCGGGCGAATAGGTTTTGGCGAGGGACATTAGGTCGGGGTTCTGCTACTAGGTAGCAAAAGTACGGCGGGCGGGGTTGGTAGTATGTGGCTTGAAATTGCCTTGCTTTGCACTTTCAATGAGCCCTTTAGAATGACGCCTATTATTTATCAATCACGCTTGAGTTTGCTTTATCTGGGTTTTGGGATAACCGGCGCGCTATTCTCTGGCGCACTAGCCTACCTAATGACAAGGGACAAATGGGTTGCAGCACCTGGCACCAGTGAAGCAGCCGCGCACTACGTTGGCTACGGCACTCTAGCATTATTTATCGGATTTTCAGCAGCATGTGTACTTATGACACTGATGGCAAAGCGGCTAGCACTTTCCTCAGACAGCCTGTACATCAGCCGCCCCTTTCTTTTTATCAGTCGCCGTATCGCGCTCAGCGACATCCTCCGCCTGACTTTCAAAGATTATCAAATGACATCTTCGCATCGGCACCGAAGTTTCACCTACTATGATGGTAAACAAACATCTATTCATCTTTTAGATGGCCGAATCATCCACTACAACTCCTTTGAAATTGGCAATTATTACACATTTACGGCTAACCTGCAAAATGAACTGCGGCGATATAAGGCTAAGCTCAATTACCCTCGCTTGCAAAGACAAGACTGCCAGTGGCAAGGGTATGGCTGGTTGCTCTTTATGGCAGTTATCACAGGTGGCTTATTAATTAGCTTGTATTTACAATCCTCGAAATAGCAGGTTAATGCCCCTCACCTTCCCCCCACCCACCGCCGCGCGCGACGACCTCGACGGCCTGCTGCTACTCGGCGGCCAGCCCACCGTTGAAAACCTGGTGGCGGCCTACAGCCAGGGTATTTTTCCGTGGCCGGTGCCGGGGTGGCCGCTGGCCTGGTTTTGCCCGCCGCGGCGGGGCATTTTGCGGCTGGCTAGACTGCACGTGGGCCGCAGCCTGGCGCGGGCGCAGCGGCAGTCGCCGTGGCGCATCAGCTTCGACACCGCGTTTGGACAGGTGATGCGGGCGTGCCAGGCCCAGCCGCGCCCCGGTCAGGACGGCACCTGGATAACGCCGCAGTTGGTGCGCGGCTACGAGGCGCTGCACGCCGCCGGACACGCCCACAGCGTGGAGGTGTGGGAGGGCGACGAGCTGGTGGGCGGCCTCTACGGCGTGGCCGTGCGCGGCGTGTTTGCGGGCGAAAGCATGTTTCACCACCGGCCCAATGCCTCGAAACTGGCGGTGCTGGCGCTGGCTAGCCATCTGGCGGCGCGCGGGGCTAGCTGGTTCGATATTCAGCAACTGACGCCGCACATGGCGGCGCTGGGCGCGGAGGAAGTACCACGGGAGGAGTTTCTGGCGCTGCTGGCGGTCGAGCAGAATGCTAGCCGACGGCTGTTTTGAACCGTAAATAAAATCGCCTGTCATTGCGAGCGCAACGAAGTGGAGCGCGGCAATCCTTCCTGCACGCTAGGAGTAGTAGACCCAACGTGAAGGAAAGATTGCCGCGCTCCACTTCGTTGCGCTCGCAATGACAGGCGGCAAAAGAGCAGTCGTAACTGCTTACGCCGCCTTGTGCAGCCAGTGCTGCTTTTGGGTCAGGCGCTCGCGGGTTTCGCGGTGGTCGGGGTCATCTACGCAGCAATCGACGGGGCACACGGCGGCACACTGCGGCTCCTCGTGGAAGCCCACGCACTCGGTGCACTTATCGGTCACGATGTAGTAGTACTCGTTGGAAACCGGCTTTTGGGGGTCGGTGCCGCCGGCGGTTTTGCCGTCGATGGTCTGCACTTCCTTCAGCGTGGTGCCATCGGCCCAGCGCCACTGGGCGCCGCCCTCGTAAATGGCGGTGTTGGGGCATTCCGGTTCGCAGGCACCACAGTTGATGCACTCGTCGGTTATCATGATGGCCATTGCCGTCGTCTCCTTATGCTAGTGAGTAATTTTGCTTGGTCAAAGCTGCCCG